>Ga0256830_1001756_pt1 | contig 14983 bp, 12 predicted proteins | sample 128326metaG_FD_190537 | JGI IMG/M metagenome (GOLD analysis project Ga0256830, IMG submission 190537) | Hydrothermal vent microbial communities from Lau Basin, Pacific Ocean - 128-326 | ecosystem: Environmental > Aquatic > Marine > Hydrothermal vents | place: Pacific Ocean: Lau Basin | collected... | reverse complement strand
GGAAAACGGTTTGCGCCGCCTTGCCCTGGGGCGACACCCTCACCATGCGCTCGCCTGAGCGGCGCTGATGCTTGCACAGGGGGGCGTCCACGCTCAGCCGACCACCACGCCAAACTCCACGCAACAAGGCCAGGTATTGCTTGCGCACGCGATTCTCCCTGAGGTGCCGCTGGAGCATCAGCAGCACCTCGCGGCCCTTGCTGATCATCAGGCAACCGCTGGTTTCCCTGTCCAGGCGGTGCACCAGCTCGATATCATCGAGTTCGGGGCGGCAATGGCGCAGGATCTCGATCACGCCATGGCGGATACCACTGCCCCCATGAACGGCCATGCCGGAGGGCTTGTTGAGCACAATAAGATCCTCGTCCTCGTACAGGATTGATGCCCGCAGGCGCTCAACGGCATGACGTCCTGGTATCTCCGCTGATGCCCGCTCCTCCACGCGCAGAGGGGGGATCCGTACAATATCGCCCGCCTTGAGGCGGTAGACGGGCTTGATGCGGCCCTTGTTGACCCGTACCTGTCCCGTGCGCAGCAGGCGGTAGATATGGCTCTTGGGCACCCCCTTGAGCGTGCCCAGCAGGTAATTGTCGATCCTTTGACGCTCGTGACGTGAATCGATGGCAATCAGCCTGGCCCCGGCAGGCATTTTCTCATTCATGGGATAAAGTTGATTTTTCTAATCAAATAATAGAGTTAACGGATTTGATGCAAATGGGAAACCCTGTTATATTAGCGCGAGATCAAATCTTGGAATGATCTGTGAATCATTGAAAAATTGCATAACAATTGCATAGTTATGCAACATAAATGCGCCTACAGCATAGTGCGTTGATCATGCCGGTATTATACGGCTCAATCACACCGAGTCGAATCCAATCGCATATCCGCTATTCTGCAAGTGCATAAACCGCCATCTGGTGGCGAACAAATAAAATCACAAACGTGAAGCATCTTATTGATTTCGCGGATTGATTTAGGTTTTATGGGTCCCGCGCCCCGTCCGCGGGACCTGAGAGTTTTAAGGTTTGCGGTTCTGAGCCACGCATGCATCTCCAGTGCGAGCCGAACCGTTTGAGTGATTACGCCCGTTTCACTGCTTGAACAGCGGGAATCGGGGACGCGCCAGCGCCCGGCCCAGCCAGCCCAGACAAACTGGGCGTCGAAACCCGAGCCCGGGGATGGCATGACGTCCCGCGCACTGTCTGAGCACAGTTGCCACACCCTGCCGCGACGCAGGACGGGCAAAACAAGGATTAACAACGAATGAAAAGAATGCTGATTAACGCAACTCAGCCTGAAGAGTTGCGCGTGGCATTGGTCGACGGCCAATACCTTTACGATCTTGACATTGAAATCCCATCGAGAGAAAAGAAAAAAGCCAACATATACAAAGGGAAAATAACGAGAATTGAACCAAGCCTTGAAGCCGCGTTCGTGGATTACGGCGCTGAGCGGCATGGTTTCCTCCCCCTGAAGGAAGTCGCCCCCCTGCTCTTCCGCAAGCAGCCAGAGAAAGGCGAGCGCCCGGAGATCCGCGATGCGCTGCAGGAAGGCCAGGAGATCCTGGTACAGATCGCCAAGGAGGAACGAGGCACCAAGGGCGCCGCGCTCACCACTTTCATCAGCCTTGCCGGGCGTTACCTGGTCCTCATGCCCAACAACCCGCGCGCCGGCGGCATCTCGCGCCGCATTGCCGGGGAAGAGCGCGACGACCTGCGGGAGACCTTGCGGGCCCTGACCATCCCCGAAGGCATGGGGATCATTATCCGCACCGCGGGTGTGGGAAAAAACCCCGAAGAACTGCAATGGGATCTGGATTACCTGGCGCGGCTGTGGCAGGCCATCGACAAAGCCGCACAGGAACGCCCCGCGCCCTTCCTGGTCTACCAGGAGAGCGACATCATCATCCGCGCCATCCGCGACTATCTGGGGCCCGACATCGGCGAAATCCTCATCGACGACCGCGAGACCTACGAGCGGGCGCGTGACTTCATGCAGCAGGTCATGCCCCATAACCTGTCGCGGGTCAAGTTTTACGACGACGCCATTCCCCTGTTCACCCGTTACCAGATCGAGAGCCAGATCGAGGCGGCCTTCCATCACGAACTCAGCCTGCCCTCCGGCGGCTCCATCGTCATCGATCACACCGAGGCCCTGATCTCCATCGATATCAACTCCAGCCGCGCCACCAAGGGCGGCGATATCGAGGAAACCGCCCTCAACACCAACCTGGAGGCCGCGGACGAAATCGCCCGGCAGTTGCGCATCCGCGACCTGGGCGGCCTGATCGTCATCGACTTCATCGACATGACGCCCAGCCGCAACCAGCGGGAAGTGGAGAACCGCCTCAAGGAGGCCGTCAAGCGCGACCGCGCCCGCATCCAGATCGGCCGCATCTCCCGCTTCGGACTGCTGGAGATGTCGCGGCAGCGCCTGCGCCCCTCCCTGGGGGAATCCAGCCACGAAACCTGCCCGCGCTGCAGCGGCCTGGGCTCCATTCGCAACGTGGAATCCCTGGCCCTCTCCATCCTGCGCGTCATCGAGGAAGACGCCATGAAGGAGAACACGGCGCGCATCGTGTGCCAGTTGCCCGTCAACGTGGCCACCTACCTGCTCAACGAGAAGCGCAATGCCGTCACGGAGATCGAAAGCCGCCAGAACATCAGGCTCATCCTCATTGCCAACCCCTCCATGGAGACGCCCAATTTCGAGGTCACGCGCCAGCGCAGGGAGGATGTGACCGATGAGCAGGCCGCCAGCTATGAAATGGTCAAGGAAGTGGAAAAACCCGACATCACCACTGCCTTCGAGCCCCAGAAACCGGCGGAGAAACCCGCGGTGAAGGGCGTCATGCCCGCCTCCCCCGTTCCGCCGCGGGCGCCGGGAGGGCATAAAGAGGAAAAAGAGAAGGACAAGGAAGGCCGCGGATTTATCAAGCAAATTTTCTCTTCCCTGTTCGGCGCCAACCACAAGGAAACGCCATCCGAGGCGAAGACTGAAACCGGGACCGACACGGCCAAGCCCCAGGCCAAGCAGCCAGCCCGCAAATCCTCGGGACGCAGCCGCTCGGGGCAATCCTCCGGCCGGGGACGCGGACGGCAGCGCCGCGGTGGCCAGCAGGCATCCGGCAACCGCCGTGGCGGACAGCAACGCCAGGGACAACAGCAAGGCCAGGCAGTCGACAAGACGCAGGTGCCACAGGAATCGCAAGACGGCAAGACCGAAGGCAAGCAGGAAACCGCCACTCAGGCTGATAATCGCGGCCGCGCCCCGGGCAAGGAACGCGAGCGCACTTCCCGGCGCAGAAACGGCCGTGGCCAGGGGCGGCGCCAGGGGAGCAGGGAGAAGGCAACGGCCGGGAACCCGGAACAGAACGGTAAAACGCCCGCGGAGGGGGCCACCCCACGCCCCGATCCAGGCACGGCACAACCCAAGGAGGACCGCCCTGCCAGCGAACCCGCGGCTGCCATTCCGCAACAACCGGCCGCGGAGCGCGCGGCCCAGGATGGCGCCAACGCCCGCGGCACATCTGATACCGGGGCAGCCGCGCCTTCTGGTGGCGGAAAGCGCGGCCGGCCCCCCAAGGACAGGGCAACAACAGAGCAGGACTCTGGCAATGCCAGTGTCCTGCTACGTGAAAAATCCTCGCCATTGCCCGCATCCCCATCAGCCATCCCAGAGCCGGCGAAACCGGACTTTCCTCAGTCGCCCGTCCATTCCGCTGTGTCCAGTTCAACGGCGGACACGCCCCATAAGGCGGACCGCCCGCCATCTGAGCCCAAAGCGGTGACCAAGGATCAGCAAGACAACGGCCCGGAGAAGCCCGCTCCACCGGTGAACAAGGCGCGCGAAGGATAGAGTGCCAGGCTGAGAACCCGGAACAAGCCCGCGCCAGGGCGCTCGACCGCTCATGGGCAGGCAGTTCCAAAGCAGAATCCCGGAAAGGCCCGATCGGAAGGAATCCCCCCACCCCTCTTGCAGATCGGAGGGGAGGATCGGGGCGGGGGGATTATCTAACAGATACCTGCGTGCCGCAGGCAGAGACTTACTTATTCAGGGACAGTATGAAATCCACCAGGGATTCAATATCCGCATCCGCAACGCGGGGAGAGTATGGAGGCATGGGAACGCCACCCGTTACCTCGGTCCAGTTGCCCTTGCCACCGGCCTTGACCTTGGCAACCAACTGCTCCTTCGCACTATCGTCACCCTTGTAACGCTCGGACACGTCCTGCCAGGCCGGGCCAACGACCTTCTTCTCCACGCTGTGGCAAGCCAGGCAGCCGCTCTTCTTTGCCAGATCCAGCGCGCCTTCGTCGGCCAGCGCCGTAGCCGGCGCCGCCAGGGCAGCCACCAGGGCAAAACCGAACAGACTGGACATCAGGGTCAAGACAAATTTCAGATTTTGGCGTTTCATCCTATTACTCCTCTTCTGATCAGATGTGATTTTAGATTTCCCTGTTCCTGATAATCATGCTGACAACTCGATCAGGTACAGCTACAAAATACGCAGGCCTAGCTGAACAGAATCTGAATGAGGATACTCCCGAGCAAGGAGAAAGACTGACACACAATCGGAAAAGGATGATTTTTATTTATTTTCGCGGCGATGGGAACAATAATTGCTATGTGTCCTCCAGGGCAAGGAAACACCACGGGTTATCAGGAGTGACGACATGCAAGAAGCCAAGAGGGAAATTGCCTATCTGATTCTGGCCCACAATCATCCAGAGCAGTTGTCCAGAATGATCGACCGCCTGCAACATGAAGCGGTCGAATTTTTCGTCCATATCGACAAGAAATCGGCCATCGCGCCGTTCCACAGCGCCGTGGGCGGAAAAAACCGGGTCAACCTCATTGAAGAACGCCACGCGGTCAATTGGCGGGGATTCAGCCAGATCCGCGCCACCATGGCCCTGATGAGAGCCTCCCTTCCCCGCGGGGCCAGATACTATATTCTGCTGAGCGGGGCCGACTATCCCGTAAAACCAAACGACGAAATCCTGCGCTTCCTCCACGGGAAAGACACCCAGTACCTGCATTATTTCTCTCTGTACGACATACCCGGATGGCTGAAAAAAATCCGCCACTACTATTATTGGGATTTCGGTCCGACCAACCCGCGCCACGGCTATGCCCCCATCCGCTGGAGGTACAAAAAATACATTCAACGGGGCATACTCGAGCGCCTCCCGGCGAGAAGCTATCTGAAGGGCATGCATCCCTACGGAGGATCCCAATGGTGGATGCTGACCCGCGAGTGCGTGCGATATTGCCTCGATTTTCTGGAAAACAACTTCCAGTTCAGAATGTTCTACAGGTTCACGGACTCCCCGGACGAAATGGTATTCCAGACCATCATCCTGAACTCCCCCTTTGCCGACAGCGTGGTCAACTATCGTCAATACCGGGACAACAGGCAACGGGTGATCTCGGAGATTCTCACCAGGCCCCTGGGGTTCTGTCCATACAACTACCGCTATATCGACTGGTATTCACCTCGGCGGGGACTTCCGGCAATTCTCAACGACACCAACTTCGAGGAAATGATCCGTTCCAACGCCTTGTTCGCAAGAAAATTCGATCCCCGGATCTCCCATTCCCTGCTGGACAGGATAGACAGAGAACTGCTGGGCGCCATCCCAAGACCAGCGCCAGCCCAATCCGGCCAAGGCCTCCCCCCATCTTGGCGGATACGTTGTTCGTAGCGGCGCCAACGGTCGGCCGAGCGGCGGAACCCGATAGCACTTCCATAGATCACGACGCCAGAGGAGCCCCCAGGGGAGCCCACAGTATAAGGTGGTATAGATCCTTCCAGCGCGCCTTGAAAGTTCTCAATAAGTTCTCTATCATGGGCGCCAGAGAGAACTTTTGGAGAACCTGCGATGCTGTCGCGACGGGAAGAAGACGCCTACCGTTTCATCCGGGATTTCATCGCCCGCCACGGCCACGCGCCGTTGCTGGAGGAGATCGCCCTGGGGCTGGGGATCCGCTCCAAGGGCACGGTCCACCGTTATGTCCGGGCCATTGCCCGCGCCGGGCTCATCGAACTCGTTCCCGGCCGTCACCGGGGCATGCGCCTGCGCGGGCAGACACCCGGGGGCAAGGCCACCCTGCCCCTGCTGGGTCGCATCGCCGCCGGCCAGCCCATCGCGGCCATTCCCGACCAGGAGGAGATAGACCTCAGTGAATTCTTCATGGGGCCCAACCGCTTCGTGCTCAAAGTTCAAGGGGATTCCATGATCGATGCGGGGATTCTCGATGGCGACATGGTCATCGTCGAGCAGCGCCCGCGCGCCGACAACGGCGACATCGTGGTGGCCCTGCTGGACAACGAGGAGGCCACCCTGAAATACATCCGCCACAACCGGGACGGCAGCATCACCCTGATCCCCGCCAACCCCGCCCTGCGCCCCGTCACCTATGCCCCGGAGCGCATCCGCATCCAGGGCGTGGTGGTGGGCCAGATGCGTTCCTATCGATGACCATGGAACAGTTCCAGGACCGTTGCCCCGTCGTCTGGCCCCGCGCCATCATCCACATGGACATGAATGCCTTCTTCGCCGCCGTGGAGCAGCGCGACTTTCCCGAACTGCGCGGCAAGCCCATCGCCGTCACCAACGGGGAAGTGGGCTCCTGCATCATCACCTCGTCCTACGAGGCGCGGGCCCACGGCATCCGCACCGGCATGCGCCTCAAGGAAGGCCGCCGGCGCTGCCCCGGCCTCATCCAGCGTCCGGCGCGCCCCGAGGTCTATGCGCGGGTCTCCATGGCCATCATGCAGGCCCTGCGCGACGTCAGTCCCGACATCGAGGTCTTTTCCGTGGACGAGGCCTTTCTCGACGTCACCCGCTGCCAGCGCCTCCATGGCACGCCCGTGCGCATGGCGCGCATGGTGAAGAAGAAGGTGGCCGCGGTGTGCGGCCTGCCCTGCTCCATCGGCGTCAGCGGCGACAAGACCACCGCCAAGTTCGCCTCCAAGCTGGTCAAGCCCGAGGGCTTCACCGTCATCCCGCCCTGGGAGGCTCAGGAACGCCTGCGCGACATCCCCGTCACGGCCCTGTGCGGCATCGCCGACGGCATCGGCAGCTTCCTGGCCCAGCACGGCGCCCTGGTATGCGGCGACGTGGGCAGGCTCCCCGTCAGCGTGCTGGCGCGGCGCTTCGGCAACCTGGGGCGGCGCATCTGGCTCATGTGCCAGGGCAAGGATCCGGACCGCATCCACGACGAGACGCCGCCGCCCAAGAGCCTCGGCCATGGCAAGGTGCTGCCGCCGCGCACCCGCGAGCGGGAGGTGTTGTTGACCTATCTGCGGCACATGAGCGAGAAGGTCGCCGCGCGCCTGCGCCGCCACCATCTCGAGGCGCAGACCTACTTCATCGGCCTGCGCGCCGGGGACGGCTGGATCGGCGACAGGCTGCGCACCACCCAGCCCACCAATCACGCGCCGCCCCTGTTCGCCCTGTGCCGTTTCGTCATGGAAAACCTGTGGCGCGGCGAGCCGGTCTGCCAGGTGCAGATCACGGCCCTGGACCCGCGGCCATGGAAACAGCAACTGGATTTGTTCGCCGGACAGGACGAGGGCAACTCTCAGATCGATGAGGTCATGGACCGGATCAACCGCTGCTATGGAGAATTGACAGTGGCGCCCGCGCGTCTGTTGCAGCGCTCCGCCATGCCCAATGTGATCGCCCCCGCGTGGAAACCGGAGGGGCACCGGCAGACAATCTAGGGAACCTCTGATTAATTCTGGACCGGATGGATGGCGAGATGAAATGTTCCGGATCAAGGCGAAAAGCGCAGGTAATAGCGCGCTATTACCAAGATTTTCAACGCGGAGCCGGGACATTTCAGCCGCCAGACGCCGGTTCATGAATTGATCAGAGGTTCCCTAGTTTTTTCTTTTATTGCAACACCCCTCACCCCGGCCCTCTCCCCTCAAGGGGAGAGGGCGTTCTTCTCTTTGGAGAGAGATGGTTGGGGTGAGGAGCAGAATCAGGAATTATCGGGGGGAGTCTCCAGTTCGCGCCGCAGCAAGGCTTCCCTTTCCTTGTCTTCGGCCTCGCGCTCCTTTGTCGCCTTCCAGTCACCATAGGCAATCAGCCCCAGCAGCAGCACGAGGCACAAAATCACCCCTATCTGAATATAGATCACACCCATGAATCTTACCCTGAAATAGCTGAACGATTTCTATTAAAGGCCCCGCGCATCCCTTTCTTCCGCGTTATCCGCCTCCCTTCCATCCCTTTTATGGGGCTTTTTGGCTTCCTGCTTGGCATCCTTCATCAGATTCCTGTCCACATAGCTCAATTTTAACTTATGTTTGGTAAAATAGCCGCTGCATTTTACGATTATCTTGCGGTTTTTTCCGCCAAAATTGATGACATCGAGGTCGGTGAAACGCACGCCGGCATCGTAATTCTTCTTGCCGTATTTCCTGGTCAGGATGTCTTCCAGCAGTTCGAGTTCCTCGACGCAGCTTTCCCGTTTCCTGAAATAACCCTCCGCCTCGATCCGGTACACTCTGCCTGAGCGGGGGGTGACATAGACACGGTACTCGGAGAGGGGCTCGTATGGGTGTTGCGGCGTGAAGCCGTAGATCACTTCATCATTGTTCCCCTCCAGGCGTGCCATGGCCAGATCTTGCGGCAGGTTCTTTTCTTCGATCTTCTGCCCCAGATCAATCCCGAATCCGCCTTCGATCTTCTCATTTTCAGCCTGGACGGCAAATGGAAATACCAGTAACAGAAAATACAGCGCAACCGCTCTCATCCAGACTCCCCCGTTCGTTGATTACCGGGGAGTCTAACATTCCCTCCGGGGCATTGAAATCAGTGCAGCCTATTGCCAGCGCATCTGGATGAATGGCAGATGCCTGAGCAGTGGGGGACTGCAGGCATACAGAAACAGGCCAAACAGTCCGGCCAGCACATCGAGCATGGAAAAAACCCGGAACTGGAGAAAATGCTGTATGATTTCGATGAACAACCCGAACAGGACCAGGGGCCAGATCTTGCGCCAGCCGAACCGGCTGCGGGGAAAGGAGAAGTCGGCCAGCATGGCCAACAGAAAGAAGGCGATGATATGGTTGACCTTGTCATTGAAGTAACTGGCCACCGGATAATCGGGAGGCATGACGGCAAGATAGGCCACGGCAAACAAGGCCGCAACGAACAGACCGCGAAACAAAATGATGTGCGTGCGCCTCATGCCTCGATTCACAGTCCTTGCATGTTTCCATCCCGATTGGCCAGGTGCATTATGCTTGGGCAAAAAAAGGGGTGCAAATTATGCACCCCAATCTTGAGGGAGGTGAAAGATCAAAAAGGGACTGATGCCCTAATCAATGCTTCATCAATGGTTTTGCACAGAGCATGCCATATTTTTTACTTCAACCCTTTCAATAAGTTAAAAATTCGTCACATGGGGAGCGACGAAACACCGTCATGAAATCTTCTCTGCCGGACGATCGCGACCCCTGCTGCCTGACCATCGATCAGGGGGGGCACGCCGTGCGCGCCTGCCTGTTCGACGCCCAGGGCCAGCAACTCGCCGCGGCCGAGGAAGCCATCGCCTGCGACGAGCACTGGGAGTACGACGGTGCCCGCCTGCTCGCCGCCGTGCGGCGCGTGGTCGGCGCCGCCATTGGAGAATTGCCCGCGGGACGCCCCGCGCCGTGCTGCGCCGCGCTGGCCACGCAACGCTCCAATACCGCCTGCTGGGACCGCGCCACGGGACAAGCCCTGTCCCCCGTCATCAGTTGGCAGGACCGCCGCGGCGCGCAATGGCTGGAGGGTTTTACGGCGCACGCGGACACCATCCGGCGCATCACCGGCCTTCCTCTCTCGCCCCATTATGGCGCCGCGAAATTTCACTGGTGCCTGGAACACCTGCCGGCGGCGCGCGAGGCGCTCGCCGCGCAACGCCTCGCCATGGGCCCCATGGCCAGTTACCTGGTCTTTCATCTCCTGCAGGAACGCCCCCTGCTGAGCGATCCCGTCAACGCCTCGCGCACCCTGTTGTGGGACATCCGCCACCACGACTGGTCGCATACGCTCCTGGACCTGTTCGCGATCCCCCCCGGCGCCCTGCCCCGCTGCGTGCCCACCCGGCATGCCTGGGGCACGCTGGATTCGGGCGGCTGCCACATTCCCCTCATGGTGGTGACGGGGGATCAGGCGGCCGCCCTGTATGCCCATGGCGAACCCGACCCCGATACCATCTACATCACCCTGGGCACCGGCGCCTTCATCCAGCGCCCCACCGGGGCCACGCCCCGCTTTACGCCTGCCCTGCTCACCAGCGTGCTCATCCAGGATGGCGGGACGGTCCACTATACGCTGGAGGGTACGGTCAACGGCGCCGGCAGCGCCCTGGCCTGGCTGGAAGAAGAACTGGACCTGAAACTGGACTTCGCGCAACTGGCGCGCTGGCTGGCGGAGGATCCCGCGGACACCTTGCTGTTCCTCAACGGCGTTGCCGGGCTGGGCACGCCCTTCATGCAAGCCGCCTATCCTTCCCGTTTCATCGGCCAGGGAGGGGTGAAAGCGCGTGCCCGCGCGGTGGTGGAGAGCATCGCCTTCCTCGTTCAACTGAACCTGGAGAACATCCGGTCCGCCAGCGGTCCCGCTGCGCGCATCCTGGTGGGCGGCGGGCTGGCGCGCCTGGACGGCCTGTGCCAGCGCATCGCCGACCTTAGCGCCCTGCCCGTCGAGCGCATGGACGACCACGAAACCACCTCCCGCGGCCTGGCCTGCCTGCTGGGTTGCGCGCCACGGGCCGAGCCATCGCACGGCCAGGGCTTCTCACCCGCCCCCGCCCCGGCGCTGAGCGGCCGATACCGGCGCTGGAAGCAGCTCATGGGCGAGGCGGCATGAATCCCGCGCGGGAAACGCCCCGCCTGGTGGCGCACCGCGGCTATGCGGCGCGCTACCCGGAGAACACTCTGGAAGCCGTCTCCGCCGCCCTGGAAGCCGGCGCGCAATACGTGGAAGTGGACATCCAGCTCAGCGCGGACGGCGTGCCCGTACTGTTCCATGACGCCGACCTGGCGCGCACCACCGACGGCGCGGGGCCGGTCATGAAACGTACGCTGGCGCAACTGCGGCAGCTCTCTGCCGGCGAACCGGCCCGTTTCGGCGCGCGCTTCGCTGGCGCGCGCATCCCCACGCTCGACGAACTGGTTGACCTGCTGGACCGCTGGCCTGCCGTGACGGTCTTCCTGGAACTGAAGGAGGAAAGTCTCGCCCGCTTCGGGACGGCAACGGTCACCGAGAAGGTCTTGCAGGCAAGCCGGCGCCTCGGCGGGCGCCGCGTCCTCATCTCCTACAGCGGCAGCGCCATCGAGGAAGTCCACCGGCACGGCGGCGTCACGAGCGGCTGGGTACTGAGGCGCTACGACGAGGCAAGCCGGAAGCAGGCATCCGCCCTCGCGCCCGCCTTTCTCATCTGCAACCACACCAAGCTGCCACCACCGCCCGAGGCCCTGTGGCCGGGGCCATGGGCGTGGATGCTCTACGAAGTGACCGATCCCGGCCTGGCCATGAAATTGCGCCAGCGCGGCGCCCGCTATATCGAAACCATGGACCTGGCGGCCCTGGCATTCAGGTAAATCTGGAGGGCACTAGGTACTAGATACAAGGTACAAGGTACAAGGGTAGGTGTACGAGGGAAGCAGCTCTTTGTACCTTGTCCCTTGTATCTTGTACCTTTAACTATCCCAACACCCACTTTCGGGTAAACCCAAGAATGGAACAAACGATCGGCATGCATGAGGAACATTTCGACATCGTCGTCGTGGGAGGCGGCATCCATGGCGCGGGCGTGGCCCAGGCGGCGGCCGCAGGCGGATATTCCGTGCTGGTGCTGGAACAGGAGGCCCTGGCCAGCGGCACCTCCAGCCGCTCCAGCAAGCTCATCCACGGCGGCCTGCGCTACCTGGAGACGGCGCAGTTCTCCCTGGTGCGCGAATGCCTGCGCGAACGCGCCCTGCTGCTGAGGCTGGCGCCCGAACTGGTGAAGCTGCATCCCTTCCACATCCCCGTCTATCCCGAAACCTCCCGCAGGCCGTGGCAACTGCGCCTGGGGCTGAGCCTCTACAGCCTGCTGGGCGGGCTGACCCCGGACAGCCGCTTCCGCTCCATTCCCGCCAGCCAGTGGGACAACGCGGACGGCCTGGAGACCCGCAACCTGAACCAGGTGTTCCAGTACCAGGACGCCCAGACCGACGATGCCGCCCTGACCCGCGCGGTGATGCGGAGCGCCCAGTCCCTGGGGGCGCGGCTCGCCATGCCCGCTTCCTTCACGGGCGCCCAGATCCGGGATCACGGATGCGACGTGCGCTACCGCCTCGGCGGCGAGGACAGACAGTGCACATGCCGCGTCCTGGTCAATGCCGCGGGCCCTTGGGTCAACAGGGTGCTGGACGCCATCGCTCCCGCCCCGCCCCGGCTGGACGTGGAACTGGTGCAGGGCACCCATATCGTCCTGGAAGGCACCCTGTCGCGGGGCTTCTACTACCTGGAAGCGCCGCGGGACCGGCGCGCCGTGTTCGCCATGCCCTGGCATGGGCGCATCCTGGTGGGGACCACGGAGCAGGTCTTTGAGGGCGATCCCGCCACGGTCGCACCCAGCGAGGAGGAAATTCTCTACCTGCTGGAAACCTTCGCCCACTACTTCCCCGCCTACCGCCGCCTGACGCGGCGCGACATCCTCGAAGCCTACGCCGGCCTGCGCGTGCTACCCGCCGGCCCGGACCAGCCCTTCAGGCGCAGCCGGGACACAATTCTCCACACGGACCTGCCCGCCCAGCCCAGCGTGCTCACCATCTACGGGGGAAAACTCACCGCCTACCGCGTCACGGCGGAAAAGGCGATAGAACGCCTGAGGGACAGCCTGCCGCCACGCGATCGCGTGGCCGATACACGGGAACTGACGCTCAGCGCGGAGTAGCGCGAGCGGCGCCCGGTCCGCCCCACTGATCGAGAATATGCTCGATCACCAGTTGCGGTGCGCAACGCCCCTGGTATTCATTGGCGTCGAGACGGTAAGCGATGTGGAGGCTGCCTGCATGATGAATGGGATGATGGGGCTCCACGTTGAAGGCGATGGCGTCTATCACGGTGCCGGCCTCATCCGGCGTCAGGCGCAGCTTGAGATGATGGCCGCCCACCACGCGCCGCTCCACGATATGAAAGACGCCATCGAACAGGGGCTCGGGAAAACCCTGCCCCCAGGGCCCTCCCCCGCGCAGGGCCTCCGCCAGTTCCAGGGTGAACTCGTCGGGCCGCAGGGCGCCGTCGCTCAGGACGACGTTCTCCAGGCCCTCTTCCCCCAGAAATTCTCGCACCACTTCGTCGAAGGCCTGGACAAAGGTCTCGTAGCCCGCCTCCGGCAGGGAGAGCCCCGCCGCCATGGCGTGCCCGCCGAACTTGTTCATCAGGCCCGGATGGCGCGACGCCACGCCCTCCAGCACGTCGCGGATATTGAGCCCGGTGACGGAACGCGCGGAACCCTTGAGCTCATCCCCGCCCGCCGGCGCGAAGGCGATGACGGGGCGGTGCAGGCGGTCCTTGATGCGCGACGCCAGGATGCCGATGACGCCCTGGTGCCAGTCCTCGCGGTACAGGCAAACCCCGGCGGGGCCACGCGCCGCCACGTCATCGAAGTCGAGGTGGTCCAGGCACTGCAGGGCCTCCTGCTGCATTTTCTTTTCGATGCGGCGCCGTTCGCGGTTGAGTTCGTCCAGGTACAGGGCCATCTCCAAGGCCTGTTCCTCGTCGTCGCACAACAGGCATTCCACGCCCAGGGACATGTCTTCCAGGCGCCCCGCCGCATTGAGGCGCGGCCCCAGGGCAAAGCCCAGGTCGGCGCTGACCAGGCGCTGCTGATTGCGTCCGGCGACGCGGATCAGGGCGCGTATGCCGGTGCAACAGGCATCGCCGCGGATGCGCGACAGGCCCTGAGCCACCAGGATGCGGTTGTTGTAGTCCAGCCTGACCACGTCGGCGACGGTGCCCAGGGCCACGAGATCGAGCAGGGATGCAAGGTTGGGATCCGGCAGGCCCCGCTCGGCGAACCATCCCTGGCCGCGCAGATGGGCGCGCAGGGCGATCATCACGTAGAAGATCACCCCCACGCCGGCCATCGACTTGCTGGGAAATCCGTCGCCGGGCTGGTTGGGATTGACGATGACATCGGCCTCGGGCAGCTCGGCGCCGGGCAGGTGGTGATCCGTGACCAGCACCTGAATGCCCCGGACCCGGGCCGCCCTGACGCCCTCGATGCTGGAGATGCCGTTGTCCACCGTGATGATGAGATCCGGCTCCTCGTCCTCCACCGCGGCCACGATCTCCGGCGTCAGGCCGTAGCCGTATGCGAAGCGGTTGGGCACCCGGTAGGACACATGGCCCCCCATCATGCGCAGGGCGCGCACCGCCAGGGCGCAACTGGTGGCGCCATCGGCATCGAAATCGGCGATGACCAGCATGCGCCGCGCCTTGCGTATCATGTCCCCAAGCAGACGCGCCGCTTCCCGGATGCCCTTCAGCCGGTCATGGGGCGCCAGGTTGGCGAGGCCATATTCCAGCTCCCCGGGTGACGTCAGACGGCGCGCCGCATAGGCGCGCGCCAGCACCGGATGCAGACCGGGAAAGAGCGCGGCCGCCTCCTCCGTGGTCAGCGGGTGGCGAGGCACGATCTCGGGTTTCATGACATGGCGCCGTACAGGTTGTCGCGCCTGTCCAGAAAGCTGGCCAGTGAGGCGCCCCTCTTCCACCACCGCCCCAGCCGCTTCGGCGTCAGTTCATAGGCCCTGCCGTGAGCGGGATACAGGACCGCCGAGGTCAGGCGCCGGGCCTTGAGGGCCTGCATCAGCGGCTGGCACCATGAGTGTACGAAGGTTTCCAGTTCCCGCGCCCAGGCTTCGTAGTCTCCGCTCTGGGCAGGATGCAGAAATCCGCCGTACACCACCAGATGCCGG
>Ga0256830_1001755_pt1 | contig 14983 bp, 15 predicted proteins | sample 128326metaG_FD_190537 | JGI IMG/M metagenome (GOLD analysis project Ga0256830, IMG submission 190537) | Hydrothermal vent microbial communities from Lau Basin, Pacific Ocean - 128-326 | ecosystem: Environmental > Aquatic > Marine > Hydrothermal vents | place: Pacific Ocean: Lau Basin | collected... | reverse complement strand
CGGCCCGCCTCGTCCACCCCCGCCGTACCGCCTTCCACTTCCGCGCATCCCCCGTTTGCGTTGCCTGCGAAACGGTGAGATCATTACACCGGCCGCCGGACGGGGTCCAGCCGAACCATGGCCCTGGCCATCCTTGCCGTAACCCGAACCGCACCTGATGTGAGCCGCTCCCATTCCGTTCCTCCACTTCGTGCCGCCGTCATCGGGGTCGGCTATCTGGGCCGGTTTCATGCCCAGAAGTATGCCGCGCTGCCCGATGTCACCCTGTGCGGCGTGGTGGACGCCGATCCGGATCGGGCGCGGGTGGTGGGAGAGGAACTCGGCGTTCCGGCATATACCACGGTGGCCCCGCTCCTGGAGCAGGTGGACCTCGTGAGCATCGTGGTCCCCACCCAGCGCCACTTCGAGGTCGCCCGCCAATGCCTGGAGCACGGGCTCCACGTGCTGCTGGAAAAGCCCATGACCGTGACCGTGGAGGAGGCCGATATCCTGGTCCGGCTGGCCGAGGAACGCGGCCTGGTGCTGCAGGTGGGACACCTGGAACGCTTCAACCCGGCCATGGTGGCGCTGCAAGGGGTGCTGTCCGAGCCGTTGTTCATCGAGTCGCACCGGGTGGCCCCCTTCAACCCGCGTGGGGCCGACGTGAACGTCGTCCTGGATCTCATGATCCACGATATCGATCTGATCCTGGAAATGGTTCCTGCCCCCATCACGTCCCTGGATGTCAGCGGCGTCCCGGTGCTCACCGGCGAAATCGACATCGCCAATGCCCGCCTGCGCTTTGCCAACGGCTGCGTGGCCAACGTCACCGCCAGCCGGGCGGGACGCAAGACCGAGCGCATCATGCGGGTGTTCCAGCACGATGCCTACATCGTGGTGGACTTCCATGAAAAGCACCTGGCGGTACACCGGCGCGGCCCCGCCGCGGCGGGCGACATCCCCGAGATTCTCAGCGAGGAACGCCGGCTCGAGGGCGCCGACGCCCTGCTGGAGGAAGTCACCGCCTTCGTCGCCGCGGTGCGCCATGGCACGCCGCCGGTGGTCAGCGGCCGGGACGGACGCCGGGCCCTGGAGACCGCCATCCGCATCACCGAGGCCCTGGAGCGGGCCGGCACCCGCACACACACCGCGCCGGCATCCAATGGAGGAGTGCTTTCATGATCCCCATGGTGGACCTCAAGGAGCAGTACCACAGCCTCAAGGCGGAGATCGACGCCGCCCTGCAGGAAGTGCTGGAGAACACCCACTTCATTCTCGGTCCCAACGTCCGGCAGTTCGAGGAGGAGGCCGCCGCCTATCTCGGGGCCGCCCATGCCGTGAGCTGTGCCTCCGGCACCGACGCCCTGCACCTGGCCCTGCGTGCTGCGGGCATCGGGCCGGGCGACGAAGTCATTCTCCCGGCCTTCACCTTCATCGCCACCGCCGAGGCCGTTTCCTATACCGGGGCCACACCGGTTTTCGTGGACATCGACCCCCGCACCTTCAACATGGATCCGCAACGGGTCGCGGATGCCGTGACCGCCCGCACCCGCGCCCTGCTGCCGGTCCACCTGTTCGGCCAGCCGGCCGACCTCCCCGCCCTGCAGGCCATCGCCCGCCGGCACGATCTCGTGATCATCGAGGACTGCGCCCAATCCTTCGGCGCCCGCCGCGATGGCGTCATGACCGGGACCGCCGGGCTGGCCGGCTGCCACAGCTTTTTCCCCAGCAAGAACCTCGGCGCCTACGGCGACGGCGGCATGATCACCACCGGATCGGAGGCCATGGCCGAGCGCCTGCGCCAGCTCCGCAATCATGGCAGCACCCGGCGCTATCATCACGATTTCGTCGGGTACAACAGTCGGCTGGACGAGATCCAGGCCGCCATCCTGCGCATCAAGCTGCGCCGCATCGACGATTACAACGAAGGGCGCCGGCGGGCCGCACACCAGTACACCGAGCTGTTGCACGACGTGGTGGAGACTCCGTATGAGGACCCCGCCGGGACCCATGTGTTCCACCAGTACACCATCCTCACCGACCGCCGCGATGCCATTCAGGAGGCGCTGGCCGAGGCCGGCATCGCCTCGGCCGTGTACTATCCCATCCCGCTGCACCGCCAGGCGGTCTATCGCGAGGCTTGTCGTGATGTCCACCTGCCGGTGACCGAGTCGGTGTGCGAGCGGTGCCTGTCGCTGCCCATCTATCCGGAACTCCCGCCCGACACCGTGGAGCACATCGCCCGGGTGGTGCGCCGGGCCGCGGGGTGCTGAACGGCGTGGCCCGGGTACTCATCGTCGCCGGAGAGGCCTCCGGCGACATGCACGCCGCCCACCTGGTTCGCCGCGTTCACGCGAAGAACCCCTCTGTGGCCTTCAGCGGAATCGGCGGTCCGCGCATGCGCGAGGCCGGCGTGGACATCCGCGTCGATGCCGGTCGCCTGGCGGTGGTGGGGCTGGTGGAAGTCCTGCGCCACTGGCCCGATATCAAGGCCGCCCTCCGGTCCATGCGCACCGCCCTGCGCCAGGAGCGCCCGGATCTCCTGATCCTCGTGGACTATCCCGAGTTCAACCTGCGCCTGGCCCGGACCGCCCGTGAACTGGGCATTCCGGTGCTCTATTACATCAGTCCCCAGGTCTGGGCCTGGCGCCGCTACCGGGTTCGCCGGATCCGGCAGGACGTGGACCTGATGGCCGTGGTCTTTCCCTTCGAGCAGGAGTTCTACCGGCGCCACGGCGTCCAGGCCCGGTTCGTGGGCCACCCGCTCCTGGAGCACGCCGTCCCCCGGCCCGATCGCGCCTCGGCGCGCCGCCGCCTGGATCTGCCGGCCGATGCCACCGTCGTCGGCCTCTTTCCCGGGAGCCGGCACAGCGAGCTGCACCGGCTCATGCCGTTGCTGCTCGACACCGCCCGGCGCCTGCATGCGCACCGGCCCGGGCTGCAGTTCCTGTTGCCCGTGGCACCGACACTTCGGCGCAGTGACATCGAGACCTACACCCGCCAGGGACCACCGATTCCCCTGACACTCACGGACGGCGGCAGCGGCGAGGCCATCGCCGCCTGCGATCTCATCGCAACCGCATCCGGCACCGCCACCCTGGAGATCGGGCTGCACCAGGTCCCCATGGTCATCGTCTACCGCATTGCGCCTCTCAGCTACGGCCTCCTGCGCCACCTGGTGCACCTGGAGCACATCGGGCTGTGCAACATCGTCGCCGGCCGGCGGGTGGTCCCGGAGCTGCTGCAGGACGAGGCCACTCCGGCGCGCCTGGCCGCGGAGCTGGACCGCATCCTGGATGACCCGGCGGAGGCCGAACGCATGCGCCGCGAGCTGGGCACCCTGAAAGATCGCCTCGGCACCCCGGACGAGGCCGATCGCATCGAGAATGTGGTGCTGGAAATGCTGGCCCGCCCGGCCTCGGCACAAGGGCGCAAAGACGCAAAGGCCACGGCAGGCGAGCGCTGAGGGAGCAATGGATATCGGTGCCGAACCCGTGTCAGGATTCCCCAAGGCCGCGCCACCGGCCGACACGGGCGTGAACTCACGACACGACGCGCGCGGAATTCCGGGACGGGTCCCGGACTGCGGCGATTGCAGGCCGGGCCGGGCGGAACGAGGCCCGACGGCCAGCACCCTGGCGCAGAACCGGTAACGACACGCGGGAACCAGCGCGCCCTTTACCGTCACCGTGTCCCTTGTGTCGGAGAGTTCGCTTCAGCGCACGATACTGCGCCGGCTGCGGCGGAGAAACTCCGCCATTCGCGCCGCGTCCTCGTTTCCGCCCTGCATGTCCTCGATCCTGGCCCGGGCCTCGTCGAGTCCCAGGCCCGAGCGGTACAGCAGCCGGTACAGCTCCCGCACGCCCTGCAGCCTGTCCTGGGAAAACCCGTGCCGGCGCAGCCCTTCCACGTTGACGCCGCGCGGGGTCGCCGGGTTGCCGGCCACGGTCACGAAGGGCGGCACGTCCTTGGCAATGGCCGAGCCCATGGCGGTAAAGGCATAGGCCCCGATGGCACAAAACTGGTGCACCAGGGTAAAGCCGCCGAGAATGGCATGATCCTCCAGCCGGGCGTGTCCGGCCAGCGACGCGGCATTGGCCATGATGGTGTAATCACCCACCTCGCAGTCATGCGCGACATGAATGTAGGCCATGAGCCAGTTGTCGCTGCCGATGCGGGTGACACCGCCCCCCTCGGCGGTGCCCCGGTTGATGGTGGCATACTCCCTGATGGTATTGCGATCGCCGATTTCCAGCAGACTGTCCTCTCCATGGAACTTCTTGTCCTGCGGGATCTCGCCGATGGAGGCGAACTGGAAGATCCGGTTGTCCCTGCCGATCCGGGTCGGGCCGTTGATCACCACGTGTGGTCCAATCCAGGTGCCCGGACCGATTTCGACCCCGGGGCCGATGATGGAATAAGGACCGACTTCCACCCCGTCTCCAAGGACGGCATCGGGATCAATGATGGCGGTGGGATGGATGGTCATGCGTCGCCGGATCCGGCCCCTCTCTCAACGTTCCGCGCGGGCTGCGATGCGGTCCCACGGCGACGCCCGCCCGGCCTGCCGCCACTCCGGACACGGCATTCCCCTTCCAGTTTTTCCTTGCCGGATATGGCCCACTAGGCATCCCGCTTGGCGCACATGAGTACCGCCGTGGCCACCGCTTCGTCATCGACACGGGCGCTGCCATTGAATTTCCACACCCCACGAACCGTTTTGAGCACCTCGATCTCCAGCCACAACTGGTCACCCGGACCCACCGGCCGCTTGAAGCGCGCCTGATCCACGCCCACGAGGTAATACAGGGAATCGTCCTCCGGCCGCTCCTCCGCAGTACGAAAGGCGAGGATGCCGGTGGCCTGGGCCAGCGCCTCGATGATCAGCACGCCCGGCATGATGGGCCGCTGCGGGAAATGCCCGATGAAGTAAGGTTCGTTGTAGGTCACGTTCTTGTAGCCCACCAGGTGCTTCCCCGGCTCGCACTCCGTGACCCGGTCGATGAGAAGAAACGGATATCGATGCGGCAGGTGAGCAAGAATCTCGTTGATGTCCAGTGTGCTCAATTCAGCGTTCCTCTGTATCGGGCGTCCGTAGCCGCCGCTCCAGCGCCCTGAGGCGCCTTGCCAGCTCGTCCAGTTGTCGAAATCGCGCCGCGTTGCGGCGCCAGTTGTGATTGTCGTCCAGGGGGAGGCCGGACGAGTACGTTCCGGGCTCGCGAATGGAATGACTCACCATTGACATCCCCGTAATCGTAACACGGTCGGCGATCTCCAGATGCCCTGCAATGGCCACCGCACCGCCAATGACGCAGTGCCTGCCGATCCGTACACTCCCGGCAATGGCCGTACATGCCGCAATCGCCGTGTGTGCACCGATACGCACGTTGTGGCCCACCTGGATCAGGTTGTCCAGTTTGACCCCGGCCTCAATCACCGTGTCATCGACAGCACCGCGATCGATGGTGGTATTGGCCCCCACCTCCACATCGTCTTCGATGACCACCGCTCCCCTCTGCGGCACCTTCTCCCAATGATCGCCGGCATGGGCCAGTCCGAACCCGTCCGCCCCGATGACGACCCCGGGGTGGAGGATGACCCGGCTGCCCACGCGGCAACCGCCGGCAATCACGACATTGGCGTGGATCACCGTCTCGGAGCCGATGACCACTCCCCTGCCGATGACCGCTCCGGGTCCGATGCGCGTGCGGGCACCGATACGGGCACCGCTTTCGACGACGGCATTGGCCTCGACCCGGGCGCTGGGATCCACCTCGGCATCCTCCGCCACCTGCGCCCCCGGCGCCCTGCCAGGGACCCATGGCTCACCCGGCGTCAGCGCCCGGGAAATGCGCGCGTAGGCCAGATACGGATTGGACACCACGATGGCGTCCACGGGGCAGGCGTCGGCATCCGCTGGTGCCAGCACAACGGCAGCGGCCGCAGTCCGGGAGAGCTGGCCCCGGTAGCGGGGGTTGGCCAGAAACGCCACATCCTCCGGCCCTGCACCGGTCAACGTCCCGACTCCGGTGATGCGACGGTTTTCGTCTCCCCGGAGTTCTCCTTCGACGAGCCGGGCGAGCTCACCGAGCAGCCGGCCTTCCATTCCTGGTTTCGAAGTCAGCGGCTGCCTCCATCGGCTTTCGAGCCCTGTTTGCGAAAGTCCTGCCGCAGCCTTTGCAGGACGCGGTCGGTGACATCCACCCGCTTGCTCGCATAAATGGTCTCTCCCAGGATGGCGTCGAACTTCTCCTCCCGCGCCAGGGCGACGATCGCCTCGTAGATCAGCTTCTGCAGCTTGTGCAGCTCTTCATTGCGGCGCAGATTGAGGTCCTCGTTGAACTCTTCCTTGGCCCGCTTGATCTCACGCTGCTGGCTCTTGATCCGGCGATGCTGCTTCTGCCGCTGCGCATCGCTCATGAAGGCCCCGCTCTGGGCCAGCTTGTCTTCCATCTCACGGAGCTTCTTCTGCATCTCCAGGATCTTCTTTTCCCGGGGCGCGAAGTCACGCTCCAGCCGCTTCCGTGCAGCCTCCGCCTGCGGGGCCTCCTTGAGGACCCGTGCCGTATCGACGAACCCGATCTTCAGCCCGGCGCCCGCGGCCAGGGCCGGGCCCCCGGCAAGGCACAAGACAGGCAGCAGCCAACGTCCCAGAATCTTCCTCACAGCCCTCCTCCTGCCTAGAATGGCGTTCCCAGCGTGAACTGGAACGACTGGGTCCGGTCCCCCGGCTGGTCGTTGAGCGGAGTGGCAAGGCTGAACCGCAACGCCCCGATGGGCGTCAGCCATATGGCCGCCACCCCCGCCGAGTAGCGCATCTCCCCCAGATCGATGGGGTCCTCGGCCGCGTAGACCCAGCCGCCATCCACGAACAGGCTGAATCGCACGGATTTGCTATTTTCGGCAAACGGGTTGGGAAAAATCAACTCCATGTTGCCCACGATGCGGGCCACCCCGCCCAGGGGGTCGCCGTTGCTGTCCCGGGTATTGGGCCCGCCCAGCGAGAGCGGCTCGTATCCCCGCACGCTGCGGCTGCCCCCGGCGAAGTAATTCTTGAACGGCGGCAACTGCGATGTATCGCCATAGGCATCGCCGTAGCCCAGATCCAGGCGCAGCATCAATGGAATCTCGTCGGTGATGGGCACGTAATGCACATGGCTCAGGTTGACCCGGTAATACTGCAACTCCCCGCCCGGCGCGGCCACTTCCAGCGAGGCCGTGCTGCGGCTGCCACGGTCCGCAAAGATGGCACGGTTGCGTGTATCCCGGGTCCAGTTCAGGTCGATGGAAAGGGTGTCGAACCGGTCCCCTTCCTGGGCGATGAAATCCAGGATCTCCTGTGCAGTGGCCGTTCCCGTCACCAGCTCCGTGTTCTCGAATCCGAACCCGACGCCCACCCGCTGCGTTTCGGACAGCGGGATGCCGTAATTCAAGGACACCCCGTAACTGTTGGTGGCATAGTTGCTGATGTTGGCCTGGGCGGCATCCACGGTCCGATAATAGATACGGAAACCACGGCTGATGCCTTCCTCTGTGTAATAGGGATTGCGATAACTGAAGCTGTAAATCTCGCTCACTTCACTGTTGTTGACCTCAATGGCCACCCGTTTGCCGGTGCCGGCGAAATTGGCCTGGGTGAGCGAGAAATTGACCAGGAATCCCTGCGTGTCCGAAAAACCAAGCCCGGCGGACAGCGACCCGGTGGGCCGCTCGGTGACGGTGAAATCGACATCGACCAAATCGTTGGTTCCCGGGACCGCGGGGGTTTCCACCGCGACGTTCTCGAAGAAGCCAAGGCGATCCAGCCGGGTGCGGGAATCCGCAATCAGCCTGGTGGACATCCAGGCCCCCTCCAGCTGCCGCAGCTCCCGGCGGATGACCTCGTCCCGCGTCTTGCGGTTACCCTTGATGTTGACCCGGCGCACGTACACCCGGCGGCCGGGATCGACGAACACGGTCAGGTCCACCGTGCGTGCGGCATCGTCCACATCGGGAATGACATTGACATTGGCAAAGGCGTAGCCGATCTCGGCCAACCGGTCGGAAATGCCCTTGCGCGTGGCCTCGATGGCCGAGCGGGAAAACACGTCCCCCGCCCTGACCTTGAGCAGGCCCTCCATCTCCTTGCGCGGGAACACCAGCTCGCCGGCAAGCTTCACCCCGCTGACGGTGTACCGTTCTCCTTCGGTAATGTTGATCGTGACATACACATCCTCCTTGTCGGGTGTCAGCGCCACCTGTGTGGAGTCGATGGAAAAGTTGATGAAGCCCCGATCCAGGTAGAAACTGCGGAGCTTCTCGAGGTCCGCCGACAGGACCTGCCTGGAGTAGCTTTCCCTCCCGCCGAAGAACCCGACATCGGCCAGCTCCAGGCGCTTGAGCAGGTCCGAGTCACTGAAGTGACGGTTGCCCACGATGATGACCTGGCGGATCTCGGCGGTTTCTCCTTCCGCAATCTTTATCTTCACATCGACCCGGTTGCGCACCAGCGGCTTGACCTCGGTTTCGATACGCACCGCGTATTTGCCCAGGCTGTAATACTGCCGCTGCAGTTCCTGCTGCACCTTGTCGAGCAGGGACCGATCGAGGATGCGGCCTTCCGCGAGCCCAATCTGCCTGAGCGCCTCGCCGAGCTGGTCACTGGAAATCTCGTCGTTGCCGGTGAACGACACCGAAGCAATGGCCGGGCGTTCGCGTACCGAGATCACCAGGACATCGCCCTCGCGCTCCAGGCGGACGTCCTTGAAAAAGCCGGTCTTGTACAGCGCCCGGATGGCCTGGGCAGTCAGGTGCTCATCGATTCGATCACCCACCTTGATGGGCAGGTAATTGAACACCGTCCCCACCTCGATGCGCTGCAATCCTTCGAGGCGGATGTCCTTGACCACGAAGGGAGTAAAGGCCCACGTGCGCACAGGGGCCAGGAATACGAAAAGCGCCAGCAGGCCGGGAACAACGTGGCGGTGAACAACCGACATCAACCAAGCAACCGTGCAATATCGTTGTAGAACGCCAGGCCCATGAGCAGTGCGATGATGAGGATGCCGACACGCTGGGCGACGGCCTCGAAGGCCTCCGACACCGGCCGCCCGCGCACCAGCTCGATGGCGTAGTAAAACAGGTGCCCGCCATCGAGCACCGGAATGGGCAGCAGGTTGATGACCCCCAGGCTGATGCTGACGATGGCGAGAAAGTTCAGGTACCAGGCCAGGCCCGCACTGGCCGATTGCCCGGCATACTGGGCGATGCTGATGGGCCCGCTGAGGTTGCGGGCCGATACGGTGCCGGTGACGATCTTGCCCAGTACCTTGAGGACGAACACGCTGTTGTCCCAGGTCTGGGTCAGGGCCTTGCGCGCCCCCGCCCAGAGGGAGTAGCGGTAGGTGGCCAGCATCTCTTCCGGGATCTCCGTCCCCGGGGCGGTGGCCAGCCCGATGCGGGGTACCGGACCCTCGGGGGTCTCCCGGAGCTCGGGGCGTACCGCGAGGGTCAGCGTCTCCCCGCCGCGCCGGACCTCGATCATCAGCCGGGTATCGCCGTGGGATCGCACATAGTCCACCAGCTCCCCAGGTGCTTCGATGGCAGTACCGTTCACTGCCAGAATGCGATCGCCGACCTGGAAGCCGGCCCGCTGCGCGGGCGACCCGGGCACCACCTGGACCACCTGCGGCGGGCCCTTGGGTCGCCAGGGGGTCAGGCCCAGGGCTTTGAACAGGTTGCCGGTGGCGGCATCCGGATCCACCGTGGAGAGATCGAGGACCACGTCACGGGTCTGCCCGGCGGAGTCACGCACCGTCACCGTCAGGGACCGGCCGCTGACGACGGCCGGCAGCACCGCCTGGACCACCGCCGGCCAGATGGGGGTGGGCTCGCCGGCCACGGCCACGATCTCGCTGCCCGGCTCCAGGACCGATGCCGGCGTCCCCGGGGCCACCTCTCCCACCACCGGCTTCATGCCGGTCACGCCCAGGATGAACCAAAGCCAGTAGGCCACGATGGCGAACAGAAAATTGAACGCCGGCCCGGCCAGGACCACCGCCGCGCGCGTGGCCAGCGGCTGGCGGTTGAAGGCACGGTGCCGTTCTCCCTCGGGCACCGGTCCTTCCCTCTCGTCCAGCATCTTGACGTAGCCACCCAGGGGAATGGCGGCGATGACGTACTCGGTGCCGTCGGTGCCGGTACGGCGCCACAGGGCGCGGCCGAAACCGATGGAGTAACGCAGCACCTTGACCCCCAGGCGGCGGGCCACCCAGAAATGACCGAACTCGTGCACTGCGATGAGCACGGTGATGGCCACCAGGAAGGCCAGAAGCATGAACAGGAAATCAAGCATGGTTGCGCTGCTCCGCCATGATCGCTGCCCGGGCCGCCGCCTCGCTCCGGGCCCGGGCGTCGGCCGCCAGGATCTCGTCCAGGGTGCGGGGGTCACCGGCCGGCGCCTGCGCCATGACCTCCTCGATGATGGCGGGAATGGCCGGAAACGGAATGCGGCCCGCCAGAAACTCCGCCACCGCCACTTCGTTGGCCGCATTGAGCCCAATGGTGGCATTGCCGCCCCGGCGCGCGGCCTCCACGGCCAGGCGCAGGCATGGAAACCGTTCCGGGTCGGGCGGTTCGAACTCCAGTCGCCCCACGCGAAACAGGTCCAGCGGGGCCACGCCCGAAGGCATGCGCTCGGGCCAGGCCAGGGCATGGGCGATGGGGGTGCGCATGTCCGGCTGGCCCAGCTGGGCCAGCACCGAGCCGTCGGTGTACTGCACCAGGGAATGGACCACGCTCTGCGGGTGCACCACCACCTGCACCTGCTCCAGGGAGAGCCCGAACAACCACCGGGCCTCGATGATCTCCAGCCCCTTGTTCATCATGGTGGCCGAGTCCACGGAGATCTTGCGCCCCATGTCCCAGTTGGGATGGGCGCAGGCCTGGTCCGGCGTCACCCGCGCCATGGCTTCGGGGGACAGGGTCCGGAACGGGCCGCCCGATGCAGTCAGCAACACCTGCTCCACCCCCGCAGGGCGCTCGCCGGCGCGGAAGCCCTCGGGCATGCACTGGAAAATGGCGTTGTGCTCGCTGTCGATGGGCAGCAGCTCGGCGCCGGCATCGCGCACCGTATCCATGAACAGGGCGCCGGCCATCACCAGCGCTTCCTTGTTGGCCAGCAGGACCCGCTTGCCGGCCCGGGCCGCGGCCAGGGTCGCCTGCAGCCCCGCCCCGCCCACGATGGCGGCCATGACATAATGGGCCTCGGGATGGGCGGCGGCCTCCACCAGCCCGGCCTCGCCCGTGGCGACCCGGGTCGGGAGGCCCTCCCGGCGCAGGGCCTCTTCCAGCCGGGCGGCACCGCCGGGTTCGCGCAGCACCGCCAGCTCGGGCCGCCAGCGGCGGCACTGTTCCAGCAGTCGCTCCCACCGGGTGTTGGCGGTGAGCGCCACCACGCGGAAGCGACCGCCGTGCCGGGCCACCACGTCCAGGGTGTTGAGGCCAATGGAGCCCGTGGCGCCCAGTACCGTGATCCCTTTCATGCCACCCGCCCCATGAACCACAGACCGGTGACGAAGGCAGGTGCGGCGGCAGTGAGGCTGTCGATGCGGTCCATCAGTCCACCGTGGCCCGGCAGCAGGCGGCCGCTGTCCTTCATCCCGGCGCTGCGCTTGATCCGGCTCTCGTACAGGTCCCCCACCACCGACCAGGCCGCGGTGGCCAGGCACACGGCGATGAACCATCCCCGCTGCGACCCCGCGAGGCCGAACCAGACCGCGCCCAGCCACCCGGCCAGGGCGCTGCCGGCCAGCCCGCCCGCGACGCCCTCCCAGGTCTTGCCCGGGCTGATGTGCAGCGCCAGCCGGTGCCGTCCCAGGGCCCGGCCGGTGAAATAGGCAGCGGTGTCCGCGGTCCACAGCAGGAGCATGAGGAACAGGACCCAGGCCGGTCCCAATCGTTCCCCCTGGTGCAGGACGAGCAGGGCGGCGTACGGCGCCCCCACCACCAGCAGGCCGGCACCGGCGTCTCGCAGGCGGTGGGCGGGCGGCAGATGTGCCCGGTGTTCCAGCCAGGCCAGCCACAGCCCGTTGCCCACCCACCATCCGCTGGCACCGATGAGAAACCCGTACAGGAAGGTCCACGCCCCCTGCCACCGGAGCCCCCACAGGAAGGCCAGTACCAGGGCCGCCAGCAGGAGGTAGGCGGTCCGGGCCGCCGCCCCGGCCAGACCCGCCATGCGGGCCCACTCCCAGGCCCCCACCAGCAGGGCGGCGGCGGCGGTGGTGGCGAAGACAGCGGGTGGGGAGAAGATGATCCCGATGACCAGTGGCAGCAGCACCAGGGCGGTGAGGATGCGCTGCCTAAGCATTGCGCAGGCGCTCCACCTGTTCCCCCGTGCAACCAAACCGGCGCTGCCGGCACCGGTAGGCGGCCAAGGCGGCATCCAGCTCCGCCTCGTCGAAGTCCGGCCACAGGACCTCGGTGAAATAGAGCTCGGTGTACGCCAGCTGCCACAGCAGGAAATTGCTGATCCGCTCCTCACCGCCGGTGCGAATGAACAGGTCTGGTTCCGGCAGCCGCCCCAGGCACAGCTCCCCTTGCAATGCCTTCTCATCGATGGCATCCGGTGCCAGCACGCCGGCAGCCACCTTCTCCCCCAGCCGCCGGGCCGCCTGGGTGATGTCCCAGCGCCCGCCGTAATTGGCCGCGATGACCAGGTGCAGGCCGGTGTTGCCGGCCGTCAGCGTCTCCACCTCGGTGATCCTGGCCTGCAACGCATCTGCAAAGGCCGTGCGATCGCCGATGACTTCCAGCCGGACGTTGTTGCGATGGAGCTTCTCCGCCTCACTGCCCAATGCATTGAGGAAGAGATCCATCAGGGTCCCCACCTCCTTGCGCGGCCGGCGCCAGTTCTCGCTGGAAAAGGCAAACAGGGTCAACACCTGCACACCCTTGCGGCCGCAGGCCTCCACCGTCCGGCGCACCGCGCCCACGCCGGCGCGATGGCCCGCGTAACGGGGCATGTGCCGCTGCTGCGCCCAACGCCCGTTGCCGTCCATGATGATGGCGACATGGCGCGGCACCCCGCCGGGGGTCAGCATCCCTTCTGGTTGGTGATGTGCGTTCATGACTCGGGCGCGCTGTTGAATGGATGGACCCGGGAAGGTGATGCGGTGCCGTGCCGCGGCCGCCCGCTCAGATTTCCATGAGATCCTTTTCCTTGGCCTTGAGCAGCTCGTCCACCTCCGCGATGTACTTGTCCGTGATCTTCTGGATCTCCTCCTCCGCCCGGCGCTCCTCGTCCTCGGTGATCTCCTTTTCCTTGAGCAGGGCCTTGAGGTCACTGATGACATCGCGCCGGATATTGCGGATGGCCACCCGCGCCCCCTCGCCCTCCTGGCGCACGATGCGGATCATGTCCTTGCGGCGTTCCTCGGTCAGCGGCGGCAGCGGCACGCGGATGACGTTGCCCGCGGTGACCGGATTGAGCCCGAGGTCCGAGTTGGCGATGGCCTTCTCCACCACCGGGACCATCTGCTTCTCCCACGGCGTCACCGACAGCGTACGCGGATCGGCCACGTTGACGTTGGCCACCTGGTTCAGCGGCACCTGCGAGCCGTAGTACTCCACGGTGATGTGATCCAGCAGGCTGGTATGTGCGCGCCCGGTGCGCAGCCTGGTCAGCTCCGAGCGCAGCGATTCCACGCTCTTCTTCATGCGGGTGGCGGCGTCTTTCTTGAGGTCTTCTATCATCGCCCTGTCTCCCCTACCAGGCCTCCGTCACCAGAGTCCCGTGTTCGATGCCGTTGACGATGTCCAGCAGCGCACCCTGATGGTTCATGTCGAACACCCGCAGGGGCATGCCGTGGTCCCGGCACATGACGATGGCCGTGGTGTCCATGACCGCAAGCCGCCGCTCGATCACCTCGTCGTAGGTCAACCGATCATACTTGACGGCTTCAGGATCCTGCACCGGATCGGCCGAGTACACCCCGTCCACCTTGGTCCCCTTGAGCACCAGCTCGGCCCCCACCTCGATGCCGCGCAGGGTGGCGGCGGTATCGGTGGTGAAGAAGGGATTGCCGGTGCCGGCGGCGAAGATCACGACCCTGCCCTGTTCCAGGTGGGCCACCGCCTCGCGCCGGGAATAGGGTTCGCACACCCCGGCCACCGCCAGGGCCGACATCACGCGCACCGCCAGGCCGCGCCGCTCCAGGGCCTCCTGCAGGGCCAGGGCGTTGATGACCGTGGCCAGCATGCCCATGTCGTCCCCGGCGGCCCGGTTCATCCCCCCGGCGGCCAGGCTGATGCCGCGGAAGATGTTGCCGCCACCGATCACCAGCCCCACCTGGACCCCGGCCTGGACCACCGGCTCCAGCTCCGCCCCGATGTACTGCAGCACCTCCGGGTCGATGCCGAAGGCCTGCCCCCCCATGAGGGCCTCCCCCGACAGCTTGAGCAGGATGCGGCGGTAGCGCACCATGACCGGGTCCGTGCCTCAGCCGCCCTTGACCTGCGCCATCACCTCGTCGGCGAAGTTCTCCTGCTTCTTCTCGATACCCTCGCCCACCTCGAGCCGGACCATCCGCACCACCTTCGCCCCGGCGCCCTTGAGCAGCTGCTCCACGGTCTGATCCGGGTCCTTGACGAAGGGCTGGCCCAGCAGGGTCACTTCCTTGATGAACTTCTTGAGCTTGCCCTCCACCATCTTTTCGACGATCTCGGCGGGCTTGCCGCTCTCCCGGGCCTGGGCGGTGAAGATCTCGCGCTCCTTTTCCAGAACCTCGGCCGGCAGCTCGTCCGCGGAGATGCACAAGGGCCGGCTGGCGGCCACGTGCATGGCCAGGTCGCGGGCCAGGACCTCGTCGCCCCCTTCCAGCGCCACCGCCACGCCGATGCGCTGCCCGTGCAGATAGAGCCCCAACGGTCCATCGGCCTCCACGACGGCGAAGCGGCGAACACTGATGTTCTCGCCGATCTTGGCCACCAGCTCCTTGCGCGCCTCCTCGACGCTCTTGCCGCC
>Ga0256830_1001754_pt1 | contig 14987 bp, 12 predicted proteins | sample 128326metaG_FD_190537 | JGI IMG/M metagenome (GOLD analysis project Ga0256830, IMG submission 190537) | Hydrothermal vent microbial communities from Lau Basin, Pacific Ocean - 128-326 | ecosystem: Environmental > Aquatic > Marine > Hydrothermal vents | place: Pacific Ocean: Lau Basin | collected... | reverse complement strand
CACGCGGTCACCCTGGGGCGAGGGGAACTGGGCAGGGGCGGAGCCGGCGAGGGCGACCAGGACGGTCAGGGCGGAGCCGACGAAGAGGGGAGAGGGGGGACGCATCGGACCGGGGCGGGGGGGGGGGCGTGAGCGAGGGTCAGAGGATGGTCAAGGTGAGCAGGTTCGAGTCGTACCAGTCGCTGCCGTCGTCGGCGGCGACTTCCAGGAAGCCGACCAGCCCGGCGGCGCCCGGCGGCACCGTCACCGTGGCGCTGCCGTCGCCGGCGGCCGTGGTCGTCCCCGTGGCGACCACGGTCACCGGGGGGCCGACGTCGAAGGAGTGGCCCTGGTGGACCAGACCGGCGTTCGAAGTGCTGGCGAGGAGCCACCACGAGGCGTTCGGCGGCGCCGCGGTGAAGCTCCACACCTGGGTCGAGCCAGCGCTCACCGTGGTCGGTCCCGTGAGGACGATGGTGTCTCGGTTGCCGGGCACCGGCTCGAGGGCGTAGAGCTCGAAGTCGTCCAGGGTCCAGCCGCCGTACTCCAGTCCGCCGTCGCTCTGCAGTCGGAACGTCACTTGGACGGAGGGATGGCCGTCGGCCAGCGCCGAGACGTCGAGGTCCACGAGGACCCAATCGGTGTCCACCAGATCCTCCTGGCTCGGGTTGGACCACACCGTGGTGCCGTTCACCTCGATGGTGGCCTGGTCGTAGATGCCCTTCTCCACGCCGAGCCACCGACGGAAGCGCAGGCGCACCCCGGTGCGCCCGGAGCAGTCCACGCCGGGCGAGCGCAGCAGGTTGTGGACGTTCGGCTGGTAGGCGCCGTTCCATCCCGGGTTGCCGAGGTCGTTGGCCCAGACCGAGGCGCCCGACCAGGCAGCATTGGGGTCGCCCGACTTGCCCTGCGGCGCGCCGCGCTGCCAGTCGTCCTGGTTGGCCAGCTGCTGGTGGGTCCAGCCGTTGTCGCCGGGCCCCTCGAAGTCGTCGAAGAAGATGGGGGTGAGGACGCCGACCCGGAAGGAGAAGGCGGCGTCTCCGGGGGCGAGTCCGTCGGGCAGCCAGCGCCGGCGTCCGGCCGAGTCGGTGGCTTCCAGGTAGTACTCGACGACCGCGGGCGAGGCCTGCCCGGGGATGCCCCCCCTCCACTCGTCGGGGTTGCCGGTCGGCGTCATCGCCACCGTGGTCCAGGGGCCGCCGTCGCGCCGCCACGTCAGGTCCACCGCCGTGACCGTGGCGGAGGTCTGCGACACCACCTGGGCCGTCACCACGTAGGGCCCGTTCTCGTCCTGGGTGTCGCCGAGCGGCGCATGGGTCAGGGTCATGGCCAGCGGCCGCGCCAGTTCGGCCACGGTGGCGAGTGCGCCCTGTGTGATCATCCGCGCCAGCGTCCAGTCGTTCAGGCTGACGCCGACCACGTCGGAGCTGGTGTGGATGTAGGGGCTGTACTGACCCAGGTCCTCGAAGGGGAAGCAGGCGGGGAAGCCGTTCTGGAAGAAGCTCCGATGGTCGCTGGTGCCCCCGGCCAGGTTGCCCGACTGCACCGCGATACCGGGCACGTAGGTCTGGAAGGCGTCCATCGCGAAGGCGTTGAGCCCGGGGTCGGTGTCGTTCAGGACGAAGTCCACGCTGTAGGAGTCGCCGGGCGCGCGGTAGCCGGTCATGTCCAGCTGCACCATGCCAATGACGTCGGCGCCGTTGGCGGCGAGGTCGGCGGCATAGGCCGCGGAGCCGAGCAGGCCGAACTCCTCGCCCGAGAAGGCGCAGAAGCGGATGGTGTGGTCGAACGACTGCGAAGACAGGATGCGGGCGATCTCCAGCACGCCGGCGGTGCCGCTGGCGTCGTCGTCGGCCCCGGGAGCCGGGCCGGTGGTGGTCGAGAAGTTCAAGGAGTCGTAGTGGGCGCCGAGGACGACGATCCTCGTGGGGTCGGTGACCCCGGGCAGTTCGGCGACCACGACGTCGGCCCCGGAGTCGAAGTCGAAGGTCGAGACCTGCAGCCCCATCGCCTGGAACTCGCCGACCAGCCAGTTCTGGGCCGCGACCGCGCCGGGCTGATCGTGGCGTCGGGTGCCGAAGCCGACCAGGGCGTTGACGCGGTTCTGGAGTTCGGTCTGCGAGACCTGGTTCACCCAGGCTTGGACGTCGGGGTCCGGGGCGTGCGCGAAGGCGCCGCCGCCGAAGCGGCGGCCGGGGCGCGGTGGGGGGATCGGTCGCGAGGTCCGCACCACCCGACAGGCGCCATGGCAGGAGAAGGGGCGGGAACGCAGGGCGAGGACCGCCGCGGCGGGGACGACCCGGAGCTCCAGGCCGCCGTCCGGCGACTGCCACACCCGCCGACCGGAACGGACGATGGGGTTCTCGTCGCCCGAAGCATGGTGGGCTCCGACGACGACCAGTTCCTCCTCGTCGTCGAGGGCGGGCAGGACCGCGAGGGGCGGGTCGTCGGCGCGCACCGCGGCGACGGCGAAGCGCCCAAGGTCCTCGTGGAGCCGGTGCTCGTGCAACAGCGCCTGGCGGCGCGCGACGTCGGGCAGGGGATAGACCCCCAGCGCGCCGTCGTCGGCCGGGGTCTGGAGGGTCAGGGCGAGAGTGAGGAGCGGAACGAGCACGTGTGGGCGGATGGGGAGGGAGCGGGAGCGTGGGGAGGGCGGGACGGCGCCGTGGCCGCCCCGCCCAGGGGGTCGCACCGGACTACAGGATGTCGACCGTGAGCAGGTTCGAGTCGAACCAGTCCACGCCGTCGAAGGCCGCCACCTCGAGGTATCCGGTGATGCCGGCGGCGCCGCCGGGCACGAATACGACCGACGCGCCGGTCCCGGTCCCGGAGGTGGTGCCGGAGTCGAGCACGTTCACCGGCTGGCCGACGTCGAAGGCGTGGCCCTGGTACACCGTACCCGCGTTGGAGGTGCTGCCGAGCATCCAGTAGGACGCCGCAGCCGGGGCCCCCGTGAAGCTCCAGGTGTAGGAGGTGCCCGCGGTCACCGCGGTCGGCCCGGTGAGGGTGATGGTGTCGTTGTTGCCGCCGCCGGACGATTCCAGCACGTAGAGCTCGAAGTCGTCGATGTTCCAGCCGCCGAATTCGAGGCCGCTGTCGGACTTCAGGCGGAAACGCACCGTGACGTTGGGGTTGCCGTCCGCCAGGGCCGAGATGTCCAGCTCCTGGAAGTTCCAGTCGCCGTCGATGAGGTCCACGTTGGCGGGGTTGCTCCAGACCACGACCCCGTTCACGAGGATCTCGGCCTGGTCGTAGATGCCCTTCTCCACGCCCAGCAGCCGGGCGAACCGCAGGGTCACCCCGGTGTAGCCGGAGCAGTCGATGCTCGGCGAATCCAGGTAGTTGTGGACGTTCGGTTGGTAGTAGCCGTTCCAGCCGGGATTGCCGAGGTCGTTGGCCCAGCACTTGGTTCCGGAATAGGCGGCCGCCGGGTCGGTGGCCTTGCCCTGCGGGGCGCCGCGCTGCCAGTCGTCCTGGGATTGGACCAGGGTGTGGGTCCAGCCTTCGTCGGTCGCCCCCTCGAAGTCGTTGAAGTAGATGGTGGTGCGGATGCCGACCACGAACTCGTGCTCTCCGCTCCGCGGATTGCGCTCGGAATTGCCGAGGGCGTCGCTGGCGACTAGGTGGTAGGCCACGCGCGCCGGCGAGACCTGACCGGGGATGTCGCCCTGCCAGGTGTTGCCGCCGACGTTGGCCATCGCCACCGTGACCGGAGCGCCGCCGTCCACGGTGTAGACCAGGTCCACGCCGGTGATGGTGCTGCCGACGAGGCTGGTGACGTCGGCCGAGACCACGTAGGGGCCCTGCTCGTCGGTGGTGTCTCCGAGCGGGGTGTGGGCGATGTCGATCAACTGCAGGTCCACGCCGGGGAAGCCCTGGTCGCGGAAGCCGCCGTCGATGTCGCCGTAGTTCGGCGTACCGTTGAAGATGTTGCCGTCGTTGTCGTCGAGGGCGAGCCAGTGCTCTTCGATGATGGAACGGATGCCGGTGTCGTTGAAGCCGTTCATCCACGCCACCCACAGGGTGTCGGCGGTGAGGTCGCCGGCGGCGTTGCCGAGCGTGGTGTTCAAGCGGTCGCGCACCTTCCACAGCGCTCCCATCAGGACCTCGCCGTCGGCGTGGACCTGGCCGTAGCAGCCGGGGTTGCTGTCGCCGCAGAACTGGCGGGTGTTGTTGCCGGTGCGAACGAAGCCGCCGTTGGTGAAGAAGTCCTCCCCGACGATGGGCGTGTCGTAGACGTACATCGCCAGCACGTCGGCGTTGCCCTCGCCGAAGCCGTCGGAGCCGTTGCCGCTGCCGTAGAGGTCGTTGGCCCAGTGCCCTTCCTCGTGTGCGACCACCGTGCTGAACCCAGTGTTGTTGCAGCCGCCGCCGGCGCGGTACATGTTGATGGACGAACCGTTGTAGAAGGCGTTGCAGGTCGAGTTCAGGTTGACGTTGGCCAGGATCTGGAAGTCGAGGGTGGTGTCGTTCGGGTCGATGGACTCCAGCCACTCGTGGATGTCCACCACCGAGTCGAAGGTGCTCGCTTCGGAGGTCACGTACTCGGTCCGACCGGTGTTCATCGTCAGCGTCGCCGGCGAGCCGGGCGTGAAGCTCATGCTCTGCGAGTAGTTGGCTCCGGCCTGGTTCTCGACCCGCACCCACGGACCGCGGTAGCGCGCGGTGAAGGTCACGGAAGTGCCGCTGCTGAAGGTGAAGTCGCCGTTGGCGTCGGTGGTGACGTTGCCGCTGCCGCTGGTCAGCTCCATGAACCGCATCGGCGTGATCGCCGGCGGGTTGGAGGCGCTCCCGGCCGCGGTGCCCGGGGTCGCGTAGCTCTCGACGTGTCCCTGGATCTGATGGTGGATCAGGTCCTCGCGGACCAGGACCTCGGGTTTCCCGTCGGCGGCGACGAAGTAGCGCCAACCGCGGGGGCGGGCCGGGTCGGTCTCGTTGCGGACCTCGACCTGCCAGGCCAGCCGCGGCTCGACGAACTTGCCCGGGCGGTGGCGGACCACCACCAGGGTGGGCTCGGAGACCTCGGCGGCCTCCATTCCGGCGTCGCCTTCGAAGGCGGAACGAGCCCGCGCCACCGCCTCCCAGCGGTTGACCGTGGGCAGCACCGACAGGTACTCGACACCAGGCACGGCGTCGGCGTCGAGGGCGAGCAGGGTGCCGTCGGTGGCGAACAACGCGTGGGCCGAGGCCATGTGGACCGGAACCCCCTCCACGACCTGGCGGAACTCGACCGAGACCTTGTCGGTGGTGCCGATGCGGGCCAGGGCGAGGCGGTGGACGGCGACCGGCTCGAGGGTGGCGTCGGCGAGCCCGAACACGCCGTGGGCGCGGTCGAACTGGATGCGGGCGAGCTCGAACCAGTCCTCGTCGGTGGCGGGCAGGAACTCGGGCGCCATCCGGCCGCCCCAGAGGAAGCGGCCGAAACCGCCGAACTCGGGCGCCCGGTTCAGGCGCCAGGGGACTCCGCTGGCGTCCTGCCAGGCCTGGAAGGCCTCGGCCACGGGGTCGGAGGGTTCCTGCGCCTGGGCGGCGAGGGGTGGGGCGGCTCCGAGGATCAGGGCCAGGCCGACGAGGGTGAGGGTCGGGATGCGCATGGGGTGGGGAGTCGGGCTCGTGATCGTGGGGGTGAGAGTGGTGGGTGGACGTGAGGGAGCGCCCGGCCGTGGCGACCGGACGCAGGCTCGGAAGTGGGACGCCCCGGGGCGTCCCAGGTTCGGGAAAAAGGGTGGAGGGGGAAGATCCTCCCCCCTCACGGGGACTTCTAGGAGTGCGGAAAAAGACCGTCACCGCCTCGATTCGCGTTCTAGTCTTCCTCGGACGCCACGGGCTCCCCCGTCCCCAAGGAACCATGAAACAGCACACCCCCCGTTCCCTCTCCGGCCTCGCTCGTGGCCTGGCCCTCCTCCTCGCCCTGCTTCCGCTCGCGGCCTGCTCCGGTTCGTCGAGCTCGGTCGGCGGCGGCGGCACCGTCCCGCCTCCGGGCGGCGACGCCGGCAGCACCTTCGCCATCCAGGACCTGGAGGGCGACTGGGTCGGCCAGCTGACCCCGGACGCGGCCAACGTCCGCAACTTCTACCTGCGCTTCCAGAACGCCACGTTGGTCTCCGCGGCCGAGAGCGGCGGTCTGGACTGGACCGCGCTGGATTCCGACCGCGACTTCCAGTTCACCGCCGACGGCCGCCTCGCCGCGACCATGGCGCTCCAGCTCGGCAGCGGCTCGATGTCGCTCTCCGGGCAGATGGACGAGTCCCGCGCCGTCCTCACCGGGACCTTCCGGCTCACCGACGCCGACGGCCAGCGCATCTCCGGGAGCTTCTCCCTGGTGCGCTCCTCCGGGCCCGACATGTACGTCCAGGCCCAGCTCGAAGGGCCCTGGGACGGCCTCGGCCGCAACGGCCTGGGCAAGTTCCGCTTCCTGTCGCTGGTGCTCGACGCCGACGGCCTCGTCTCCTCCGGCACCATGCTCCACCCCGAGACCGAGGTCCTCATCCGGACCTACTCCGCCGCCGCCGGCGCCTTCTCGTTCTCCGACACCGCCGTCGGCCGCCTCGACGACGTGGTGATCACCGCCGACTCCGGCGAGACCATCACCTTCGACTTCCTCCTCCTCGATCCCGACGCCACCCTGCTGGCGGGCCCCGGCGTGGAGTCCGCGCTGGGGGCCGGGATCGCCGAACTCGTCCGCCCCTGACCGGCGGAAGGGTTCGGGGTTCGCGGTTCCTTTTCCCCTTCCTCGATCGGGGGGCTCCCGGCACGGAGTCCCCCGATTCCCTCCCGGCCTCGGCCACGTTGCCGCGAGTTTTTCCATCTCCGACTTCCTGGGCCGGGCTATCCTTCCACGCCTGGAAACGGGGCTCCCCCTTCCGTACCCCCTCTCCCGATACCGCCATGCAACCCCTTCGTCGCACTTTCCTCCTCGCGGGTCTGGCTCTCGCGGCCTCCTGCGCCCACCCCGACCCGCTGGGCTCCGTGTTCGGCGGCGGCACCACCTCGCCGCCTCCGCCGCCCCCGCCGCCCGCGCCGGGGCCGACCTTCTCGACCGACGACCTGATGGGTGACTGGGTCGGTCAGCTGATCCCCGACAGCGAACTGCGCTCCCCGCGCAACTTCTATCTCCGCTTCGCCTCCGACCAGCTCACCGAGTCGGCGGACAGCCGCGGCAACGAGTGGCGGCTGGACAACTCGGACCGCACCTTCACCTTCGCGGCTTCCGGTGCCCTCCAGGTCGAGATGGCCCAGGTGCTCGGCACCAACAGCATGTCCCTGACCGGACAGATGGACGAGTCCCTCTCGGTGATCACCGGCACCTGGACCTGGATCGGGCCCGACAACTTCCCGGTGACCGGATCCTTCGAGCTGATCCGTTCGAGCGGTCCCGACATGTACGACGTCGCGGGCCTGGAAGGGAACTGGCGCGGCCCCGGGGCCAACCCCTTCGACCGCACCCAGATCCTCGACCTGAACCTGGATGCCACGGGCACGGTCGTCGATGGAACGATGATCCGGACCGACCTCGGCACCGTCCGGCGCACCTACTCGGCCGGCGCGGCGACCTTCACCTTCTTCGACTCGGCCATCGGTCGGATGGAGAACGTGGTCCTCACCGCCGACGGCGGCGTCCCCGCGGGCATCGGCGGCGGCGAGACCAGCACCTTCACCTACCTGCTGGTGGATCCCGACTACACCCTGATCGGCGGCCCCGGCGTGGACAGCCAGTTCGGCTCCGGCGTCGTGACCCTGGAGCGGCAGCCCGCCGGCGGCGGCGAATAGGGCCGCCCCTCCGGGGACCCCGGCTCCCGTCCCACGGCTCCGCCCCGCGAGGGGCGGAGCCGTCTTCGTTCCCCGCCTCGGCGTAGGATGCCGCCCGTGAGCCGCCCGCCGACCCTCCTCACCGACTTCGACGGCGTCTGGACCGATCCGGTCCGCGAGCGCGAGGCGGTGCGCCGCGCCTTCGAGGCGGCGCTGCGGGAGGTCTCCGGTTGGCGCCCGGCGCGCATCGAGGCGGTGCTCGAGCGCGGGCGCGCCGAGCTGGCGGCGGCTCCCGATCGCCATGGCTGGCGCATCGGCGACGCGCTGACCTCGTTCGTGGACGAGGACGTGTTCGCGTTGCCGACCGCTCTCGGCGGCCAGCGAGGACCATGACGCACGCGAGCTGGCCCGGCTCGCCGCCGCCTCCTCCGGCACCCTCGCCGCCTTCCTCGACGCCTGCTACCACCGCACCTGCGCCCGCTTCCGCGAGGAGGTGGACCACGACCTCGCGCCCGGCGCCGAGGGCGCCCTCCGCCGTGCGTTGGAGGCCGGGTTCCACGTCGTCTTCGCTTCCAACGCCCCCTTCGAGAAGGTGCGCGACTGGCTCGGCTGCTTCGGCTTCCAGGTCGCCGACGCGGCGCGGGTCGGACCGGCGGAAGCCCCGCTGCGCGCCTACGGCCGCGCCGGCAAGCAGGAGCTCGGCGACCGCCCCGAGCGAATGGAGCTCGGCGGCCGGAGCATTCGGGTGGACCGCCCGCGCTATCGGGCCCTCCTCGAGCGGGAGCGCCCCGACCTCGTGGTCGGCGACGTGGTGTCCCTGGACCTGTCCCTTCCGATCGCCCTGCGTCGTCGAGGGGAGGCGGGCGCGCCGCGCGCGGTGGCCCTGGCCCTGCACCGCCACACCCCGCCCTGGGTGCGCGCGCTGGTCGGCGGCGAGGTGGACGCCGCCGTGACCTGCCCTTCGGAACTGCCCGACCTCCTGTTGCGGGCCCGGGAGGCGCGGCCGGTGGGTGGTCAGGCTTCGTCGCCGGGCTCGGCCCAGGGCTGCGGGGCCTCGGCCTCCCAACCCTCGGCCAGCGACTCGCCCATCGAGTAGCCGTGTTCCTCGCCCGGGAAGGTCCCGTTGCGGACCTCGTCCCGGAAGGCTCCGAGGGCGCGCCGCATCTCGTCGGCGACCGCGCCGAAGCGCTTGGCGAAGCGGGGCACGGGGCCGAAGTTCAGGCCGACCACGTCGTGGAAGACGAGGATCTGACCGTCGCAGTCGGGGCCGGCGCCGATGCCGATGGTCGGCACGCGCAGGCGCCGGGTGATGCCGGCTGCGACCGGGGCGGGGACGCCCTCCAGCACCACGGCGAAGGCGCCGGCCTCCTCCAGGGCGAGCGCGTCGGCGAGCAGGCGTTCGGCGCCCTCGCGGGTCCGCCCGGCGACGCGGAAGCCGCCGCGCACGTGGACGGCCTGGGGGAGGAGCCCGACGTGGCCCATGACCGGGACGTCCGCTTCCACCAGGGCGGCGACGAGGTGGGCGCGGCTCGCCCCGCCCTCCAGCTTGACCGCGTGCGCGCCGCCCTCTCGGACCAGGCGGATGGCGTTGCGCACCGTGTCGTGGACCCCGAGGTGGAAGCTGCCGTAGGGCATGTCGGCGACCACCAGGGGGCGGTCGGCGGCGCGGCGCACGGCGCGGGTCGCACTGATGATCTGCTCGAGCGTGATCTTCAGGGTGGAGGCGTGGCCGAGCACCACGTTGGCCATGGAATCGCCGACCAGCAGGACGTCGAAACCGGCTTCGTCCACCAGGCGCGCACTGGGGAAGTCGTAGGCCGTGATGCAGGTGATCGGCGGCTGCTTCCCCTTGCGGGCGAGGAGCTTCGGCACCGTGACCTTGGCCGGCACCGGCACCTCGACCGGCCCGTCGGAGGACTGGATGGGGCGACTACTCATCGGTCGGAGCCCGGCGGGGCCTCCCGCGCCGCGGCCGGGGCATTGTAGGGGCCGCCCGCCGGCCCCCCTGCGTTCACAGGTCCAGCGGCGGGCCGGCGACCGCCTCCTCGACCTCGCGTCGCAGCTCGTCGTCCCACGGGACGGACAGGGCCTCCAGGTCTTCCTGCAGCTGGGCGACCCGCGAGGCCCCGACGAGGGCGGTGCTCCCGGGGACCCGGTCCAGGGTCCACGACAGGGCGAGGGCGGCGGGCGGGAAGCCGTGGCGGCGGGCGACGGCGACGAAGCGCTCCACGCGGCGCGCGACTTCGGGGTCGGCCAGGGCCCGCTCCAGGAAGGTCCCGGCGGAGCGCCCGCTGGCGGCGCGGGTGGCCCCCGTGACGCCTCCGAGGTACTTGCCGGTGAGCACGCCCTGGGCCAGGGGCGACCACCACAGGAAGCCGATGCCGAGTTCGCGCGCGGTCGGGACGACCTCGGCCTCCACCTCGCGGCACAGCAGGTTGAAGCGGGCCTGTTCCGAGATGGGGCGCGGCACGTCCATCGCGTCGCAGAGCCGGCAGGCCTCGCGCAACTGCTCGGCGGTCCAGGTGCTCGTGCCCCAGTAGAGCGTCAGGCCGCGCCGGACGAGGTCGCCCATGGCGCGGACGGTCTCCTCGAGCGGGGTCCGCGGATCGAAGCGGTGGCACTGGTAGAGGTCCACGTAGTCCATGCCCAGGCGTTCGAGGCTGCCCTCCAGGCTCTCGAACAGGTGCTTGCGCGACAGCCCGCGGTCGTTGGGGTGCTCCGACATGGGGAAGAAGGCCTTGGTCGCGACCACGACGTGGCGCCGCTCCACGTGCCGCAGCGCCGCGCCGAGCGCGCTCTCGGCCGCGCCGAGGTCGTAGACGTCGGCGGTGTCGAAGAACCAGATCCCGGCCTCCAGGGCGGCGTCCACGACCTTCTCGGGCGGCTCGGCGTGGGGGTCGCCGAAGGTGAGCCAGGAGCCCAGCCCGAGGGGTGGGATGCGGAGGCCGCTGCGGCCGAGGGCGTGGTCTTCCATGGGGAGGACGGGACGAAGAAACGGGGAGCCGCTAGGATAATGCCCCGTCCACCCTGCCGATGGGGTGATGGGGGCATCCTCCGCCCCTTCCTTTCGTCGGTCGCCAACCCGTCCATGATCCTCTCCCTCCTCCTCTCCAGCCCCCTCCTCGCCCAGGAACCCGCGCCGCAGGAGCCTCCCGCCCTCGAGCCCCCTCCCGCCGAGCAGCAGGAGCCGGTGGTCGAGGTCGTCGAGCCGCCGTTGCCGCCCGACGACGCGCCGCGCCGTCTGCCCCCGTGGCGCAAGCCGGTGGCGGGGCCCGAGCCGCAGCCCGAGTCGTTCCTGGACCAGGTCCAGTTCGGCCTCACCCTGGACCTGTTCGGCGCCTTCACCGAGAAGCACGACTCGGTGGACGAGTTCAACGAGGTCCGCATCCGCAGCGCCCAGTTCCACTTCGCGGCGCCGGTGGAAGGGGTCGGCAGGGCCCACGTCACCTTCGACTACTCCGACCCGGGGGACGGCTCGGACTTCTTCCTGCGCGAGGCGTACGTGCGGGTGGACGAGCTGCCGATCGGCTTCTGGCCCGAGAGCATGGACTTCTTCGTCGGTCAGTACTTCGCCGACCTCGGCGCCTTCAACGGCGTCCTGCCGAACGAGTTCCCGGCGCCGTCGTTGAGCGGCGCGCAGCGCACCTTCCTCGGCGGCAACCTCGCCGCCCGCGGCGTGGAACTCCACCAGCGGCTCGACGACGGCGCCTTCCGCTTCCGCTGGAGCGCGGGTCTGGCCAGCGAACTCGAGAGCCACGACCCCGACGCCTCCGGCAACGGAATCGCGCCGACCGATCCTGAGTTGGCCGAGTTCGGAAGGTTCGGTTTCCAGAACTGGTCCGGCACCGGACGCGTGGAGGGGCAGATGGACTTCGATTGCGGAGTGATGGCTCGGGTCGGCGCGAGCGGCCTGTGGACGCCGCGCGACGTCCGCTTCAGCGTCCAGCCCGGCACGGGCACGGTGCGCGACGAGGCCCGCCACCTCCTCTGGGGCCTGGACGGCGGCGTGCGCTGGGAGGTGCCGCACTCCGAGATGGCCCACGAGGTCTCGCTCGAGCTCTGGGTGGACGACAACGAGTACCGCACCGCCTTCCCCGGCCCGTTGGTCGGCGAGACCGAGCGCGGGGAGACCCTGCTCTACGAGTTCACCCTGAACCGGCGCTGGTCGGCGGGGGCGCTCTTCTCGCGTTTCGACCAGCCGAGTCCGGGGCTCGACGTGGACGGCCACTTCCACGAGGGCTGGATCACCTATGCGTTCTCCCACGCCAGCCGTTTCTCGCTCTTCATGACCCACACCAACCCCGCCCCCGGCGAGGAGAAGTGGTACACGGTCGGCGGCGAGTGGGTGTTCGACCTCGGCACCCGTCGCGAGCAGCCGCACCGCCGCTGGATGTAGCCGTCAGTCGGCCGGGGCGACCCCGGCCAACGCCCGGTGCGCCGGGATCGCCTCGTGCGGTCCCGGCGCCCAGCGTTCCGGGCCGATCCACACCGGACCGTCGGCGGGCTCGGCGGGGGCGAGCCCGTGCGAGCCGCGGACCAGAGAAGGGTCGAGCGGCACCGGGTCGAAGAGGACGCGGCAGCCGAGCCGCTTGAGCAGGAGCTTGACGCCGAGCCGCGCCTTCAGGAGCGGGCGGTGCGGGTCCAGGAAGAGCTCGCAGGGGTCGTAGCCGGGCTTGCGGTGGATGTCCACGGTGCGGGCGAAGTCGGGCTCGCGGTCGCCGAGCTCCGGGCACCAGTACGGGTAGGCGAACCAGGCGTCGCGCTCGGCGAGGAGGACGACCTCGCCGCTGCGCGGGTGGTCGAGCCCGACCCGCGCCCGCTCGGCGCCGACCAGCACCTCGCCGACGCCGTCCAGGGCGCCGAGGAGGTCGGCCGCCGCGTCCACGTCGGCGGGGTCGGCGACGTAGACGTGGGCGACCTGGTGGTCGCAGACGGCGAAGGCCCGCGAGTGGCCGGGGTCGAGCAGCGCCCCGTTCCCGGCCGGATGGGCCGCCAGCAGGCCGGCGCGGCGCAGCGCACGGTTCGGCTCCACCGCGCGACGGACCGGGGTGAGCCCATACTCGCTGACCACCAGCACGTCGAGGTCGCCGGCGGCTTCGGCGGCGTCGAGCAGGCGCCCGGCCTCGACGTCCACATCGGCGGCGGCGTCGAGCGCCCGCGGGTCGTCCGGCCCGAAGCGCTGCAGGTCGTAGTCGAGGTGGGGGAGGTAGGCCAGGGTCAGCCCGGGGCGGTCCTCGGCGAGCACGTCGAGGGTGGCTCCGACGATCCAGCGCGTGCTGGCGATGCCGGCGCCCGGGCCCCAGAACGAGAACAGCGGAAAGGTCCCGAGACGCTGCGTCAGGCGGTCCCGGAGCGGGTGGGGCCAGGCGTGGACGTCGGGGGACTTGCGTCCGTCGGCGTGGTAGGTGGGTCGCGGCGTCACCGACAGGTCGGCGTGGCCCGGCAGGTTCCACCACCAGAACAGCTGCGCCGTCGGTGAGCCGAAACGCTCGCGCCAGCGGTGGTGGACGCTCGGCCGGCGTCCGCCCCCGTCCACCAGGTGGACCGACTGGCGCCACAGCCAGACCTCGGCGAGGTCGCGGAAGTACCAGCCGTTGGCGACCGCACCGTGCACCTCGGGCGGAACGCCGAGCAGCATGGAGGCCTGGACGGAGCAGGTGACCGCCGGCAGCCCGGGCTCGATGCGCCGCAACCCGTGCCGCGCGGCATGGGCTGCGAGCCGCGGCATGCGACCGCTCGCGAGCAGCTTCGGAGTGAGTCCGACGACGTCGAGCACCAGGAGGCGGGGCATCGGGGGGAGAGGGTAGCGGAGCGTCCCACCGCGCCCCATCGGAAACTGGTCCGCTCCATTCCGTCCGTTGCGATGCAACCCACGTCCGCAGAGGGATTTGCGCCCGTTATTCCGGCCGGGACGAGATCGGAGGGGAAAAGCGTCGTAACTCCTGCTCCTGCGGCGTACTCGGGATGAGGTGACGGAATGGACCGGACCAGTTTCCGGAGTCGTCGCCGGCCCCGTCCCGTCCCCTAGAATGCCCAGGCCCACCCGCGGACCATGCAGCGCTTCCTCCTCCTCCTCGCCGCCGTCGTCTTCCTCGCCGCCGCCTCCTTCCTGCCCCGGCTCGAGGCCGGGGCCCAGGAGCCCGCGGAGCAGCCCGACCAGGTGATCTACCTGGCGCCGCCCCGGCCCTCGCCGGTCTGGTCCACGATGCAGCTCTTCGACGCGCGCCCGACGATGCTCCTGCGCGTCCCCGAGGACCATCGCTTCGTGCTCACCGACCTCTGGCTGATGAGCCGTGAGGGCGACCGGGTCCCGCTGTCGCCGAACGACCGCATCTGGCTCGAGCGCGTGGTCGGGCCGAAGCGCTTCATCGTCTTCGACTCCCTGGTCGGCGAGCTGCCGAATCCCATCCAGTGGCGGACCGGCGTCTCGTTCCTGCCGGGCGACGAGGTCTGGTTGAACTACGCCTTCGCCGCCGAGCAACCGAAGCGGCCGCGCCGCCGGGTGCACTTCACCGGCTACCTCGAGCCCCTGCCGACGGCCGAGGAGACGCCCTACGTCGGCGGCATGATCGAGCGCTGACCGCAAGGGAGGCGGGGCGCCGCCTCCCCGTTCCGCTCACTCCTCGGCGAGCTCGGCGAGCGGCTGGCCCTCCGCGACCTCCTCGCCGTCGGTGACGAGCCAGCGCAGGAGGCGGGCCGACGGCGGCAACCCGCCGGCGACCTCGTAGCGCACCGGTTGGAAGGTCTTCATCACCTCGAGCAACCCCAGGGTGCGGGCGGCCTCGAGCAGGTCGCCTTCGGCGACGAAGGGGGGCTCTCCGGGCGCCGGCCGCCGCCAGAAACGGCCGGCCTGCGGGGCGCGCACCTCCAGACGCGCCGCCGCGGTCTCCTCGGGCGCGGCGGCGAGGTCTTCGGCCAGCGGCTCCAGGACGAACAGCGTGTCACCGTGGCCGACCGGCGCCCGCCGCGCCTCGGGCGGCGGGGTGGCGACCCGCCCCCGCGCCTCGGTGGGCAGGAACAGCCGATGCCAGGCGCCGAGGACCACGAGGTGTCCACAGCGCGCGCCCGGACCGAGCCAGTCGCCCTCGTCCGGCGCGTCCACCCAGAGCCCCGGGCGCGGCGCCAGCACCCGGACCCGGCCCTCGTCGTCGGTCTCGGCCAGCGCGTGGAGGTCGGCGGGCAGGCTCACGTCTCCGCTGGGCGGGTGAGGAGATCCAGGTCGTGCAACGACCAGATGCGGGGGTTCTTCATGCGTCGGT
>Ga0256830_1001753_pt1 | contig 14987 bp, 17 predicted proteins | sample 128326metaG_FD_190537 | JGI IMG/M metagenome (GOLD analysis project Ga0256830, IMG submission 190537) | Hydrothermal vent microbial communities from Lau Basin, Pacific Ocean - 128-326 | ecosystem: Environmental > Aquatic > Marine > Hydrothermal vents | place: Pacific Ocean: Lau Basin | collected... | reverse complement strand
GATCTTCTGGGCAATTGCACCCTGCACCCTTCCCTCACAATAGGTTCCTGCTATCACCCAGCATATCCTTCCGTAATTTGGATAGGATGGACATCTCCTCTCAATCGCACCTTCCGTCTTTTCCACACCACACTTCATATACTCCCAGCACTGTGTCTTGAATGTTTCCTCTGCCGGGACATAGGGAAAGTATAGGCTGAAGGAAGTCCCTGTTCCTTTAATACTGCACACCTTAATCCTCCCCCTGTGCTCATCCATGATCTTTTTGCATATTGACAGACCCAGGCCGGTGCCATGACCGATCTCCTTTGTTGTGAAAAAGGGTTCAAAGACACGGTCTATCTTCTCTTCCGGGATTCCGTGGCCTGTATCAACTATATCAACTACGACAAAACTTACATTATGCTCTGTGTCTGTTCTCGTGCTGATAGTGAGGGTACCGCCCTCGGGCATCGCATCAATTGCATTTGTGATCAGATTGTTAAACACCTGGATCACCTGATCCCTGTCAACCAGGATCTCCGGAAGCTTATCCGCCAGCTCCTCCTCAAGCACAATTGACCGTTCCTTCATCATATCTTGGAAGTACTTTACTGAATCCCTTACCACATTGTTTATATTGGTGTAACGAAGGTGGTAACGGGCCTCCCTTGAAAAATTAAGCACATCCTTGAGTATCCTTTCAAGGCGGCCCACCTCCTCCACAATTATCTCCGCATAATCCATCTCCTTGGTCCCGCTGGAAAGACGTTTCTTCAACCTCTTTGCAAAGCCACCTATAGCGGACAGGGGGTTCCTTATCTCATGGGCAACGTCTGCCGTCATCTTGCCAAGGGCTGAGAGCTTTTCAGACTGGATCAGCTTGTTCTGGAGCTTCTTGGCCTCCTCCATTGAACGGAGGAGTTCCCTGTTGAGCGTCTCAATCCTTTCCTTGTCGTATCTCAATCGGTCAGAGAGTATGCCCACGGGAATTGCAAGGAGATAGAGAAAGGAGATACGCAGCGACAGCTCTGTCCAGTGTATGCTCTCAAAGGAGGCCCTGCCAGCAAGGGCATAGACAATCGTTGAGAGTGTGGCCACAAATATGCCGAACTTGTATCCAAAATAAAAGGAATGCAGCACTGTAAGGAGGTAAAACCCCACAAAATAACTACTATTGAACCCACCAGTATTCGTAATAAGGAGATATAGAAAGGAGAGATCCAGGAACAAGGAAAAAACATAGATGACCTGCTTCTTTTTGAACAACCAGAAGAGAAGTGCATAGAGAAAGAGGCAGTAGATGATAAAGTAGACCAGGATATAGCTGAATCTTTCCGCAACAGAAGAAGGTATATCAGCAAAGATAAGCCAGCCGTATCCACCGATAAGAGCGATTATCCTGAGGACAAGGAATCCTGCATCTGCCAGCTCAAAGTCTGACCTGACGATCCTGTACTTTTCTTTAAGTAATCCAGTTATATCTTTCAAATCTCCCATCAGGAACAAACTCTATAAAATAAATAATACCGCTTTTATAACTCCCTGTCCACCCTTCTATGCACAAGGTAAAGCACCAGTATCCCCATTACACCGGATATAACAGAGGCAAGGAGGATGCCCATCTTTGCCTGGTCCATAAGGTTGGCATCAGAGAAGGAAAGGGCTGAAATAAAAAGTGACATGGTAAACCCGATACCTCCAAGCATTCCAGCACCAAGGATATGAGCCCATTTCACCCTGTAGGGCAGGACAGAGAGACCTGTTTTTACCGAGAGGAGGGTAAAGAGGGTAATACCAAGGGGTTTTCCTATCACAAGCCCAAGGATCACGCCAAGTGTCACGGGCGAGGTGATCAGATTATGAACTGCTATCCCCTTCAGGGAAAGCCCCGCATTGGCAAGGGCAAAGAGGGGTATAACGAGATAGGCCACCCAGGGATGCAGAACATGCTCTAACCTCTGCAGGGGTGTCTCCACATGGTGGCATGCCACCTCAATGGATTGCACAGCGCTGAGATGTTCCTGGTTAAGGAGTATGGACTCACCACATCCCTCGGGAGGACACCTGAACTTTCCAAGATAGTAACCAACCTCCTCAAGAAACCTGTCCGTATTGTACCTTCCACTTGCTGGTATGAACATGGCGATGATAATACCCGCAACCGTGGAATGCAGACCTGACCCCAGAAAGGTAAACCACAGCAATATGGCCATGAGGGCATAAAAGAGGGTATTTCTTATCCAGAAATAGCTTGCTACCGCGATAATAGCAACAATCACAATGCTTATAAACAGATAGGAGACAACAATCCCCTTTGTATAAAAAAGTGCTATCACAAGCACAGCACCTAAGTCATCTGCAATCGCAAAGGCAGAGAGAAAGACCCTGAGCCCGGCAGGCACCCTGTTACCAAGCACATACAGCACACCAAGGGCAAATGCAATGTCCGTAGCCATGGGTATGGCCCAGCCAGCCATGGTCTCACTACCATAGTTGAATATGAAGTAAAAAGCCGCTGGAACGATCATGCCCCCTATGGCAGCCCCAACAGGCAGGAATGCCTTCTTCATAGAGGACAACTCCCCCACAAGTACCTCTCTTTTGATCTCAAGACCCACGACAAAAAAGAACACGGCCATGAGGCCCTCGTTAATCCACTCCCTCAGGCTAAGGCTGATGCTCAGGCTACCAAGACTTACAGTAAGTGGGGTCTCCCAGAAGTGATGATATGTATCACCAGCCGGTGAGTTCGCCCAGACAAGGGCAACAGCGGTTGCAAGCATGAGCACAATACTGCTTGATGCCTCTTTCTTGAAGAACTGATGAAAGGGGCGTATCAGATGTGGCGTTATCTCCCTTCTTTGCAGTAACCTTTTTATGAATCCGATCATCAGAAACCCTGGCAATTTATGTTCCTTTTCATTAGATTAATTATAACATCATTTATTCAACCAGGAAACGCCGAGAAAGGAATCAAGGGGGTTCATTTGCAACGGTATCCCCACATTAGACAACCTCCGTGTTATTATGGTAATATTTTTCTGCATCTGGGTCTGTTATGAACTTAAAAATAGCTTGGATGTTCAAAGGAGAGATAACAGGTCATGTTCAATATTCTCATGATCGGTGCAGGCGGCTTCCTTGGTGCAATATCAAGGTATCTTTTAAGCTCATGGGTTGGCCAGCGGCTGGGAAGGACCTTTCCCATGGGCACCTTTGCTGTTAATATCCTTGGTTGTTTTATAATAGGTTTACTGATGACATTATTTACAGACAAATTACTGGTATCCTATCGCTGGAGGCTATTCCTGATAATCGGATTCGTTGGCTCTTTCACCACCTTTTCCACATTTGAATATGAAACAGGCGCATTACTTCATGACGGCGAGTGGTTTATGGCTGCTATGAATGTTGTCCTGAGCCTTTTCATCGGTTTTATTGCCCTCAAGGCAGGTGAAATCCTGGCAAGGAGTATATACAAGCCATGGTGAAAAAAGGACCGGCAAAAAAACTTACCATATATGTAGACGAGTCTGACAGGTACGGGAGAAAGCCCGTCTATGAGGTCCTCATTGATATCTTTTACAAGAAGAAGATCGCAGGTGTAAGTGTTTTTCGTGGAGTGGCAGGATACGGCAGCGACGGGGTTTATCATACCCAGAAGATGCTTACACTTTCTGAAAAGATGCCCATAAAGGTGGAGGCAGTGGATTCAGAGGAGATGATAAACAGGGTACTGCCTGATGTGTACCAGGTGGTTGAGAAAGGTCTTATAGAGGTAAGTGACACGAATGTTATAAAGTGTTGCAGGGGAAAAGAGGAGGAGGAAGAAAAGGAGGAGTCAAAGAGGATGAAGCTTCAGGGCAAGGCAAAGATGCTCAGGGTAATAGTAAGGGAGGACCTGAAATGGGAGGGAGAGCCTCTTTATGAGGCCATAGTGAAGAGATTCATCATGATGGATGTGGCAGGCGCAACCGTGTATAAGGCAGTGGCAGGCTACGGCCCCCACAGGAGGTTCAGGAAGATGAAGTTCCTGACCAGGAAAGGGGAACTGCCTGTGCTGATAACCGTGATTGACACCGAGGAAAAGATAAAGGAGATACTGCCTGTGCTTGATGATATGGTACAGCAGGGTATCGTTGTACTGTCAGATGTGGATGTAATCAAGTACACACACTCGCCGGGGGACGATGATTTCAATATCTAATGCAGGGATTTAAAATTTTAAATTGACCTGCCCGGGTTATTTGCCTTAAAATGTAGTAGGCGATGGAGTCCGCCTTTAACCGCCGATGGCCCTGCCATATGGCTAATGACTCCTGTAACACCCCGTTGCTACAGGAGGTGCTGTATGGCAGAGAGATCCCCAAGAGATCAAACAACAAAGCCAGATCCTGAAGGTATCCCTAATCTCTGGAGCTATCCATTTGAATTCCATATCCAAAGGGGTTTTCCCATGGCAGTAAGTATTGCCTTTGTGGTGTTATTAGGATTATTCGCTGATTATCTATTCCGGAAAGTAAAACTTCCGGGACCGGTTGGGATGCTTATTGTGGGGATTCTCTGTGGACCCTATCTGCTTAACCTGATGGAGTCAGAACTCTTGAAGGTCTCCGCAGACCTCAGGATGGTAGCACTGATTGTAATACTCCTGAGAGCGGGTCTTGAACTCCGCAGAGACACCCTCAATCGTGCTGGAAGGCCTGCGATACTGCTGTCCTTTGTTCCTGCTGTCTTTGATCTTCCATATCGCTGTACTTTATGGTCCTGTTTTAGTATCTTTCCACTGTCAATCTGGCGATCCAGGAGGTATTCCTATGGATGGTAGCTTCAAAAAGCTCAGGGATGAACTCCTCCAGGTAATTGATGAGGCAGCCACGATAGAGTCGGTCTCTGAATGCCCCTGTAGCGAACTGCAGGACAAGATACTTCAGAATAGATTCAACCTTGTTGTGGTGGGACAGTTCAAAAGGGGCAAAACCACATTCATAAACGCCCTGCTGGGCACTGATCTGCTCCCAACAGCGGTGGTACCCCTTACCTCAATCGTAACCGTTATTGAGTATGGAAGGGATATTGAGGTAAAGGTGCTTTTCAACAATGGCACAGAAAAGAGGGTCCCACCTGAGGAACTATCCGAGTATGTCACTGAAAAGGGCAACCCCAGGAATGAAAAGGATGTGGCAGAGGTGATAATAAAATATCCCTCAGAGTATCTGAAGGATGGTGTACGTCTTATTGATACCCCTGGCGTAGGATCGGTCTATCAACACAACACAGATGTGGCATACGAGTATCTGCCCCGTTCGGATGCAACGGTCTTCCTCATCTCTGTTGATCAGCCCCTGAGCAAGGCAGAGGTTGACTTCCTCAGGGATGTCCGTGAGTATGCAGACAGGATTTTTTTCCTGCAGAACAAGGCTGATTACCTGAGTCCTGAAGACCTCAAGGAGTCCATGGAGTTCATACGCTCAACCCTTATAAACGAGGTGGGGTTTGATTCCCCCGAACTGTATCCTGTGTCAGCAAAGCTATGCCTTGAGGGAAAGCTCTCAGGTAATGAAGACAAGCTTAAAAAGAGCAACATGGGTCTCTTTGAGGAACGGCTGAGGAGGTTCCTCGTGGAGGAAAAGGGACTGATACTGGTATGCTCTGTATCAAACAATCTGATGCGCGTCATCTCCGAGGCGATACTCAGGACAGAGCTCCAGCTGAAGACCCTGAGGACACCCCTTGAAGAGATTGAAAGTAAGCTCAAGGCCTTTGAAGAGAAGGAAAGAGAGATAGGCTCGGAGAAGAGGGACTTTGAGATACTCCTTGAGGGTGAGACAAAAAGGATCATTGAAGAGGTTCTTGACCCTGACCTTGAGGCTGCAAAGAAGGAACTCACTGAAAAGCTCCTTCCTGAGTTTGACGAATTTTATAACAAGAACAAATCGCTCTCACCTGGTAAGCTCCGGAAGGTACTTGAGGAGTTCATCGGCCATGCAGTAAGGGAATACTACAGCGTATTCAGAAAGAACGAGGATACGAAGATATCCATGACCTTTGAGAAGGTTGCAGAGAGATTCCAGGGCAAGATAAATCTCATTATTGATGAACTGCTGAGGTACTCCTCTGAACTCTTTGACCTCGGCTTTGAACGATTCACAGCAGAGGCACTCTGGAGTATGGAGTCATCCTTTTACTTCAAATTCAGGGACGAACCCCTCATGATTGAGATGCTCGGTGATGCCCTGACATCCCTGATGCCCAGATTTATCAGCAACCGTATTGTCTACAAAAACATGAGAAAGTACCTCCTTGAGATGATAGAGAGACAATCAGGCCGCATCAGGTGGGACTTTGTTGATCGTCTCCAGAAGAGCCGCCTTGAGTTCAGATGGCAGATGCTCGGGAGGATTGACGAGACCATCAAGGGCATCAGGGAGGCTATTGAGAGGGGCATTGAGTACCGCCAGAAGAGCCAGGAAGAACTGACGAGACGCCAGGATGAGATTAAGAAAGAGCTTGACAGGCTGTATACACTGAAAAACAGGATTGTTGGGATAATCAGGGCAACTGGGCAGCCCTAAAACACCCCTGTAAAAGAACAGAGCAGGTGGGCTTCATTTTCTGCAGCCAGGCTGATAAAATAGATTACAATCCAATAACAGGACAACCTGAGAGGAACAATCATGTATGTCTATATGAACGGAGAGTTCATACCTGAAGAGAGGGCCTGTGTATCCCCCTTTGACAGGGGTTTTCTCTACGGGGATGGTGTTTTTGAAACCCTCCGTGCCTACAACGGAAGGGTCTTCAGACTGAATGAACATTTACAACGGTTGAGGGCAGGCCTTGAGTATCTGCACATAAGGCCCGAGGGGCTTGACAGGATTGAGGAGATACTTTATGAACTCCTCTCCTTAAATTCAATCAGCGATGCCTATGCAAGGATCAGTGTAACACGGGGAAGTACCGGCAGGGGGATTAATATTGACCGGGACAGCCCTCCTAACATTGTTGTATTCACAAGGCGGGTATATCCGCCCGGTGAGGACTTATATGAACAGGGGGTTGAACTGGTCATTTCAAAAAGAATAAATCAAAGGCTCCCCGATGAGTACAACCTGAAATCACATAGCTTCTTGAATTACATCCTGGCAAAATATGAGGCCACATATAGGGGTGCCTATGAGGCGATCCTCCTTAACCGGGAAGGGCATGTGACCGAGGGAAGTGTCTCCAATATATTCTGCGTAAAAGAAGACAGGCTTTATACCCCGCCGCTCAGATCAGGTGTCCTAAGGGGCATTACAAGAGAGGTGGTGAAAGGGCTGGCAGGCATGGCAGGACTCAGCCTTGTGGAGAAGGAGCTTCTGCCCGGTGAGCTGATGGAGGCTGAAGAGGTTTTCATCACGAACACCATTATTGAGGTGCTTCCCGTCAGGGAGATAGAGGGCAGAAAATTCGGTGTGGGGAGTGCCACAAAGACCATCCAGGGGCTTTACAGGGAGCTTGTTAAAAGGGAATGTGGAGGATAAGAGGTTGAAGAAACAGCATGTATGTTGATATCATTATTACTATGAGTAGACCCTCTATCATGGTCCTTACGGTCACCCTGATATTTCTTGCCCTAACAGGGGCCTTACCGGTCTCAGTCCACGCAGAAGGGAATGTGCCCTATTTCACCAATGAGGATCTCCAGAGATATTCCAGAGGGGGTGATGCTGAAAGGGATATCCCTGAGACAGCTACAGAACAGGGGCAGGAGACAACAGGGGATTATGCCCGGGAAAATGACGAAACCTCTGTTAACAGATTTGCCATCAGGTACAGGGCCTTTGAGGGAAGCACAAGGAGGATCATCATACCCGTGACCATCAATGGCCAGTACACCGCAGAGATGGCCATTGATACAGGGGCATCTGATGTGATCATCTTTGAAAGACTGGCAAAAAAGATGGGAATCCTCGGCAAGGATGAGGGGAGTGTCCTGTGGCAGGCTGCAGGGATTGGTGGTACAACCCCTGCTATACTGACCATCCTTGACTCTGTAAGCGTGAAGGATGCCACAGAGGAGATGGTACCCGTTATTATCACAAAGGATCTTTCAAGGGAGTTTGACGGACTCATCGGCCTGGATTTCATGGCCCATTATTCTATACGGATAGATAATCGGAAGAGGCTGATCGTCTTTGAAGAAAACAGAGAAGCCCTTAATCTACCAGGAGGGAGAGATGTACACTGGTGGAGAAAGAACTTCAGGAGATTCAGTTCCCTCCGCAGGGCCTGGTCAGACTATATTGAGTACCTCAACAGCCTCAGTATTGATGAGAGAAGACTCAGTGAATTGAAGAGGTTTGCCAGGAAACAGCTTGAAGAGTCAGAACGGCTCTTCTACAGGCTGAACTCCTATGCCTCAGATGTGGGAGTGCCCATGCAGTGGAGGCAGTACTGACGGGGGGTTGTCCTTCCATCTCTTAAGCTCCTGGAGGGCGAATCTGTCTGCAAAATCCTCAATCTCACTCTTCAGGCGGAAGAGTTCACGCCTCTTTGAGAGTGAGTGCCTGTCACCCGAGATGGTATGGTTAATCACAGCGGCAAAGAAGTTCCTGTTTCCAGTTCCTGATGTGTGGCCTATCTCATGGAGAAAGAGAAAGGGGTAGACATCTTCCGGTGGAATCCATGTACCCAGCTGAAGCGAGAGCCTCTGTGAGGCCTCTTCGGTATTTATGTAGGGGTTGATATGGATTGCAAAGGACCTCTTGTGACTCCTGCTCATTGTACAGAAGGCATATCTGCCATCAGACCATGAGCCATCAGGCCGGTCACCGGTGGTTGTTATGTAATCAACATCATACCGGATGGCATAGTCCATCATCTTCTGGAGATCAATCTTCGGCTCCAGCAGGGAAGAACTTCTCCGGTGGTTTATGTAATCCTCTGTATATATCCTTCCCGAATGATTGGGTTTGTATGTTGCCACACACCCAAACAGGGGAAGTTCAAGGGAAAAGTCCTCTCCAGACACCCTCTGGAGCCTGGCCTTCCTTGCCAATATTAAAAGGATAAACAGGGCGGTGGCAAAACCAGAGATGTAGTATAAAACACTGCCATGCATAGTAACCCTCCTGTATATTACATCAATGGGTACTGTTTATCAGACCCGTCAGATAGGTAGTCCAGCTCTCAAGACCCTCTGAGGTCTTGCAGGATACCTCAAATATCTCCATATCCCTGTTTAATGCCCTGGCACGCTCCTTGAGGCTCTCCATATCAATATCAAGATGAGGCAGAAGGTCTATCTTGTTTATCACAAGTGCCTTTGACTGCTGAAACATGAGGGGATACTTGAGGGGTTTGTCCTCACCTTCTGTAACACTCAGGAGCATGACCTTCATATCCTCTCCCACATTGAACTCAGCAGGGCAGACAAGGTTGCCCACATTTTCAATGAAGAGCAGATCAAGTTCGCCAAGGGGCAGCTCCGGAAGCACCTCCTGGATCATGTTTGCATCAAGATGGCAGGCACCACCGGTGTTTATCTGCACAACAGGCACACCTGTTGACTGGATCCTCTCGGCATCCTCTGTGCCGGTAATATCACCCTCTATTACACCCACCCTGAGGTGGGGCTTTAACAACTCAATGGTTCTTACCAGCAGCGATGTCTTGCCAGCTCCTGGCCCGCTCATGAGGTTTACAACAAAAAGACCCTTCTCCTTGAAAAGCCTCCTGTTCTCGGTAGCTATCCTCTCATTTGCCTCCAGGATTCTTGTTACAACCTTTACCTTCATATTCCTCCTCCACATCAAGCTCTATAATTTCAAGTTCCCGTCCCTGTGTGATCTTGAAGGATACACTGCCACAAAGAGGACACTCCAGGATATAGTCTCTCTCTGTTGTGAAGTTATTCTTGCAGTCCAGACATACTCCACCAAGGGGCACTTCTTCAATGAGGAGGTCTGCATTGTCGGCAATGGTGTCCTTCCTGACTATCTCAAAGGCGAACCTCAGGGCCTCAACAACTACGCCAGAGGCCCTTCCGATCCTGAGTGATACGGAGTTGACCCTTCTGAAACCATGTTCTCGGGCATTCGCTGTTATTATATCCAGGATCCCCTGGGCTATTGAGACTTCATGCATCAGGCCTCATGGGCCTTTTCTTTTTCCTTCTTGAAGGCCTCTTTACCAGCTTCTATGGCAGAGGATATGGCTGATTTCTTCTCACTGATAACCTCTTTGCCCTTCTCAACGGTTGTTGTAAGCTTTTCCTTGCCTGTCTCAAGCCCCTTGGTTACCTTTTCCTTTACCTCTTCAGCATACTCCGCACCCTTTTCCTTGGCCTCCTCGGTAAGGTCCTTTATTTTCCTTCTTGTCTCCGCACCAGACTGTGGTGCCAGTAAAAGGGCAGCACCAGCCCCCACAAGGCCACCCAACAGGAAGGCAAACAACATTGAACTGACGCTGTATCCATTCCTTTCAGGCATAATTAACCACCTCCTTTTGTTGTTAGGTTCTTAATAAATACCATGAGACCTGTCTTGAACCCCTCTCTCAGACCGGCGATGGTGGCATTCGTCTCCTTCTGGATGTTATAGAGAAAGTCCCTTACACCATAGAGGGTCTTCGTTGTATCTTCAAGTACAGTGGAGATCTCTCTGACATTATGCGTAACAGATTCAACATCCTCTGTGATGGCCTTCATGTTATTCAGGGTTCCCCTCAGCTCCTCCATTGTTGGAAGGAGTTGTCCCTCTGTGCGATCCATGAAGAGGTTGAATCTCTCCAGGGTCTTTTTGATCTCAAATATAAGAGGGATGAGAAAAACAACAAATGCCACAACTGCAAGTGCAATTATTATAAGTGCCAGTTCTCCTATCATGAGTTCATTATAGCAAAAGTCGGTTGAAATGTGAAGATTTTTAAACGCCCCATCGGGAGCTGAGGCCTCTCTCACAAATCCATATATTGATTATGTTAAAATCGTAAGGAAAAACCATGCTTCTTATACACCGGACCATAACAAAAGAGCTGATCATATCCTTTGTGGTTCCCCTCTTTGGGCTCAATATCATCCTTATGATGGAAAAGATACTCAAGCTCAGCAGGATACTCACGGGGATAGGTGCCACATTTCTTGACTTCTTCAAGATCATTATCCTTATCCAGCCTGCACTCCTCCTCTTTACAATACCACTGGCCTTCTTTGTTTCTGTGCTGGTCACCTATGGGAGGATGAATATGGACAACGAGATAGTAGCGCTTCGTTCCTCAGGGATGACCTTTGGTGTCCTTTACAGGCCTGTCTTCTTGCTATCAGTGGTATTACTCCTGATTTCCCTTGCAGTCAGCATCTACATAATGCCACGGTCACATTCAAGACTGAGAGAGACCATGAACAGCCTGCTCAAACAGAGGATAGTCATGGCAATTGAACCTGGTGTATTCTACGACTCCTTCAAGGGTTTCATGATACTCGCGAGGGGCAAAAAACCAGATGGTGAATACAGGGGGATTTTCCTCTACGACGAATCAGACAAGAACCAGAAAAAGATGATCTATGCAAGGAGTGGAAAGATCATAACGGATGAGGAGATGAAGACATACTTCAGACTTGCTGACGGGCTTGCCCATATTGTGAAGGGCACAACAAGCACGGTGATAAAGTTCAGGGAGTATACCCTTAACCTCTCGGTAGAGGATGAACTTATGGGCAGAAAGAAAAACGACATGACCATCAGGGAGTTGTATGAAAATGCCCGCAATAAATCCAACAGAAAGAGGATGGACTACTATATAGAGCTTCACCGTCGGTTCTCTTTCCCCCTGCTTCTGCTTGTATTTGCAATCCTGGCACCTCCACTCTCCTTGATATCAGGCAGGAGCGGAAGGGTGTCAGGCCTTTTCATGGGACTTTCCGTGTTTACCCTCTACTATATGGTACTGCTTTACTTTGAGAATCTTGTGCGGACAAACAGGCTGAACCATTTATTCTGCTGGATGCCATTATTGATACTCCTGCTGGTATCGGTTGTTATGTACAAGAGGAAGAATGGATAAGGTCAGAAGACTGTATATAAAGGAGTTTCTGCTCCTCTTCACAGGCATCACAGCATGCCTGGCTGTACTCTTTTCGGTCTTTTCAGTTGTGGAAAAGGCTGACGAGCTTATAAGGGCCTCAGTCTCTCCAAAGGGGTTTGTCCTCTTCGGACTTCTGCAGATCCCGGAGATACTGTCCTATCTTCTGCCCTTTTCAGGTATGCTCTGTACCATATTCGTAATCAGTCTTGCGTCAAGACGAAACGAGATTACCGCTATAAAATCATCGGGTGTAAACCTCAGGAGCTTTTTTGTACCCTTCCTCTTGATAGGCATTGGACTTTCTGTGGTAAACTTCCTTGTAACAGAATATGTGACGCCCCGAGCCCTTGAAGAGGCAAACCGTCTGACCGCAAGAGGCAGCAGCAGATTTGTCCATAGTGAGCGTAATCTATGGATCCGTGGCAGTGATGGCTCTGTTATAAGGATCGGTCTGTATGTGCCTGACAGGAAAGAGTCAAAGGATATCTCGGTCTTTTACTTTGACAGAGACAGACCCCTTCTCAGGATTGAGGGCAGGGACGGGCATTGGAAGAGAGAGGGCAAGGACAGTGAACTCCTGTCCCTTTACCTCAGGGATGTGACGGTCTATGACCTCCGTAACCTCTCGCCTCCAAGGGCAGAGAAGGAGAGAATAATAAGGGGCGTCATATCGCCCGGGGTACTGAAAAGGGAGGAAAAGATAATAGAGGAGATGAGCGTAAGGGAGCTTATCAGGTTTGAGAAGAGGCTCCGCAGGGCTGGATTCAGGAACAGGAAACTGCTTGTTGATATCTACTCCCGTATAACCTTCCCTGTTACCAACCTGTTCATGATAATGTTTGCCCTTTCAATATCCATCAGAAGCAGAAAGGGCAGGGGTGTGCTCGCAGCAGCAGCGGGACTCCTTGTATCACTTGCCTATATGGGATTCTACATACTCTCCCTCTCCCTTGGCTATGCAGAGATACTGCCACCATTGCTTGCTGCCGCAATGGTGCCACTGCTGGCACTGTTTCTTGGAACATACTTCTTTATCAGGATTCCCCTGTGAGAGCAGGACAGATTGATTCTGGATTATGATATTAATCATTGTCTCATCCCTGTATAAATCGTAAAATAAAGTTAGATAGAAAAAAGATTAAAGCAGGAGGTTTGTATGGACAGATACGTTAAGAACTTCATACTGGCAAGCATGCTCTACCTCGTGGTGGCATCGGTGATGGGTGTGATGATGGCTGTGGATACAAGGTTTATAGCCCTGAAATTCATTCATTCCCACTTCATGCTCCTTGGCTGGGTATCCATGATGATCTATGGTGTGGGATATCATATACTGCCAAGATTCTCAGGCAGGCTGATCAAAAGCAGGCTCCTTGGTGAGGTCCAGTTCTATCTCTCCAACATCGGCCTGATCGGCCTGACCCTGTTCTACACACTGAGGCAGTATAACCCTGAAAAAACAGTCTATGCCACGCTCACATCCATAAGCGGGTTTATTGAGGTGTTCTCCCTTTTCATCTTCTTCTATAATATCGCTGCCACAATGTTTGCTAAAGAAGAAGAGGCCTAAGAGCTGATTTCGCGCAGAGCCGGGAGGTCTGTTATGATCACCCGGCCTCCCTTCTCTTTAATCAGCCCCCTCTTTTTGAACTTGCTCATTGTCCTTATGGATGTCTCAACAGTCGTGCCTACCATGTCGGCAACATCCTGCTTGGTAAGCTTCATGTTAATGGCCCTGCCCTCCTCTGTATCCTCTCCCATCTTGTCGGCAAGCTTCAGAAGCAGTGCAGCAATACGGGCCTCCACCCTTTCAAGGGCAATATTCTTGAGCATCTCGTGAGAGCCTCTCATGCGCTCTCCAATATTCATGGCAAGGCAGTACATTACAGAGGGGAATCTGTCAAGGATCCTCATAAGGGCATTCCTGTGCAGCTTTATCACCTCTGTCTTTTCCATTGCCACTGCATTGGCTGGATAGGGAAAGCCCTGAAGCACCGCCACAGCACCAAACATATCACCAGGAGAGATTATCTCAAGTATTATCTCCTTGCCTTCCTGGGACATCTTTGTGATCTTTACCTTGCCCTTCTTCACTATATAGAGAAAGTCTGAGGGGTCACCTTCACCAAAGATTATATCCTTTTTGTTGTACCTTTCCCTTCTCAGGTATCCGTCAAGTTCCTTCAGCTCTTCCTCTGCCAGCCCTTTGAATATGGTGATCTCCCTGAGGTCTTCAATCATAGATCCTCCCGAGAATTTCCAACAATCCCTTCAGAAATACCATTAAGATTTTACAATACCCGGACAAAAAAATATTGACATTGTGCATTAATAATGTTTATAATTCAATTAATGATTATTATAAACAGGGGTGGTCAAGATGTCAAACATGGATTTCAAGCTTTACGGGCTTTGCATAGAGAGGCTGAAGCACCAGATAAGGCTTGCCGAGGAAAGGGTTCGGAGAACGCCTCATAGCTTTGACGGTCGTGTGGTTCTTGAGGGCTATGAAACGTCGGATGTGGAAGAAATCGTTGATCTCCTTGAACTCTACGATATCGGAGAGAAGGACAGGGTTAGTCTGATAAACAAACTCCAGGAGCTTGCAGAAAATGCATCACTCCTTGTGAGAAGGGAGATAGAGTTTGATTTTGACACTAACGGTAACCTCTGCCTGTACCTGAGATTAAACGGAAGGGTTTAGAATCTCCATCTGGCAAAGACAGACAGTGCCCCCTGAGTAGAGAACTCAACGCCTCTAATAATAAGAATATGCCCATTGAGTTTCTCCTTCAGGGCCTCAACAGGCTCTGAAGCAGAAAATGATCATAGGGACCCTATCCTCTGACGAGGACAGGAAATCCATTCTTATTTCTTTCTCTTTATCCTTAGATACTGGATCATGATCACCATCACATAGATTGCAATTCCCAGTG
>Ga0256830_1001752_pt1 | contig 15006 bp, 6 predicted proteins | sample 128326metaG_FD_190537 | JGI IMG/M metagenome (GOLD analysis project Ga0256830, IMG submission 190537) | Hydrothermal vent microbial communities from Lau Basin, Pacific Ocean - 128-326 | ecosystem: Environmental > Aquatic > Marine > Hydrothermal vents | place: Pacific Ocean: Lau Basin | collected... | reverse complement strand
GGCGTGGTGGACTTCTGGACTTTCTTCGCGCTGTTCGTGCCGTCGGTGGTCAACTTCGTGGTGCCGGCGGCGGTCATGCACTTCGCCATCCCGGCAGTCAGGCCCGATGCCGGCGACGAAGAAGCGACCATGAAGCGCGGGGCCAGGCGCATCGTGGTGCTGTTTCTGCTGACCATCGTCACAGCGGTGAGCTTCCACAACTTCCTGCATCTGCCACCCGTCATCGGCATGCTGACCGGCCTGGCCTACCTGCAGTTTTTCGGTTTCTACCTGAAGAAGACCAGTCTCACCAGGCGCAACGGCGAGGTCGCAGGGCGCATGGGCGACGTGGTGCCCTTCGATATCTTCAACAGAGTGGCGCGCGCCGAATGGGACACGCTGCTGTTCTTCTACGGCGTGGTGCTGTGCGTCGGCGGTTTGGGCTTTATCGGCTACCTGTCGCTGGCTTCGGAGGTCATGTACGGCGAGTGGAGCGCCACTGCGGCCAATGTGGCGGTGGGCGTGTTGTCAGCCATCGTCGACAACATTCCCGTCATGTTCGCAGTGCTGACCATGAATCCGGACATGCCCACCGGCCAGTGGCTGCTGGTGACCCTGACCGCCGGCGTGGGCGGCAGTCTGCTGTCGATCGGTTCCGCTGCCGGGGTGGCCCTGATGGGACAGGCGCGGGGCAAGTACACCTTCTTCGGCCATCTCAAATGGACGCCGGTGATCGCCCTGGGCTATGCCGCCAGCATCTATGTGCACCTGTGGATCAACAGGGCCTATTTCTGATCCGTTTTATTCATCGCCGACAGCGGCCGGTTTGGTATCGGCTTTGGCATCGGCTGCCGGTTTGGGTTCGGCCGCGGCCGGTTTCGGGGCTTCGGCGGCCGCCGGTTTGCGCTCGCCGCCGGTGGCGGGCTTGCCGCTGACGGCCGGTTTTGCCGGCTGCTTGTCCACCGGTGTCACGGCTTGCCCGGCGTCAGACGCCGCCGGCGCGGCGCCTTTTCCGGCTGCGTTGCGTTCACCGCCGCCCGCATTGCCGTTGGCGGCCGGTTTCTGTTCCGCCGGCGCCGGCTTGTCGACCGGTTTGCTGTCGGCGGGGCGCGCCTCCTTCGCCCGCGCGTCGGCGGCCTGTTCCTTCTGCTGTTTCTGTTCGCCGTTGCGGTTGTCGCGGCGCTGGCCGCCCGAGCGGCGGCGTCCGCCGCGTCGTCCGCGTCGGCTGCCGCGGCCCTGGCCGGCAGGGCGGGCACTCCCATTGCCGTTGCCGGCAGCGGTCTTTTCGGCCGCGCCCTTGTCGGTGGCTTTCTCCGTAGACGGGGGCGCGGTTTCCTTTCCGCCTTCGGGCCGCGTTTCACGTGCCTGCCTGGCGGCGTCCTGGGGCTGGCGGCGGGCGCCCTGACCCTGCGGGCGGCGTCGGCCGCCACCGCCGCGGCCCCGGCCACCGCCGCCGCTCCTGGCGCGCGTGCGGGTATCGCCACGGTCACCGCGCGCCGGTTTTCCGGCCGCCTCGGCCGATTCCTCGCCCTTGCCGAACAGGCTGTCCCACAGGCGGCGAATGAGGCCGGGGACCGGCGCGGCAGGCGCCGCTGCCGCCGGCTGGGCCGGGGTCGGCGGTGGCGCGGGCTGCTGCGGGGCTATGGCCTGCACGGCCGCCTTCTCGACAGTGGCCTGCGGAGCGGCTACGCCCAGCAGTTCCCCGGCTGCCTTTTCCTTGCCGCTCTCCGGTTCCGGCAGACGATAGCTGACGGCACCTTCCTCGCCGCCCAGTTCGTCGCCGCGCACGCGCTTGACTTCGTAATGGGGCGTTTCCATGGACGGTGTCGGGATCAGGGACACGGCCAGGCCGTGCCGTTTTTCCAGTTCCAGCAGGATTTCACGCTTTTCGTTCAGCAGGTAGGTGCCCACGTCGACCGGCACCCGCGCGATGACGCGGCCGGTCTTTTCCTTCATGGCTTCTTCCTCGACGATGCGCAGGATGGACAGGGACAGCGATTCCACGCTGCGCACCGTGCCCTGGCCCATGCAGCGCGGGCATACGATCTGGCTGGACTCGCCCAGCGAGGGGCGCAGCCGCTGGCGCGACATTTCCAGCAGGCCGAAGCGCGAGATGCGGCCGATCTGGACCCGCGCGCGGTCCATGCGCAGCGCCTCGCGCAAGCGGTTCTCGACCTCCCGCTGGTGCTTGGTGGGCTGCATGTCGATGAAATCGATGACGATCAGGCCGCCCAGGTCGCGGATGCGCAGCTGGCGCGCGATCTCGTCGGCCGCTTCCAGGTTGGTGTTGAGGGCCGTCTCCTCGATGTCGCTGCCCTTGGTGGCGCGCGCCGAGTTGATGTCGATGGAGATCAGCGCCTCGGTGTGGTCGATAACGATGGCACCGCCGGCCGGCAGCCGCACCTCGCGCTGGAAAGCCGACTCGATCTGCGACTCGATCTGATAGCGGGAGAACAGCGGCACCGGATCCTGGTAGAGCTTGAGCTTGCTCAGGTTGTGCGGCATGACCTGCTGCATGAACTCGCGGGCCCGGTTGTAGACCTCCTCGTCGTCGATCAGGATCTCGCCGATGTCGCTGCGCAGGTAGTCGCGCAGGGCGCGGATGATGACGTTGCTTTCCTGGTAGATCAGGAAGGGGGCGGGGCGCTCCTCGGCCGCCTTCTCGATGGAACCCCACAGGTGTATGAGATAGTCGAGGTCCCACTGCAGTTCCTCGACGTTGCGGCCGATGCCGGCGGTGCGCACGATCAGGCCCATGTCGGCCGGGTATTCCAGCTGCGCCATGGCGTCCCGCACCAGGTTGCGGTCTTCGCCCTCGATACGGCGCGAGACCCCCCCAGCGCGGGGATTGTTGGGCATCAGGACCAGGTAGCGGCCCGCCAGGGAAACGAACGTGGTGAGGGCGGCGCCCTTGTTGCCGCGTTCTTCCTTCTCGACCTGGACGATCAGTTCCTGGCCTTCGCCCAGGGCATCCTTGATGCTCACCCGGCCGCCGCCCTGTGTCGCGCCCTCGCGGAAGTAGCTGCGCGCCACCTCCTTGAGGGGCAGGAAGCCGTGCCGTTCGGCGCCGTAATCGACGAACGCAGCCTCCAGGCTGGGTTCTATACGGGTGATCTTGCCTTTGTAAACGTTGGACTTTTTCTGACCGCGGGAAGGTACCTCGATATCAAGATCGTAGAGTTTCTGGCCGTCGACCAGCGCCACACGCAGTTCTTCGGGCTGCGTGGCGTTGATTAGCATTCTTTTCATGGGTCGTGTCTCTCAAGCGCTCTACCGGCGGGCGTCGCATGACTGCCGGGGCATGGGCAACCGCAATGACTGCGCGCGCGCGGGAAGCGGTCCGGTGCGGTTGTTCCGACCGGATCAGCATCTCCAGGCACAGACCCATCAATATGACAGTGGCGATTAGCACGGGAGCGTCCAAATATAGGGTTAATAAAAACAACAAAAAAGTAGAGGCCCTTCCGGCCTCTGCCCGACTTCCCGGGGGTACGTCCTTCAGGTACGTGACCGAAAAGTGCGAATAGGGTACGAATGCGCCGGCCGGAGCCCTACACAGACTCCCTGGTACGGAGCCGGCCAACAGCCCCGACTATAACAGCGTGGTCTGGGCATATCAATCGCTTACGCCTTGATTATGCGTTAAAACTTGGGGCTAATCCGGTGATTTTGCGGTGACTTTACGGGCGCTTTGGCGCCGGTGCTGGTAGAATCCCGGTATGGAAAAGGGTGACAAGCCGGCCGTGCAATGGGTCGAGGTGGCGGCCGAGCAGGCGGGTCAGCGGATCGACAATTTCCTGTTGCGTTATCTCAAGGGGGTTCCGAAGAGCCGTATCTACCGCATCCTGCGCAAGGGCGAGGTGCGGGTGAACCGTGGCCGCGCGAAACCGGACTACCGGCTGCAGGCCGGCGACCGGCTGCGTATCCCGCCGCTGCGGATCAGCGACAGCCGGCCGGGGCAGGTGCCTGCTCAGGTGCAGGCCGGTCTGGCCGACAAGGTGTTGTACGAGGACGAGCGGCTGCTGATCGTCGACAAACCATCCGGTATGGCGGTGCACGGCGGCAGCGGCCTGAGCTTCGGGGTCATCGAGGCGCTGCGGGCACTGCGCCCGGACGCGCCCTACCTGGAACTGGTGCACCGCCTGGACCGCGATACCTCGGGCTGCCTGATGATCGCCAAGAAGCGCAGCGAGTTGCGCACCTTGCATGCGCTGCTGCGCGAGGGCCGGGTGACCAAGCGCTACTTGCTGCTGGCCCGCGGTGACTGGTCGCAGGGCCCCTGGAAGATCGATGCGCCGCTGCGCAAGAACCAGCTGCGCGGCGGTGAGCGCATGGTACGGGTGGATACGCGGGGCAGACATGCGCTGACCCGCTTCTCGTTTCTGGAAGGGTATCCGGGCGCCAGCCTCATGGAAGCGGAACTCGGCACGGGGCGCACGCATCAAATCCGGGTGCACGCGGCTCACGCCGGCCATCCGCTGGCCGGCGACGACAAGTACGGCGACGCCGACTTCGACCGGCGCCTGCGGGCGCTCGGCCTGCGCCGGCTGTTCCTGCACGCCCGCTACTTGGCGTTCGACGACCCGGAGCGCGACCGGCGCATCAAGGTCAGCGCGCCGCTGCCGGACGACCTGCGGTCGGTGCTGGACTGCCTGGAGTCGGGTGAGACGATGGAGAGGGGTGGAGAACAGGGGTTGTGATGGCCACGGAAAACACGGAAAAAAACGGGCTTTTTTCGGGCGCGCGCAGCGCGCCGCGAAAATAATGTCCGTGTTTTCCGTGCTTTCCGTGGCTATTCAAAGAGGACTCCGACGGGGTTCGCTTTACTCACTCCACCCTGTGCCTTGATGGAAGTGATATGGATAGATTGACTGAAGATGTGCGGCTGGTCGTGTTCGACTGGGACGGGACCCTGATGGACTCGGAGGCGCAGATCGTGCGGGCCATGCACGCGGCCATCGACGATCTGGCGCTGGAACCGCGCAGCGCCGATGCATGCCGCAACATTATCGGCCTGGGGCTGCGCGAGGCCATCGACGCCCTGTATCCGGGGGGTGACGATGCCTTTCTGCGGGCATTCGTAGACCGCTACCGGCATCACTGGCTGGCCTGCGCCCATGCCTCGGAACTCTTCCCCGCGGCGCGCGAGACCCTGGAAGTGCTGAGCGACGCCGGTTTCCTGCTGGCGGTGGCGACCGGTAAGGGGCGTGTCGGCCTGGACAAGGTGCTGGCCCATACCGGGCTCACGGAACTGTTCGCCGCCACCCGCTGTTCCGACGAGACGCGTTCCAAGCCGCACCCGCAGATGCTGCGCGAGATACTGGATGAACTGGGCGTCGCGCCGGCGCAGGCATTGATGGTGGGCGATACCGAGTACGATATGCAGATGGCCGTGCAGGCCGGTGTCGGTCCGGTCGCGGTCAGCTACGGCGTGCACGCGGCCGAACGGCTGCTGCGCTACCGTCCGCTGACCTGCCTCGACCAGATCAGCGAACTGCCTGACTGGCTGCTGGAGCGGGGTGCGCGTCCGGTCGAGGAAACCGAAGCGGTAATTGACGACTGACAACAAGGGTCGACAACATGAACACTGAAAAGGAAAACGCGCTGCCCGGGGATGCGAAATCCTCCAAGTGGCAGCAGGACCTGATTGAACGCCTGGCACTGCAGGCATCGGTCGAACAGAGGCGCACGCGGCGCTGGGGTGTTTTTTTCAAGTCTCTGCTGTTCGTCTACCTGTTCACGCTGCTGTATCTGTATTTTCCGGGCGATCTCGATACCGGCAGCGCCAAACGGCATACGGCGCTGGTCGAACTCAAGGGCGTGATCGCGCCGGACGAGGACGCCAACGCCGACAATGTGGTAGCCGGCCTGCGCGCGGCCTTCGAGGATGACAACAGCGTCGCTGTGATCCTGAGCATCAACAGTCCGGGCGGCAGCCCGGTGCAGGCCGGTTACATCAATACCGAGATCCGGCGCCTGCGCGAGAAGTACCCCGACAAACCGCTGTATGCCGTGGTGGCGGATATCTGCGCGTCCGGCGGTTATTACGTGGCGGCGGCGGCCGACGAGATCTACGCGGACAAGGCCAGCATCGTCGGTTCCATCGGCGTGCGCATGGACGGCTTTGGTTTCGTCGAGGCCATGAAGAAGCTGGGCATAGAGCGCCGCCTGCTGACGGCCGGCGAGCACAAGGATTTTCTTGATCCCTTCCAGCCGGCCAGGGAGTCGGACATCCGCCACGTGCAGTCACTGCTCGACGACATTCACCAGCAGTTCATCGATACCGTGCGCGAGGGTCGCGGCGAGCGGTTGAAGGAGACCCCGGAACTGTTCAGCGGTCTGGTGTGGACTGGCGAACAGGCGCTGGAACTGGGACTGGTCGACGGGCTGGGCAATGCCGGCTACGTGGCGCGCGAAGTGATCGGCGAGGAGACCATCGTCGACTATACCCCGGAAGAGGACATCTGGCAGCGCGTCAGCAAGCGCTTCGGCACCGCCCTGGGCGAGGGTATCGGCAAGGTGCTGGTGAACGGCGCGTACCGGTTGTACTGATCCGTATCGCCGCTGGTCGAGAGGCGGGGACTTCAATCGGACTCCTTCAGGTGAACACCGTCATTACCCAGGCTGACAAACTGCAGATACGATTCGGTTTTGCGAGCGAGAAGGGAAAACGCGAAACCAACGAGGATTATCTCGCAGTCTTCGATGCGAGCAGCCAGCCACACATCCTGCAAGGTTCGGTCGCGGCGATCGCCGACGGCATGGGCGGGGCACGCGGCGGGCGGCAGGCGGCGGAGATCACGGTGCGCGGTTTCATCGACGCCTATTACAGCCTGCCCGAAACCCTGGGCGTGGATCGCGCCGCCGCCCGGGCAATAATGGCAATGAACCGTTGGGTGCACGACCAGCGCCGCAACGACCCCGCTCTGAAAGACATGGCCACCACCTTCAGCGCCCTGATCCTGCGTGGCCGTCAGACGTACATCGTCCATATCGGCGATACGCGTATTTACCGCCTGCGACAACAGCGCCTGCAGCGGCTCACCTCGGACCATGTCCACCAGCATCCCGACATGCGGCACGTCTTGCACCGGGCCATCGGTTTTGACGAGAGCACACACCTCGATTACGCGAAACACGGCCTCATGCTGCATGACCGGTTCCTGTTGTGCAGTGACGGGGTGCACGGCGCGCTTTCCGAGCGGCGCATCCGGGCCATTCTGGAAGAAGGCAGCTCGCCCGAAGACAGCGCCAGGCGCATCGTGGAGTCCGCGCTGCAGGCCGGCAGCCAGGACAATGTGAGCGGGCTGGTGGTGGACGTGGTCGGTCTGCCGCCGCCGGACCAGTCCGAGCTGGCGGCCGCGATTGCGGATCTACCCGTCCAGCCGCTGCCCAGGTCCGGGCAGGAGGTGGATGGTTTTCAACTGCAAGAGATGATTTTCGACGGCCGCTACAGCCGTTTGTTTCGGGCACAGGATAAAACCGAAGACCGGGAAGTGGTGCTCAAGTTTCCCCACCCGCGGATCTGCGACGAGGACGCCCACCGCCATGCTTTTGCCCGGGAGGCATGGGTCGCGGCGCGCGCCCACAGCCCCTGGGTGATCGAGACCATCGAACTGCCACCGGGCCGCCAGTCACGCCTGTATGCGGTGATGCCCAGCTACCGGGGCGAGACCCTGGAACAACGCCTGCTGCGCGAACCCAGACTGACCCTTGAAGCGGGCGTGGAGATCGCCGTCAAACTGGCCAAGGCGGTGTACAGTTTGAACCGGCGGCGTATCTACCACCGGGACATCAAGCCGGAGAACGTCATGCTGCTGGAAGACGGCGGACTGAAACTGCTGGATCTGGGCGTGGCCCGCCTGCCGGGCATCGAGGATGACAGCGGGCTGGGTGCGCCGGGCACACCCAGCTACATGGCACCGGAGCTGTATCGCGGGGCGGCCGGTGACGAGCGCACCGAGGTCTACGCGCTGGGTGTCACCCTGTATCGCATGTTCAGCGCCGGTCACTACCCCTACGGTGAAGTGGAGGCCTTCTCACGGCCGCGTCAGACCAGATACACAGCGCTGTCCCAGCACCGCCCCGATCTGCCGGCCTGGCTGGACATGGTGCTGAGCCGCGCCAGCGCGGCGGACCCCGCCAAGCGTTTCGCCGATGTCCTGGAACTGGCCTATGAACTGGAAGACGGCCTGAGCCGGGGCGCGAAAATCACCCCCCGGCCCAGACCGCTGATGGAACGCGACCCGGTGCTTTTCTGGAAGGGCGTTTCCCTTCTGTTGGCCATCATCCTGTTCGCGCTGCTGACCCGCTTGAGTTGAATCCCACTCTTCCGTTCGGCCGGAAAATCCGCCTGTCAGCGGATGACCCGTGATCATGGGACCACGACAAACTCCTGCGTGCTGGTAGAATCGCCGCCGGGTGTCGTTACTGTCAAGGGACCAGTTTGCGCACCGTCCGGAACGCGCGTAAGGATCAGGGTTTCACTAACCGAGACGATGTCGGCCGTGACCGCCGGATGGAAAAACACCGTCGTTTTCCCCGGGACGAAATCCACCCCATGAATCATTACATAGTCGCCGACCGTACCGGTCTTGGAATTGTCCGCCGCAAAGAAATCCGTTATCTCTGGCGCTGGATAGATGCTGAATACCCCTGGACTGGTGCTCGCCGTGCCACCGGGCGTCGCGACTTCGACAGGACCGGTAACCGCCCCGTCCGGGACCAGCACCAACAAATTGTCCGGACTGCCAGCGTAGATGTCCGCCTGCGCCCTGCCGTCCGAATCGTCGCCATCGAAAAAGCTCACCACCGTGTGGCCTTCGACGAAATTCGCTCCCTTGATCTGCAGCCAGTCACCGACCTTGCCATCCTGCCCGTTCGGCCCGAAGAATTCGGTGATGAGGGGCGCGGGCACGATACTGCCGGGGTCACGCGGATCGGATCCAGCGGCGAGTTCCACTCCGTCATCGAAGCCGTCGCCATCGGAATCCGGGTTGGCCGGATCCGTAACCGAGCCATTGGCCGGATCGACTTCGACGAAGTCGCCCAGCCCGTCGCCATCCGAGTCCTGCGGGGTGATACCCGGCCGGAGCCCGCCCGTGAAACCGCCATTGTCATCCCGTTCCAGGTGGATCGGATAGAGCTTCCGGCTCATGTCCGCCCCGGCAACTGCAACGACAGGAATCGTGTTGTACGCGAGTTCCAGGCCGTTCGCCAACCCGTCCCCGTCAGCATCGGCGAGAAGGTCTGGCATCTCGCTGCTGTTTCGCTTGTCCGTGCCAAACAGTTCCTCGATGATGTCTGCATAGCCGTCCATGTCCGAATCCGTGTAGGCGAGAAGAAGTTTGTGCGCGTTCAGCCTCCCCTCGGATACGCATTTATCCCTCAATGAGGGCAGCCTGTCCGTAGACATGAGGAGAAGATACTTGATCTCGCCCAGGCCCATTCGTCGGTAATTGCCGCCCATCGAGTCGATACGGTCCTGCTCTTCGGACAGTAGCAGGCCGAGTGCTCCGGTCACATGAGGCGCCGAACTCGATGTGCCACCAAACCAGAAATAATTCCCGACATCGAAGTAGAATCCTCCATTGTCATACATGTGCGTGATCGCATAGGTGGGGGCCGCGAGGTCCACGCTGTATTTCCCGTATACCGGCAGGTCCAGCGATGTACCAAACAGGGTCAGCTGGTTGTCCTTGTCCGTGGCGGTTACATTGACGATGTTGGGTAAAACCTCACTCTGGGGGAAAATCGGCTCCAGATCAGAATTCTCCCCCAGTCCCGCCTGGCCGGCGTTACCGCTTGCAGTAACAAAAATCACGTTCCGGTCTGCGGCTTCGGCAATGGCGTCGTTCAGTTCAGCACTTCTCACGCCCCAGGGCTGCAACGCCCAGGAGGCGTTTATGACCCTGGCCCCCTTACTGACGGCGTATCTCGTGCTTTCGGCTGCCGGCAGGGCCGTAACAGCTCCCTGAAGCGTCATCAGGGAGGTCTCAAAGTTGATTCCCGTTACGCCTACAGCATCATTGCCGACGGACCCGATGATGCTTGCCACCCAGGTTCCATGTTCACAATTGCAGAACGGACTCGGCGTCTCGTGGGTCGGATTGCCGACATCGTCCTGAAAATTATATCCGATGTAGTCGTCAACCAGACCATTGCCATCGTCATCAATTCCGTTCGACCCCCTCGGCACGCCTGCATCGTCAAGCCCTGTCTCTCCGGGATTCAGCCATATATTGCCCTTATCGAGGACGCCATTCCCGTTCTGGTCCTCACCGACATCCAGGTATCCATTCAGGTTCGTGTCCTCGAAGCCAAAGCCCTTGTTGAGGTGGATGCCGGTATCGATTATGGCCAGGGCAATGTCCGCTCGTCCCGTCTGGATATGCCATGCCTCCGGAGCGTCGATATCTGCATCCGCAACGCTGCTTTCCAACGGGATCTTGGGCGTTCCATCCGTATAGTATCCAAAGGTGGAATCCAGCTGGGTGGCCTCGTACCAGCCGATGTTGTGCAGGCTCCACTGGCTGTTGAACATGGGGTCGTTCGGCACTTTCCGGAAGAAGCCTGCTTGTTCGAATATACCTGATATCATTTGCGGATCGATTTGCGAATATCGCACGTCATAACGTGCATCTGCGGGATCGAGCGCGGCGAGCATGTCCAGCGCCAACAGAAGCGACTCGCTTCCTTCAAGCAGGCTTTCCTCCCAGCGTGCCTCAAACGGGTTCAGGAATCCGTAAAACAGGGGGCGGGAATCGAAACTGAACATGCCCTCGATCACGAGCCTGTCCATCAGCCTTCCTATGTCAGCCCGCTCAGCGGCGGTAGTGGCGCCAAACTGCATCATCAGGCGTTCTCGAATTCGCCAAAGCGCACCACCCCAGATCTGCGCGTTGTAGTGATAATCCCCGGAATACTGCCAGTCCGCATAGGTAAGAGAGTTATCAAGCGTGCGACGATAACCACTGCCCATGATCTCGTCTGACCATTCGCCGATGATCGGGTCATCAAAATAGGATGCCGCCATATAATCGGCCCAACCTTCCTCCATCCCGGGATTGCCGCCAAAATCGTTTGCTTGTATCTGGTAATACAGGAGATGCCCTCCGTACTCGTGAATGAGGGCGTCGCCCTCTTCGGCAAGCTCACGACAGCGCTCTACAGACGGATCCGGGGCCGGTCTGTGCCTGTCTCCCAGAATGATCTTGTCTGGCGGAAGCGTGCCGGCACCAACCGTGTCCTTATGGACATCGACTGTAACCTGCTCATCGAGAAGACCGATGCCTGAATAACCCAGGTTTTGCTTGAGTCGGTTCCGAAAGTTGTACAGATGATAGTACGCCATGACCTCTTCGAAACGGCCCTGGGAATCATCGTAGGCATAATAATAAAGGCGTTGCGGGTCGGCCGGATCGGAATGGGAGATACTTTGCCCTGAAGATCCGTTGGCCGAATTGACAATCTTCACGAAGTTACTTTGGAGATATCCCGTATTGTCCAAATCACCGAACAATACGGGGGTGACCAGGGCGGAGAGATCCGTTGCGGCTGCCGGGTCGGGCGGGACATCCGTACATTGGTCATCGCCATGAGTGGGAGCGGGCAACCCGCTCTCCTCGGCACTGCGGACAGGATTGGAGAGGAAGACGTTTCCTGCACCCCACGCATGCATGTAGATGTTTTTCCTTAAAAGCACACGGCCATCATGTGCGTCGATCAGGTATTCCCATGCCCCGGGAGGCTCCTCGCTGACGACACGCAGTCTCCAGGCCAGTTTCGAACCATCACGGGCCGGGAAAATCACCAAGCCCGGCGGGACCATCACGGAGGGTGATGCAATGCCTTCGTGCTCCGCAGCAATCCTGATGGCCTCTTGACCCGGAACAGAAGGAAGAACCGGGACGTCCGTAACGGGCATCGAATGCGCGACGACCCGCCTTACCCGCTTTGCCTTGTCCAGGTGGACAGAGATCCTCGATCCGTACACCGGGACGCCGTTATACGTCATCTGATAGCGGACGTGATTGCCGGACAGGCTGGGTTGCTCATGGACAAGGCCCGTATCGGCCGCCTCATACCCGAGGATGCCTGCCGCATCCTGAAGAACCTGCCGGGCGATCTCACCGGGGCTGCCGCGCTGGGGCAGGGGATTGTCGATTATCAGCTTCCTGACGTAAGGCCCTTCGCTGACCAGTTTGAACTTCCCGTACTTGTTCCCTAGCCGGCCCTCCCTCTCGCGCTTGGCATGACCGGAGCCAAACAGAGCGATCTCGTAATTTGGTTCCACGAATTCGATGGAAGGGTCTTTCGCAAGGGTGTTCATGACCCGTTCCACATCCATCCCCCCGGGCAGGAGCAGGACATGTGTCCGACCCTTGTTTCCGCTCCTGATCTTCCGAAGCCGGTGTTTTTCCACGAACCTGTCGACAGCCGCTGCTGTGGCGGGCTTCCTGAATCTTACAACTATTTCCTGTCCGGGTTGGGGCACTGAAACGGCGGGGCCGGCGGGATTCCTCTGCTGGGCATATGGCAGCGAGGGGCAAAACGTAATAGTTACCGCTGTAATGACAAGCGAGAGTGTTCTCATCATCGTTTTTTTCCTTCTTCAGCCGCACGAACAGCCGCTGCCCGCTGTGGCAATCAGATTGGCCGGGGGATGCTTTCAGGATATTGGCCCGACCGCCCGCAGGGAAGATCGAGGGGCGGTCGGGCCAGCGGCTACGGTGTGTAGTCCTCCAGTGCGCAGGAGGTGCCTTGCGGCGTCGTGACGCACAACCTTCCGGGCGTCACGTCGATCGGCCTGATGGCGGAGACAGACCCGTCGCCATTCACTTGGAAACCCAGGGCATCCACGCAATTGAAGGTGACACGGGTCGTTTCAGCCAGACCGGTTCCGCTTATGAATACGAATGGCCCGGCCCCCTGTGTCCAGGAGAAGACCGCCGGTCCGTCGCCGATCACCGCCCTCGACAGGGTCGTCGCGAGCTCACCTTCGAGGTGCAGTGAATAGGGCAGGCCGCCGGTAATGAACGTCGGCGAACTGTAGGGAGTCACAGCGGAATAATCCAGCGTCACCGCGCTGCCGTAGCCGCAGTCCTCGGTGTCGCAGTCCAGGGTCGCCGTGATCCCGTTGCTCATGTCGATAAAGGACGACCCGTTCCATGTCATGCCCCAGCCGCCGAAGTCCAGCAACAGCCGGGATACTCCACCGCCCGGGAACTCCGCACCGACCGGCGTTACCGGTACCTCTGATGTCATATGCATGCCGGTCTGGAAGAAGATCCACGGGGCGTCGATCCCGGGGCACTCCGTTCCATCCGGCAGCCCCTCGTGGCTGCCCGTGGCTATCTGCGTCTTGCCGAGCAGAAGACCACCGTCCCAACCGGGCGTCAACGGGACCTCGAAGCCGTAGATGTTGAACCAGGAATCCGGCCCCGAGGGCTGATCATCAAACGCAACCGCCGGATAGGTCCTGACGACCTCTCCCTCCAGGTGCAGCGTGTAGGGAATGCCGGGGAAGATGAAAAACGGCGCTCCCCGAGGCGTGGTGGCTGAATAATCCAGCACATAGGTACTGCCGGGGCGGCAATCAGGGGTGCTGCATATCATTGTCGCAATCCCGGTTCCGTTGTTATAGGTGCCCGCCACGTCGGTGCCATCCAGATTGACGCAAATGCCGTCGGTGGCCGTTCCGCATTGCTGGATGCCCCCGCCGAGGCTGACGAACGGGATACCATTCCATGACACCCCCCAGCCACTGAAGTCGAGTTCGACGGTGGAGGTTCCATCACCGTTGTCCTGGATGCTCAGGATGGATACCGGTTTGCCCCTCGTCAGGTGCAGTCCGGTCTGGAACACGATCCAGGGCTCGTCGATACCGGCTTCCTCGGTGCCGTCAGGCAAACCCGAGTGTGTTCCGGACGCAGGCTGGAGAACACCGAGGTAAAGCCCGCCATCCGGCCCTGGAGACAGCTGGACCGTCGACCCCGAAATGGAGCCTCCAATCCGGAAATAGGAACGGTCCCTGGAAAAATGCAACGCCGTGAATGCCCGGAACGGTCCCGTGGCCGATGCCAGCGGGTCACCGGTGTAGGCGAGTTCCTGGCCGTCGCGGAAGCTGTCCCCATCCGTGTCTGTTACAAGCACGTCCAGGTCGCCACCGTCCGGATAGGGCAGGTAGGAGCCACAGTCGCCGTCATAACAGACCTCGGTGTAATCGTCTGCTCCGTCGCCATCAGTGTCGGTCAGCAAGGGGTTGGAACCAATGCTCAACTCGAAGACATCCGACAACCCGTCACCGTCCGCATCGGCGCCTTTCACCTCCCCGCTGACCGAGGCTGTTCCCGGATTGAGCCCCGGGTAGCTGCCGGAGACGGTAATCGTTACCTTGCCTTCGGTCGAGGAGTACCAGATATTTGCATAAATCCCGTCATTGGCCGCGTTGTCCCCGTGCAGGCCGTCGTCGAACAGTTCCACCGAGGCGCTGCCGTTGTCAAAACTGGCGGACAACGTCGCCCCCGGCAGGACGCCGTCGCAGGCATGCGCGGTCACCTTGATCGGGTTGCCCACACTATTGTCACCCAACGGGTCCAGGGCCGCAACGAAGTCCACCGTCGGGCTGATGATATACAGGCCGACCGATGAGTCGTCGCATCGCAGCGCGTTGTTCACGTTCAGGCGCCCGCCGGTCAGGGTTATGCCGTGGAGTGTCTGTTTGTGATCCGTTGTCCACAGCAGCCTCGTTTTGATCGAAACGGCGTCTCTCGCCGGGTTCTGCGCCAGTATCAGGGCCGCGGCGCCGGATACGTGCGGCGAGGCCATGGAGGTTCCGCTCTTGTTTCCATAACCCCCTCCCGGCAGGGTGCTGTAGGTATTAACGCCGGGCGCACCAAGGTCGACGCTTGTCTGCCCGTAGTTGGTGAAACTTGCCGGACTGTCGTTGTGATCCGTCGCGGCGACGGCGATGATGTTGTCGACATCGTATCCGGCCGGGTATACGGTATTGCTGTCGGTGTCGAT
>Ga0256830_1001751_pt1 | contig 15010 bp, 11 predicted proteins | sample 128326metaG_FD_190537 | JGI IMG/M metagenome (GOLD analysis project Ga0256830, IMG submission 190537) | Hydrothermal vent microbial communities from Lau Basin, Pacific Ocean - 128-326 | ecosystem: Environmental > Aquatic > Marine > Hydrothermal vents | place: Pacific Ocean: Lau Basin | collected... | reverse complement strand
AACTTTCAACAAGCATGGGTCTCCTCTCAGGTGCTCAGATAAGTTCGCGCTTCCTAAGTACCTGATGAGACTCATGCTTTTCAACTATTCAACCGCTTCTCCGTGCACCGATTCGCGAGAGGAACCTTTTGGTGCAGGAGTGGCCCCGTTCAGAGGACAGATGACAGAAGACAGAGGTCAGAACGGGCGTAGGAGCGGCCCCCGTTCAGAGGGCAGAAGGCAGAAAACAGAGGACAGAAGGGCGCAGGGTACGGCGGTTTCGCCACCACACCCCATGCGGCTGATCTGATTTCGATTCAACAAGAATCTCTGCGTCCTTTGCGTCTCTGCGTCTTTGCGTTGAAGTTCTTTTTTGGCGCGAACGTCCAGGCACCCGGCTACGGGGTCCGGCGGGTGAGTCGTTCCAGGAGGGCCTGCTGGGCGCTGACGGGGGCCTCGTCCGGCGCCGGCTGCAGGCGCCGGTAGCTGCCGTCGGCCTGCAGGATCCAGGCCTGGGTGTTGTCGGCCAGGTACAGCGCCAGGTCGTCCAGCACCCGCCGGCGCAGGGCCGGGTCCCCGATGGGAAAGGCCACTTCCACCCGGCGGAAAAAGTTGCGCTCCATCCAGTCGGCGCTGGCCGCATAAACCTCGGGCTCGCCGCCGTTCTCGAAACAGTAGACCCGGGTGTGCTCCAGAAAGCGGCCGACGACGGAACGCACGGTGATGTTCTCCGACACCCCGGGCACGCCGGGGCGCAGGGCGCAGGCACCGCGCACGATGAGGTCGATGTGCACGCCGGCCTGTGCCGCCCGGTACAGGGCCTGGATGCTTTCCTTTTCCACCAGTGCGTTGACCTTGACGATGATGCGGGCCGGGCGGCCGGCACGGGCGTGGTCGGCCTCGCGTCCGATCTTCTCCAGCAGCGTGCCGTGGAGCGTGAAGGGGGACTGCAGCACCTTGTTGAGCCGCTTGACCCGCCCCAGGCTGGTGAGCTCCAGGAACACGTTGTGCACGTCTTCGCCCAGCGCCGGATCGCAGGTGAGCAGGCCGTAATCGGTGTACAGGCGCGCGGTACGGGCGTGGTAATTGCCGGTGCCCAGGTGCACATAGTGGCGCAGGCCGTCGGCCTCGCGCCGCACCACCAGGGCCATCTTGGCGTGGGTCTTGTATCCCACCACCCCGTACATGACATGGGCACCGGCCTCCTGCAGCTTGTTGGCCAGGGCGATGTTGGCTTCCTCGTCGAAGCGGGCGCGCAGCTCCACCACCACCGTGACCTCCTTGCCGGCACGGGCGGCGGCGGCCAGGGTGTCCACGATCACCGATTCCGGTCCGGTGCGGTAGAGGGTCATCTTGATGGCCAGCACCTTCCTGTCCTGTGCCGCCTGGCGCAGGAAGTCCACCACCGGGGCGAAGGACTCGAAGGGATGGTGCAGCAGGATGTCGCGGGCGCGGATGGCCTCGAAGATGTCGCCCACGTGGCTCAGCTCGGTGGGCAGGTGCGGGGTGAAGGGCGGGAACTTGAGATCCGGCCGGTCCACCAGGTCGACGATGGCCTGCAGGCGGTTGAGGTTCACCGGGCCGTTGACCTGGTAGACGTCCTCCGGCTCCAGCCGGAACTGCTGGGCCAGGAAGGCGGCAATGTCCGCCGGGCAGTTGTCCGCCACCTCCAGCCGCACGGCATCGCCGTAGCGGCGCGACGGCAGCTCACCCTCCAGCGCCCGCAACAGGTCGTCCACCTCCTCCTCGTCCACGAACAGGTCGGAGTTGCGCGTGACCCGGAACTGGTAGCAGCCCGCCACCTCCATGCCCGGGAACAGGTCGGCGCTGTAGGCGTGGATCACCGAGGACAGGAACACGAAGTCCCAGGGCCCGCTGCCGGTCTCCTCCGCCGGCAGGCGGATGAGCCGGGGCAGGGCCCGGGGCGCCTGCACCACGGCCATGCCGCCGGAGCGGCCGAAGGCGTCGGTACCGCGGAGCGAAACGATGAAGTTGAGGCTCTTGTTGAGGATGCGGGGAAAGGGGTGTGCCGGATCCAGGCCCATGGGGCTGAGCACCGGCAGCAGCTCGTGGAGGAAGAACTGCCGCAGCCAGCGTTCCTGGGCCCTGCTCCATTCGCTGCGGCGGATGAAGCGGATCCGCTCCCTGGCCAGGGCCGGCAGCAGCTCCTCGTTGAGCACCCGGTACTGCTCGTCCACCAGGGCATGGCAGCGTCTGCTCAGGGCCTTGAGCGTCTCCTGCGGGGTCATGTTCTCGGGCCCGGCCTGCACCGAGCCCATGGCCACCTTCTGCTTGAGGCCGGCGACCCGGATCTCGAACAGCTCGTCGAGGTTGGTGGAGGAGATGCACAGGTAGCGCAGGCGCTCCAGCAGCGGCACGGCCGGGTCCCTGGCCCGGGCCAGCACCCGGTGGTTGAACTCCACCAGCGAAAGCTCGCGCGAGAGGTACAGGTCGGGCCGGTCCAGGTTCAGCGTATCCATATGAACAGTATAGGAAAATCCATGGGGCCCCGGCCCGCGATGCCGGGCCGGGCCGCCGCCCGGGCGATATAACCGATTGATTTTCCGCAACCGGCCCATTTTGGCACCGCGGGAAGCCGGGGCCGCTTGGACACGGCGCGGCCTTGCAGTAGACTCGGTCTGCGTCGAGGGGTTGTCCGTGCACCACAGGAGGCCGCCGTTGCGTCCGATCCAGCGCCAGGTGCTGTGCCTGTTGCTCGCCGTCTTGCTGCCGGGCGGCGTGCCGGCGGTGCCCGCCGTGGCGATCCCGGCGGACGACATGACGGTGGCCGGGCACTGTGCCGGGCACGAAAGCCCGGAGCGCTGTTGCGGCCACCGCGACTGCCACCACTGCCAGGACTGCCTCCAGTGTCCGGTGGGGGGCCAGGGCGCGGCGCTTTCGCCACAGCGTGGTGTACCGGCGTCCGTTGCAGGTACCCTGTCGGTCCGCTCCGCTGTCCTGCTCTCCGCGCCACCGTTCCCTCCGCCCCTGCGTCCCCCCCGCCACCGCCTTTCCTGAGTCCGGCAGGTCCACCCGGGCCGATGCCTCGCGGGGACGCTTGTCCCATTCCCCGCCGTTGCGGGGGCGTGTCCGGGGTCCGGTCCTGCCGGCTGTCGAGGCTTTTCGTTCGCCGTGTATCCGAACTTTGCTGGAGGACCAGACATGACCCAACGCAAGCAGCCGCCCGCGGCCCCGGAGCGACAGCCCGAGGGCAGCGAGGCCACTGACATCCACCGGCGCCGGTTCCTGCAGAATGCGCTGGCCGTCACCGGCGGGGCGGCCCTGGCCGCAGGCAGCCGCATCACCCAGGCGGCCGAGGGCATGGATCACTCCAGGCACGCCATGGGGGCGCACGCCGGCCACCGGATGGATCGGTACGGCAGCATGATGTTCACGAAGGACCACTCCGGTCACATGATGGGCGGCATCATCGAGCCGCCGGGGGCGCCGTCCGACGACGAGGTGGACTACAAGGTCTTCGACATCGACGTGCGCATCGTCCAGCACGAGATCCTGCCCGGAATCCGCCTGCACATGTTCGCCTTCAATGGCCAGGTTCCGGGACCCGAGTTCCACGTCACCGAGGGCGACTGGATCAAGGTCAACTTCACCAACAACACGGAAGAGATGCACACCATTCACTGGCACGGCATCACCCTGCCCTACACCATGGACGGCGTGCCCATGATCACCCAGGACCCGGTGCACCCGGGCCAGACCTTCGTTTACCGCTTCCAGGCCAAGCCGGCCGGCACCCGGTGGTATCACTGCCACTGGAGCACCCCGCTGCATGCGGCGACGGCCATGCACGGCGCCTTCATCGTCCACCGCAAGGAGGAGCCGCTCAAGGAGCGGTTTCCCTACACCCGCGACTACACCCTGATGCTGGAGGCCTGGGACATCGACTTTGCGCGGGAGGAGATGAACGGCCTGCTGGAGGGCATGAAGGAGGTCAACCTGCTCATGTCCAAGGGGCTGCTGGACTACAAGACCCACGGTTTCTTCAAGGACTACGACGAGTTCAAGCGCGCGGTGGAGAGCGGGGAGTACGTCGCCCCCTACCTGCAGAGCCGTTCCAGCGGGGTGCGGGTGCGGCAGAACTTCTTCGCCATCAACGGCAAGTCCTATCCCGCCACCAAGCGCATCGGCATCCGCCAGGGTGAATGGATCCGGGTGCGGCTCATCAACGCCTCGGGCCTGTCCCACCACATGCACCTGCACGGGCATGACTTCTGGTGGGTGGCCCAGGACGGCAATGACCTGCCGGAGCCGCGCCGGCTCAACACCATCCACGTGGAGCCCGGCGGGACCTACGACATCATGATCTACGGCGACAACCCGGGGTTCTGGACCTTCCACGACCACAAGACCACCCAGGCCCGCAACAACGGGATCTATCCGGGAGGCATGCTCACGGTGCTCGCCTACGAGGACTTCGAGCCCACCTACGTCCCGTCCGTGTCCGTGGATCAGTAACCGGGAGAATGCCGAGATGACACAGAAACCGACTCTTTTTCTGGTTGCGCTCCTCGCCATTCTGGCGCCAGAGGCAGCGGTTGCCCTGGAGGTGGATCGGGAGGTGCTGCCGCGCATCACCGTCGGCGGCCGGTCGGTGGCCACGCTCGATGCCGTGGACCACGACTCCAGCGGTGCCGACGAGACCGAGATCAACGTGGAGGACTCGGCCATCCTGATGCGTTTCGACAAGCGGCTGTACGAGAACGGCGTTGCCGGCGCCGTGTTCGGCTTCAAGGAGAGCGAGGACCAGGTGGAGTTTCACCAGTTCCACGCCTTCTACTGGGACCGCGACAAGGCCGCCGCCATCGGCCGCATGCAGCTTCGCAACTTGCTGATAGAATTTCCCATCCTGCGTGACGAGGACCTGCTGGAATACACCCACGTGGGCAATGCCTCGTCCAACATCGAGTTCGACCAGCGCTACGGCGAGCTGGTGAGCTTCGACTGGTTCATCGATCGCCGCATCCAGCGCCTGGGGGTCTGGGGCGCCACCCGCCGCAACGGGCCCTCGGTGGCCGGACCCGACGGCATCGACACCTGGGGGATGGGCTACGTCTACGAGCAGCCCGAGGACCTGCAGTACGTGAAGTGGATCCGCCACGCCGGGATCATGCTGGACCGGCAGAAGGTGACCACGGGCGCCGGCGATGAATGGATGAGTGCCGTGATTGCCGGTATCGAGTTCAATCTCAACATGAATCCCCAGTCCAACTGGTCGGCGGCGGTCCAGATCATCCGCAACCAGGGCATCGACGGCATCACCGCTGCCGACGTCGCGCACGGCAATGCCAATGCGGTCAGCAACCGGGCCCGGGCGGCCTACACCTCGGTGGTGGCGTCACTGCGGCACACGGCACGGCCGCACCTGCTGACCCGCTACCAGGGCGCGGTGACCGTGGCCTGGAAGGAGTATTCCGACATTCCCGATGCCACCCAGTGGAGTGTCGCACCGGGCTTCGTGTACCGGTTGGGCCAGGGTGTGGACCTGCTGGGCCAGGTGCGCTATACCGACTACGATGCCGGCCTGGGCGGCGGCAGCGACACCACGGTGCAGCTGGGCATTGCCTTCAGCCTCGAGGCGCGCTTCAACGACAACATCGGCGAGCGTGACTCCATCCTCAATCTGGAGCATGGCTACATCAAATAGGGTTCTGGGGGCTGGGGCCCGGCACCGGAAGGTGCGGCCGGAGCCCGCGGGATGAATCGACAAACGGGAGCGTGAAAGCGATGAACAGAAACATCCTTGTCTTCATTGTCACCGCCATGGCGGGGTTCGCGGGCCCGGCGGCGGGGCAGCAGGCGGACCATTCGGCTCATCACGGGCACGGAGGGTACGCGGCGCCGGGCGATTCCGGCGGGCTCCGCCCCCTGCCGGCGCTGCCCCCCAGCGGAGCCGCGCGCGAGACCGGTTTCGACGGCCGCCATGTCATGGAGCCCACCAGCGTGCACGACAGCCTGGCCGAACGCTGTGCCAAGGGCAGCCGGGGACTCATCATGCTGAGCAATCAGGAGTGGGCCCGGTGCGGCGGCAAGCCCGAGGGCTGGTCCCGCGGGCCGGGGGAAAAGGCCGGTGCCCAGGGCACTCGCGGCGGGCATGGAGGTGGACATGGCGGGCATTAATCCAGCGTGGGTGGTGATGGCAGCCCTGGCCGGACTCGCCGCGTGCAGCGGCGAGTCCGGTCCGCCGGCGGAGACGACACGGGGCGAGGCACGCCAGGCAGCCGAATCCCCGGCCAGGGAAGCCTGGACCATCCCCGCTTCGCCGGGGCTCATCGCCCAGGGCGGGCGTATCTATGCCCGGCACTGCGCCCGCTGTCACGGGGAGCGTGGAGAGGGGGCCCCCCGGTGGACCCGCCGTGGCCCGGACGGCCGCTGGCCGCCGCCGCCGCTGGACGGGACGGGGCACACATGGCACCATGACCTGGAGACCCTCAAGCGGGTGATCCGCGAGGGCAGCCCCGACGGCCGGGGCAACATGCCGGCCTGGGGCGGCAAGCTGAGCGAGGCCGAGATCGAGGCCGTCATCGCCTGGTTCCAGTCCCGCTGGCCGGAGGAAATCCGGCAGACGTGGCTGCAAATGAACAGCGGTGTGCAGGGAAATTGACCCGGATCAACCTCCGGGGGCCCGGCACCGGTACCATTCCATGCACCCGCCGGGGAACTCCCGGCGGGTGCGCCGGTCCATGATGCCGATGTATCACGAACGACGAGACGAGGAGCCATTCTTGGGGCGAGTCATCCAGTCCGGCCGCCGGGACGGCAGGTGGCGCCGTGCGCTCCTCTCGTGGCTGGTGCTGAGCCTGGTGCTGCTGTCCCCCCTGCAGCGGGTGCCGGCAGCCGTGCAGCAGGGCTGTGCCCCGGGCGCGGAAGTGTCTGCGAGCCTGGCGGAGAAGGCCGGCGGCATGCACGAGGCCTGTTGCTACGAGCGCGAGGCCTGCGGCGAGCTGTGCCATGACGTGTGCAGCGGCATGTCGGTTCCTGCCGTGGTGGGTCGGGGAGCGGCACCGTTTGCTGCCATCGTCTTGTCCGCCGTGTTCATCTACCAGTCCTCGAGCAAGGACATCCCGCCCGTTCCACTGAATCCCCCTCCCATTTCCATTCTCGCCTGATTCGTGGAACCATTCCGGTTCCCGTGAATGCGCGCACCCTCGGGGTGTGCCCGACCGGTCTGTTATGGACTGACAGGTGAGAGACATGCACAAGAGAACCATGGCAGGGATTTTTCTGTCCCTGTTGCTGATTTCCGTCGAGGCGGCCGAGCCGCTGGCGCTGGCCGAGGCCGAGCGGCTGGCGTTGGAGCGGGATGCGGTGCTGGCGGCCCTGAAGGCCGAGGCCCGTGCCCTGCGCGAGGCCGCAGTGGCCGACGGCACCCTGCCGGACCCGCGCCTGAAGCTGGGGGCCATGAGTGTTCCGGTGGACACCTTCGATCTCGACCAGGAACCCATGACCCAGCTCCAGGTGGGGGTGCAGCAGATGTTTCCGCCGGGCGATACCCTGGCCATCCGCTCCCGCCGCACCGCCCGCCTGGCTGCCGCCCGCGAGGCCGCCGTGGCCGAGCGCATCCGCCGGGTGCGTCGCGACGTGCGCGCCGACTGGCTGGAGACGTTCTACTGGGACGCGGCCGAACGGGTGGTCAGGGAGAGCCGGGAGCTGTTCCGCCAGCTTGTGAACATCACCCAGGCCCACTATGCCGCTGGTCGGCAGAACCAGCAGGACGTCACCCGGGCCCAGCTGGAGCTGGGATTGCTGGATGATCGCGAGATTCGGATCCAGACCATGCGTGAACGGCAACGGGCGCGGCTGGCCAAGTGGATCGGCGGGGAGCACGCCGGCCGGCCCCTGACGCCCGAGATCCCGCCGCTCCCGGAGCCCCCGGCCCGGGCCGACATCGCCGCGGTCCTGGGGGAACACCCGGTGCTGAAGGTGGCCGATGCCCGCGTGGCGGCGGCGGAGGACAGCGTGGCCCTGGCCCGCCAGGCCTATCGTCCGGGGTGGATGCTGGACGTGACCTACGGCTTTCGTGACGGGCGCAATCCCAACGGCACCGAGCGCAGCGACTTCATCAGCGCCATGGTGAGCCTCGACCTGCCGTTGTTCACCGGCAACCGGCAGGACCGGCGGGTGGCGGCCGCCCGCCGGCGCCTGGATGCGGCGACAGACACCCGGGTGGAACGCCGGCGCGAGCTGGTGCGCATGCTCGAGGCCGACTACGCGGCCTGGACCCGCCTGACCGAACGGGTCGACTACTACGCCCGCCATCTGGTGCCCAAGGCGGCGGAGAACGCCGCGGCCGCGCTCCATGCCTACCAGAGCGACACCGGCGACTTCACCCAGCTCATGCGGGCGCGCATCACCGAGCTGGAGACCCGCCTGCAGTACGTGCGCCTGCACGTGGATCACATCAAGGCCCAGGCCCGCCTGCTCTACCTGGCAGGCGAGGATGGGAAGTCCGACCGCGGAGAATAAGCCATGAAGTATCCAACCAAGCTGATCATTCCTGCGATCCTGGCCGCCGTGCTGGCCGGCTGCAGTGACGACGATGCCGCCCAGGCCCCGGCGGGTGACCAGGCGGCCGGTGGCGAGCAGGCCGAGGGCAAGAAGGAACGCAAGATCCTGTACTGGGTTGCACCCATGGATCCCAATTACCGGCGCGACAAGCCCGGCAAGTCCCCGATGGGCATGGACCTCATTCCGGTCTACGCCGACGAGGAGGGTGAAGACAATTCAGTCAGGATCTCACCCGCCGTGATCCAGAACCTGGGCGTCCGCACCGCGGTGGTGGAACGGGCCCGCCTGGGCCGGCTCATCGAGACCGTGGGCTACGTGCGCTACGACGAGTCACGGCTGGTACACGTGCATCCGCGCACCGATGGCTGGATCGAGCGCCTGCTGGTGGAGTCCGAGGGCGAGCGGGTCAGGAAGGGCCAGCTCCTCTATACCCTCTATTCCCCCACGCTGGTCAACGCCCAGGAGGAGTACCTGCAGGGCATGCGCAGCGGCAACAAGATCCTGCTTGCCGCCTCGCGCGAGCGCCTCATCGCGCTGGGCGTGTCCGAGGACCAGATCGAGCGGCTGCGGCGGACACGGAAGGTGATGCAGACCATCGAGTTCCGCGCGCCCCAGGACGGCATCGTGGCCACGCTCAAGGTGCGGGCGGGGATGTACGTGCAGCCTGCCACGGAAATGATGCAGCTTGCCGACCTGTCCACGGTCTGGCTGCTGGCCGAGGTCTTCGAACAGCAGGTGCACTGGACCCACGTGGGGGACCCGGCCGAGGTGCGGCTGTCCTTCCTGCCCGGCCGGGTGTGGGAAGGCAAGGTGGAGTACATCTATCCCAACCTGGATCCCCGCACCCGCACGCTCACCGTGCGCCTGCGTTTCGACAATCCGGACGAGGCGCTCAAGCCCAACATGTACGCCAATGTGCGCATCTACGGCGGCTTCAAGCCGGGGATCCTGGTGATTCCACGCGAGGCCCTCATCCGCATGGACAGCGAGAGCCGGGTCATCGTGGCCCTGGGGGAAGGCCGGTTTGCGCCCCGCGTCGTCAAGCCGGGCATCGAGTCGGGTGACTGGGTGGAGATCGTCGACGGCCTGAAGGAAGGCGAAAAGGTGGTGGTGTCCGGTCAGTTCCTCATCGACTCCGAGGCCAGCATCAAGGCCAGCATGATGCGCATGACCGAGCCCGAGTCTTCCGATGGCAAGGGCGGGCCCTCGGGGCCGGTCACCGGCCGTGGCCGGGTCGAGGGCGTGATGGCGGATCACGGCATGGTCAAGCTGACCCACGATCCCATCGAGCCCCTGGGATGGCCATCCATGACCATGGACTTCTTCACCGCCGAGGGCGTGGACCTTTCGGGGCTCGAGAAGGGCCAGGAGGTGGAGTTCGAGCTGCGCAAGGAGGGCGACCGCTGGATCATCACGTCCATCGGTCCCGCCGGCAAGGGGGACGATGGCCCGGTCACCGGCCGTGGCCGGGTCGAAGGCGTGATGGCGGATCACGGCATGGTCAAGCTGGCCCACGATCCCATCGAGGCCCTGGGATGGCCGTCCATGACCATGGACTTCTTCACCGCCGAGGGCGTGGATCTCTCCGGGATCGAAAAAGGGCAGGCGGTGGAGTTCGAGCTGCGCAAGGAAGGCGACCGTTGGCTCATCACCAGCATCCGGCCCGTGAAGTAGGAGGTCGCCATGATTGCAGCCATCATCCACTGGTCGGTCCGCAACCGGTTCATGGTGCTGATCCTCACCGCGGTGCTCATCGCCTGGGGACTCATCAGCGTCAAGCGCATCCCGCTGGATGCAATCCCGGACCTGTCCGATGTGCAGGTGATCATCAAGACCTCGTTCCCGGGCCAGGCGCCGCAGGTGGTCGAGGATCAGGTGACCTATCCCCTGACCACCGCCATGCTGTCGGTGCCCAAGGCGGTGACGGTGCGCGGGTACTCCTTCTTCGGGGACTCCTACGTGTACGTGATCTTCGAGGACGGCACCGACCCCTACTGGGCCCGGACCCGGGTGCTGGAATACCTGAGCCAGGTTTCCAGCAAGCTGCCGCCGCAGGCACGCCCGGAGCTGGGTCCCGATGCCACCGGCGTGGGCTGGGTCTACCAGTACGCCCTGGTGGATCGCACCGGCAACCATGACATCTCCCAGCTTCGATCCATCCAGGACTGGTTCCTCAAGTACGAGCTGCAGACCGTGCCCGGCGTGGCCGAGGTGGCCACCGTCGGCGGCATGGTCAAGCAGTACCAGGTGGTGGTGGACCCGGACCGGCTGCGTGCCTACAGCCTGACCCTGGCCCAGGTCCGCCGGGCGATTCAGCGCGCCAACCAGGAGGTGGGCGGCGCGGTCATCGAGATGGCCGAGGCCGAATACATGGTCCGTGCCACCGGCTACCTGTCGAAGCTGGATCATCTGCGCCGGGTGCCGCTGGGCGTGAACGAGCGCGGCGCCCCCATCCTGCTCAAGGACGTGGCCGAGATCCGGCTCGGGCCCCAGATCCGGCGCGGCATCGCCGAACTCAACGGAGAGGGCGAAGTGGTGGGCGGCATCATCCTCATGCGCTACGGCGAGAACGCCCTGGCCACCATCGAGAAGGTCAAGGAAAAACTGGAAATTCTCAAGGAAAGCCTGCCCGAGGGCGTGGAGGTGGTGGAAACCTACAACCGCTCCTCGCTCATCAAGCGGGCCGTGGACACGCTCATGGGCAAGCTGGTGGAGGAGTTCATCGTCGTCGCCCTGGTGTGCGTGGTGTTCCTGTTCCACCTGCGCTCGGCACTGGTGGTGGTGATCTCGCTCCCCATCGGGATCCTGGCTGCCTTCATCATCATGGAAAGCCAGGGCATCAATGCCAACATCATGTCCCTGGGCGGTATCGCCATCGCCATCGGCGCCATGGTGGACGCCGCCATCGTGATGATCGAGAACGTGCACAAGCACATGGAGCAGGAGGACGTGAATCATCTCAACCGCTGGGACATCATGTCCCGGGCCGCGGTGGAGGTGGGGCCGCCCCTGTTCTTCTCCCTGCTCATCATCACCCTGAGTTTCCTGCCCGTGTTCACCCTGGAGGCGCAGGAGGGCAAGCTGTTCGCGCCCCTGGCGTTCACCAAGACCTATGCCATGGCGGCGGCCGCCGGCCTGTCCATCACCCTGGTGCCGGTGCTCATGGGCTATTTCATCCGCGGGCACATCACGCCGGAGCACAAGAACCCCATCAACCGCGTGCTCATCGCCGGATACCGGCCTTTCATCAATTTGGTATTGAAGCGTCCGCTGCTTATCGTGGTGCTGTCGGGTGCCGTGGTAGTGAGCGGGGTGTGGCCACTGGTCAACATGGGGAGTGAATTCATGCCCGATCTGGACGAGGGCGACCTCATGTACATGCCCACCACGTTTCCGGCCATCTCCATCGGCAAGGCGCAGGAACTGCTGCAGCAGACCGACCGCCTGATCAAGACCGTGCCCGAGGTCAAGAGCGTGTTCGGCAAGATCGGCCGGGCCGAGACCGCCACCGACCCGGCACCGCTGACCATGATCGAGACCACCATCCAGCTCAAGCCACGGGATCAGTGGCGCCCGGGCATGACCCTGGAGAAGCTCAAGCAGGAGCTCAACGAGCGGGTGCAGTTGCCCGGCGTGACCAACGCCTGGGTCATGCCCATCAAGACCCGCATCGACATGCTGGCCACCGGCATCAAGACTCCGGTGGGGATCAAGGTGGCCGGTCCCGATCTGGAAGTGATTCAACGCATCGGCAAGCAACTGGAGGAGGTGATCAAGAAGGTCCCGGGCACGGCCTCGGTCTACTCCGAGCGTGTTGCCGGCGGGCGGTACATCACCGTGGACATCGACCGGGTGGCGGCGTCACGCTTTGGCCTCAATATCGCCGACGTGCAGGACGTGGTGCGCACCGCGGTGGGGGGCATGAACGTGGCCCAGACGGTGGAGGGGCTGGAGCGTTACCCCATCAACGTGCGATATCCCCGCCACTGGCGTGATTCGGTGGAGAAGCTGCGCGATTTGCCCATCGTGACCCCCACCGGGGCCCGCATCCCCCTGGGCGAGGTGGCCGACATCCGCATCGAGTCCGGGCCAGCCATGATCAAGAGCGAGAACGCCCGCCTCAACGGCTGGACCTTCGTCGACATTCAGGACCGGGATCTGGGATCCTACGTGGCCGAGGCCCAGCGGCTGGTGGCCGAGGAGGTGGATCTGCCGCCGGGCTACTCCCTGTCCTGGTCGGGGCAGTACGAGTACATGGTGCGGGCCAAGGAGCGCCTGACCCTGGTGGTGCCGGTGACCATTCTCATCATCGTCCTGCTCCTCTACATCAATTTCCGCAACCTGACCGAAGTGGGTATCATCATGATCACCCTGCCCATGGCCCTGGTGGGCGGCTTCTGGCTGCTGTACTGGCTGGACTACAACATGTCCGTGGCCGTCGGGGTGGGATTCATCGCGCTGGCCGGCGTGGCGGTGGAAATCGGCGTGGTGATGCTGGTCTATCTCAACCAGGCCTACCAGCGCAAGCATCACTTCGGGGAACGCCTGCACGAGCTCACGGATTCGGATCTGCGCGAGGCCGTGATCGAGGGTGCACTCATGCGCGTGCGGCCCATCATGATGACGGTGGCGGCCATCATCGCCGGCCTGCTGCCCATCATGCTGGGCGGCGGCACCGGCTCCGAGGTGATGCGCCGCATCGCCGCGCCCATGGTGGGCGGCATGGTGAGCGCCACCATCCTGACCCTGGTGGTGATCCCGGCCTGTTTCTTCCTGTGGAAACAGTGGGTGATTCGCCATCACAGGATGGAGCTCGACTGAGGTCCGCGCTCGGCCCCGGCCGTGCGCCGCGGCGCCGGCCGGGGCCCGTGCCGGGGCGTGGCTGAAGCCGCCGGCACATCGGGGTATCATGGCGGCCCCGGGCGCCGGCGCCGGGGCTTTTCGCTGACGAAAACTGCAATCACCGGAGGACATGCCATGTATGGATTCTCGACCAGGGTCAACACCGGTTTCGACGAGGCGGTGGAGAAGGTGACCGAGGCGCTCAAGGATGAGGGCTTCGGCGTGCTCACCGAGATCGATGTCAAGGCCGTGATGAAGAAGAAGCTGGATATCGACAAGCGCCCGTACAAGATCCTCGGCGCCTGCAACCCGGTCCTGGCCAACCAGGCACTGACCGCGGAGCCCGACATCGGCCTGCTGCTGCCCTGCAACGTGGTGGTGCGGGAGGAGGAAGACGGCAGCGTGACCGTGGCCTTCATGGACCCGGCGGCCGTGCTCAAGCTGGTGGACAGGCCCGAGATCGAGCAACTGGCGGGCGAGGTGAGGAGCCGCCTGGAACGGGTGCGCGACGCCCTGGCCGCGGCCTGACGCGCCCAGGGCCGCGTCAGGCGCTGGAGGCCACCTGGCGCGGCGGCGGCTCGTAGATGGCCGCCAGGGTGGCGTCGAGCCGGTGGGCGCTGGTCTGGCGGATGCGTTCGAGGCGGGCGGCGGCCAGGCCCAGGACATCGGTGGTGTTTTCGTGCAGGGGGCTGCCCGTGTCCCCGCTCACCGGGGCGGCGATCTGGTTGGCCAGGTGATTGGCCAGGTGCACGATGAAGGCATCGGTGCGGTGGCGCTCGGCCCGGTGCGGGGCGTGGTGCCAGGCCACCGGCTCCACCAGCGACTCCGGCAGGCGCCAGCGGCGCATGAGTTCGCGTCCCACCTGGGTGTGATCGAAGCCGAACACTTCCTGTTCCAGCTCGGCGCTGGGGTCCTCGTCGTGCAGGCGGTCCAGCAGCCGGCGGTAACCCTCGGGCAGGGCGGTGAGCATCACCAGCTTGCCGATGTCGTGCAGCAGCCCGGCGATGAACAGCCGCTCCACGTTGACCAGGCGCAGGGCGCGGGCGGTCTCGCGCGCGGCCAGGCCGCAGGCCACGCTGTGGCGCCAGAAGCGTTCCGCCTCCACCGGCGCTCCGGCCCCGCGCAGGGTGTGGACCACCGCGGTGGCCAGCACCAGGTCGCGGAGCTGGCGCGTGCCCAGGATGGTCACCGCCATGGGAATGGTGTCCACCTTCTGCGGGAAGCCGTAGAACGGACTGTTGACGATGCGCAGCAGGCGCGCGGTGAGCGCCGGGTCGCAGGCGATGGTGTTGCCGATGTCGGCCGCGGAGCAGGCCGGGTCTTCCACCATCTCGTTGAGGCGCAGCACCAGTGCGGGAAGGGAAAACAGGGTCAGGTGCTGGTCGATGAGGTCGCGCGGTCGTATGCTGGCCATGGCGGTGCTCTCGTCTGGGCGGCTGGCCCGGCGGCGGGGGAAGGCTGGCGGCGCCGCCGGGTCGGCGAAAGTGGGCTACCGATGTTGTCAGAAACGGGCCGCCGGATCAATTAACTATATCGTTGTTTTCTAATATAATTTCGGCATGGACCCGGCCAGTTCGGTACAACTCCAGGCGGATCAGCGGCTTGTCCACCGCCTCTCCATCGGCGGCATGAGCTGCGCCGGCTGCGTGGCCAGCGTGGAACG
>Ga0256830_1001750_pt1 | contig 15013 bp, 12 predicted proteins | sample 128326metaG_FD_190537 | JGI IMG/M metagenome (GOLD analysis project Ga0256830, IMG submission 190537) | Hydrothermal vent microbial communities from Lau Basin, Pacific Ocean - 128-326 | ecosystem: Environmental > Aquatic > Marine > Hydrothermal vents | place: Pacific Ocean: Lau Basin | collected... | reverse complement strand
CTCGGTCAGCTTCCTGTCGATCTCCGCAATGATGGACTCGATGGTTTCGATGGTGTCGTCGGAGACGATGGACGTATCCTTGAGCACCTGTTCGGCAAGTGTCGCGACGGCGCTTTCGACCTGCTCCTTGGCGCTGTCGGATTTCGGCTTGAATTCCTGACTCAGCAGCGATTCGAATTCGCTGGCCTCTATGGTCCCAGCTTCCGCCTGGCCTTGAACTTCAGTTTCTGCATCAGCCATCAGGATTCCTCCTTCTCTTCAGACTCGGCATCCCCCGGCTTGGGCGCAGATGCCAGCGCCTGCATCAATGCGGGGTCTTTCAATACATTGGCAATGAGTTCCTCGGCACCCGCCTTGCCGTCCATGTAGGTAACGAGATTGGCCAGCTGGTTGCGCGCCTGCAGCAGCTTCTGCAAGGCCTCGACCTTGCCGGCAATGGCGCCGGGCGAAAAGTCATCCATGCTCTCGAAGGTGATATCCACGTTGAGATTACCTTCACCGGTCAACGTGTTCGGAACCTGCATGGTGACACGTGGCTTCATCGCCTTCAGCCGCTCATCAAAATTGTCGACGTCGATTTCGAGGAATTTCCGGTCGCCCACCTGGGGCAGGGGCTCTTCGGGATTTCCGGACAGGTCGGACATGACACCCATGACAAAGGGCAACTGCACCTTTTTTTCCGCACCGTAGAGTTCGACGTCGTATTCGATCTGTACGCGCGGAGCGCGGTTGCGGGCGATAAATTTCTGGCTGCTCGTTTTAGCCACGGGACACCTCCTAGTTATTTTTCGTTCCCGGAACCCGGCCCGGGAAATCCGTTTCGTAATGTCTAGCTGTTATCGACACCCGCATTTCTCTGGGCCTGGGTCAATCCGTCCGGGGCCAGTTCTTTGACGACCTCGAAGAAGTCCGCGGACACGAGCCGCTTGGCGCGTTGCAGCAACAGCGGCACGGGGCTCGACGGCTCGTTGCGATTGAAATAGTCGCAGGCCTTGTCGAGCATGCGCACGACATCTTCCCGGCTGCGAATCTCACCGCTGGCCACGGGCGCCGGCGCGCCCGGTGCGGCTTCACCGTCCTGTGCTTCATCCATTGGCTGCTCCGTCTCTCCGCCGACGCCGCGCCGGGACAGCTGCTCCGCCAGGGTCGTTTGCGCGAGTTTCAGTTCGTTGCGCAGCGCGCTGAGATCGGGCGCCTGCTGAACGCCGAGATGATCGGCGAAAGTGGATTCGATGGTGCCGAGGTGGGCAATGCCATTTGCCACGGCCTCGGCCGTAGCCTGCAGTTCGTCGAGTTCGCAGTCCATGAAGGCTGCATCGATCATCGCCAGGTCGGGGGGCGATTCGTCCTGCGACGCGGGGCTCAACCTGCCCTCGGCGATCTCGAGATCCCGCAGACTGAAACGCCCCGCCGCGCGCGACGAGACCAGCGGCGTCTCACGCACAGCGGGCAGCATGGTCTCTGCGTCGGTCAGGGGCAGCAGGGAATTGATGCGAAAGGTCGGATCGTTGTCGTCTTCTTCGTCCAGCATGGGATGCACGTGATCCCAGTGCGCCTGCAGCAGGCCGGCGATGACGGCCAGACCATCTGCCAAGCCGACATATCCTGCATTGTGGAGCAGGGCGCGGGTAAGGTAGGTGGCGACCCGCAGGTCCCGGGTACGTTCAGACAGTTTGAGCGCGAGCGACTGGACGTCACGCCATTGCGGCTCTTCAGCGTCCACCACCGTGTCCCCGAACTGCTGCTCGGGCTTGGGCTGGGCGGCACGCTCCAGTTCGCCGAACTGTGGATCGTATTCCAGGTTCTCACCACAGGGCGCCTCCGCCGACAGGCCCTGAATCAGCTTGTCGACGTCTATCGTGGCCATGTAAACCTTCTCCCCATGCTTCCTTTCCTCGCGTTCCGGCTCCGCGCCGGCAACGAAAAGCGTACGACGCTCTTCAAGGGACAACCATCCTGAATTCCATTAGAAATCTCAGCAACCGCGTTGTCAACTCAACACTGGCTGCACGTCCGCCCCCGGCGTTGTACGCCCGGCGCCGCGCCTGGCCGGGCCTTTTTCTCGCGGGTAATTATAGTAGTGTATATTTTTCGCAGGCACGCGGAGGCGGTGCGCTCCTGTGGGCGGCATATCCTTGCCTAGCCACTTCCGCGTTTTCCGTGCAATACTTTCGCTGCAGGGCGGGAGCGCCTGCGCGGGCGTGATCGAAAGGGAGGTTAGGCATTACAGTGAGTTATCGCAGCAAACGACGAAGCTTCTCCTGCGCCAGATACGCTCTGGTGACGGCACTCGTTTCCCTGCTGGCGGGCTGTGCCCTGTTCGGGCCCTCACCCACCCGCGTCGAGGCCACCATTACCGCCGCCGGCGATCTCAATCCCAATCTCGAAGGCCGGCCATCGCCACTGGTCATCCGTATCTACGAACTCAAGTCCATCGACGCCTTTCAGGGCAGCAGCTTCTTTAAGTTATACGACACCGAGGCCGCGGCACTCGGGGCGGACCTGCTGGGCAGGGATGAACTGGAGGTCAGGCCCGGCGAACGCTACGAGTACAAGCGTACGCTGAATAACGAGTCCCGCTACATCGGCGTGATCGGCGCCTACCGCGACCTGGACAATGCCCAGTGGCGAGCAAGCATAAAGATACCGAAGAACAAGAAATCGTCCCTGGCAATACGCCTCGGCGGGCTTGCGGTTTCCGTCAGCATGGCCGATTGAGTTCGCGCTCGATGAACCGACGACGGACCGCTTAATCGAGGAATTCGACTTATGTCCTGGAATAGCAGGGTTATCTGGTCAGAGGGGCTGTTCCTGCGGCCACAACATTTCCAGCAACACGACCGGTACATGGAATCCCTGGTCCACGCTTTGTGCGGTGGGCTGCGCAATCACGACTGGGGCATTCAGGAGCTGGTGATCGACGAGGAAACGCTGGCGCTGGGCAAGCTGTTCTGCTCCCGTGTGCAGGCCGTGTTTCCGGACCATACACCCATCAACTCACCCATCGACGACGAACCCCCGGCGGCGCTGGACGTTCCCGAAGACACCCGCGACACCATCGTCTATCTCGCGCTGCCGCTGCGAAGACGCGATGCGGTGGAGACCGACGCCAGCACCGGCTCCGGGAGCCTGGCGCGCTATGTTCCGGCCGAATACGAGGTGCGCGACAACAATGCAGGCCCCGCAGACCCGGTGCCGGTCCAGGTGGGCCAGCTACGTGCAAGCCTCAAGCTCGAGGGTGAGAATCTTGGCGCCTACGCCTGCATCGGCGTAGCGCGAATCATCGAGGTGCGCGACGACAACAAGGTCATCCTCGACGAGGATTTCATCCCCACCGCGCGAAACTGCCAGTGCGAGCCGCACCTGGCGGGCTACATCAAGGAGCTGGTGGGCCTGCTGGGCCAGCGCGGCGAGGCGCTGGCGGGACGTGTATCCGAGGCCGGGCGGGGCGGCACAGCGGAGGTGGCGGATTTCATGCTGCTACAGGCGGTGAACCGCTATGAACCCCTGTTTACCCACATGCTCCAAAGCCCGCAGGTTCACCCGGAGGACCTCTATCGGCTGATGCTGGCCGCCGCCGGCGAGCTGGCCACGTTCAGCAGCAAGGACCGGCGACCGCTGCCCACCGAGCCCTATCGACACGACGACATGCTCGGCACCTTCACGCCGGTGATGACCAATCTGCGCCAGGCACTGGGCACGGTGATGGAGCAGAGCGCGGTACCGCTGCCGCTGGAGGCGCACGCCTATGGCATCTACACCGCAGCGCTGGCGGATCGCAACCTGCTCAAGAGTTCGTATTTCGTACTGGCCGCGAAAGCCGACATCCCGGCCGATCAGCTGGGCAGCCGCTTCCCGGCACAGGTCAAGTCCGGGTCCGTCGAGAAGATCCGCGACCTGGTCAATCTGCAACTGCCCGGCATCAAGCTGCGCCCGCTGCCGGTAACCCCGCGGCAGATCCCCTACCATGCCGGGTTCACCTACTTCGAGCTGGACCGCAGCAGCGAGCTGTGGAAGGAAATGGCCACCTCCGGTGGCTTCGCTTTCCATATCGGTGGCGAGTTCCCGGGGCTGGAGCTGGAGTTCTGGGCCATCAAGGAGTAAGCAGCGATGACATCCGACGATCCCTTCTTCAATCCCGGTGACACCGACAAAACGGTCATTCTGAAACCTACCCCGGGTCGTCAGCCGCCCGCATCGCAGCCGCAGCAGCCGGTCGCGCCACCGCCGCAGCCGAACTACAGCCCGGTTCAGGAACCGGTCAGCTTCCCGGCCGGTCGAACGGCATCCAACGTGCTGGCGGACGAGTCGGCGCAGCTCATCGCACTGGTCGGGCGGGTCAGGAATCTTCCACAGCACAACGACGTCGAGGGCCTTCACCGCCAGACCATCCAGCATATCCAGGCCTTCGAGAACAGCGCGCGCGCCAAGGGCATCAGCCCGGAGATCGTGCTCGCCGCACGCTACGCGCTGTGCGCCACCATCGACGAGACGGTGCTGAACACACCCTGGGGCAGTAACAGCCTGTGGAGCACACAGAGCATGTTGAGCACCTTTCACCAGGAAACCAGCGGCGGCGAGAAGTTTTTCCTGATCCTCGACCGCCTGCGACAGCAGCCGGCGCAGAATCTCGACCTGATCGAGCTGATGTTCACCTGCCTGTCGCTCGGTTTCGAAGGCAAGTACCGCATCCTGCAGGGCGGGCAAAGCCAGCTGGAATCCCTGCGCGACGAGCTTTACCGCATCATTCGCAACTACCGGGGAGAACCCGAACGCGACCTGTCGCCCCACTGGGCCGGCATCGAGGTCAAAACCACACTGTTGCGCCAGGTACCCTACTGGGTGATCGGCGCATTCACCGGCGCGGTGTTGCTCACCATCTATGCCGGCTTCAACGTGATGCTGTCCGGAAACGCGGAACCGGTCATCGAGCAACTCGAAGAACTCCACCCGGAGACCAAGCGCATGGAGGAGGGCCGGTGATACGCAAGATAATCCTAGGCGTCGGCCTGCTCGCCCTGCTGCTGGTGATCTGGGTGGGCGGGCCGCTGGTTTCCTTCGGCGACAGCACGCCGCTGGCCAGCATCTTCAGCCGCATCGTCGTCACGCTGTTGCTGGTGCTGGCCTGGGTCGGGAAAGTCGCGTGGAAGAAATTCAACGGCAGGAAATTCGCCGACAAGCTGATGGCCAGCCTGCCGAGCACGAAGCCCGGAGAGGCCGCACCGGAAAATGCCGCCGCCACCGAAGACATCGCCGCGATCCGCAAGAACCTGCAGGACGCGCTGACGATACTGAAAAAGACCCGCATGAAGGGCGTCCATGGCGAGCGGGAGCTGGGCGAGCTGCCGTGGTACATCATGATCGGCCCGCCCGGTGCCGGCAAAACTACCGCGCTGCTGAACTCCGGGCTGCGTTTCCCGCTTCGCGACCAGTTCGGCGACCAGGCCATGCGCGGCGTCGGCGGCACCCGTGGCTGCGACTGGTGGTTTTCCGACGAGGCGGTGCTGATCGATACCGCCGGGCGCTACACCACCCAGGACAGCGACGCCGACGTGGACAGCGCCGGCTGGGGCGGTTTTCTGGACCTGCTGAAGAAACACCGCAGTCGCCGGCCCATCAACGGCGTGCTAGTCGCCATCAGTCTCGCCGACCTGATGCAGCAAAATGAACAAGAGCGCCGCCTTCACGCCACCGCGGTGAAACGCCGCATCCAGGAGCTGCAGGACCGCCTCGGCGTCAAGTTCCCGGTCTACGTGCTGTTCACCAAGACCGACCTGGTGGCGGGCTTTACCGAATTCTTCGACGACCTCGGCAAGGAGGAGCGCGCGCAGGTCTGGGGCATGAGCTTTCCCCTCGACACACTCGACACGGCGCAGGGCGTGGTGGAACGCTTCGGGCCCGAATTCGACGGCCTGCTCGAGCGCCTGAATTCGCGCCTGGTGACGCGGCTCTATCAGGAACGCGACATCACGCGACGCGCATTGATCCAGAACTTCCCGTACCAGATGGCCAGCCTGAAACCGGTCGCTGACGGTTTCCTGCAAGAGGTGTTTCGCCCCAGCCAATTCGAGGGGCGGTTCCTGCTGCGCGGTGTCTATTTCACCAGCGGCACCCAGGAGGGGACGCCCATCGACCGTATCATGGGTTCGCTGGCCACCACCTTCGGCCTGGACCGCCAGACCGTGCCCAGCTTCAGCGGCCGGGGACGCAGCTATTTCCTGACCCGGCTGTTCAGGCAGGTCATCTTTCAGGAATCCGGTATCGGCGGCACCAGCCAGCGCGTCGCACGTCAGCAGCAGCTGCTGCAGTGGGGCAGCTACGGAACCGCCGCGGTGGCCACCGTCGCCGCCACCGCGGTATGGACCGTGGGCTACACTCGCAACGTCGCCAATATCGAGACCATCCAGGCCCACGTCACCGAATACGAACGCCAGCGCGCCAAGCTGTACCCCGACAGCCTGTTGCAGCAGACCCTGCCGGCCCTGTACACACTGCGCGAGGCCGGGGATGTCTACAACAACGACCCCATCGGCCTGCCCGCCGCGCTGGGCATGAGCAAGGAAGGCAGCCTCGCGTCCGCGGCCAAAGCCGCCTACCACCGCGCGCTGCGCGCCGAGTTCCTGCCCCGCCTCGCGCAGCGCCTGGAATACCAGTTGCGCGTACCCGATGCGCCGGCGGATTTCCTGCAGAGCGCGCTGAAGGTCTATTTGATGTTGGGCGACACCTCCCACCTGAACCCCGAGATGGTGAAGAGGTGGATGGAGCTGGACTGGAAAAAGACCTTCTCCGGCAACCCCGGTCGCCAGGAAGAACTCAAGGAACACCTGGACGCGCTGTTGAGCGAGTCCTTCGCGCCCATCGAGGTCAACGAGACCCTGGTGGTGCTGGCCCGCAGCAAGCTCAACCGGGTGCCACTGCCCGAACGGGTCTACGCGCGCCTCAAGCAGGAAGCCATGATGCTGCGCGAGCTGACGCTGAAGCTCGACAACGTGGTCGGGCGCAACGGGCAGTCGGTGTTCTCCGGTCCCACGGAGCAGGGCCTCGGCGAAGTCTCCGGCCTGTTCACCTACAAGGGCTTCCACGACTTCTACCAGAAGGAAGCGGTGCGCTTCTCGAAGGAATTCGTCGAGGAAACCTGGGTCATGGGCGAGCAGATGCAGGATTCCCCGCTGGCCGGCAACTACGAGGCGCTGAACGAGCAGGTCCGACGCCTGTACATCAGGGACTACATCAAGACCTGGGACAAACTGCTCGCGGACCTGACCATCGTGCGCTTCAACGACATCGAACACGGTGTACAGCTGCTGGAAACCCTGTCCGGCAACCGCTCACCACTGCGCAGCCTGCTGCAGGCGGTGAAGGACAACACCTACCTGACCCGGCCATCCTCCGGCGCGGATGCCGCCCAGGGCGCACTGGAAGCCGTGGCCAAGAAGGCCAAGCGCCTGGCGAAGGCCGTGATGGCCGCGCAGGACAACCTTCCCGGCACCACCGGCGACGAACCCGGCGCGGATATCGAGCTGGCCTTCGTGCCAATGATCGAACTGGTGCAGGAATCCGACGCCGGGCCGGCGCCGCTGGAGGATGTGATCGCAATGCTCGCGGAGCTGCACGACTACCTGGCCGAACTCGCCGCAGCCGACAGCTCCACCGCGCTGCAAGCGGCCGCGCAGCGCATGAGCGGAGGCGCCAGGGATGCCATCGGCAAGCTGCGTGCGAAGGCGTCGCGGCTGCCCGGGCCGGTACAGGCCTGGATGGAGCAGGTAACCAGCAACGCGTGGCGCGTGGTGCTGGCCAAGGCGCGCTCTCACATCAACTCGGTCTGGCGCCTGGACGTGCTGCCCGAATACGAGCGCAGCCTTCGCAATCGCTACCCGCTGTTCAAGCGCAGCAGCCAGGACGTGACCCTGGCCGACTTCGGCAGCTTCTTCGGTGAAGACGGCGTGATGGACAAGTTCTTCGCCAACTACCTGGAACCCTTCGTCGACACCCGCCGCAGGGAATGGCGCATGCGACCCCTGGAGGGCCAGGCGCTGCCGTTGAGCAAGGCCGGACTACTCGCCTTTCAGCGCGCCAGGCTGATCCGGGACATGTACTTCACCCGTGGCGGTCAACAGCCGCTGGTGCCGTTCAGCCTGCGCCCGGTCAAGCTCGATCGCGATATCAGCCGCTTCTCGCTGGTCATCGACGGCCAGGCATTGAGCTATCGTCACGGCCCGACCCGCTGGGAAAAACTGCAATGGCCTGGGCCCGGGGGGGACAATATCGCCCGCATCAGTTTCGAGTCCCGCTCCGGCAGCATGAAGAGCGACTCTACCGAAGGGGAATGGAGCCTGTTCCGCCTGCTGGACCGGGGCAGGCTGCGCGCCACGTCCAATGCCGACCGCCTGCGCCTGACCTTCACCGCCGGCAACTACAAGGCCCAGTACGAACTGCGCGCGGCCAGCGTGACCAACCCGTTCCGCCTGAAGGCACTCAACAAGTTCCGCGCACCCGAGAACCTATGAATGCAGCCAACCCGACAAGTGCCGGTTTCTTCGGCAAGCTGCAGAGCCACGGGGATTTCATCACCCGCAACCTGCCCAGCGCATTCATCGCCGCCTGGGATCCGTGGCTGCAGGAATCCCTGGCCACCAGCAAGGAACAGCTCGGCGACACATGGCTGGAGACCTACCTGTCCAGCCCCATCTGGCATTTCGCGCTGGCCGGCGGGCTGTGCGGTCCGGCCGCCTACGCCGGGGTGCTGATGCCGTCGGTGGACCGGGTTGGACGCTACTTCCCGTTGACCCTGGCGGCACCGCTGGCGGCCGGCGTGACGCCGGTGCAGGCGCTGGAAAACGATCACACGCAATGGTTTCAGCGTGCCGAGCAGCTGGCCCTGTCGACCCTGGCCGAGGGCTTCGATTTCTCGAACTTCGAAACGCAACTGCAGGGCCTGGGTACCCCGCTTTCCGGCAACGCCGGCCAGCTCGATGCAATGACCGTCGGCGTCAACAGCCACGGCGCGATCCACGTCGCGATGCCCCCGGGCGGGGGCCTCGAAGGCGCCTATGCGCGACTGAGCAACTACGCCCTCGGCGCCCTCTATTCCACCCCCAGCCTGTGGTGGACCGCCGGCTCCGAGCGCGTCGTGCCGTCGCTGATGGCCTGCCGCGGGCTACCGCCGACCCCCGGTTTCAGCGCGTTTCTCGACGGCGCCTGGGGGCGCTGGGGGTGGCGCCAGTACCCGGAAAGCCCGCCCACGGGTACATCCGCGTGAGCCATGCCGGGCCGCTGGTGTGGTCGTCTCACGCCATCAGCCACACCGGCAAGGTGCGCAAACTCAACGAGGACGCGTACATCGAGCGCCCGGAGATCGGGCTCTGGGCCGTCGCCGATGGCATGGGCGGACACGCGGCGGGCGACGTCGCCAGCCGCACCGTGGTCGAGGCGCTGGCCCGGGTTGCGCCGCCACGGAGCCTGCGCGCCACGGTGGACGACATGGAGGATCAACTGCTCGCGGCCAATGCCCGGTTGCGGGAACTCGCACACGGCTACGACGACGATCGCACCATCGGCAGCACCGTGGTCAGCCTGCTGGTCTACCGGCAGCTCGGTATCGTGATGTGGGCGGGCGACAGCCGGGCCTACCTCCAGCGCCAGGGGGTGCTCACCCAGTTGACGCGCGACCACAGCGAGGTCGGGGAGTTGGTGCGCCGCGGCGTGATCCTCGCCGAAGACGCGGAGGCCCACCCGTCGGCCAACGTGATCACCCGCGCCATCGGCGCCGGCGACGAGCTGTTTGTGGATATCGACGCCGAGGGCCTGCAACCCGGCGACACGCTGCTGCTGTGCAGCGACGGGCTGTACCGGCACCTGACGGACGGGGAAATCTGTGAGCACCTGGCCCGGCAGGACCCGGAAACCATTTGCCGGCAGCTGATCGCGCTGACCCTGGAACGCGGCGCGCAGGACAATGTGACCGTGCTCGTGGTCAGCTTGCAGGCGCCGGCGGAGGGACACGATGGCTAATGCCGAGCTGCAGGACCTCGCCCGCAGATACGCGCAGGGAGCGCTTTCCCGGCAGGACTACCGCAGCCAGCGCGGGCAGGTGCTCGACGCGCTGTCCAGCCATATCTCCGACGAAGACGACGACACCCGCCGCCTGCGCCGGCCCGCCGGCATCCGGGGCTCATCAGGCTCACCAAGGGGTGCCCGGCTGCTGCTCGGCTCGCTGGGACTGCTGCTTGCGGCCATATTGGCCTGGTTCCTGTTGCGGGACGACGCGGCGCCCGCTCGGCCAGCGCCCCGGGATACCGCACCGGCCGTCGAGCAGACCACCACGCGAACCACACCGGCCACCGTCACCCGGCCGGTGACGGCCCCCAAGCAGGCCCGTACCGCGCCCGACAAGCCCAGGCCGGCCGCACGGCCTACCGAAAAGAAACCATCACCTGCGGTTGCCGGCATAAGCTCCGCCGTGAAAAACAGGACGAAAGACATCAAGTCGCTGGCCAAGGCCCTGCTCGGCGCGCCGCGCTGGTCGGCGCGCGAACTGGATGCTTTCGGCGCACGGTGGCAGGCTCTCGACGCCGATCGACGGGCGGCGGCCCGCAACACCGCGTGGTTTCTGCAGCTGAAATACGAGCTGTTTCGCCGCATCGGCAAGCAGCGCGCGCGGGCCAGTCTCGGCGACGCCGGGGCGCTGGATCGGGCCGAACGACTGACACGCTTCGCCAGTGAACTCGGCCTGGACCCCGCCGGCTAGCCGCCCGCGGGACCGGTCGTCAATCCCCGCCCGGCATCCGGGCGCGGTGAATCAGTAGACCTCTTCGGCCTCTAGGGTCCATCGGCTGTTCCAGCCGGTGTAACAGTCGGCGCCAGAGTAACCGGGCGAGGATGACACCCAGACCTGGATCTGGTAACTGCCGGCCGCCAGGCCCTCGCAGTAACCGAACACGGTACCCGAACGATGGTTGTTGTTACCCGACTGGTCATAGATGTCATAGGCCAGCATGCCCCCGGGGCAGGAGATCGCATCGGTGCCATCCGTCGGGTCGTCATCGACGCGCAGTTCCCAGCGGCAGGAATTCGCGCCGTTCGCGGTGTAGACCCTGAAACTGTCGGAATAGCCGATGCGAATCGCGGTATCGTCCCGGGTCTTGGTGATGTTCAGCACACGGCTGGGAATCAGCCCCACGTCCCGGCCATCTGCCTGATCAAAGCCGGTCGCCCGCGCGATACGGCGAATGAAATATCCGCTCAGATCCGCGTTGCCCGACTTGTCGATGACCAGCTGAGGCTCATCGTTGCCATTCTTGACGGCGAGCAGGTCACCGTCCTTGTAAGCCGTGACACTCAACGCGCCGGCGGTGTGTGCCGATGCCAGCAACAGGTTGGTGTCGTCGCTGATGCTCGCCACGGTAAGGGCCTCGCCGGCGATCTTGATCGCGTCACCGACATTCAGCTCGCTGGTAAACAACGTGCCGACCCCGGTGACGGCGGTGTCGTTGGCGCCGACGGTCACTGCACCGGTCAACGCTACGGACAGGTCGCCGTTGCCGCTGACATAGTTGGCCGAAATAGTGGCAATGTCCTGGGTATTGGTGGAGATGGCCGCTGCATTGTTGGTAATGCGGGCGTCGTTATCGTCCACCGCGATTTCGACGGCGCTAAAGTTATCGTTCACCTCGGCGGCCAGCGCGGGGGTGTTGGCGACAAAGGTATTGGGGATGGTGACCGGGCCTGCCCAGGCGGCAGCGCCCAGCATGACCGATGAAACCGCAACAGATATTCGTAGACTGAACATTTCAATACTCCCTTATCAAATTGTCGTGGCGCACCGATTCTAACGGAATTCCGTTCGGATAATCAGCCTCTTTCCCGATCCCGGCGCCGGGACGGGCGATCACGGTCCCCGGCAACGTGGGCAATCCAGTCCTCCGGGGACAATTGGATCGTACCGGCAATTCGGATAATCTAGGGCCCGTTGACACACCCATTACGTTCGTCGTCGGTACCGCAAGAAACGGGGTAGGGAATACATACGCGAGTGTCTCTGACATCCCGAAGGCCATTCCAATGACGCTGATCCTGACCATAACCAACCAGCCCTTTACCGAAGCGAACCAGGCGCCCAGTTGCCGCTTCGAAGAAGGTGGCAGCATCGGCCGTTCCGCCGGCAACGACTGGGTGCTGCACGACCCGAGCCGTTACATATCGGGAAAACATGCCGTCATCAGCCAGCGCGAAGGGGTTTATTACATTACCGACACCAGCACCAACGGCGTTCATATTGGAGACACGGAAGCGCCACTCGGTAAAGGCAACACGGCGCAGCTGCGCCACGGCGACCGAATACGCATTGGCCAGTTCGACATCGATGTCGCAATAGAGACCATGCAGGCCACGGAAGCCCCGCAGCCCACGCAGGCGACACCAGCCCCCACCGCCGGGAGCGACAGCCTGGGCCTGATGGATATCCTCGAACAGCCCAGCGCATCCGCGGTGCCCAGCCTGGACACGTCCCCCGAGCCATTGGTCCCCAGCGCACCCATCCCCCCCGCGATGGACCCGGCGGCCCAGGAACATTCTTCCCTGATCCCCTCGGAGCCGGACGCCGTTCCTGCGGGCGGATCCAGCACCGACCATGCGCAGGTGCTCAATGAGCACTTCGCACCACCGCCACCGATTCCCGAGGACTGGGACTTCCTGTCGGAACCGGCGCCCAGCCAGGCGCCAACAGCAGAACCTGTTGCCGGGGAGCATGCCCAGCCGATTCCTCCGATACCCGATCTCTCCGCACCACCACCGATTGCGCCGGCCCCCGTCGGGCCGCCCGCCACGCCCGGCCCTGCGCAGGTACCGGACGCCGCCCCCATCGTTCCACCGGACACGGCGCCACCCACCGAGCCCCGTCAGGCACCGACCACGCAGCAAGACGCGTCCCTGCTGGCGGCGCTGCTGGAAGGCATGGGCGCCGGCGACCTGCCCATTCCACCGGAAGCCGGCGAGGGCTTCGCACGCACCGTCGGTGAAATGCTGCGCGAAACGGTGGAGGGAATGGTCAGGGTGCTGCGCGCCAGGACGGCCATCAAAAGTGAATTCCGCATGGCCATGACCACCATCAAGTCGGCCGAAAACAATCCGCTGAAATTCTCGGTAGGCACCGATGAGGTCATCAGGCACCTGTTCCTGGAGCAGAATGCCAACTACCTGCCGCCGGTGCAGTCCCTCAGGGAAGGCTTCCAGGACATCGAGGCCCACCAGATGGCCATGATGGCCGGCATGCAAGCCGCTCTGAAGGCCGTGCTGGCGCAGTTCGATCCCGCCCGGCTGGCGCAGCAATTCGAACAGGCCAACGGCCACAAAAAGATCCTGCCCGGCAGCCAGAAAGCCAAGAACTGGAGCGCCTACGAAAGCTACTACGGGCAAATCATGGAACGCATCGAGGACGACTTCCAAAACCAGTTTGGCCACGAATTCGCGCAGATCTACGAGGAACAGGTGGCCAGGCTGAAACTGGCCCAACGCTGAGGCAACACACAGGCCGGCGGCAACCCGGGTTCCGGTTCAAGCTCCCGACCGGCGCACTCGAAGCGCCGCCGCGATGGTCCGCTGCCCCAAGCTGATATACTTCCCCGCGCACGCCCGTAGCTCAGCTGTATTTCGCAGGATTGAGTACCGCCCTCCGAAGGCAACGCTCATCGAGAAAATCGGCACAGCGGCTAACCATCAAAATCTGTTAGAATTCCCCCCACGCGCCCGTAGCTCAGCTGGATAGAGTACCGCCCTCCGAAGGCGGGGGTCACAGGTTCGACTCCTGTCGGGCGCGCCATTCCCTTTATTTTCAGTCAGTTACAAACGCTCGGCGTTCCGTGTTTTGTGCAATAATGCTAGTCACCCCGGTGTCGTGTGTCATATGGAAATAATGAGGCACCGTGTTGGATGCGACGTCGGTGGACTCGCGCGGTGATTCCAACTACGTGGACCGGGACAAGCTTGCATGTGCCCAACAGGCGGCGGGGGATCGGCGGCGGCAACAAAACGAGATGGGGTTTCTTAACGATTCCACCCTGTGCCCGGGTTGCCCGGAGTGCTCGGATGGTCGACGTGTCGCCCTGCTGAAGCCGCGGACGCTTGGCCCAGCGATTTCGCGGCATTCGGTCGTGGAGTTCTTCGATTACGCCCGGCAGGCCGACAGGCTTATGGCAGATGTCTTGCGGGCGGCCTATGACGTATGCGGGTTTACCTCCCCGGTTTCGATGGTCTTGGTCCGCGCGCTCATCAAAATCCGGTAACCCTCACCCCTTCCGGGCGCGCTATCAGATCAAGCCTGCACGACAGGCTAGCCCCATTTGCCCTCGTCCCACTTCATCTCATCCCAGTTCGACCCACCTTCCCTGGCGGCTTTATCGGCGTCGCCCGCACCGCCGCCACAGCCGGCTAGGCCTATCAGAAGGGAAACAACGCCCAACCATGCGAAAATCTTTTTCATCGACTACTCCTTCCTTTTGCTGGCACGCCTGCTGGCCGCTGGGCCAATGCACCGGCTGCCTGTGATGCTTCGTTATTACAGCAAAACCCCATTTCTGTCAAAACCATCGCCGACGCCGGTGTAATCCGGCGCCGTGGCGCTCGTGGCCAGGAGGGCCGCCACCTGCGTTTCGTTGTCACTCCTTTTCCAAAAGCGTATGCTCTGCTGGAGCAAAAGCAGGCCGGCGCGAAACGGAGTCCGACCAAGCTCGCCTGCTAAGAAAGAACAATTTGCCGGGAGGGACCATGAAAAAGCTGCTGCTTACACTCGCATTGCTTGCCGCCAGTACGGGCGTCTCCGTCGCTGACCGCGGCGACCAGTACCTGCTACCCAAGTTCGGCTTCATGTCCGTGCAACTCAACAATGCGGACCCTCTCTATTCGGTCGGCGTCATGTACGGCTACGGGATCACTCCGGAGATCACCGTTGAGGCGGAGTTCAACATGGGCGTGGCAGGCGGTGATTCCGACCGTGGCGCCTATGATATCTGGACGCTGG
>Ga0256830_1001749_pt1 | contig 15018 bp, 14 predicted proteins | sample 128326metaG_FD_190537 | JGI IMG/M metagenome (GOLD analysis project Ga0256830, IMG submission 190537) | Hydrothermal vent microbial communities from Lau Basin, Pacific Ocean - 128-326 | ecosystem: Environmental > Aquatic > Marine > Hydrothermal vents | place: Pacific Ocean: Lau Basin | collected... | reverse complement strand
CAGTACCAGCACCACGCTGTCCCATTCCTGGTCCAGCTTCAGCTGCCCGACGCGCTGTCCCGGCCTGGCCTCGTTGTAAATGGCGCGCCCCTTGATCTGGATGCGCTTACCCTCCCGTGGACCGCGCCCGATGGCATCATAACCGCCCACCGGGGGATTGCAGATTTCAAGGTCGAGCAGGCGCGCGGCGTCGTGCAGGCAGATCTCGCTGCTGACGCCGGCCAGGGGCTTGCCCGTGGCGCGCCGGTATTCCGCCGCCAGGCGGCGGGCCTCGGCAATCAACTTGTCGATGGAATAGACACTCATGCGCTTACTTTGACCTGGGTCCCTTGTTTCATGCATTCTACCTTACTCGATAGTTGCATAAAATTGCGAGTGCCAACCGTGGATACCACCTTGTTTCATACGCCCTGATGCGAGTGACGGCCCCAAGCGTCGGCGTCACACCAGGTTTTATCCAGGGTAGGTACAAGATACAAGGTACAAGATACAAGGGAAGCAGCCTTTTGTACCTTGTATCTTGATACCTTGACACAATCCCAGTACCCGATTTTTTGCAATAACCAGGGAATCTCTGATCAATGCAGGGTAAACGGCAACCCGGTCCGGCATGTCTCAATACACACACAACCCGCTGATCGAAGCCCTGCGGCAGCCGCGCTGCTACGATCATGCCGTGAGCGATATCCGCGTGGTGGAGACCCACATCTCGTGGATACTCCTCACCGGCCCCTATGCCTACAAGATCAAGAAGCCCGTGGACCTGGGATTCCTGGATTTCAGCACCCTGGAAAAGCGCCATTTCTTCTGCCGTGAAGAACTGCGCCTCAACCGGCGCCTGGCGCCGCAGCTCTATCTCGATGTGTGCCCTGTCACGGGCGACGCCGCGCACCCCGTGATGGGCGGGGACGGCGAGCCCATTGAATACGCCCTCAAGATGGTGCAGTTCGATCCCGCGCAGCAACTGGATCACCTGCTGGCGCGCGATGCCCTGTGCGGGGAGCACATGGACCGCATCGCCGCGATCCTTGCGAATTTCCACGACGACGCCGCCGTGGCGCCTCCCGATTCAGCGTATGGCGAACCCGCCACTGTGTGGCAGCCCGTGGAAGAGAACTTCACGCACATCGGGGAAATGACCAGGGATCCCCGGCGGTTGCATGCCCTGAGAACCTGGTGCGGGACCCGCTGGCGGGGCCTTCGCGAATTGTTCGCCCAACGCAAGTCCGGGGGCTGGGTGCGTGAGTGTCATGGCGATCTGCACCTGGCCAACATCGCCCTGTACCAGGAGGACATCGTCATTTTCGATTGCCTGGAATTCAACGACCGGCTGCGCTGGATCGATGTGATCAACGATGCGGCCTTCCTGGTCATGGACCTGGACAGCCGCGGCCGGCAGCCGCTGGCCTTTCGTTTTCTCAACGCCTATCTGGGACACCGCGGCGACTATGCCGCCCTGCCCCTGCTGCGCTATTACCTCGTCTACCGCGCCATGGTGCGCGCCAAGGTGGCCTGCATCCGCCTCGGGCAGGGGGATATCAGCCCTCAAGAGCGGCGGCAAGAAAAGAAATTATTTGATGATTATCTGAGTCTTGCTGATCATTATTCACGACCAACATCACCTATGTTGATCATCACCCACGGACTCTCCGGCTCGGGCAAGAGCACCATCACCCAGGGCCTGCTGGAAACGCTCGGCGCCATCCGCGTACGCTCCGATATTGAGCGCAAGCGCCTTCACGGCCTCGACGTTCAGTCGCGCAGTCAGTCGGGATTGAATGCCGATCTCTACAGCCAGAAGGCCAGTGACGCCACATACGAGCGCCTTGCCACACTGGCCGGCCATATCGTCGGGGGCGGCTACAGCGCCATCATCGACGCCACCTTCCTGTCACGGCGGCGGCGGGATGCCTTCCGCCGCCTCGCCGGGGAACTGGGCGCGCCATTCCTCATACTCGACTGCCACGCGCCGCTGCCCTTGCTGCGGCAATGGATCGAGGAACGGGCCCGGGCAGGCGGCGACCCCTCCGAGGCGGACGTGGCGGTGCTGGACAATCAGATCCGCCACCGCGACGAATTGACCGCGGAGGAACAACCCTGGGTGATCAGCGTGGACACCTCGCGGGAAGTGGACATCGATGCGCTGGCGAGGTGGATCGGAAACAGGGGCGCCGCCGCCTCATAAGGAAGCGGCGGCGCTCAGTCATTTACATTCAATAAATTAAAAAGTTTTTACAAACTAATTGCTCAAGCGGATGGTGCGACCATTGAGCGGTTGCACGGGGCGGTTGGTGCCCGACAGGATATCCGTGTATTGCTTGATCTGCTCGGCGGAAACCGAAACCGGCGCCGCCAGCACCATCCAGTTCACGCCTTCCGTGCAGGGAGGGGTGGTCAGCGAACCCGAGTAGTTGAAATAGGTCCTATCAACGGGCAGGAGGTCGGCGACGTTGATACTGACATCGGCCACGCTTTCCTTCTGACCGGCCTCGGCGGGCAAATGATCCCACAGGGTCTTGATGAGCGCGTTCTCGGCCCCTTCTTTCATCATGACGCCAATGACGCCCAGGGACCCATCGTCCGCCTTATGCACCAGATGGGCCACCATGGGATAGTATTTGCCGCCGATGGTGTGCTCGCTGGGAGCATGAAAATGGAACTGCAGCAACTGATAGGACTTGCCGCCCACGGTCATGCGGCTGCCCCCGCCGTAATTGACCTGGACGGCGTGGCCGTTGTTGAGAATCTCCAGGGGCGTTGCCTTGTAATCCACCTGAATGGCCGGCAGTTCAGTGACGATGACCGACGAGATGTCGATGGGCGACTGACTCTTGCCTTCCCCACAGGTGGCGAACTCTTCCTTCAGGCTCCCCCACAGAAATGGGGCGCCCTCGCCTTCATACCCCCAGTGGACCGTGCCGTGATGTTCGCCCTCCCCGGCAAAGGCGGCTCCGGTGACCGCAATGCCCAGGGCGCCGATGATGGCAATTGCATAACGCTTCATTGATCTAGACACTCCTTGGTTATATTTATAATTTTACTTAAGTGAAAGGTCTGAAACCGGGCCTGACTGCCCCAGACCCTTTCCATCTGACAGGAACCGTTAAGAATAACCCCATACCCTGAAAATTTCGAGCACAAAGTCAGTAAAAAACTGTGAATGATGCGCCACGGCGGCCACCCCTGGGATTTTTCCGAACCCGGAACCGCCATCACATGGTCAGGTAACGCCCTCCCCGCGCACCTTTTCCACCAGGCACAAGGTGCGGTCGATGCCGTCCACGGCGATGATCCTCACCTGGGTGCCGGCTTCGGCATCCTCTCCACGGATTCTCAATTTGATTCCCTGGAAATCGATGACGCCACTGCCGTTGACGATGGGCTGCTCCAGGGTGAAGACCTTGCCCACGTAGTCATCCTCGGAGGGCAACACCTCATCGTCTCCACCCTGTCCGGGCTTTTTCTTGATAAACGTCTCGGTGATGAGCACGCCCCCCACCGTGATGAGGACCACGATCATCAACTGGTAAATCATGGGCAGATCGGGCGAATGCCAAGTCAGCGCGCCGACCACGGCGGTGGCCAGGCTGGCCCACAACAGGCGCAGGTCCGCCCAATAGAAGGTGAAGACGATGAAAAACAGCGTCAGCACCCACCACATCCATTGTTCCATCATCATGGCTTGCCTACCTCTCTATACTTCCCGGACACCAATCCCAACCACCGCGGAATGCCTGGTGGGCAGAGCGCATCGCTCAGGTATCGGGAAAAGTATACAGAAACGGGGAGCCGGGATGAAATGAGCCCTGAATCCCCGTGGTTTCGGCAGCCGGATCAACCGGCATGGGCGGCAAAGTCCCTGAGCCTCACCGGGACACGCTTGGCCCCCCAGTCCCCGGGGGTGGCCTCGAAGACTCCCGCGCAGGGCGTGCCGCAGTATTCACAGCGCCCCTGGGCATCCAGATGCCATTCGCTGAGCACGTACCAGTCGCGCCCGATCACCCGCTGTCCGCAGTGATGACAATAGGTGCTCTCCCCCTCCAGGTCGTGGACGTTGCCCGTGTAGGCATAGCGCACGCCGTTGCCCTTGGCAATGTCGCGCGCCCGGACCAGTGTCTCGAAGGGCGTGGGGGGCACATTCATCATCTTCCAGTCAGGATGGAAGGCCGTGAAATGCATGGGCACGTCCGGTCCCAGGTGGCCGACCACCCAGCGGGTCATTTCATCCAGTTCCTCGTCGGAATCGTTCTCGCCGGGGATGAGCAGGGTCGTCGTCTCCAGCCACACCCGCGTATGGTGCTTGATATACTCCAGCGTCTCCAGCACCGGCCGCAGGTGGCTGCCGGTGATCTTCTTGTAAAAGCGCTCGGTAAAGGCCTTCAGGTCCACATTGGCGGCATCCATATGGCGATAAAACTCTTCACGCGGCTCGGGACAGACGTATCCCGCCGTCACGGCCACTGTCTTGATGCCTTCCTCGCGGCAGGCCCTGGCCACGTCGATGGCGTACTCGTGGAAGATCACGGGGTCGTTGTAGGTGAAGGCCACGCTGCGGCACTTCAGTTCCCGGGCGGCACGGGCTATGGTTTCCGGCATGGCCTCGTCGGCCAGGGTATCGAATTCCCGCGACTTGCTGATATCCCAGTTCTGGCAGAATTTGCAGGCCAGGTTGCACCCCGCCGTGCCGAAGGAGAGCACCGGCGTGCCCGGCAGGAAATGGTTGAGGGGTTTCTTTTCGATGGGGTCGATGCAATAACCGCTGGAACGGCCATAAGTGGTCAGGACGATGGCGCCGTCCTGGCATGCCCGGACGAAGCACAGGCCGCGCTGCCCTTCGTGCAGCTTGCAGAAGCGTGGACAGAGATCGCATTGCACCCGCCCGTCGTCCAGCCTGTGCCAGTACTTCGTGGCCACCACATCCCGTATCCGCGATTCCGTATTCATGGCCCACCTCCTGTCAGCGCCGCTGCTTTCCATCCTCAATATATCACTATTGCGGGCAATGGGATATTGCCCGATAATCCCCGCTGAGGCAGATCAATATCCGCGTCCGGTCTTCGCCAGTTACGAGGAGCATGCCCATGACCCGCATCAGACCTCCAGCCGTCGCCGGTATGTTCTATCCCGCCGACCGCGACGAGCTGCGCGTGACCGTCCGCCAGTTTCTGGCCGACGCCCAGGAGGCGTGGGGCACCGCTCCCAAGGCCATCATCGTCCCCCATGCGGGGTATGTCTATTCCGGGCCGGTGGCGGCCAGCGCCTACGCCTGGCTGGCGCCCGTCCGGGACTCCATCCGGCGCGTGGTCCTGCTGGGACCCTCTCACCGGGTGGGCTTCCGGGGGCTGGCCGCCAGTCAGGCCGAATATTTCCAGACACCGCTCGGCGAACTCCCCGTGGATACGGCATGCATTGAAAAACTGGCCCGGCTGCCGCAGGTGCGCTACCTCGATGACGCCCATGCCCAGGAACACAGCCTGGAAGTCCAGCTCCCCTTTCTGCAGGCCGTGCTGAGTGATTTCAGCCTCGTTCCCCTGGTGGTGGGCGAGGCGCGGGCGGATGAGGTGTGCGAGGTGCTGGAAGCCGCCTGGGGCGGACCGGAGACGCTCATCGTCGTCAGCTCCGATCTCAGCCATTACCACGACTATGACACGGCGCGGCGCCTGGACAGCGCCACCTCGCAGGCCATCGAGTCCCTGCAACCGGAGCGCATTCATTTCGAAGACGCCTGCGGGCGCAATCCCGTCAACGGCCTGCTGCTGGCCGCGCGCCACCATGACCTGCGGGTGACAACCGTGGACTTGCGCAACTCGGGCGACACCGCCGGCCCCAGGGACCAGGTAGTGGGCTACGGGGCCTATGTCTTCACCTAGGGAAAACGGGCATCCCCCCGGCCTCGCCCCCGAACAGCGCCGTGCCCTGCTGCAAGTGGCGCGCGCCTCCATCGTTCATGGCCTTGAGACGGGAGGCCCGCTGCCTGTCGACCCAGAAGACCATGCCCCATCTCTGCGGCGCGCGGGCGCCAGTTTCGTCACACTGACCACCGGCGGCAGGCTGCGCGGCTGCATCGGCTCCCTGGAGGCCTGCCGTCCCCTGGTCGCGGACGTGGCGGCCAATGCCCATGCCGCCGCGTTTCAGGACCCCCGCTTTCCTCCCCTCGCCGCGAACGAGCTGCAATCCCTCAGGATACAGATCTCGGTGCTGGGCGCGCCCGTTCCCATGAGCTTCTCCTCCGAGAAGGACCTGCTCTCCCAACTGCGTCCGCATGTGGATGGCCTGATCATGGAAGAGGGTTCGCGGCGCGGCACTTTCCTGCCCAGCGTATGGGATACCCTGCCCCGCCCCCGTGACTTCCTGCGCCAGCTCAAGCTCAAGGCGGGGTTGAGCCAGGATTACTGGTCCGACACACTGCGTGTCTACCGGTATACAACGGAATCCTTCAGCGAGGAAGAGGCATGATGTTACACCTGGATCCGTGGGTGCATGACGGTGCAGGTTACAGCCTATCCCGCACAGGGCGTGGGACGGCGCGGCAGCGCCCTGTCGATCCCGGGCCGCAATATTGGCCGTCGGTCCAGATGGCGTGCTCCAGGATTGCGCCCTCCAGGCGCGCGTCCGTGAGCCTGGCGCCCGTCAGATCCACATAGGACAGATTGGCGCCGGAAAGATCCGCGCCCGTAAGATCGGCACCCTTCAGGCCGGCGCCGATCATCATGGCCGAGTCCAGCCGCGCGCGGCGCAGATCAGCCATGCTCAGCCTCGCATAGGACAGATTGGCATTGCTCAGCCGGGCGCCCGCCAGGTTGGCGCCGATGAGGTTCATGTTGCGCAGATCGGCCCCGGCAAGATCCTGGCCCTGGAGATCCACGCCTTCCTTATGGCAACTGCTCCAGTTGACGCCCGGCTGTGGCGGCAGGGTGCAAGGATCCTGTACGTCCACATCGGGCGGGGTATTGAAAAATATAAACGCGATGATGGCGATGAGGATGCCGACCGCCAACAGGGTGCCCCAGAGGCGGGTGCCCTTGTCGTCCTCCACCGTTAGCGGTCCCTCGTGGGCATGCCCGGCAACCGGCCAGGACGCGTGTCGCCGGCGTTCTTCGCCTGTCCACTCCGATTCACCGGGCTGGCGGGCATAGGCCGCCCGGCTGCGCTCGTCCGCCCAGCGCCGCGCCGCCATGAGACGCTCGCGCGCCTGGGGATCGCTGAGATCGGCCTTCATCACTTCCGGGATGAGCTCCGGCAGTTCGCTCAACGTCTGCCAGTGTTCCAGATCGTGACTCAGCTCGGTATCTTCATCGAGGCGTTCGAGCAGAACGTATTGCTGTATCAGCCCGGACGTGAAGGGCCCCTCTATGCTGTTGCCGCGGCGGAAATACCAGGTATTCCGCCCGATGGTGTCGTTGTCCTGCGTCACGTGAAGCCGCCGTGGGAATGTCGATATCGATGATAAATTCAGCAATATTCCTGCCAATCGCACAGGCACAACGGCCAGGGTGAATTCCGCTTTTCGCTTAAATAATCATTGCCGCGCGGCCGATAGCCAAGTAAGCAGGCCACCGGTTCCGGACACCCCATTCACGACATATTTATTGACTATAATATCAATAAGTTATATAAAGCAGCCTACGCATTCACACAATAAGGCATGACCATCCCTCTCAACAGCAAGGTGCAGCACGCATTTCCCCCGGGCAGCGGGACCCAGGCGGAGCCCGAACTATCTTGCGGAAAGCTGAATCTGGAGACCATCCGCCAGAAAGGCATCTACGTCGTTGAGACCCCGGGCGACGGGTTCGTCTCCGTCGCCGGCATGCTGGCCAAATCGGGCTTCGAGAAGGTTGTCTCCACTCCCCAGCCACAGGACGACTCGCTGATCAAGGCCTTGCGCAAGGAAGCCAGGAATCTCGACCTCATCCTGCTGGACATCTCCCAGGCCGGCATCCATGGCCTGGAACTCTGCAGGCGCATTCATGACGAGAAGGCATTCAGGGACACGCCGATCATCATCATCGCCTCAAAAAACATCTGGCACGAGGACTTTATCTACTCCGCCTTCCTGGCCGGAGCCATCGACATTGTCTTCAAGCCCGTGCAGCGCCTGGAGCTGATACCACGGGTCATCTCCTCCCTGCTGCTGAAGTCGGAGCGCGACCTGCGCAAGAATCATAAGATGGAACTGGAGAACGAGCTGGCGGAACGCAAGGTCATCGAGGCGCGCCTGCAATACCTGGTCTCCCACGACGAGCTGACCGGACTGTGCAACCGCCGCCGCCTGGAGCAGGCACTGGAAACCGCCGTCTTCCATGCGCGGCGCAAGCACTACACCAGCACCCTGCTGTACATCGATCTCGACCAGTTCAAGGTCATCAACGATACCGAGGGCCACACCACCGGCGACCGCTTTCTCATGAGCATCGCCAACGAGCTGCGCCGCGAGATTCACAAGGAGGACATCCTGGCGCGCATCAGTTCCGATGAATACGCCATTCTGATCGAGAATACCACTGAAGAGGCGGCACTGCGCACGGCCGAGACATTGCGGCGAGTCATCGACGAATACCGCTTCAGCGCCAATGACAAGGAATATCATATCGGGGCCAGCATCGGCATCGCCATGATCAAGCCCGAGGAGGAACTCACGGCCAGCGAAATCCTGGCGCGCTCTGCCCAGGCGTGCTTCGAGGCCAAGACCCACGGCCGCAACATGGTGCACATGTTCAGTCACGACGACGTGGAAACCCACATCATTCGCAACGCGGTCAACTGGGTGCCGAAAATCAGGGACGCCATCGAGAACGACCGCCTGTGCATGTACTATCAACCGGTGGTGGACGTGGAGAGCAGCAGAATCTGCGGCCACGAGGCCCTCATACGCATGCACGGCCACGACGGCCAGATCATCACCCCGGAGAAATTCATCCCCATTGCCGAGCGCATGGGCCTGATCCGCGACATCGACTTCTGGGTCATCAATCATGTCATCGATGTTCTGAGCCGGCTGCCCGAGGCTTATGGCGACCAGAAAATCAATATCAACCTGTCCATGTTCGCCTTCCAGGATCCCGCCCTGCTGCCCCTGGTGTGCAACAAGCTGGCCGCAACGGGCGTCTCCGCCAGCCGCATCACCTTTGAAATCACCGAAACGGCGGCGGTTTCCAACTATGCGCACACGCGGCGCATGATCAAACAATTGCGCAAACTGGGCTGCTGCTTCGCCCTGGACGACTTCGGCACGGGCTTCAGCTCCTTCAACTACATCAAGCAGTTTCCCGTGGACTATCTCAAGATCGACGGCTGCTTCATCCGCAATCTCATCCACGACAAGGTGGACCAGCGCCTGGTCAGATCCATGATCGACGTGGCCAAGACCCTCAACAAGAAAATCGTCGCCGAATTCGTGGAAAACAAAGAAGTGCTGGGGCTGCTGAAGGAATACGGCATCGACATGGCCCAGGGCTACTATATCGCCCCCCCCGGACCGGAGCCTCTACTTACCCCGCCGACACACGCCTGAGCCGCGGCGCGCCGCGCGAACCGTCCTGGTCCGCGCCGTGAAGCCGCATCAGCAACTCCGCCTCGCCGCGTGTAAGGCCGCACACGTCCATCAGCCTCTTCACGCCGGCGCCGTCCCTGATCAGCCTGACGGCGTTGTGATATTCCCGCTCCGCGGGATCGCGCAACTCGATCTGATCCTGGCGCTCATAGAGCCTGCGCAATTGTTGTTCGATTTCATTGAGATGATTGCCAAGACCGGTTGCGCCCGAACACAGGGCACTGATATCGCTGTTCAGGGAACGTATCTCCTCCTGGTGGCGCCGGCGCTCGCCGGACACGCGCCTGGCGGCGACGATGTTGGTGGCGATCAGCGCCACATTCACCACGGCCAGGAGAATCATCAGCATCTGGCTGACATCCACTAGGAATTCCTCCGCCAGCGAGGCGTCTTCAATTTTCTGTCTCTAGGCATATTCATCGATATGATGAACTCCGTCATCATCCTGATCGCGTTTTTCCGGAGGGGCCTTCCTGCGCTCGTTGTCGGGCTCATTCTGCCCTCCCTCGCGCTTCACCCTGTCAATGGGCCGCCTTGGCGTCACTGGAACGACCGGCTGCCTGATGTTACCCACATCCACCATGTCCCTGTACCGAAAGATCCATGCGATTTCTTCACGCCGGGGCTCATGACATTTCCTGCCATTCGTCCTCGGTCAGCAACTTGTTGACATCGATCATGATGAGCAGCTTGCCCTCGCTGCTGTGCACGCCCTGAATATAGCGCGCGCTGTCTTCGTTGCCCACATTGGGCGCGCTCTCGATTTCCGATGACTTGAGATACACCACCTCGGCCACGCTGTCCACCAGCAGGCCGATGACCTGATCGCAGGCCTCGATGATGATGATACGGGAAGTATCGTCCACATCCTTGGGCGGCATGCCAAAACGCTTGCGCGTGTCGAGTACCGTCACCACGTTGCCGCGCAGGTTGATGATGCCCAGGACATAGTCCGGCGCACCCGGCACCGGGGTGATTTCGGTCACGCGCAACACCTCCTGCACCTGCATCACCGCGATACCGTAATGTTCTTCTCCGAGATGAAAGGTCACCCATTGGATAATGTCATCTTCCACTTTCAACTGGCTTTCGCTCATGGATTTACCTCCTGGCCCAATATTCGATGATGTACGCGCTCCCATCCGTCAAAATCTTGAACGCCTGACAACGTTCCTTACCCAACAGTTGCATAATCCGTACCATTATTCGAACCGGGTGATGTCGGACAAGGTTTCCCCCTCGTCCGCGGCGGGTGGGGCCGGGCGGGCCGCGCCACCCTCCTCCCCGGGTGTGGTGGACCCAGCGTCCCCGCGCACCCGGATGGGCACCGACAACCTGAACGGCGCCAGCCCCAATGGCCGCACGATGCCCAATTCCCCCGAGATGGGCCCCGCGGCGGGCGCGGCCGGCACCGCTTCCCTGCGCCCGACGCGGGCGGCGGTGCGCTCCTCCACCCGTGGCGGGGTCCCGTCTACCGCGGAAGCAGGCGCGCCTGGCGATGGGGGGAGCTCCTGCGCGGGGGAAGGAGCGGGCACGGCCGTGGCAGTTCCGGCCTCAGCGTCGCCGGCCGCGCCCGGCATGCCCCAGGAACGCCCCTCGATAGTGGCGCGGATCTCCCTGCTGATTTTTTCCACGTGACCGTGCTCATAGAGCAGTTGCTCAACCAATTTGTCCGCGAGCACGACAATGACGACGCGGCGGTTCTGAGCCCGGCCCTCGGGCGTATCGTTGCTCGCGACGGGACGGTATTCGCCATAACCCTGGGCCACCATGCGTTGCGGCGAGATGCCGTTGTCCATGAACAGGCGCACCACGCTGGAGGCCCGCGCCGCCGACAGCTCCCAGTTGGAAGGATAGACCACGGTATGAATGGGCACATTGTCCGTGAACCCCTCCACGCGGATCGAATTGTCGTGATCCGCCAGGATGCGCGCCACTTCCTCCAGGACGGGCACCGCCGACGCCTGCAGCACGGCGCTGCCGCTGGGAAAGAGCACGCTGTTGCGGATTTCCACCTCGACCCACAGGGCCTCCTGATGAACGGTGATGAGGCCCTTCTTCACCAGTTCCGACAGGGCCTCTCTCACATCGTCGGCGATTTTTTCCAGAACGACCCGGTCTCCCCCCTCCTCGAATTTCTCCTCGATGAGCGGATCCCGCGGCTTCCCCTCCTCGTTCTCGTTCTGAGAGATGAACATCTTGGGAAGCTTCACCAGGCCGGGGCTGCGCAGATCCTCCTGGGCCGTGGACACCACGGGCGACTTGGAGGGCGAGCCTACCTGGATGGGCAGCAGAGACTTGGGGGAAGATCGGAAGGCCGCCACCAGGGCATCAGACAATACACGGTACTTGCCCTCGTTGACGGAGGAAATGGAATACATGACGACAAAGAAGGCGAACAGGAGGGTAATGAAGTCGGCATAGGACACCAGCCACCGCTCATGGTTTTCATGCTCCTCATGTGGTTTCTTGCGGGCCATGAATCCATCTGCGCTCAGGCCGCGCCCGCGGTGACTTCATAGTGGTCAAGACAAATGCTCATTTGCTCAGATATCCCTGCAGCTTGGTTTCGATGTTGCGCGGGTTCTCGCCCTCGGCGATGGACACCACGCCCTCGATGATCATCTCCCTGAACTGGGTCTGGGAGTGTATGAGGCTCTTGAGCTTGTTGGCCATGGGCAGAAAAAAGAGATTGGCGAAACCGACGCCGTAAATGGTGGCCACGAAGGCCACGGCGATACCCGGCCCCAGTTTGCTGGGATCGGCAAGATTGTTCATCACGTGAATAAGGCCCATGACCGCGCCGATAATGCCGATGGTGGGGGCATATCCACCCAGGCCCTCGTAGACCTTGGCGGCCTGGGTATCCTGGTATTCCTTGGCGCTCAGCTCCACTTCCATGATATTGCGTATGGCCTCCGGCTCGCTGCCGTCCACCAGCAGTTGCAGCCCCTTGCGGGCAAACAGCTCGGGCTCGTTCTCCGCCAGGGACTCCAGCCCAAGCAGGCCTTCCTTGCGTGCGATATTGCTCCAGTTGACGATTTTCTCGATGGCCTCCGCCGCGGCCAGCTTGGGCGGCATGAAGACCCAACTGGCCATTTTCAGCGCACTCATGAAGGTGGCCATGGGACTTTGCAGCATGACGGCGCCCACGGTGCCGCCCATCACGATGACGAAGGCGGTGATCTGCATCAGCGACGAGGTATGACCACCCTCGAGGATGTTGCCCCCGAGAATGGCGGCCAATGCAACAACGACTCCGATTATGCTCAGGATATCCAATGACTGGCCCCTTCACTCAATAACGCGCCGATCTCGTCCAGTGGCAGGATGCGATCGGACAGACCCGCCTCGGCAACCGCCACGGGCATCCCGGCTACGACGCAACTCGCTTCGTCCTGGACCCACACGGTGGCGCCCCTGGCTTTCAACTCCCGGGCGCCTTCCCGGCCATCCGCGCCCATGCCGGTCAAAACAATTGCAAGCACCTTGCCACCGGCTGCCCTGGCGGCCGAGGCAAAGGTGATGTCCACGCAAGGCTTGTAGGTCTGGTCGCTCGTGGCGGGCCGGACACGCGCCACGTAGGCGCCCCCTTGCTTCTCGATCTCCAACTGAGTGCCGCCCGGTGCCAGCACGGCGCTTCCAGGCCTCAGCTCATCGCGGTCCTCGGCATGCTTGACGCCGATCCGGCACAGGCTGTCCAGGCGCTGGGCGAAAGGCGGCGTGAAACTGCCCGGCATGTGCTGCAGCAGCACGATGGGCAATGGAAACTCCGCAGGCAGCGGGCCCAGGACGCGCGGCAGGGCGGCGGGCCCTCCCGTGGAAGTCCCGATCAACAGCATCTCATAACGGGACAGATCAATCCGGCCATGACCGGCCTCGCTTGCCGGGCGCGGCGCCTCGGGCGGCCTGGGAGCGGCGGGCGGCCTGGCCTGTACCGCGCGCTCCAGGCCCCTGGCACCGATGAGCCTGACCCGCGCGCGCAACTGGCGCTTGGCAAACTCGCGGTCGGAGGAGATCTCATCCATGTTTTTGGGCAGAAAATCCACCGCGCCCGCTTCGAGGGCGTCGAGCGTTGCCTTGGCGCCCTCCGTGGTAAGGGAGGAAAACATGAGAATGGGACAGGGATGCTGCGCCATGATGTGGCGCACGGCCGTGATCCCGTCCATGACAGGCATTTCCACATCCATGGTAATGACATCTGGCTGGAGATCCTGCGCCCTGTCGATCGCCTCGCGCCCGTTGGATGCCGTGCCGATCACCTCGATATGGCTGTCGGCATCGAGAATCTCGCACACTCTTTTTCTGATGAAAGACGAATCATCCACCACCAGCACGGAAACCGCCATATCCGACCTCTACATTCCGCTGGCGTAGCTTTGCAGCAAACCGGGCACATCGAGAATCAGCGAGATTCTGCCATCTCCTGTAATGGTTGCGCCTGCCATTCCACGGGTGCCCGTCAACAGGGCGCCCAGGGGCTTGATGACCACCTCTTCCTGGCCCAGCAGCTTGTCTACCACGAATCCCACTTGCTTTCCGCCCACCTTGACGACCACGATGTGGCCGCCTCCGGTCATATCTTCCTGGCAGGCACCCGGCCTGGTCAGCCACTTTCTGAGGTGGTAGAGAGGCAGGGCCACATCGCGGATCAGGATCACTTCCTTGCCGTCGATGTATTTGGTGTCGGCCTGGTCGAAGTGAAAAATCTCCGAGATGCTCCCCAGGGGCAGGGCGAAAACCTGCTCCCCCACCTTGATCATGAGGGTGGGCATGATGGCCAGGGTCAGGGGCACCTTGATAATAATTTTGCTGCCCTTGCCCAGTTCGGATTCCACATCCAGGGTACCGTTGAGTTGGTTGATCTTGGTCTTGACCACGTCCATGCCCACGCCGCGGCCGGAGACATCGGAAATTTCGGTTTTGGTGGAAAAACCCGCCATGAAAATGAGCTGAAAACACTCCTGGTCGGAGAGGCGCCTGGCCGCCTCCTCGTCCATCATGCCCTTCTCAACGGCGCTGCGCCGGATCTTGTCGGCATCCATGCCGGCACCGTCGTCGGAAATGGTCAGCAGGATATGGTCGCCCTCCTGCTGCGCGGACAGCACGATGGTGCCATTGCGCGGCTTGCCCGCCTTTTCCCGGTCCTCAGGCAACTCAATGCCGTGGTCCACCGCATTCCTGACCAAGTGCACGAGGGGATCGGACAGGGCCTCGACGAGATTCTTGTCCAGATCCGTATCCTCACCCACCAGTTTGAGGGTGATTTCCTTGTTCATGTTGCGCGCCAGGTCCCGCACCACCCTGGGGAAACGGCCAAAGACCTTCTTGATGGGCTGCATGCGGGTCTTCATGACGGCCATTTGCAAATCGGAGGTCACCAGATCCAGATTGTCGACCGCCATGGAAATATGCTCATCCGCGTGAACCGATTCCAGCGTGGTGAGCCGGTTGCGCACCAGCAC
>Ga0256830_1001748_pt1 | contig 15021 bp, 16 predicted proteins | sample 128326metaG_FD_190537 | JGI IMG/M metagenome (GOLD analysis project Ga0256830, IMG submission 190537) | Hydrothermal vent microbial communities from Lau Basin, Pacific Ocean - 128-326 | ecosystem: Environmental > Aquatic > Marine > Hydrothermal vents | place: Pacific Ocean: Lau Basin | collected... | reverse complement strand
GGAGGAGCTCAAAAAAGAGGGGTTTGAGTATGCCTTGGTGAACTTTGCAACAAAGGAAGCTCTGATCAAAGGCGACCCTGAAAAGGCAAAGGAAGTGATCAGAAGAGTGGAGCCGGATGTTGAGATTGTAGAAAAGGGGCATGGAGATGACAGAAGTGATGGCCGTGAAGGTGATGAAGACGAGGAAACGGACGTCAAAAGGTCTCTGTACTTCATAATCCCATCTCTCGTGCTCTTCGGCACTGGAATCGTGCTGAGATACTACTACAATCTTGACAACCTCATGGTTTTCGGCATTTTTGCGGTCAGCTACCTGCTCGTTGGCTGGAAGGTTGTCACGAACGCAGTCGTCAATTCCATCAGGGGCAACGTTTTTGACGAGAACTTTCTGATATCCATAGCAACACTCGGTGCCTTTGCCATCAGGGAATACCCTGAAGCTGTTGGTGTGATGCTGTTCTACGTTGTGGGAGACTTTTTCCAGGATCTCGCTGTAAACAGGTCAAGGCGATCCATCCGGTCTTTGCTGGCTTTGAAGGCAGAGTACGCGAACCTGGTTTCAGGAGACAGGATTGTTAAGGTTAAGCCTGAAGAGCTCAAAGCAGGAGATGTCATAATCGTAAGGCCCGGAGAGAGGGTGCCCGTTGATGGTGTTGTAATTGAAGGAGAATCATCAGTTGACACCTCGGCTTTAACAGGAGAGAGCGTTCCCAGAACAATCAGAGAAGGCGACGAGATCCTTTCTGGCATGGTGAACCTGAGCGGACTTCTGAGGGTTGAGGTTACCAAGGAGTTAAGTGAATCAACAATCTCCAGGGTGCTCGAGCTGGTGGAGAATGCAAGCGCGAGAAAGGCAAAGACTGAGAAGTTCATAACCAGATTTGCCCACTACTACACTCCGGTGGTTGTTGCACTCGCAGCCATGGTGGCGGTTATCCCGCCCCTGATGCTTGGGGAACCCTTCTCAAAGTGGGTTTACAGGGCGCTTGTTCTCCTTGTCATCTCATGCCCCTGCGGGCTTGTGCTGTCCATACCGCTGGGATACTTTGGTGGAATTGGAAGAGCTGCCAAGGATGGAATACTGGTTAAAGGCTCCAATTTCCTGGATGCGCTCAGCAGAGCAACAATCGTTGGATTTGACAAGACTGGCACACTCACCAAAGGTGTGTTCAAGGTTACAAGAATTGAAACCAGAAATGGCTTCGGTGATGATGAGGTTCTTGAGTTTGCGGCGATTGCAGAGACGCACTCAAGCCACCCGATAGCCAGGGCGATAAAGGAAGCATTTGCGAACAACGGAAGGAAGATCGATGAAAGCAAGATAAAGGAGTATGAGGAAATTGCAGGCCATGGTGTGAGGGCAAGGGTGGATGGCTTCGAGATAATGGTCGGAAACGATAGGCTGCTCCACAAATACGATGTTGAGCATGACACCTGCGATGTTCAGGGAACCGTGGTTCATGTAACTGTAAACGGAAGTTATGCGGGATACATTGTCATATCTGATGAGGTAAAGGAGGATGCAGCATCGGCAGTTCAGCAGCTCAAGCAGCTTGGAGTTAAAAAGGTGGTCATGGTTACGGGAGACAGCAGAACTGTTGCGGCTGAGATAGCAGAACAGATAGGCCTGGATGAATTCTATGCAGAGCTTCTGCCTGAGGACAAGGTCAGAGTTGTTGAAGAGCTGGAAAAGGCCAAGAGGCCTGATGATAAAATCGTCTTTGTGGGCGATGGGATAAACGACGCTCCCGTACTGGCCAGAGCAGATGTTGGTGTGGCAATGGGAGCACTGGGAAGCGACGCGGCAGTTGAGACTGCAGACGTGGTCATCATGGACGACAGACCTTCAAAACTTCCAAGGGGAGTTAAAATTGCAAGGAAGACCCACAGAATTGTCTGGCAGAACATCATTCTGGCTCTCGGCGTCAAACTCGTATTCATTGGACTCGGAGTTCTTGGAGAGGCAACGATGTGGGAGGCGGTGTTTGCTGACGTGGGAGTGGCTCTGATAGCAGTGTTCAATGCCATGAGAATACTGCACTGACTCTGCATTCAGCAGCTGCTGAAATATTGAGATCTGTAACTCTTTACTAACCAATTTTTAAAATTATCTTTAAAATTTTATCAAAATGTAGCTTTAAGAAAACACATAACTTAAAAATAACACCATCGACAAATATTGTAGTGGTGAAAGCATGCTGATTGCCAGAGATCCGGCAGAACTCAGGGACATGCTTGTTTCAAAAATACTCGACAGGGGCATCAGGGTTAAATCGAGATTTGGTGTTGAAATCAGACTTGGTCCCCAGCTTGTGGTTGCAGAAGATGCAGAACATTTCTTTGAGCCCGATACAAGCGGATGGAGGTTTTGCGGTGAGAACTACTACGACAGAATAGCAGGACTGATGGAGGAGGGTGGAAAAAAGCTGAAAGAAGTCCCATATTCAAGAAGGGTCTCTATTCCGATATGGAAACCCAGAGATCATCTGTGTAACAATCCTCCAGCGATAACTGAGGTGAGCTTTCTTTACGCTGATGATCTGCTTCATGCAACCGCGTTTTTGAGATCAATGGATGTGATAAACTACTTCGATGCAAATTTTTCCTTGGTGGCTTACACTCTTGAAGTGATGGCTGAGAAATCCGGTCTTGAGGCTGGAAGTGTTGGAATGCTTGTTGGCATTCCACATATTTACGAGAGGGATGCAGGAAGAGCAAACAGAAGAAAATACAGTGATGTTTACGGATTTCATGAACTTGGAACCCATTTAGTTGAGGATTACCTTTCTTCAGCATGGCATTCTGCACTTGAGTCGATATACTACCATGGAAGCACGAAGAGAACAGAGTGGGGAGAGCTTTTTGAAGGACAGGAAGAAAGCAGATTTGTCCATAGACTTTTCGTTGAGGTGAAGAATCCAGAAGAGAACCAGATTCATGATAAGGCACCTTTCACAAAGAAATACGGGATAGATTACGCACATGATTATGTCATTCACGCAAAATCCATTGACAGGGAAGTTAGAGAGAATATACTGATGGAGGGGGAAACATACACCTATGCAGAAAGGGCGAGATACTGCCAGAGGGATGATGTTACAGTTGATCAGCTATACACGGTGATTGGAAAGCTGAAAGAAAATCCTGCAAGAAGGGACTGTTACATCGGCATCTCAAGACCCTGGGATCTCAATTCAGACGAGCCACCATGCCTTAGAGGTTATCAGTTTGGAGTGAATGGTGAATTCTTTGGATTGTTTTACATGAGATCAAATGATGCATACGGAGCAATGCATGCAAACATGTTCGCCTTCAACATTCTGACAGAGTATGTTGCAGAAATGTGCGGTTTTGAAAGGCACAGGTACTGCCATTTTGCACTCGATGCTCACATATACGGTGAGTTTATCGACTCGGTCAGAGAGATACTTGAGCCAGAAACCCCCGGATACCTTGAGAGGGTGGGTAAAAAAGATCACTGAACCTTTTCCCACTTGTAGAGCTCCACAATCTCTGCCAGGGTCCTGCCCTTATCCTCGATCTCTCCCCGTATTCTCTCCTCATGCTTTTTCACCTCAAGTGCTCTCCTTGCTATCTCATACGCCCTCTCTTTCGGAATCACCATAACTCCGTTGTCATCTGCAACAATCCAGTCTCCGGGGTTGACCTCAATGCCTCCACACTCTATTCTGACATTTATCTCTCCAAAACCCTTCGGCTCACCTGCATTTGGCACCTCTCTTCCGGCAAATATTGGATATCCGAGTTCTCTTATGTCATCCACATCTCTGACAGCACCGTCTATTATAACCCCCTCTATTCCCCTGTTAATGCAGCTTCTGGTTGCAAGCTCACCCCAGACTGCGGCAGTATTTCCAGAGCACTTTACAACAATCACGTCTCCCTTTCCTGCAACATCTATTGCCTCAACAGTCTTTGCCCAGTCTCCGTCAAATGTGCTGACAGTAACAGCTTTGCCCACAATCTTCTTCCCCTTCACAACTGGATAAACACCCCTCATTGCCCTTGCTCTGTGCATTGCATCGCTGATGTTTGGAGTTGAAACCTTCATCAGAATATCCCTTATCTCTCTCTCAATATCTCTTTTCCTCAGCTCAACCTTTCTGCCCTCACTCCATGCTCTGTCTATTGCCTCTCTGATCTTTCTTGCTGATCGGGTAACATTTCTTGATTTCGTAATGTTGCTTCCCACAATCACAATGCTTGCACCTATGGAGATACAGTCAGCGGCTTTTTCGGCATCAAGCCCTCCTGCTCCGGCAACAGGAATGCTGACAGTTTCGACAATTCTGGATAAAATTTCAAGAGGATCCATTCCTTTCATCTGCTGATCAATTCCAACGTGGGCATTTATGTAATCAACACCAAGTTCCTCAAGTTCCCTGGCCCTTTTCACCGGATCAGGAACGTTTATCATATCCACCATAATTCTGCTTCCATACTTTCTCGCAGCCCTTATCGCCTCGGCTATTGTTGAATCATCACTCAGACCGAGAATTATGACAACATCTGCCCCGCTTTTGGCTGCCATCTCAACCTCAACGCCTCCAGTATCTATTGTTTTCATATCTGCGAGAACGACATGTTCTCTGAATCTCTTTTTTATCTCCCTGATGGCATCCATTCCCTCACTTTTTATGAGGGGCGTCCCGATCTCAAGCCAGTCAGCTCCACCTTCTATGGCCTCCCCTGCAATCTCAATTGCTCTTTTCAATTCTAAAAGATCGAGAGCAACCTGGAGTATAGGTCTCTCCATAGCAGATGATTGGTTCTGCTATATTTATACTTCATCCCTCGTCAGGTAATTTTTTATGTAGAGTTTAGTGCACCACGCCATGAACCTTCAGTATCTCGGACCTGCTGTAGTAGATGATCCTGAAAAATTCGAGCTTCATGATTTTGTCAGGAATGCTGTTGCCCTTAACGTCCAGAGGGTTTACTATTATCGAAACAGGCTGTTTGTTATTGATTACGAAACTCTCAGTGGAATTTACGAGGACAGATTTGTTGTGGTTGAGGTGATAACCCACTCCACATTTGCTGAGGTGGATAGTTTCAGAAGGTGGATTCTCTATCACAGCCATAATGACACTTATGAATACACAGATTCTGTCAGCAATCTGAGGGGAGACACAGCAGTAATCCCTGTTGTGAAAACTTCAGACAGGTTTGTGAGAAAGATTGATGAACACATACGGGAAGGGAAGTTCAGGGTCAGTAAAGAATTGCGGGAAGCATGATCGACCCCATGCAGTGAATTCTTCTCACCCTGAAGTATAGAGTCATCATTCCGATCATTCCCGCAACACCAAATACTCCAATCCCCTCAAACCCGTTTGTTATGAATATCGAGACTATGAGGAGAATAAGAACTGCCTTTGAAATGACGGCAGGATTCAGACTCTGAAATATTCTGGAAACTGGAAATGAAAACAGAAGTGTAAATGCAAGAGCGGCAAATGCCGATGCAGCACCAATAAATGGAAGATAAAGAAACTTTTCAGGAGACGCAAAAAATGAAAAGGCCTGAGCCACACCACTCCTGATTTTTCCTGCTGAAATTAGGATTGCGAAGTTCATTATTGTATTTGCTGTATTTGCGGAGCTCACAGATGAAATGTATCTCTTTTCATCATCACCCTTTCCAACTGAGAGGGCTGTTGCCACTCCCGAACTTATTCCGGGGAAAAGTGATACAAAGAGTCCGGATCCAACACCCCTCAAAACACTTCTGACATCAGGAACGTCCATTTCTTCACTCTGGTCTGGTATCCTCTCAGATGTCATTCCTGCTATCAGTGTTGGAAACCCGAACAGACCCGAGAGAAGGGGAAAGAGAATGGAAACGTCTGAATCAGAAAGCCATTTCATGGAAATCAGTCCCAGCACTCCTGACAGGATAAACACCATCGCACCATAGCTCCTTTTTCTCCATCCTGCCATGCTGCCTCCAAACGGGTCATCTTCAAGCAGAATCAGGTAAATTGCCACCCCAACAAGAACAAAGGGTACAAAGGGATCAAGTTCTTTTATGACATCTCCTGAAAGCAGAATCGCATAAAAAACTGGCAGTGAGAGTACAGCTGAGAGAAAGCTGGATACTGCTGAAATCGATATCGCTTTCATCCCCTCTCCACTGAGAACAAGTCTGTGAGCAGGAAACACCGCAATTGCCGTGTCCTCATCTGGAACTCCTATGAATACAGCCGGAATTATGTTCACGACTGAATATACAACTGAGGAGATGAATATAATCAGCGCAATCTCGTGACTCTCGAAGTACGGTATGAACACTGCTGATGCACCCAGCATAAGGGACGCGAATGTGTTTGGGTGCACCCCCGGAATCAGTCCTGCAACAATTCCGATCAGGAATCCATACAGTTCCGGAACCATCCTCTTTTCATGAGTTTCTCAATTCTCTCCTCTTTCTCTCCACTTATCTCGGCCATCTCAGAGTAACTTGAAATTCCATGTCTCTCGGACAGCATCTGGAAATAGTCAAATGCCACATCATCCTCATCCAGATCCCACATTCCGGAAAAGATGGGGTGAAAGTCGTTCATGAATCTCCATAGTTCTTCAATGTTTGCAGATTTGAGATCATCAACATCTCTGCCAAGAAGATTGTCAGAGATTATTGTTTTTACAGATCTAATTAGATATCTGTGGCTGTACCTCCTTCCCATGGGAGAATATCTTGCGATAATTTCATCTATCTCTCTCTGTGTGTAGTTGAAGATTTTTGATTTTTTCGGGATGGAATCTGATATTTCTTTCAGAATGGTGTATGTTTTTCTGTCCACCGGGGCTTTTCTCACATTTCCACTTTTTTTCAGATACACATAGAATATCTCTCCCTTCTCCGTTTGTTTTACAGCTATATCTCTGGGGGTGATATTTGAAATCTCTTCAGCATCTGCCATTGATGAAAGGATCAATCTTATCAATCCGTGTTCACCGGTATTTCTCGATGATGCGACATTTATGTACTGAAGGTCTTCTTCAATCTCCACCAGATTTACTTTCATGCTCAGGAAAAAGAAATTAAATCGGAAATAAAAAGTTTTAGTGTGAAGCATCCGGCTCTCCTTCAGTTCAGGGGAAACATCTCCAAGGTAATGAATCACATAAATAAACTGGAGAATGTGGAGATCGAGGAAAACAGATACGGAATAGATGTCTACTTTGAAGATGTAAATACCGCAAGACGGTTTCTGTCCAAAATCAAAAAAATTGTAAAGGTGGATATCAAATCCAGTACCAGATACGCCGGGCTGAGGAGGGGGAAGGTAAGGTGGTTTTTCACCTATTCGGTGAGGATAAAAGATGAAGGCTGAGGAATTTTTTGAATTGAGACGAAACCTGAAGAATTTCAGAGATCTGTCCAATCCAGAATATGAGAGAGGAACACTTTTCAGCATTCTTCTGCAAAAAAGAATAGATAATGTGAAGAAAAGATATCACAGTTATGCTTCCAGACTTCCCGAGATTGCCCACCATTGGGAGAGATACAGAAAGATACCTGAATGGGTCAGGCTTCCGCCTGTTATGAGAATAAAGCTTTTGATGAGAGCTCTTGGATACTCGGCAAAGGAAATAGCAAGGGCCTTTTCAGATCCCGATTCATCTGAGATGGAGAACATGATATGGTCTGCCATTTATTCAGACTTCATATATTCTCCCGTAGCAGTGAGGTATCAGTTTGCAAGAGGCAGGATTGGGGAAGTGATGGTCAGAAACTATCTTGAAGAGAGAGATCTGGAATTCAAGGATGAACATCAGTTGAGACCTGCCAGAAAAACTCCTGATTTCTACATTGAAGATGGTGTTGAGATCAACGGTAGAAAGCTGAAATGGATTGAAAGCAAGGCTCTTTTTGGGGACATAAAGCTTCACAGGGTCTATGCAAAAAAACAGTACGACCAGTATCTTGAGATGTATGGGGATGGGATGGTGGTTTACTGGATGGGGTTTATTGATGAACTCCCGTCTCATGCCATGATAACCGACCACACCTTTTTTGATGACATCTCAAAAATTTTCCTGCTGAAAATGAAGGTGTACATGGCAGATCTGAAAGCTGAGGAAATTGCTGAAAGACTCGGCACTACCGTATACGAATGGAGCATTGATGATGACGTGCGATCCAGAAAATATCTGGAAGGTGTTCTGGATCTATTTGATTCTGTAAATGGAAATGTTGTGATAGCTGGCCGGGATCAAAATCTGAGGAAAATTCTGTTTAAAATGGGTTTGAGTGTTGTGGTGGATAAATAGAAGAATTGAAGCCACCACATAATGGAAAAGTTTATTAATTAGTCTCCCATGATGATGGATTGATGTCTTTAAGGGATGTATTTCGCACTCTTGAAGAAGGGCAGGACTGTCTTGTTGTTTATCCGGATAATGACGTTTTTCTCTCAATCTCAAAGCTCATTGCAGATGAATTTGGAAGGGAAAATATTGGATGGTTTGTTTTCAATGAAATCGGTAAGAAAAGGCTTGAGAAGTACTTCAAAACTTTTGGGAGGATCGCTCCTGAAAAACCCGGAAAGGTCTTCATGAACTATGACGAGATTGACAGAAACATAATTCTCGGTTTTGGATACCATTTCCATGTTTTTACAGGATACAGTTCAGATGATTCTCTCATAAGACTGGTTCTGGATGACGAGCTGATGTTCATAAATTTCCTGTATTCCGGTGTCCTTGGTGATGGAAAACTTATAGCTTTGAGAGATCTCTTTGACTACATAGTTGATATCCAGGAGAAAGAGGCACCTCTGGGGAGGGAGTTCTTTTACAGAGTCAAGGCATTTGTTTACCCTCACACAGAACACTCAGGGTCGATTAAGATAGACAGCCAGTACAATCTGATTGAGTGAACGAAACTCTTTTCAATGTTAATCGGACTTCTGTATTTATGCTATCTGAATACATCAAACCATCCCTCTCGGGAGAAAAAATTCTTGTGATCTACCCGAAAAACGAGGTGCTTTTTGCTGTTTCAAAGCTGATCACCAGAGTGCACGGCATCGATAAAATTGGCTGGTACACGTTCAATGATGTTGCTAAAAGAAGACTTGAATCGGTTTTTGAGATGTTTGAAGAGTATGCACCGTCATATCCGGGCAGGATATACGGGAGCTATGATGAGATAGACTCTGAAGTTCTGATTGCCTTTGGGTATCACCTGTGCATATATGGTGGATGCAGCGATGACATGCTTGTCAGGCTTGTTTTGAGAAAGGATACTACACTGTATTTCCTTCTTCTCAGTGGCAGTATCGATGCAATCAGGGAAAGGAGTATGAAGGACCTTTTTGACAAGGTTGTCGAAATAGAAGAGAAAGAATATTCTTTTGAGAAAACCTTTTTATATAAAATATATGAATATGTTTATCCTTTCAGGGAGTATGCCGGAGCATTCAGGGTTACCAGTGAATATGAGCTGATAGAATGATTTTATCGAATAGGTTAAGTATATCTTTTTGCTGATTTATCTCATGAAGCCGTCTGATTTTGCAAATGTGCTTCAAAAGTATGTGAAACCTCAGACCTTCCCGCTGGGATTCAAACTGGTCAGGGATCTTTCTGAAGTTCCGGAAAGGGCCAGGAGATTTGACAACATAACCATCTGTCAGGGGTACAATCTTGCCAGATACTACAGGTGGACCGTTTTTTTGAATGAAAACACTGTATGTCCGATTGGTTTGATTTTATACGGGCTTGCAAAGCCTGATGAGCTATATTCAAGTGGTGAGCTTGCGGTGGCAGGAGGGTATGCCGATAACACAGAAATTGGAAAAAAGTTTGAGGAATCCATAGTTGGTCTTGACTTTGGCAAATATGCTGGAATTCTCGTTTTTCCGCTTGAAAGAGATGAAGCTGAGCCTGATTTTGCAGTTATACATGGAATGCCTGCCCAGATTCTGAGATTTGTTCATGCCGTTCTTTATGATACCGGAGGTGCACTTGAAACGAGAATTCTTGGAAGAGCATCATGCAGCGAATACCTTGAAGCATTCATAGAGAAAAAACCAAGATTTGTTCTGACGTGCTATGGAGAAAGGGTTTTTGGATTAACCCAGGACTACGAGGTGTCGTTTGCGTTTCCATGGGAAATGGCAGAGAGAATAGCCAGAAATCTTGAAAAAACTCACAGAAAGGGGATAAGATTTCCTGTACCTCTGAGCGGCCTCAGATCTCCACCGGTTCTGCCTGAGAAGTATGCTGAATCTCTCGAAAATATCAGAAAATCAGACCATGGTTAAAAAGTACTGATGAATTCTCACATCTCCTGTCAGTTCAGGATGAAATGAAAGTCCAAGAATATTTTTTTCCCTGACAGCAACAATTTTTCCATCAAACTCTGCGAGCACCTTCACACCATTGCCAGCTTCCTCGATAACGGGAGCTCTTATGAAAATGGCATCGTACTTCCCTATTCCTTCAATGTTCAGTGTTGCCTCAAAACTCTCTCTCTGCCTGCCGAAGGCATTTCTTTTTATTCTGACATCAAGCAATTCCAGCAGTTTTGTTCCGGTTTTTCTGACCTGATCGTCACCATACTTTGAGATAACAATAAGCCCAGCACATGTTCCCATGACAGGGCAGCCTGATTCTGCAATTTCAATGATCTCCTTTGCAACCCCATCTTTCCATATCAGCTTGGATATTGTTGTGCTCTCGCCTCCCGGAATAATCACAGCATCACTTTTTGACACAATTCCAGGTTTTCTGACAGTCAGAACCTCTCCATCAATTCCAAGACTCTTCAGAGACTTTTCTGTGATTGAGACATGTTCCTCAACATCTCCCTGAACTCCAACAACTGCAACCCTCATAAACCCCTTTCCTGCAAATGTATTTCAAGATCAGATACATCAAGCCCCTTCATTGGTTCTCCAAGGCCTTTGCTTATCTCTGCTACAACTTCAGGGCTGTCATAATGCTCAACTGCCTCCACAATCGCTTTTGCATACACCTCGGGATTTGAGGATTTGAATATACCTGATCCAACAAAAACACCGTCTGCTCCAAGCTGCATCATGAATGCTGCATCTGCCGGAGTCGCAACACCTCCGGCAGCAAAGTTAACAACAGGAAGTCTCCCAATCTCCTTTACCTCTTTAAGCACCTCAAAGAGCCCGTCAATAATCTGATTCAGGGTGTAATCCTCATAAACAACCTCATCACCGCCGAAATCAACTCTGTTCTCGAATTCATGGTTTACTCCTGAAGGGAGCTTCAGATAGGCCTTGCTGTAAACCTCTGCAATTCTGAAAATTGAATCATCATCCATTTTCTTCAGATTCATGATCGCATGATTGATTATCCTCATGTGTCTTACAGCCTCTACCACATTTCCTGTTCCGGCCTCACCCTTTGTTCTTATCATGGCAGCACCTTCCCATATTCTCCTGACAGCCTCCCCTAAGCTTCTCGCTCCGCAAACAAATGGAACTGTGAACTTTCGTTTGTCTATGTGATAGAATGGATCTGCAGGTGTAAGAACCTCACTTTCATCAATCATGTCAACTCCAATTGCCTCAAGAGCTCTTGCCTCGGCATAATGTCCTATTCTAACCTTCGCCATAACGGGAATCGTGACGGCATCCATTATCTCCTGGATCTTCTTTGGATCGGCCATCCTTGCAACTCCACCGCTGGCCCTTATGTCTGCTGGAACCTTATGCAGAGCCATGACCGCAACCGCTCCAGCCTCCTCGGCAATCAGTGCCTGTTCTGCTGTTGTAACGTCCATTATAACTCCGCCCTTCTGCATCTTTGCAAATCCTCTCTTGACCAGCTCTGTACCAAATCTGAGTTTTTCGATATCCATATCCATCACCTGTTCATAGGCAATAAATACCAAGTGTTTTTTTACCTTACGCATGGAAGTAATGTGGTCGGGAAAGAAAGCAGGGGATTCCGCTGAATTCGGAAATTTTAATTAACCTCCAATAAAATATTCTGAGAGGTGATTGAATGAAGCTCGGTTTTGTTGGTGCAGGAAGAGTTGGCACAACATCAGCATTTACCTGTCTGCTCAATCTGGATGTTGATGAGGTAGCACTTGTTGACATAGCCGAAAATCTTGCGGTTGGAGAGGCGATGGACCTGACTCATGCATGTGCTGGTATGGAGAAGTATCCGAAAATTGCTGGAGGGAAGAGGTTTTCATTGCTTGAAGGCAGTGATGTCATTGTCGTGACTGCAGGTCTTGCGAGAAAGCCAGGAATGACGAGACTTGATCTGGCAACAAAAAATGCGGGCATAATTAAAGATGTCGCTGGAAAGATAATGAAGTACAGTCCGGATAGCAAAATCATTGTTGTGACGAATCCCATGGATCTCATGACATATTTGATGTGGAGAGAGACGGGAAAGCCGAGAAATGAAGTTTTTGGAATGGGAAACATGCTCGATTCTGCAAGACTCAGAGCAACACTTCATGCTCAGGGAGCCAGAAACATAAGAAAGGCCTGGATAATAGGAGAGCATGGGGACAGCATGTTTATTCTGTGGAGCAGGGCCGATTTTGATGGTGAGGTTGACAGAAGCAAAACACTTCAGGAGGTCAGATTTGTTGCTGCAGAGGTGATCAAAAGAAAGGGTGCCACAATTTTCGGACCCGCTGTTGCGGTGTACAGGATGGTAAATGCTGTTGTCAATGACACCAAGGAAGAGATTCCAACAAGCGTAATTCTTCAGGGTGAATATGGTATTGAGGATGTGGCTGTTGGGGTTCCAGCCATAATCGGAGCATCAGGTGTTGAGAAGGTTGTTGAGTACGATCTGGATGATGAAGAGCTCCACTCTCTGAGAAATTCAGCAGAAATTTTGAAAAAGAGATTTGAAGAACTCAATCTTTGATTTTTTCCACTTCTGTCGAAAGTTAAATATTCTGATCCATGGAGCGTAGTTCAGGCCGGGGTGGCAGAGAGGCACTGCGGTGGACTCGAGATCCACTGCCCGCAAGGGCACCTGGGTTCAAGTCCCAGCCCCGGCGTTTAAACTCAGACAGCTTTTTTCAGCTTTTTATGAGGAAACCATGCAATCAATGCAGGAGATTATTGGAAGAATCTGATCAAACGTCAGTCCTCTCTCACTATCCTGAATTTAACTGTGTTATCTGGGTCGGGACATTGAAGTATTTCCACCTGATTTATCCAGTCATCAGGTGGGGTATCTCTGTAGGCAGGTGTGATGTATGGAATCAGTGCAGAGAAGGCATACATGCATATCTTACCCTTTATAACCGGCTCCTCCACCTCAATAACATCCCCTCTGTCGTATCCTGCATGGCAAATACCATCAACTCTCTCAACAACAATTTTCAGTTTTTTCATATTTTCATTTAAGAGACATCCATGATATAAATCATCCGCTGTCAAATTCCCTCTTTATCAGCTCCCCGTACTTCCTCATATCTTCCGCTGCATCAAAAAACTCCTCAAAATTCATGCCATACCTCCATCTAAATTCATCAATTCGAGCGTTAATCTCCCTTCTTCTTTCTCTTTTTTTCTGATTCTCTCACGGAAATCCGAGAAGACATAACCAAAGAAATTCTCAATCTTGCTGTTGAGCATCTCAAGCTGTTTCTCAATTTTCTGAAGGTGTTCAGAGATCACATTTTCCATGAGTTGGTGTTTGGTCAATGAAATTGATAGAGATTGTTAAAGCTGTGGGTTATTATTCACTGGGGAATTAATTTCCCTCATCTTCCACTCACTCTTTACCACTCTACAACCACTAATGGAAAAACGTCTCTACCTACAATATGGTGTTTTTATGCTTTTTCCGTCCAATTCATCGCAGTACATCCTCGAAATAGCCGAAATAGTTTTATAGTATATAGTATGCTACATTATTGAGAAATATGGGGGAATATCACAGCAATTTGAAGAGTTGGGAGGGGTTGGGGATATGACAACCATTTTCATAGATGTTGAAAAAGAGATAGCACCGATTGTAGGATCAAGAGATGTTGTAAAAACTCTCGAAAGAAGAATGGATACTGCGAAAAAGATAGTACTGGATTTCAAGAACGTCGAATTCGTTTCGAGGTCTGCCGCACATGTATTGTTGGAATATAAGAGAAACAACGCAAACAAAGTTATCGAGTTTCGCAACATGAATCAATCTGTGGAGAAGATGTTTTATCTTGTGGAAGCACAATTAGAGGGGCGCGCAAATAAAGACAAATTGAAATCTGTAGACATAAGAGTTATGGAGCTTGTGGCGTAACATTTCATGCTAAGAGAGTATGAAAAGAGTTAGTGTCATAAATTTCGATGATGTTAGTTTGTTTCAGCAGCTGAGAAACATTTACAAAATTTTTAAAGGAAATGTGATGGATGAACGGCTTTTGTTTGACATGCGATCTACCACATGGATTGTGCCGTTATTAGTGTTACCAATAACAAGCTACATACGAGACACGCAAAGTGAATATGAATTACCAAGAAATCAGAATGTCAGAGAGTATTTAGAAGTGATTGGTTTTCCGGATGGCATTTCATCTCTTGAACAAATTGAAAATAGAGTTGGAAGTTCGTACATCCCGATCTGTGTTCTTTACAAATACAATCAAGATAGAGAGGATCTACAGTCGAAATTTATAGAGATGGTGTATAAAGTTCTGAAACCAACACAAGGAGTTAAAGATGGAATTGCCTATCCAATAAGTGAACTTGTCGATAATATTTTTGATCACAGCAAGGTTAATGAAGGCTGGGTTTTTGCTCAGCATTACCCGACGAAAGGATATGTTGACCTTTGCATTGTAGATCGTGGGAGAGGTATTGCAAACTCATACAAGGAAGAGAAAAACATGCTTGTAGATGATAAATCTGCGATAAAAATGGCATTACAAGGTGAGTCCACTAAACCGGAAAAGAGCCGAGGGTTTGGAATTATTTCCTCCAAGTGTATTGTTTGTGATTGTTTGGATGGAGAATTTGTTTTGATTTCTGGAAGTGCTGCATT
>Ga0256830_1001747_pt1 | contig 15027 bp, 16 predicted proteins | sample 128326metaG_FD_190537 | JGI IMG/M metagenome (GOLD analysis project Ga0256830, IMG submission 190537) | Hydrothermal vent microbial communities from Lau Basin, Pacific Ocean - 128-326 | ecosystem: Environmental > Aquatic > Marine > Hydrothermal vents | place: Pacific Ocean: Lau Basin | collected... | reverse complement strand
CTCCGATAAAGCCGGTTATGCCTCTGCCGACATTTATGCAGTCTCAATTTCAGCCGAAAAGAACAACAGACAACGCCAGCCCAAAGCTGGATGGGAATGTGATAGATTTGAGAGATTTGTGATTTTAGATTGATGATTTAAGATTGATTTTTAACAGTCTGCTTTATAAGCTTAAATTGACAGTTAAAAGATATGGATAAAAATGAACTGCAAAAACGAACCAAAAAATATGCTTTAAGAATTATAAAATTAGTACAAGCACTGCCCAAGACAATAGAAGCAAAAACAATAGCCAGTCAGTTAATTAGATCAGGAACTTCAGTGGGGGCTAATTACAGAGCAGTCTGCAGAGCCAGGTCAAGAGCAGAATTTATTTCAAAACTTGGAATAGTTATAGAAGAAGCTGATGAAAGTGCATTTTGGATTGAAATTTTAGTTGAAAGCAATATCTTAAAAGAAGACTTGGTAAAAAATTTATTAAAAGAAACTAATGAACTTATAGCAATTATGGTAGCTTCAAAAAATTCTGCTTTTAAAAATAAATCTTAAATCATCAATCTAAAATCACAAATCGTATGAAACAATTTCAAGTCCCGCAATTTATAGATGTTGAAGACAAAATATTGGGTCCGGTAACAATCCGGCAGTTTTTCACCATGCTTATACCGCTTGTTGTGGGCGGAATTCTTTATTTTATACTTGATCTTTGGCTTACCATTGTGATTCTGATACCGGTAACTGCCATTACGGCGATCTTTGCCTTTTACAAGCCAAATGGAATGAGATTTTCAAGATTTTTTGCGGCCTTTTTATCATATACCTTTAAACCGAGACTTTATGTTTGGAAACAAGAGGAAAAAGTAAAAAAACTTGAATCATTGGAAATAAAACAAAAAAATGATAGTCTTAATAAGACTCAAGGCTTAAAGGACAAAAAAGGCTATCTTGAAACAGGGAGCAAAGCAAAAACGCAAGAAGAGTCACCGGAAAAAATTGCTGATGATTATATAGATGAAATACTTAACCAATGAAAGAATTTATAATTTGAGATTGTTAGTCTTTACAAGCAAGAAGCAAGATAATAATATTTTAGAGTTTACATCTGCCGGCAAACAAGTTTGGCAAATATTTTAAAATTATCTTTTTATTGTCTTGTCTTTATATTTAATATAATTTATAATTTACTTTTATGCCAAAAACCCAAGCGCAAGCAACTCAACAATTGGTGGATATTGAAGCTATAAGAGAAGGGGTCGTTATTTTAAAAACCGGAGCGCTCCGAGCGGTTTTAATGTGCTCTTCAATAAACTTGGCATTAAAGTCTCAAGATGAACAAGATGCACTTATTTACCAGTATCAAAACTTCCTCAATAGTTTGGATTTTTCAATTGAATTTGTCGTTCATTCGCGAAAACTAGATATCAGCGGCTATATAAACTCTGTAAAAGAGCATACTCAAAATCAAAAAAATGAATTATTAAAAGTCCAAACGGAAGAATACATAGACTTTATAGAAAGTTTTGTAGGGATGCAAAATATAATGGCAAAAACATTTTATGCGGTTATATCTTTTTCCCAAACAGCTGATGAAAAAAAAGGTTTTTTTGACAGGATATTTTCTCCCAAAAAACCCTCCTTTATTAAAATGTCAAACAGCGAGTTTGAAAAATATAAAAATCAATTGTGGCAACGTGTTGAAAATGTCATATCGGGGCTGAGGTCTTTAGGTATAAGATCTGAACCGCTTAATGATGATGAGTTAAAAGAATTATTTTTTAATATTTACAACCCCGGAGAAACGGGAAAAGAAGTTATTCAAAATTTACAATCTTAGATAATTTATGGCTTTTGGACAAAATCAAACACAAAATATACAAATACCGCAAATATCAGAGCCGGCCGGCTTTAAAGATGTGGTAGCGCCTTCTGCCGTGCAAATAGAAAGCCGCTATATCCAGCTTGGAGATAAATTTTTGCGCACTTTGTTTTTATATTCATATCCGCGTTATTTAAACACCAATTGGTTTTCACCGGTGATAAACCTGGACAGGTTTTTTGATATTGCCATACACTTTCATCCGGTTGACACCGCCACAATAATGAGAAAACTGAACAGGAAAGTTACTTCCATTGAAGCTCAGTTAAATGAACGCGCTGAAAAAGGCTTAATCCGAGATCCGATTTTAGAAACCGCCAGACATGATCTTGAAGATTTAAGAGACTCCTTGCAGCAAGCGACTCAAAAATTATTTAGAGTAAGCGTTTACATAACAATAATAGAAAACAGCATAGATGAACTGAATAAAGCGGAAAGTGAAATACGCGGAATGCTGGATGCAAGGATGGTTCTTACCAAAAATGCAAATTTTCAACAGGATGTGGGCTTTATGTCTTCTTTGCCCTTAGGAAGAGACCGGCTGGAAATATCTTCAAACTTAAACACCAGCCCCGCCTCAACTCTGTTTCCTTTTGTTTCCGCAGACTTAACATCCAATAAAGGAATTTTATACGGGATAAACAGACACAACAATAGTCTTATTTTATTTGATCGCTTCAGTCTTGAAAATGCCAATATGGTTATTTTTGCAAAGTCCGGTTCGGGAAAAAGTTATACCGCCAAACTTGAGGTGTTAAGATCTCTGATGGTTGGCACAGAAGTTATAATAATAGATCCGGAAAATGAATATAAATATTTAACTGAAACTGTCGGTGGATCTTTTTTTAAGGTTTCTTTAAACTCTCAAAATCATATCAACCCCTTTGACTTGCCCTTGCCGCTTGAGGGAGAATCACAAGCGGATGTTCTCAGAACAAATATTATCAACTTGGTCGGACTTGTCAGATTGATGCTTGGAAAACTAACACCTGATGAAGACGCAATAGTGGACAGAGGATTGGCCGAAACCTATGCCTCACGAGACATAACTCCAGATGTGGACTTTTCAAATGCCATACCGCCGACATTATCAGATTTTAAGTCTATTTTGGAAAATATGGAGGGTGGAGCTTCTTTGGCAAAGCGACTTGAAAAATATACTGACGGTTCTTATGCCGGTTTTTTAAATAACCAGACAAACATAAACACTCAAAGCAAGCTGATAGTATTTTCCATAAGAGATATGGAAACTGAGCTGCGCCCGATAGCCATGTATCTTATTATCAGATATGTTTGGAATACAATCCGCGCCGAACTTAAAAAACGTGTTTTGCTTGTTGATGAAGCTTGGGTGATGATGCAGCATGAAGACGCGGCCTCTTTTCTTTACGGAATAGCCAAAAGATGCCGAAAATATTATCTTGGTCTGACAACCATAACCCAAGATGTAAATGATTTTTTAGGCTCAAAATATGGAAAAGCAATACTTACAAACTCCTCGCTGCAACTTCTTTTAAAACAATCTCCGGCAACCATAGATATGGTGCGGGAAACCTTTAATCTTTCCGAAGAAGAAAAATACCTTCTTTTGGAGTGTGATGTGGGTGAAGGAATATTTTTTGCGGGCCTAAAGCACGCTGCCATTAAAGTTATAGCCTCCTACACCGAAGACCAGATAATAACCTCAAATCCGGAACAGCTTCTGGAAATAGAAAAACAAAAAAAAGCGCTTGAGAATGCGGAAGATTCTGTGGTATAATTTTTTTAAGGCAAAAAATATAAAAAATAACAGGATACGAGAAAAAGCGATATTTTTTGGAAGATAAAGCTCTAAACAAGCTTAAGATTACTGAATTTTAATGAATTTTATTTTAAAATCCAAAATGTTGACCCTGTCTTTAGTTTTGGCGCTAAGCTTTTTATCGCCTTTTTTCTCTTACGCTCAAAAATACAGTGATGAAAAAAACCTTTCTGAAAATGCCATCTCTTCTTTGGAAACGGAACTTTCAAAACCAACGGTAGAGCTTGATGTTCTGTCAAATGGTAGAGTGGGGCAGTCTGTAAAAATTTCAGCCTACACCACAAACATAGTTAACGAAACATCTGATTTTTTATGGTATATAGACGATGTTTTTGATCAAAAAAACTCCGGCAAAGCAAAAAGTGATATTTCCTTTATTACCACAAAAGAAAATCATGTTGTGCGTCTTGTTATAGAAGAAAATAATCAGAAAATAACGGAAAATTCAATTTTAGTGAATTCATACGACATAGCCATGACTTGGTATGCAGATACTTATGTTCCGCCCGAGTACCCCGGAAAGGCCATGCCTTCCCGAGAAAGCAGAGTTACCGTAACCGCTATTCCAAATATAAAAGGTTATGAAGCAAAAGATCTCCTCTATACATGGTATTTGGATGCGGAGTCAAGAGTCCGGTCAGTTTTGGGAGAACAGGAGTTTTCATTTATTGTAACAAAAAATACAGACTCTTTATCGGTTTTGGTTGAAGTTTCAAATCTTTCGGGTTCGGTGCTTGTTGAAAAAGCCATTTTAATTCCAATAGTACGTCCCTCAGTTGTTATTTATCATAAAAATTCTGAAAAGGAAACAGAAACTGCACTGAGTGAAATTTCTATTTTACCTGGAGGTTCTGTTAATCTAACAGCAAAACCCTTTAATTTTCAGGCAAAAAGAATAGCAGATTTTGATTATTTGTGGAAATTTATCGGAAAAGAAGTAAGAAGTAAAAAAACAAAGCCAAATATTTTAACTTTGGCTATTCCAAAAAATTCTTTTTTTGGAAACCGGGAACTGACGGTAAATGTTTCAAACAGAAAGATTTTTAAAGAGATAGCCGCTTCCGTATTAACCGTTAAAATCACAGACAAGCAATGAAAAAAATATTTTCCATCTTAATTATAGCTTCAACAGTCTTTTTTGTTACGCCTTTTTACAATAACCAAAACACTCAAGCCTCCAGTGACACCATAATATTGGAAGCGGGTATTCCAAGCACTGCAAACGACAATGGCCTGTCAATTGGAGAGCATAAAAGTTCTGATGTAACTCCCGCCAAATATATTTCATTTATTTATATGTTTATGGTTGGTTTGGTTGGGATTGCCGCTTTTGCCTCTTTGGTTTTTTATGGAATAGTCTGGATATATTCGGGAGTATCTGAAAAAAAATCGGAAGCAATGGAAGGGATAAAAAATACCTTTATCGGAATACTTCTGGCGCTGAGCGCTTTTATAATTTTAAATACGATAAACCCAAGACTGGTAACATTAAAAGATCCTCAATTTGTTTCTTTTTCTGCTGAAGATGCAGCTAAAAATCAGCCGATAAAAATACTGGGAAACAGGGTGGAAGGCTATTATTATTTTAGCTATAAAGACCAAAATACCGGACCAAAAGAAGAAGCAATATACAGATACAGCTTTCCTTATACATCCATTGAAAGCTGCAACTCAAAACGAGAAGCTTTTCTCTCCGGGGGTCCCGACAGAATAGCCTTTGAATGCGCAGGTTACAGAACAACTGATAATTTCTTTTATGAAGCTTTTAACCCAACGACTGCAGCCTCAGAAAACATTTTTGGATTCACAACTGTTGAAGACTGTATCAATGCTTCAGCTGAATACAAAGCAAGCAAGGGTGGTGGAAATTGGATAAACCCTGACAAAGATTTTCAGGTAGGCTGTTATGACAGAGATGGATTTTTTTATGATGCTAATTTAACCCCGGAAAAACCATTTGATCCAAAAGATGCCAACTGGTGCTTTACCTCCACCATAATTGAAACCGGGTATGAGCTTTCAACCTGCAGACCATCTGAGGCTAAATGTATTTCAGCAAGAGAACCTTTCGCTGAAAGGCCGACAATCTACAGCCCGGTAACCGCCTGCGCGCAAATAAAATAAAAAGATATTATAATAATTTAAGCAAAAAATTATGACCAGAAAAAAAACAATTTTACTGATTATTACACTGCTTCTCCTTATTGCCGGTATTATTTTTGCTTATTATTTTTTTGCAAAAGGACAAAAAACAACTCCTAAAAAAGAAGCTGAAAAAAAAGAACAAACAGAAAAGATAAACAGACCTTTATCAGAGCAAAATTTACTGCAAATAACTGATGAAGCCGTAATTTCTCCCGTTATGGATGAAAGTAAGAACTTGATGAAGTATATAACTGAAAAAGACGGTTTTTTGTATACCGCTACCTTAGATGGGAAAAACAAAACAAAAGAGCCTTTTGTAACTTTATCGGGGCTTATTAAAATTCTCTGGTCACCGGATCAAGAAAAATTTATAAATATTTACGCTGATTCCTTTGGGGTTAAAAGGTTTTATTATGATCTGAAAGAAAAAAGCGCCACCCCCTTAAATGAAAATATCAACTGGTTAGTGTATTCAAAAACAAAAGATAAAATAGCCTATCACTTTCAAGACCCCATCCAAAACATAAATACTATTGCCGTTGCCAATCCTGACGGTTCAAACTCACAAAGTATTTTAAACACACGCTTAAAAGATATTAGACTGGAGTGGATAACAGATGATAAGATAGCAATATCAACTGCCCCTTCCGGACTTTCAGAAAATATTCTATATTATACAAAAATATCCAAACCCAAACTTGTAAAGGTTTTAAGCGGTATAAACGGACTGACTTCTCTTTGGTCAAATGATGGAAAAAAAATAATATTTTCCCAAACTGATAAAAATGGAAATAATTTACAGCTGTTTTCAGCAAATGAAAATGGACTTGATATTAAAAATACCGGACTGAAAACGCTGCCGGAAAAATGTATTTTTTCAAAAGATAATATAAATATTTTTTGTGCCGAAGCTGTAAAGATACCGGATAATGCAATAATGCCGGACGACTACTATAAAAAAACTTTTTCTTCAAATGATGTTTTGTGGAAAATTAATTTAAAAACAGGAAAAAAAGAACTTTTATATCAATTTCAAGAAGATATTGATTTTGATATTTCCAATATAAGTCTTATAAAAGATGAAAAAATTATTTTCTTTGTAAATAGAAACAATGGTTTTTTGTACAGGTTGGAGCTCTAAGGACACATCTGACATTAATTTAATAAAATCAAAACCGGCGCTATCTCAATAATAACTTAAAAACTTATGTATTTTTCAAATACATAAGTTTTTTATTCTTGGGTTTTTGTCTGCTGCTGTAAAAAAAGTGCAATACTTAAAAATAAAAAAAATGTTAAGGCAAGGTCATTTTTCCAATAAGGTGTATCCACGAGCCCATGGCTTAAAAAATATATAAAAAAGGCGCCAACTAAACCGGCTGCTTCACTTGCCGTTTTCTTTGTCTTTTTATCTTCAAAAGATGAGTGGAAAATAATAAAAAAACACACTTTAAATACCCAAATTAAAATAAAAATAAAACCCAAAATTCCTAAAATTCCCAACTGAATCCAAAAAGCCAAAAATATATTGTGCGGATAAGGAACCGCCCACTCCAAATAAGGCTCCTTAAAATCTTTCTGATGCAAAAGATAATATTTTTGAAACATTCCCGGACCAATACCCAAAATATAATTTTCCTTAAGAATTATTTTTGAAGCGGACCAAATCATTTCTCTGGACTGAAGAGACGACCTGTCATCTTTAAGTAAAAGATCTTTTGTTTTTTTAGTGTCTGCCTGTAAGAAAAATACGCTAAAAGCCAAAAACAGCAAGGAAAGGCAAAATACGCTTTTAAAAACCACCGATCTTTTACTTGCAAGCCCCAAAAAGAACAAGGCTAAAAAAAGCCCAAAAAAAGCTCCATAAGAATAAGTCAGGAAAAAAACGGGCACTAAGACAAAAAGTGCAGCCAATGAAATTAGCTTGCCGACCGCACCGGCATACCCTCTAAAGAAAAAATTCCAAAAAGCTATTAAAATTACCGGAGCAAGACTCATCGCTAAAAAATTGGGAGAATTGAATATTCCTTGAAGCCTGCCGTCATAAGTAAGATTTCCGGATGAAAAATAAAAAAGAGAAAGCAAAGCGACAACAATCCCCGATGCTAAAAAAATATTTAATGCCAAGTTTATATTTTTATAAGAAAATACCGATACAAACAAAATAAAAAATATTAAAGGATCTAAAAAATAAGCCTTAAACAAACCGAAACTAGACAATTGGTTGGAAGACAAGCAGGAAGATACAAAAGCGGCCGCAACAAGCAAAAACAAGCCAAAAACAAGCATCTTGTTTTTAACTGCCAATACTTTTATTTTCTTTTTTACTTCCTCTCTCTCTTTTTTATCAAACAAAAGCAAAAGAATTAAAAGCAAGAAGTTTAAATATATCAAAATCTCAATGAAAGTTGTTGGAATTTGAAATATTTTAAACCTTAAAAGGTAAGCCTGAAATAAAAAAATTACCAGCAAAGTCCCAAAAAATAGAGTTTTTTTCAAAAATAAAATCATATTTTTACCACTTTACCCTTTACAGGTTCCTTTAAAAGGACGGCAAAAGCCAAAACAAAGCTTAAAGCCGCCAAAACAGGCACTGAAAACAAAGAAGTTTCAAAAAAACTATGAACCAAAAACCACACCACTGACCATAAAATGCCAAATCTCAAAAAATTAAACCTGTCTTTTTTAAAAGAAAGATTTTTAAAAGTTTGAAAAATAAGCAGAAAAAAAGCCAAAAGACCGACCAAACCAAGCTCAGAAGCAATATCAAGATATGTATTATGAGCATTAATCGGAGACTTTACGGAAGCGGCGGGATCAAAAAATATAGGTAAGTTACCAAGCCCAACCCCCAAAAATGGAGAACCTGAAAAAACCTTAAATGACAACTCCCATATCTTAAGCCGGCCGGCATTTGAAACATCCGAAAGAGTAAAAGATGATAAAAGTCTGCTTCCAAATACACTGTTTAAAAATATAAAAAATATCAAAAATGAAATTCCGACAAATAAAAATACCTTATTTTTATTTAATTTTATTTTAAAATACCAAAAAGAAAAAATAAAAATAGCTAAAAATGAAACTAAGAAGCCAAGATAAGCTCCTCTTGAAAAAGTAAACAACAGAGCCAAAAACATTATAAAAAGCATTGTAAAGTAGCGGGCTTTATTTTTTTTATTATTATATAAAAAAAATCCAATGGTAAAAGGAATAACAAGCTCAAGATAAAGGGCAAAGGTGTGCGGGTCGGGAAATAAGGATATGGCCCTGAAATAATCATTACCACCTATATTCACAAACCAGCTTTGATTTTTTATAATCACCTCACCAAAATTCTGGCCGTATAAAAACATAGCAATATTATACGCCCAAAAATTATATATTTTATCCAAGCCAAAAATAAATTGGCTGAAAAATTGAATTACTCCCAAAAAAGAGGCAATAAAGCCGCCATTTATAAAATAAATGGCGGCCTTATTTATTTTTTCCTTGGAATTTAAAAAATAAACACTTAAAAAATAAAGGGGGATTATACTTACAAAAAATAAAGTTTTTCTGATGCTCCAAACGGGATTTAACGCCCAAAAAGAAGACAAGAAAGCCCAGAAAAAAAAGAAAATAAAAAAGAAAGAGTGTTTATTTTTAAATTTACTTAAAATGGTAATTTTATTTTTATATAAAATATAAAATATAAAAAAAATAAATATCAACGAGATAAAAACTCTCAAAGAAGCGATATCCGCATCCTTATGCAAATTAAAAGCAAAAGAAAAGGGGATGGAAAATATTATAAAATATAAAGCTTTCTCAAAATAAGGCATATTCTTTATGGATAATAAACTGTAAAACAAACTTAGTCACCCGACCACTAAGTTGTTTTAAGTTTTATTTATTTTTAAAAATATCATAAAATCATCTTTTAAAATACCCCTTAAAATATACATATACAAAAAATATGAAACAATACCTACAAACAAAAGAATAAATAAATTTTGAATTGGAAATACCCACATTGTAAAAATCATAAAAGATGCCGCCAAAAAAGCTTTAAACAAAACACTTACCCGAGGAATAAATTTTAAAGTTTTGTAAATTACAAAAAACATTAGAGTTGTCGCTAAAACTTCCGTTAAAACCGAAACAATGGAAGCTCCGATATAAGAATATTTTTGTATCATATATATATTTGCAAAAACATTAAAAATTGCCGCCACACCATAAGCCAACATCACTTGTTTTTGTTTGTTTATTGCTATTATGGTATTTCCAAAAAGAGCGCCCAAAAATATAAAAAAGACAGAAAGTATCAAAATCTTAAAAGAAAGAATCGCCTCCGAAAATGCCGTGCCGCCTATCAGATATATTATGTCAGATGCTAAATAATATGCCCCAAAAATAAGAGGGATGGAAATAATATTTAAAAAATCAAATGATTTTTGAAAAACTTTCTTAAATGCTTTTAAATCAGAAACAAAATATTTGGATAAAAGAGGCATAACAAGACCGACAAACATTGCCGGAAAAAATATAATATTTTCTATTATTTTGTAAGCCACATTATACATCCCCACATCACCGGCACTTTTTAAAAAAGAGAGGATTAGAGTATCACCCTTAAAATAAATTAAAACCAAGACTGAGGATGCCGCCAAAGGCCAGCTTTCTTTTAAAAGATTAAAAAATTCTATTTTTTTAAGCTTGATTTTAAAATCTATATATTTTTTTGCAAAGAAGAAAACAAAAGCAAAATTTACAAAAGCTCCCAAAACGAATACCAGTAAAAAATCTATAAAATCAGCGTTTTTTTGATATAAATATAAAACAAAAGCAAGCTGCAACGCTCTTGCCGAAACATCAGCTATTGCCGGAAGTATTGTTTTTAGGTATTTTTGAAAAATACCCATAAGCACCTGAGAAAGTGATAAAAAAATAAAACCTAAAGAGGTTAATAAAGCTGCAAACTTAAGCTCATCTGAATACGAAGGAATAAATATAATAATAATAAATGACAGCAGGTAGAAAAAAATAAGCAGAATAATTCTTGAAGTAAAAATATTTGAAACTATATTTTTTTCATTAGTGTTTGGTTTTGATATTTCTCTTGTTAAGAGATTATAAAGCCCAAAATCGGAAAAAACTGAAAAAATATACAAAAAAGCAACCACAATATTGTAGTTGCCAAAACCTTCCGGTCCCAACTCCCTTGCTATAAAAGCAATAGAAATAAGCCCTAAAGCACTTGATAAGAGCTTTCCTAAAAAAGAAATCACCGTATTTTTTGCTACTTTTTGCTTTAATCCCATTATACTGCTTCAGCCTCATAAATAATATTTTTTGAATTTATTTTTGAAAATAAATCTTCCACCACTATTTTTTTATTGTATATTCCGATAATTTGAGATCTGTCTATAATGAGTGTTTTTCCAAAAGGAATGCCAAAAAACTTTTTTCTTACAAATATTTTTCTTAGGCTTTTTGATAAAATATAATTTTCCACAGAAACCACCACACCCAGACGCAAACCGCCTCTGGTGAAAACATCATAACCAATAAGCTTATTTTTCTTTTTGTTTGAAAACATACCACTGCTGCAAAACAGAAAATAATGTTGTTGTCGCCCAGTAAAGCGCCAAACCGGCCTGAAGAGAAGAAGCTATTATAACGGTAATTACAGGCATAATATAAGTCATTTGCTTTGAGATGGATATAGAAATATCATCCATAGGGTTTTTTTGACTGTCTTTTTTTGCTGGTTTATTTTCTTTAAAAGATTTTCTATTCTTTTTTTGCTGATCAAGCATCATTTTTGACTGAAAAAATTGAAAAAATCCGGCAATAAGAGCAATATAAACATTTTTTTCAGATATATCTATCCAATTTAAAAACATATAATTTATATCTCCGGGATTTTTCATAAAACTATATAAATTTGATAGATTTGAATTGTCAAAACCTGCCATAAAAACCCAATAAAGCGCTATTAAAATCGGAAGCTGCACTAAAATCGGTAAACAGCCGGAAAAAGGATTAACCCCCTTTTCTTTATATAAAGCCATTGTTCTTTTTACCTGCTCCTCTTTATTGTCTTTAAATTTCTCTTGTATTTCTTTTATTTTTGGCTGTATTTTAAAAAGTTCTTTTTGTGACTTTATAGCTTTTTGAGAAAGAGGAAAAAGAGCAACTCTTATAATTATAGTCAAAAGTATTATAGCTATTCCCAAATCATAAAAAGACACCGTTTCATACAAAAAAACAAGAAGGTTAAACAACGGCCTGTATAAAAATTCTTGAAAAATTGATGTTAACATTATTTTAACGGATCATAACCACCCTTATTCCATGGGTGGCATTTTTTTATTCTGTTTATACCCTTTAAAAAACCTTTTAAAAACCCGTATTTCTCTATTGCGCTATAAGTATATTCGGAACAACTGGGATAAAACCTGCATTTTGATATAATTAAATAATTTTTAAAAATTCCATGGTCTGGAGAAAGGGTTTTTTGGTATATTTTTATAAAAAATAAAGCTGTTTTTTTCATTTTTAAATAAAACTCTTTATTAATCTTATCATAAGCTGCTTGTTTTTTTAAGTAGTTTTGTTTTTTTTAATGATTTTACAACTTCATTTTGCAAATCTTTATAAGTTACATTTAAAGATAGAGAATTCATAATAAAAACCAAATCATAACCCTCTTTTATATCTTTATTCAAAATCCTTATTATCTCTCGCATTCTTCTTTTTATAAGATTCCTATCAACAGCTCTTTTGGAAACTTTTAAGCTGACCACAAAAGCAAATCTGCTGTTTTTTAAATTGTTTTTAATAAATTTTAATAAAAAAAGCCGGCTTCTTTGGAAGCTTCCTTTTTTGTACAAATTTAAAAACTCCTTGTTTTTTTTTATTCTTTGAGGTTTTTTAAGCACTTTAAATATGCCTTAATTTAAAATCTAAAGAAAAATAATACAAAATTACTTTAAATGAGTGTTGACGGCAAGCTTAGCTCTTCCTTTTCTTCTTCTTCTAATTAAAATATTTCTACCTCCTTTACTTTTTAACCTGGTTAAAAAACCGTGGGTTTTAGCTCTTTTTCGTTTTTTAGGCTGATAAGTTTGAGACATTTTTTATTTGCTTTTTTATGTTTATTATCAAACAAATATAGCAATAAAAGATACAAAAGTCAATTTTTTAAGTGAAAAGTTGGCACACTAAACTTTATAGAACCTTTTTTAAAAAAAAACAATGAAAAGTATTTTAAATTTAAAAACAGCTTTTAAACAACTTATAAACAGATTATCCACAAATTTTAATTTTATTTAGTGTTTTTCTTAATTCTTGTGGATGTTTTGTTTATTCTTTTTTCTTATGATATACTTTTTCTTATAAAAAGCTTGTGAATTTTAAAATAAATAATTATGGACAATAATGAACTGTGGCAATGTGTATTAGCTGATATAGAGCTTAATGTATCAAAAGCAAATTTTAACACCTGGTTTAAAGGTACGGATATTTATTCTAAAGAAGGCAGCACGGTTGTAATATCCGTTTCAACCTCATTTGCCAAAGAGTGGCTTGAAAGTAAATTTTCCAAATTTATTTTAAAATCCTTAAGAGAAATAAACTCAGAAATAAAAGAAGTAAAATTCATTGTTGCCAGTGTAAAAGACCAGGATAAAAATTTAATTTTAAAAAGAAAAAGACAAGAAGCCAGAAGTGAAAAGATAGAGAGTCAGCTCAAATTTAAAGAACTGGAAACAACAAAAGAGTCAAATTTAAACCCTAAATACACTTTTGAGTCTTATGTGGTCGGTTCATCAAATGAACTTGCCTACGCTGCGGCAAAATCCGTAACCAAAAACCTCGGCTTGGTTTATAATCCGCTTTTTATCTATGGGGGAGTGGGTTTGGGAAAAACCCATCTTCTTCAAGCTATTGGAAATGATATACTGAAAGATTCTCCAAATAAAAAAATAAAATATGTATCTGCTGAGAAATTTGCCAGTGAGTTGGTTTCATCCATTCAATGTGGAGAAATGGAAAAATTTAAAAGCAAATACAGAAAAATAGACCTTCTTATAATAGATGATATTCAATTTCTTTCCGGGAAAGAAAAAACCCAAGAAGAGTTTTTTCATACCTTCAACACTCTTTATGAAAATAATAAACAAATAATCATAAGCTCTGACAGACCTCCTCAAGCTATTCAAACCCTTCAAGATAGGTTAAGATCAAGATTTGAAGGTGGAATGATAGCTGATATCAGTTATCCTGATCTTGAAACAAGATTAGCTATTTTAAAGTCAAAAACAAACGCAAGAGGAGTTAAATTACCTGATGATGTTTTGAATTTTATAGCTGAAACTTTTAAAAACAATATTAGAGAGCTTGAAGGCGCTTTAAATAAGGTTATAATTCAAGTAAGCCTTTCTCAAAATCATAAAACCGATTTAAACTCGGTAAAACAACTTCTCACCAGTGAGGTGAATATCCCTAAAAAAACCCTCAGTATTAAAAAAATAATAAAAATAGTTGCTGATTTTTATGATATTGAAGAAAAACAGCTTTTAATGAGAATTAGACGCCAAGAAATAGTAAAACCGCGGCAAATTGCAATGTTTTTGTTAAGAAATGAATTTAAAGCTTCTTTTCCGACTATAGGCAGTAAAATGGGCGGCAGAGATCATACCACAGTTATCCATGCTTGTGAAAAAATAACAAAAGAAGTAAAAAATAACAATATTCTGGCTGAAGAAATAAATATGATAAAACAAAGATTATATGCTTAGATAATCTGTATATTAATTGTTGATAAGTTGTTTATAACACCTGGGAAAAACCCTTAAACATCCTGTTGGTAAATTATTAACATCTTACAGACAGTTAAACTTTATTAAGTCTTCTTAATTAAAATAACAAGTTTTCCCTAAACTTATATACAGTCTTATCCAGAGCTTAACTTTGTTAAAAAGATAACATTAAAGAGATAAAAAGACTTTATTAACATAGAAACATTCCCTTAATAACAATAATAAATTTTATATATAAATATATAATATATATTTAAATTATGACTGAATCAGATAAAAAACTTAAAATAATTTGCTTGCAGGAAAACATCAAAGATGCTTTGGTTATTTCTGAAAGAATTTCCGGAAATAATTTATCTTTACCGGTGTTAAACAATGCTTTTTTGGAAGCAAAAAAA
>Ga0256830_1001746_pt1 | contig 15034 bp, 14 predicted proteins | sample 128326metaG_FD_190537 | JGI IMG/M metagenome (GOLD analysis project Ga0256830, IMG submission 190537) | Hydrothermal vent microbial communities from Lau Basin, Pacific Ocean - 128-326 | ecosystem: Environmental > Aquatic > Marine > Hydrothermal vents | place: Pacific Ocean: Lau Basin | collected... | reverse complement strand
CAAATTAAAACCTTGACGGTTTCCCAAAAAGAAGTTGCTGGTGAATCCTGCGGCTGAAAGATAATAAAATTAAATTCTTCAAAACAAGAAAACCGCGTTTAACGGGCCGCTTTTGAAAATACCCCCGCGCAATCTCCGCGAAAAACTCCTTGCCTTGTATTTTGTTATTCGTTGCCCATAGAATAACAATCGGTTAATGTTTTTATTATTTCAACCCTTTGCAATTTTTAGCCGGAGTGTAGCCTGCGTCTCTGGCCTCCTCTGTTGAAGAAAACCATATTTTGTTTGACTCTTTAATTCTCATTGCTCCCGAACACCACGGGTAGTGATACTTGCTTCCTCTTTTGGACGCGACAATGCCTCCTGTTTTTTTGGCCACGGAATCCGGTTTGGGAACGGTGGCGCGCCCCGCCGCCGGAATTTCGCCGAGAATCATATTGGTTACAGTAACGGGTGTTTTGCTTTCCCGTATTTTTGATAATCTTCCCAACCCAAAACTTGCCAGAGATGTAAAAAATATTATTAATACTATGGCAATATCATTTTCATGCGGCTTAATTCGGACAAAAATTCTTCTGAATTTTTCTCTGTGAGACTTGATTTTTAAAATTATATTTGTTAACATATTTACAATCATTTCAGTCGCTTTAACTTTTATTCTTAATTTTGACTGAAAGAAATTCAATAATATGGCGCATAGAAAAGCAGGAGGAACAGCCAGTAATTTACGGGATTCAAAACCGAAATATCTCGGCGTAAAACTTCAAGATGGACAGCGGGCGAAAAGCGGGTCTATTTTGGTTCGCCAGCGCGGAACTAAGGTTTTGGCCGGAAAAAACGTAAGGGTGGGCAACGATCACACTCTTTACTCAATCAAAGAGGGAGTTGTTAAATTCTCTGAAAAAAGAAAAACGAGATTTGACGGCCAAACCAAAAAATATAAAGTTGTAAGTGTCCTCTAATTTTTCTTTCCGATCTTAATCGCGCTCCCTATAAACTGATTAAAAAGAGGATGAGGATTCAAGGGACGCGATTTGAATTCCGGATGAAATTGCACACCCACGAAAAACGGGTGATTTTTTAATTCAACTATTTCAACCAAATCGCGTTCACGGTTTATTCCCGCCACGCTTAAGCCGGCTTTCTCCAATTTCTCGCGAAATTCATTGTTAAACTCATATCGATGCCTGTGCCGTTCAAGAATGGTTTTATCGCCATACGCTTTCCTGCTGATACTTCCCTTCTTGAGTTCGCACGGATAAGCTCCCAACCGCATTGAGCCTCCGTAACGCTGGTTTTCAACATTTGCCTTTTGGTCTTCCGAGATATGTATCACCGGATATTTTGTGTTCGGGTCTATTTCCGTTGAGTTTGCGCCTTTTAAGCGCGCGAGATTTCTCGCCGCCTCAATAACCGCCAACTGCATTCCGTAGCATAAACCAAGGTAGGGTATGTTCTCTTTTCTTGCGAAGCCAATGGCCTTTATCTTTCCTTCCACACCCCGAGAACCAAATCCGCCGGGAACAATAATTCCGTCATAACGCTTTAATTCTTTCAATTTATTGGCATTTTTCTCGTATTGCTCCGAGTCGATCCATTCTATGTTTGGATAATATCCGTTTTTCCAAGAGGCATGCTTAATTGCCTCTATTACTGAAATATAAGAATCGGCCAAAACAAACTTTCCGGTAGAAAAATATTTCCCCACAATTCCGATATTGATTGTCTTTTTATTCGACTGGCCGCTCAGTCTCCTGATCTTGTTCACCAACGCTTTCCACCGCGAAATCTTTTTTTTATTTTCAACAGGTTTCCCGAGTTTGCCTTTTTTGCTCCCGTTCGCCAGAGAATTGAATTTCTCAATGATTTTTTGAGCCAATCCCTGTTTTTCAAAATTTATCGGAACTTCATAGATTGTCTCTATGTCAGGAGCGGAAATAACGTCACCCTCCTTAATGTTGCAGAACACGGCGATTTTTTTCTTGCGGGGAGCATCCAACGGCCTTCGCGACCTGGCGATGATTATGTCCGGCTGAATACCGGCCGTATTCAGTGTTCTGGCGGCGTATTGAGTCGGCTTTGTTTTCATCTCCCCCACCTTGTCCGGTATTGGAAGGTAGCTCACCATCACAAAAATTACCCTTGACGGATTTTTCAATTTCATCATTCTCGCGGCCTCCAAAAACAGCATATTCTGATATTCCCCAACCGTCCCCCCTATCTCTATTATCGTGAAATCAGCTCCTGTTTTTTGGGCGGCAAATTCAATTCGAGAAATGACCTCTTTCGGAATATCGGGAACAACCTCCACGCATTTTCCTCCATACTCCAAATTGCGTTCTTTGTGTATCACCGTGTCGTAAACCGCCCCGGTGGTCATATAGTTAAAGCGATACATATCAACATCCAAAAATCTTTCGTAATTCCCCAAGTCCTGGTCCGATTCCAACCCGTCTTCCGTAACAAAAACCTCCCCGTGTTCAACGGGGTTCATCGTTCCGGCGTCAACGTTGATATAAGGATCAATTTTTATTGCCGTCACCTTGTATCCTTGGTCTTGGAGGATTTTCCCTATGGACGAAGAGGCGACCCCCTTCCCCACTCCCGACATAACTCCACCGACAACAAAAATATATCTGCTCATTGGTATACATAATACACCATTCCCTCCCAATCCGCAAAATGTGGAAAAACCCCATGAAATTTAACTTGGGGGTCCAATCTTTATTTTTTATTTACGCTTCATTCGGCAAGGACCTCAAAAACAAATTCTTTGTCCCCCGCCTTTATCTCGTGTTCCCCTGTTTCTTTTATCGGCTCTGCAATGTTTATCATATCAGCCGGAATATCAATATGTTTTTGCTCTTTTAATATTTTACTGATGTCTTCTTCCCGAATACCGGCAAAAAGATGGCCTTTTTCGTTCGCTTTTTGTTTTATTGACACCCTAAGCCCTTCAAGGGCACGGAGGTTTTTTTCGAGAATATCTTTATCAATTTTTTTTAATTGCTCAACCTGCTTTTCCCTTATTTTAATCGCTTCAATTTTTTTGTTGGTGGCAGGTTCCGCTAATTTGCGCGCGATAAGAAAATTCCGCGCGTATCCGTCACGAACATCTTTTACATCATATTTCCGGCCCAAGCCGGGGACATCTTGCAATAGTATTATTTTCATTATTTTAAAATAAAATCTTAAACTCCTAATAACAAACCCGCGTTTCTAAATATGCTAGCACAAAACCCCCCGGATTAAAAGTTATTGTTTGGCAAGAAAATTCAGGCAAAAAATCATTTTTTCAACAAAAGCAGTTCAATCGCCTTTTCCATTTGCGGATCGCGTCCCGCCTCAAAATCTTCTTCTTCGTATGGAACCTTGATATCCGGCTCAAGCCCTTCCTTTGATATTGATTTGCCGTTTGGGGTGAGCCACCTCGCGATGGTTAATTTCAAGGATGTTTCAGGGGTTATTTTAATCAATTCTTGAACCGAACCCTTTCCGTAAGTTTTCTCGCCAACCAATGTGGCAACCCCGTGTTCCCGCAGGGCTCCGGCTAAAATTTCCGAAGCGGAAGCGCTTCCCCTGTTAACAAGAATGACCATCGGCAATTTATTGAATATGTCGTAGCCCTTACTCCTGTAAACAATCTCTTTCCCGTCGCTGAATTTTTCCCTGGCAATCACTTTCCCAAGCGGTAAAAACCAACTGGCAATATCAACCGAGGCGTCAAGATATCCGCCCGGATTCCCTCTCAAATCCAAAATAAGTTTTGTTTTTTTTGAATTGACAAATTCACGCAAAGCATCCCTGAAATCATTGGCTGAGTTCGCCGAAAAAAGGTAAAGACTTATGACGAAAATACCATCCTTTTTTGATTCGGTTTTCAGGGACGGAACCTTGATGATGTCTCTAATTATTTCCACTTCAAGCGGTTTATCCTTACCTTCTCTCAAAATGGTCAATTTCACCTTAGTTCCCTTTTTGCCCCTTATCAATCTGGCCGCTTCATCCGCCTTCATATCGGAGGAAGATTTATCGTCTATTTTAATTATTTTATCTCCGGTCTTTATTCCCGCGCGATAAGCCGGTGTTCCTTTGAGCGGAGCGATAACGGTCAAAACGCCGTTTCTAACGCCTATTTCCATGCCAACCCCGCCGAAATTGCCCCGAATGTCTTCTTTGAATATTTTTGCCTCTTCCGGAGGAAAGAAAACCGAATAAGGATCGCCAAGAGATTTAACCATGCCCTCAATCGCCCCCCAAACCCTTTTTTGAGTGTCCAATCCATTGTTTGAAACAAATTTTAAGTCAACATTATTCCACGCCTTCCAAAAAGGGGAAAAATCAACATTGTCCGGTTTTCCGGATTCTTTATTTATCAAGTTGTGGACTCTTTCTATGGCGGGTCTTTGTGAATAACCGAAAAAAACCCCTGCAACAAAAACTCCGATAACGAGAGATGCTACCGCGGAAATATATGCCACTTTCTTAAAACGTTCCGCTGTTTCCATTGTTTTACATTATCGCAAATTATCGGAACAGGGTCAAATGAAAAAGCGGAGAGTTTTTCTCCGCCTTGCAAACACCTCCGCGATCACTCCGCCGGACCGGAAGAAATTATTTTTTGCCATGAAAATCCTGTATGTTATAATAAAAATAATGATTTCCACTTTTAAACATAAAAAAATGACATGGATTGATCTGGAATCTCCGACTTCTGAAGAAGTTAAGTTGTTGATGAAAAAATACCACATTCACCCTCTTGTGGCGGACGAACTCTTGAGACCCACCCTTCGTCCGAAAGTTGATTTGTACAAGGATTCTGTTTACCTTATTCTTCATTTCCCCGCCTTTAATCCCGTCAGCAAAGAATATGTCGGCTACGAAATAGATTTTATAATCGGAAAAAATTTTTTCATTACGGCTCATTACCAAACGATAAATATCATAGTGGAACTTAGCAAATCTTTTGAAGCCGATTCCATATTGCGCGCCAACAACCTCTCCCAAAACGTAACTTCTCTTTTCTTTTACATTGTCAAACAACTCTACGGAATTTCATTAAAGGAACTTGACAACATTCAGATAAAAATAGGCCAAATAGAAAGAGAGATGTTTGTGCAAGCGCCGTCTCAACACAATTTAGTCAGGAAAATCTCCCACATAAGGAGAAATATTCTTGATTTCCGAAGGATTTTGAGTCCGCACAAAGAGATATTTTCTTCCTTTGAATATTCCGGCAAAAAATTTTTTGGACCTGAATTCGCGCATTACCTGAATAATATCATCGGGGAGTATTATAAAGTTTGGAATATGCTGGAAAGCAGCAAAGAAACAATCGGTTCCCTACAGGAGACGAATGACTCCCTGCTCTCAAACAGAACGAACGATATCATGAAAGTTCTGACAATTATGGCATTCATAACTTTTCCTTTGGCGGTTTTCACGAGCCTTTTCGGCATGAATACAAAATACCTTCCCATTGTTGGAATGTCGGGAGACTTTTGGATAATCGTGGGAATAATGCTGAGCGCGATGTTCGTAATGTTCTCCTTTTTCAAGTTTAAAAAATGGCTCTAAAACAAAAAATGTCCGAATTACGATTATATAACTCGCTCTCGCGCGCAAAAGAAGAGTTTAAGCCGATTAAAGACGGAGAGGCGGGAGTTTACACTTGCGGCCCGACCGTTTACGATTTCGCGCACATTGGAAACTTGCGCGCGTATATTTTCGCGGACACGCTTATTCGGACACTGAAATTTAACGGCTTAAAAACGAAGTGGGTAATGAACATCACCGATGTTGACGACAAGACGATTGCCGGCTCAAAGGAGAAATTTCCCGACCTTAAACCGATGGACGCGTTAAAGCGATATACCGAAGCTTATGAAAAATACTTTTGGATGGATTTGGAGCGCCTGAATATTTCCCGTCCGAACAGTACTCCGAGAGCCACCGAAACCGTTTCCGAAATGTTGAAGATGGTCGAAACGCTGCTTGAAAAAGGATACGCCTACGAAAAAGACGGCTCCGTTTATTTTAATATCAAGAAATACGCCCAAAAATACTCTTACGGACAACTGGCGGACCTTGATTTGTCGCGAATAAAATCAGGTGTTCGCGTCAACGCCGACGAATACGACAAAGAGGACGTGAACGATTTTGTTTTGTGGAAGGCGGCGAAGGAGGGCGAACCGTCGTGGACAAGCCCGTGGGGAAACGGGAGGCCCGGCTGGCACATTGAATGTTCGGCGATGTCGGAAAAGGAGCTCGGACTCCCCTTTGACATCCATACGGGAGGGGTTGATTTGAAATTCCCCCACCACGAGGACGAATTGGCGCAAAGTGCGGCGGCGCGCGATTGTTCCAAGCCGGTCAATTATTGGGTTCACAACGAACATCTGCTTGTTGATGGAAAAAAGATGTCCAAAAGTTCGGGAAATTTCCACACTCTCCGCGATCTTGAAAAAAGGGGGATCAATCCCCTTGCCTTCCGTTTTCTTTGCCTTCAAACACATTATCGTTCAAAAATGAATTTCACTTGGAAGAGTTTGGAGGCGGCGCAGAATGGTTTAGAGCATCTTAAAAACCGGGTTTCCGCCCTCGGTTCCCGGTCGGAAAATGAAACTCCGAAACATTGCGAATTTAGTGAAAAATTTTTAGGAAAACTGAATGATGATTTGAATATGCCGCAGGCATTGGCTGTCGCAAAGGAACTGCTAAAATCGGATCTTCCAAAAGAAAAAAAACTGGCCGCCATTTTGCGTTTTGATGAAGTTTTCGGATTAAACCTCTCCAAGCCGGAAGAAAAAGAAGATATCCCGCAAGAAATCAGGGAGTTGGCGGAACTGAGGAGACTTGCGCGAAAAAACAAAAATTGGGAAGAATCAGATGCGTTGCGCAAAAAAATTGAATCTTTCGGTTACGAGGTGAGAGATGTTCCGGCCGGGTATGAATTAAAAAGAATAAGAAACATTCAAAGTTTCGCCAAAGACAGCAAAACACCATAAAAAAACGGGCTCTTTTAAACGCCTTTTGGCGCCTTCTTCCGGCGCGCCGGTTGAAGAAAGAAAAAATTATGTTAGAATGTAAGCACCATGTCTTTAAAGCAAATGACTCAATTTACCGCCACGCGAATGCCTCCGCAAGATCTGGAAGCGGAAAAATGCGTGCTTGGTTCGTTAATGCTTGATTCAGCCGCCGCGTATATTATTGAAGATTTGCTCACTCAAGATGATTTCTACAGCGAAAAACATAGGATCATCTACAGGGCGATGCTTGATCTTTATGAAAAAAAAGAACCGATTGATATTTTGTCCGTTTCTTCTCGGCTTAAAGAAAAAAAACAACTGGAAAACATCGGCGGGAGATCATATCTCACCGAAACAATTAACACCGTTCCGAATGCCTCTAACGCAAAACACTACGCCGAGATTGTCCACAAAAAACGAATACTTCGCGACCTGATTGAATCGTCAAACCAAATTTCTCACCTTGGATACAATGAGGAGCGGGATGTTGATGAACTTCTGGACGAGGCGGAAAAAAAGATATTCGGCATCACTAAAAACTCACTGAAACAAAGATTCACCGACGTGAAAAGCGCCCTTGAAGACGCGTGGGAGAGAATTGACCGTCTCCATAAGTCAAAAGGCGAACTGAGAGGAATCCCGACGGGATTTTCTGAACTTGACAGCCAGCTTGCCGGTCTCCAAAAGTCCGATTTGATAATTTTGGCGGCAAGACCCTCTATGGGAAAAACGGCATTCGCGCTTGACATAGCCAGAAACGTGGCGGTTAAACAAAACATCCCGGTTGGAATATTCAGTTTGGAAATGTCCTCGCAATCACTCGTTGACAGGCTTTTGGTTTCTGAGGCGCGAGTGGACTCATGGAAATTGAGGACCGGACGGCTTTCAAGCGACGAAGAATTTTCAAGGATAAGCAACGCCCTTGGAAAACTTTCCAAGGCGCCCATATTCATTGATGACGAATCATCAAACAACATTATGCAAATGCGTTCAATGGCGCGACGCCTTCAGTCGGAACACGGACTCGGGCTTATAATTGTTGATTACCTTCAACTGATGGCGCCCCGCCACAAAACTGACAACATAGTTCAGCAAATGACGGAAATATCCCGCTCTTTAAAGGGGTTGGCGAAAGAATTGGATGTTCCGGTTCTTGCCCTTTCTCAACTTTCAAGAGCCCTGGAATCGCGCCCCAACAAAAGACCGAAACTTCACGACCTGCGCGATTCCGGTTCCATTGAGCAAGATGCCGATGTTGTTATGTTTATATACAGAGACGACAAATACAAAGAAAACCAGGACGCATGCGACAACATAGCGGAAATACTTATAGAAAAGCACAGGAACGGCCCCACAGGCATCGCGAAGCTTTATTTTGACCCCAAAATGGTTACTTTTTCGTCTATTGAAACGGACAATTTTGGACAAATTTAACGATCCCATGTTTGACAAATTGGTTGAATATTTTTTGAAGTTTCCCGGAATAGGGCCGAGACAAGCGAAAAGATTCGCCTATTTTTTGTCATCCGCGGACAATGAATTCGTTGATGAACTGTCAAAACTTATTAAAGAAACAAAAAACAATGTCGTTCAGTGCGTTTCTTGTCGCCGATATTTTGAAAATTTCCGCGATGAAGCCCTAAATCGCTGCCCCATATGTTCAAGTCCGAACAGAGACGCAACCCTTTTAATGGTTGTTGAAAAAAACTTAGACCTGGATAATATCGAAAAAACGGGAATTTACAACGGAAAATATTTTATCCTCGGTTCAACCCTTTCCTTGAGGAATGAAAAACAAAGCAGCTTGATTATCAGGGAATTATTCAATAAGGCGCAAAAAGAAAAACCGGCAGAGGTGATTCTTGCGACAAGCGCGACACTTGAGGGCGAAAATACCGCCCGCTACATTGAAAAAATCCTTGAACCCCTTCCGCTTAAAGTTACCCGCCTCGGCCGGGGGTTGTCCACCGGGACGGAACTGGAATACATTGACAGCGAAACAATGAGCAACGCGTTAAAAAACAGAAAATGACTGTCGTTTTGCCCGCCCCGACAACACTGATCGGGCAAACCATTGTTTGTTCCTCGGGATTGTTTTTGGGAATCCTCAACTCTTTTCATGCCGGAAAATTATTCCATCATCATTCATGCGGCTTGACCATGAGAAACAAAAAAGATCCGGTCAAACGGCCGAATCTTTCCATTGAAACAATCTTTCGTTGAATTTCACTTAATCTCGGTAATGGTGATTTTCGTATGAATCTGACGATGTCCCTTTTTTTTGAATTGCCTGGTTTTTGATTTGTAGCGAATGACGCTGACTTTTTTATCTCTCTCCTCGCCCTCTATTTTTGCCGTCACCTTCGCTCCGCTAACGTAAGGAGTTCCAATCTTGACCTCCTTTCCGTCAAACACCAAAAGAACTTCTTCAAAAGCAAGGGTGTCGCCCTTTTCGGGCGGAACGATTTTTTCTATCTTTAATGTTTCTCCCGGCCTCACCAAATATTGTTTCCCTCCGGTTTGAATGACGGCGAAAACTTCCGATTCCTGTTTGTCGGTTTTCTTGGACAACGCTTTTTTGAGCGGCGCCTTTTGGGTTTTTTTCACGGATTTCGTCGAAGCGTCAGCCTTCTTCTTCGCCGTTTTTTTTGAATCCGCCTTGGTGGTTTTTGTTGTTTTCTTTTCTTTTTCCATGCTTTTTATACAGCGTAAATTTAAATTACTTTACATATTACTCTATTTCTTCCGGCTTGTCTAGTATTTGCGGCTCGCTCCCCATGGCTTCGCCGGTAATCCTCAGAATGTCTTTGTCTATTTTTCCAAATTCCTTATAGGAAGTATTGTACGTATTCACAACCGTGGAGAGGTTGTTCCCCAGCTTTTTCATAAACTGCTCATAATTGACGAGGTGCCTGCCGAGCTCCTCCACCCGTTTTCGTATTTCTTTCGCCGACTCTTCTATCTGGAGGGCGCGCAAGCCCTGCATAACGGTTTGCAGATACGCCATGAAAGATGTCGGGGAAACAATAATGACATGCTTCTGCTGGAAAGCGTATTCTATCAAATCTCTTGTGCTCGTTTTGACTGCCCCAACCTGGTTTATCAAAAGATCGTAATAAATCGCCTCGGATGGAATAAACATAAAAGCGAAATCCATTGTTCCCTCTTTTGGCCTGATATATTTGGAAGTTTCGTCAATGCGATTTTTAAGGTCTTGTTTAAACATCTTTTCCAATTTTTCCCTTTCGGCGGGGTCCCTTTCGCCAAGAATGCGGTTGTAATTCTCCAAAGAAAACTTTGAATCAACGGGGAGTATTTTATCCTTATCCAGAAAAATCACGGCGTCCACGATTTCACCGTCGGCAAATTTATATTGCATTTGAAACCCGCCGGGAGGCAAAACGTTTTTTAAAACGGTCTCCAGGTAATATTCTCCGAGCACCCCCCGGCGTTTGGGATTCTGCAAAATATCTTGCAGATTTTGCAGTTGATCCGCAAAACTGATAACCTGCTTTTGCCCCTCCTTAACTTCAGTTACCTCTTTTGTGATGTCTTTAATCAGTTTTTGAGATTCGCCGAATTGTTTTTGAATCGCTTCCGCGGCGCTCTTGGAACTCTCGCTCAGTTTCGTTTCAAGCGTGTCTCTGATTTCTTTCATCTGCTGCTGCAACATCAAAATGGCCCTATCCTCGTCTTCCTTGCCGCCGCCGGCTCCATTTTTTTTCGAACGCGCCAGAAGCCAAAAAACGACACCCCCGACCAAGGCGCCCGCCAGCAAGACAAAAATAATCAAAAGAACCTGATTCATTTGTTTGTTTTCATTTTACACTACCCGAAGCGCATATTCAATCGCGAGAAAAAAGACATACAGGAAAATCAACACCAGGCTTTCTTTTCTTGAAATCGCCGAGCGGCTGTAGATAAACACATTAAACAAAAGAAGAGCGGAAAAGAGAAATATCGCCACGATAAAAAACGAAGAATTGTTTTGCACGGCGATTGGACTGATAAGGCTCACCGCGCCGACTATAAAAAGAGAATTGAAGGCGATGCTCCCGAGAGCGTTTCCGATGCCCATATTGGCATGCTTAAGAGAAGAAGCGCGCGCGCCGAATACCAGTTCCGGCAAAGCCGTTCCAAGCGCCATAAAAATAACGCCAAACGAAAGGAGGTTCATATTGATTCCCATTGCGAGTTTTTTCCCTGTCCAAACAAGAAGAGCTGAACTCAAAACCAAAACCAAAACACCGAGAAAAAACCGATTCATTGATTTGAAAAAACCGCCCAACGTTTTAAAATTAATGGCGACATCGTTTATAATCTTCGTAAAATATTCTCTTTCCCCCACCAAACGATAAATATACAGAAAGAACGAAAAGACGAGCACCACTCCGTCACCCCGCGAGATAATGCCATCAAGGGCGAGGAAAATAGGAAGAAAGGCCAGGAAAAAAATGAGCAAAAAATTCTGATGAGAGATTTTACTTTCCACCCTTATGCCCTTCCCCAAAAAGGCGATTATTCCGATAACGAGAGTGACATTCAAGAAATTGGCCCCGATAATATTTCCGAGAGACAAATTCGGAACCCCTCCCACCGCGGAAGAAATGCCTATAAAAAACTCCGGCACAGATGTCGCGAAACTCATCACGATAAAGGCGACCACGAACTCTGAAAGCCTGAAAAAGCGCGCCATGCGAGTTATGCACCTGACCAATGTTCCGCCGGCGCGCGCCATTAGAACAAGGGAAATTATAAATAACGTGATGTATCCAATCATGAATTTTTAGGGCGATGCTTTTTTTCAAAAAATAAATATTTTGCCATTTCTATCGTGAGAAGATTTAACACTCCCAGTCCCAAAATTAACAAAATTTCTCCGCCCGAAAGAGGGACAAGAGTCAGCAATTTTTGAAGCATGGGGACAAAAAGAGCGGCAACAAGAAGAATTACGCTCGTAAACAGCGAAAAGATAAGATAATAGTTGGAAAGGAGATTAATTTTCCATATTGGCTTACTGAGGTTTTTCAGCGAAAAAGCGAAAAAAATTGAATCAATTGATATTCCGGCGAACATTATTGTCCTCACTTTTTCAATGGGATAATGGAAATAAAGAAGAGCAAAAAACAACACAATCAGTATAACGCTTGTCGTTAGCGTTATAACGAAAATAAGCTCTTGCAATTGCTTTGTCAAAAGATTTTTTGCCGATTGCGTGCGCGGATCGCGTTTCATCAAACCCCTTTCTTTGGGCTCAAAAGCGAAAGCAAAATTCATAAAACCCTCTTCAATGATATTTGTCCATAAAATTTGGGCTGGTAAAATGGGCAAGGGAGAACCGGCGACTATCGCGGCTCCGACAAGAAATATCTCGCTAAATGCCGTAGAGAGAAGATAAGCGATTATTTTTTTTAGGTTATCCAAAATTCTCCTGCCCTCAGCTATCGCCGTGACAATAATACTGAAACTGTTATTCAGCAGTATCATATCCGACGCTTCTTTGGAGACCTCCGTCGCGGATCCGAGCGCTATGCCTATGTCCGCGTGCTTTAATGCCGGAGCATCATTCACTCCGTCACCTGTCATCGCCACAACTTCGCCTTTTTCCTGCCAAATTCTCACGATGTTCAATTTTTGGCGGGGTAAAACTCGCGCGAATACGTCTATCTTTTCTATTTTATCGTGTATTTCATCGGAGCTCATTTTTTCAAATTCTTCTCCGGTTACAACGATGCCGCCCTCGCTTAATAAGCCGGCCTCTTCCGCGACTTTTTTCGCCGTCGCCACGTGGTCGCCGGTCGCCATCACCGGTTTGATGCCCGCTTCTTTGGCCACGGATATTGCCTCAAAAACATCCTCCCTCAAGGGGTCGTGGAATCGTATGAAACCCCCAAAAACCATTTCTTCCGTAATGCCGTCCTTTTCTCCGTGATGAGGGAAGGATTTCCAGTTTCCATCCTTATAAGCAATGGCAAGCATCCTGGCGCCGGACGAATTTTCTCTTTCAAACAGTTTCTCCAAAAACTCTCGCCTCTCCTTATTCATTTCAATTTCCTTCCCGTCTTCATATACCCTTGCGCAAAAATCAAGAATAAGTTCGGGGGCGCCCATCACAAAAACCCTGGACTCCTTCCCTTTTTCACCCAGTTTATGCATTGAGGCGTTATATCTCCTCCCGGAATCAAAGGGCACGAAATCAATGCGCGGATATTTCTTAAACACCTCCAGGGGCCTAATGCCGGATTCTATGGAAGCGATATAGATGGCCTTGTCCATCGGCCTCCCCCTGACCACCCATTCTTTGAGTTCATCGTCAGGGTTCTCTATGAAAGCCTCCGTAGCCAAAACGGCCATTTCAAGAACCTGCAAGCGATCTTTATGTTTTCTTTCCATGGCCTCGTCCTTTTCTGAAAGCAGAGTCATTATTCTTGAAACGGTCATCTCCGCCTTGGTGAGGGTGCCGGTCTTGTCCGTTAAAATAACACTTGTGGAACCTAATGTTTCCGCCGCGTTCAGATTTTTAATCAACCCTTTTTGGGCGAGAATCCTGCTCATGCCTATGGCAAGCACAACCGTGACCGCCACGGGCAATCCGGACGGAATAGCGGCGACTGCCAAGGCAATCGCCACCAGCAACATCTCGCCGAACGGTTCACCCCTCAAAAGGCCCAGCGCGAATATCAATAAAACGGAAACCCCTATAATTGCCCCCAAAAACCGCGCCAACTTCTTAATCCCCTTTTGAAGCGGAGTCGTGGTTTCCTCCTCTTCGCCAATCATTTCCGCTATTTTCCCTATCTCGGTGTCAAAACCGGTACTGACAACCACAGCCCTGCCCCATCCCTCCGTTATGAATGTTCCCATCCAAACCATATTTTTTCTTTCCGTAATTCGCGCCCCCTCGGGAATGAATTCGTCGGCGCTCTTGTCAACCGCCACCCACTCCCCCGTTAAAACGGCCTCATTGGATTCTATACCCTTTTCCTCTATAAGGCGCGCGTCGGCGGGAACCTGGTCCCCCAGCTGAAGAACTATGATATCTCCGGGAACAAGTTCCGAAGAATCTATTATTTTTTGCCGTCCGCCGCGAATCACGACGGCGCTCTTTTTTTGAGATGACTTGAGTTTTTTGAACGCTTGAGACGCTTTCCCCTCCTGAAAAACTCCGATGACCGTATTAATTATAACAGCGATAAAAATGACGATTGCGTCAGTGTATTCTTTCAGAAACAGCGCGACAACGCCGGCAATAATCAATATAAAAACAAGGGCGCTCTTGATTTGCCTCCACAGAAGATTGAGATAATAAAAACCCTCCTCTTTTTCAAAGACATTTCTCCCATACTTTTTCAGGCGCGATTTAACCTCTTTTTCATCCAGGCCTTTTTCAAAATCGGCCTTGAGCCGATTTTTTATATCATCCAATTTAAGCGCGTGCCACGCGGTTTGTTTTGGCATATTTTAACATAATTATAGCAAAATAAGAGAAATTCTCCATACGCGCGGCAATGGCGCGCTTTGATGCCGTTGCTGGATTTTCGCGCAAATTTTCCGTTTTCCCCTTAAACGCCAAAACTCGAAACGCCGCGCAATAATATTGAAATATTGCCGCAAAAATGATAAATTATTAACAAGTCGGGAGTTTCAGGCAGGCCGGAAAACGCGAGCAAAGCGAGCGACTTGCGGCCGATTCTTCGGAATTGAATGAACACAATCAAATAAGGGCCCTATCGTCTAGCGGCTAGGACACATCCCTCTCACGGATGAAACCGGGGTTCGATTCCCCGTAGGGTCACAATTGAACGGAGTGAAATTTGAGTCTACAGCGAGCAAACTGCTTTGCTCGCGCGGGGAATCGAAAGGCGGAAGCATGTTTCGACCGCAAGGAGAAACAGCCGAGCCCGGGGAGGAAGTTCTTAACGAAAGCGAGCCGTAGGTGAAGCTTGAGTTTAGAAACTTGACCCCGATTCCCCGTAGGGTCACAAATTGAAACTTCTTGCGCGAAC
>Ga0256830_1001745_pt1 | contig 15044 bp, 12 predicted proteins | sample 128326metaG_FD_190537 | JGI IMG/M metagenome (GOLD analysis project Ga0256830, IMG submission 190537) | Hydrothermal vent microbial communities from Lau Basin, Pacific Ocean - 128-326 | ecosystem: Environmental > Aquatic > Marine > Hydrothermal vents | place: Pacific Ocean: Lau Basin | collected... | reverse complement strand
CTGCTCGAGGGCATTCAGTATGGCCCGTTTCTCGATGTTGTCCAGGTAGTCTTCCAGCGGCACGCCTTCCGGAGGCGGGGGCGGCTGGTCGAGTCCGGCGGCCTGCTGTTCGGCGGGGTCCAGTTCGGGCAGCTGCAGGTCTTCGACCTGTATGGTGTTCCCTTCCGACAGGGTCATGGCACGTTCCAGGATGTTTTCCAGCTCGCGCACGTTGCCCGGGAAGGCGTAGCGCTGCAGCGCCTCCATTGCATGGTCGCTGAATGCGGGCAGGTCCACGCCGGACTGGTCGGCCAGTCGGGCCAGTATGTGGCCGGCCAGCATGGGGATGTCTTCGCGGCGCTGGCGCAGGCTGGGCACCTTCAACTCGATGACATTGATGCGGTAGAACAGGTCCTGGCGGAAGCTGCCTTCGTCGACCAGGCTGGCAAGATCCTTGTGGGTCGCCGACAGGATGCGCACGTCGACCGGGATCTCCTTCTGCGCGCCGACCGGGCGCACGGCCTTTTCCTGGATGGCGCGCAGCAGCTTGACCTGCATGGACAGGGGCAGTTCGGCGACTTCGTCGAGGAACAGCGTGCCGCCGTCGGCGGCCTGGAACAGGCCTTCCTTGTCGCCGACGGCACCGGTGAAGCTGCCCTTCCTGTGGCCGAAGAATTCGCTCTCCATCAGCTCGGAGGGGATGGCGCCGCAGTTGACCGGCACGAAAGGGTTGTCGGCGCGCGGGCCCTTGCTGTGGATGAGCCGTGCCACCAGTTCCTTGCCGGTGCCCGATTCGCCGCTGATGTAGACCGGTGCCTGGCTGCGTGCCAGCTTGGTGATGGTGGAGCGAATGGTCTGCATGACGGCGGAGTCGCCCAGCAGCGTGTCGCGGGTGCGGCGGTCGCGGCCCGGGAAGTCGGCCAGCTTGAGGGCGCTGTTGACCAGCCTGCGCAGCATCTGCAGGTCGACCGGCTTGGAGACGAAGTCGAAGGCGCCGGCCTTGAGTGCCTCGACGGCGGTTTCCATGTTGCCGTGGGCGGTGATGACGGCGACCGGCAGCTCGGGACGGGTCTCCTGGATGTGCCGCACCAGGTCGATGCCGTCGCCGTCGGGCAGGCGCATGTCGGTCAGGCACAGGTTGAAGTGCGACTCCTCCAACAGCGCGCGGGCCTGCGCTGTATCTGCTGCAGAGCGCGTGTCGATACCCATCCGCCCCAGTGTCAGCTCGAGCAGTTCACGGATGTCCGGTTCATCGTCGACGATCAGGGCCAGGTGCGCGGGCATGGATGTTGGCTAGCGGGTCTCGGTTGCTGGTTACCATGTCTACTAAAACATAAACAGCGGCAGTGATGCAAAGACACTAGGCGGCAAAGTGGATGCGGAAGCAGCTTCCGCTTCCGCCTTCCTGCCGGGCCAGATACTGCAGCTGGCAGCTGTTCAGAGTGCAGAGTTCACGTGCTATATAAAGCCCCAGCCCCGTACCTGTCGATACCGTGGTGAAGAAGGGCTCGAAGATCTGCGCGGCGATGTCGTCGGGGATGCCCGGGCCGTTGTCGGTCACGTCGAGGTGGATGGCGCCGCTGTCGCCGACGCGTGCCTCGATACCCAGTTCGGGCGGATCACCCGCGTGGCGGATGGCGTTCTGGCACAGGTTCCACAGGATCTGGTGCAGGTGACCGGGGTCGATCCGTACCGTTAGATCCTCCGGTCTGATGGCCACGTGAATACGGGCCGGATCGAAGTGCTCGGCCTGTGTCAGCCCGGACAGGAATTCGTCCAGCCAGGGTTTGAGCTGGATCTGCCGGCTTTCGGCCGGGGCACGGCGTGACAGCTGCATGACGTTCTCGATAATGTCGTTCACGCGCCGCGTATGGTTGTCGATGATTTCGGTCAGGCGCTTGTCGGCGGGGTCCAGTTGGCGGGATTCCGCCAGCAGCTGGGATGCGTGGCTGATGGCGCCGAGCGGGTTGCGGATTTCGTGGGCGATGCTGGCGGTCAGCCGTCCCAGCGATGCCAGTTTGATCTGCTGGCTCTGCCGCGCCAGCCGGCTGCTGTCATCGAGGAAGATCATGGCGCCCGTACCCTCGGCGGTCTGCAGGGCGGTGAAACGGGGTATCAGGGAACTGTTCTTGCCATCAGCGGCGTCGATGTGCTCGGGCAGCCAGCCCGGATTCTTCTGCCACAGTTCCAGCTGCCGGTGCAGGGCCGGTGCCACGTCGCTCAGCTTGCAGCGCCGACCGCCGGTGACGCCCAGCAGCTCATTGGCGGTGGCATTGCTGAGGCGGATTTCGCCGTCGGGGTCGACGATCAGCACGCCTGACTGAAGTGTCTGGATGATGTGCTGGTTGAGCTGTTCCAGGTTGGCCAGGTCGATGCCGCGCTGCTTGGCCAGGGCTTCGCTCTCGCGGATGCGGGTGGCCAGCATGTGTGCCAGACCGGCGGCGGCGAACAGCACGGCGCCCAGCAGGCCGGCGCGGGCGATGTCACTGGCATTGGTCCTTTCCAGCGTCAGCAGGCTGAAGCCGGACTCGGCCAGCAGGGCCAGGGTGGCCACCGCGGCAAACAGGAAAGCCAGGCGCCCCGGCAGCAGCAGGGCGCCGACCGCCACCGCCACCACCAGCAGTACCGACAGGCCGCTGGTCACGCCGCCGCTGGCGTGCATCAGCAGGGCGATGGCGCCGATGTCCACGAAAACCTGCAGCAGGGCCTGGAAACGGTAATTGGGCCATCGCAGGCGGGTGGTGAAACCGGCCAGCAGGCTGAAAACCAGATACACGAGCAGCGTGGGGACAAACAGCGCCGGTTGACGTACGCTGAAAGGGTCGGCATCGGCCAGCGCGTAGTAGAGCACCAGCAACAGGCCACTGAGCACGAGGCGGTAGAAGCTCAGAAAGCGCAGCGGCTGCCAGGTGTGGATAGAGGGGGTGCCGGTATCCGTGGCCCTGTCCGTCATCAACGATCGTCCTGGTCTTCGGCCCTGTGTTTTTCGCTGCAGTAGAATTTGTCGCCGGCCTGCAGGGCTTCCGCGCGGGGCACGTAGACGCTGCAGCGCGCACATTTCACCGTGTCGCCGGACTTGATCTGCGGTCGCTCCCGAGGCCGCGGGCCACGCGCCAGGCGGATGAGGATCCATACCACCAGCGCGATGCCGGCCAGGAAGATGAGAACGCGGATACCGAACATGGGAGTAGTTTCCCGGCTTTGTGGCTGATACGCAAGGCGCGGCATCGGCGCCGATTTGAAATCGAGACCCCTTAGGCATGACAATACCGGGCCAAACGGTAACAAATCCTCATTCAGCGACGGATAAACCCATGCATCTACACGAATACCAGGCCAAGCAGCTGTTCGCCGAGTACGGCGTGCCCGTGCCCGAGGGCCGCATGGCGGAATCGGCGGCCGATGCGGTCGAGGCGGCGTACGCGCTGGACGGCGAGCGCTGGGTGGTGAAGGCGCAGGTGCACGCCGGGGGACGCGGCAAGGCGGGCGGCGTGCAGCTGGTCGACAGCCCGGAGGCCGTGCGGCAGGTGGCGGAGCGGCTGCTCGGTTCGCGCCTGGTCACGAAACAGACGGGGCCGCAGGGTCTGCCGGTAAACCGTCTGTTCGTTGAGCGTCCCGTCGATATCGAACGCGAACTCTATCTGGGCATGCTGGTGGACCGCGCCAGCCGCCGCGTCACGGTCATGGCGTCGGCCGCCGGTGGCATGGACATCGAAGAGGTGGCGGCCGCCACGCCGGACGCGATCTTTACCGAACAGATATGGCCTGTCACCGGCCTGCAGCCGTACCAGGGCCGCAAGCTCGCTTTCGCCCTCGGCCTGGAGGGTGGCCAGGTGCGCGAGCTGACGCAGATGCTGCTGGCGCTGTACCGCCTGTTCACCGAGCAGGATGCCAGCCTGGTCGAGATCAATCCGCTGGTGGTGAAAGCCGATGGCGGCCTGCTGGCACTGGATGCCAAGCTGGATCTGGACGACAACGCCCTGTACCGCCACAGCCGCGCCGCCGACTGGGCTGACCCCAGCCAGGAGGACGAAAAGGAGCGTGCTGCCGCCGAACATGACCTGAACTATGTCACCCTGGACGGGGATATCGCCTGCATGGTCAATGGCGCCGGCCTGGCCATGGCCACCATGGACCTCATCAAGCTGCACGGCGGCGAGCCGGCCAATTTCCTCGATGTCGGCGGTGGTGTGACCGCCGGGCGGGTGGCGGAGGCCTTCAAGCTGATTCTTTCGGATGACAAGGTGCGCGCCATCCTGGTCAATATCTTCGGCGGTATCGTGCGCTGTGACCTGATCGCCGAGGGCATCATCCAGGCCGTGCAGGAAGTACAGCTGGAACTGCCGGTGGTGGTGCGGCTGGAAGGCACCAACGTAGAGCGTGGCCGCGAACTGCTGGCCGGATCCGGTTTGAATCTCATCGCCGCCGACGGTTTGACCGATGCGGCACAGAAAGTGGTCGAGGCGGCACGATGAGCATTCTGGTCGATAAGGATACCAAGGTGATCTGCCAGGGTTTCACCGGCAGGCAGGGTACCTTCCATTCCGAGCAGGCGATCGCTTATGGCACGCAAATGGTCGGCGGCGTGACGCCGGGCAAGGGCGGCCAGAGCCACCTCGGTCTGCCGGTGTTCGATACCGTGCACGATGCCGTGCGCGAGACCGGTGCCGAGGCCACCATGATCTACGTGCCGGCACCGTTTGCGGCCGACGCCATCCTGGAGGCGGCCGACGCCGGCATCCGCGTGGTGGTGTGCATCACCGAGGGCATTCCGGTGCTCGACATGCTGAAGGTCAACGCGGCGCTGGCCGGCACCGGCGTGAAGCTGATCGGGCCCAACTGTCCCGGCGTCATCACGCCGGGTGAGTGCAAGATCGGCATCATGCCGGGTGCCATCCACGCACCGGGCGGCATCGGCATCGTGTCGCGGTCCGGCACCCTGACCTATGAAGCCGTCTACCAGACCACCCAGGCCGGGCTGGGTCAGAGCACCTGTGTCGGCATCGGCGGCGATCCCATCCACGGGCTGGGCTTCGTCGACTGCCTGAAGATGTTCGAGGCGGACCCCGACACCCGCGGCATCATTATGGTCGGCGAGATCGGCGGCAGCGCAGAGGAGGCGGCGGCCGAGTACATACAAGCACACGTCAGCAAGCCGGTGGTCGCCTATATAGCCGGCGTCACCGCGCCGCCCGGCAAGCGCATGGGCCACGCCGGTGCCATCATCAGCGGCGGCAAGGGCACGGCCGTCGCCAAGTTCGAGGCGCTGGAACGCGCCGGCGTGGCAGTGGTGCGCTCGCCGGCGGAGATGGGCAGCCGCATGCAGGATCTGATCGGGACCGGGCACCGCGGTTAACTGAAACCCATGCCATCCGACAGAAAACCGGGGGACAGGGCCTCGCTGCGGTTGGTCATGGCGCAGTGCAACCTGCTGGTCGGCGACGTGGCAGGCAACACCGACAAGGTGATCGAACTGGCGCGCCGTGCGCGTGACGAATTCGATGCCGATCTGGTTGTTTTCCCCGAACTGACCCTGACCGGCTACCCGCCGGAGGATCTGTTGCTGCGTCCGGCCCTGCAGGAAATGGTCGATGCCGGCCTGCACCGGATCCTGTCCGGCGTGCGGGGCATCCATATACTGGTGGGCCACCCGGAGCTTGAAGGCCATGCGCGTTTCAATGCCGCCTCGCTGATCTTCGAACGCCGGGTGGTGGCACGCTGCCGCAAGCACTATCTGCCCAACTACAGCGTATTCGACGAAAAGCGCTATTTCGTGCCGGGCGACGGCTATGCGGTCGCCGAGGTCAATGGCGTTCCCCTCGGTATGACCATCTGTGAAGATATCTGGATGCCCGAGCCGGCACGGCAGGCGCGGCAGGCCGGTGCACGCCTGCTGGTGAACATCAATGCCTCGCCCTTCCACGTCGGCAAGGGCGATATACGCGAGTCGGTGGTCGCCGGCCGGGTGGCGGAGACCGGCTGTCCGGTGGTCTATGTCAACCTGGTCGGCGGCCAGGACGAGCTGGTGTTCGACGGCGAGTCTTTCGTGCTCGATCAGGAAGGGCGGGTGGTGCAGCGCGCGCCCGCCTGCAGCGAGGGCCTGTATGAGGTGGACATCGAGGCGCAGGACGGGGTCGTACGGCCGCTGGCGGGTGAGGTCGCCGGGCGTCCACCGGAAATTGCCGGTATCTACCAGGCCCTGGTCCTGGGCGTGCGCGACTATATCGAAAAGAACGGTTTCCAGGGCGTGGTGATCGGCCTGTCCGGCGGCGTCGATTCGGCGCTGACGCTGGCGATCGCCGTCGATGCCATCGGCGCCGACAGGGTGGAGGCGGTCATGATGCCGTCGCGCTACACGGCCGACATCAGTCTGGAGGATGCGCGCGCCGAGGCGGAGACCCTGGGTGTCGACTACCGGATTATCCCCATCGAGCCGGCCTTCCAGGCATTCCTGGACATGCTGTCGGATGCATTCAAGGATTCCCAGCCGGACGTGACCGAAGAGAATATCCAGGCACGTTGCCGCGGCGTGATTCTCATGGCACTGTCCAACAAGCAGAGACGCATGGTGTTGACCACCGGCAACAAGAGCGAGATGGCGGTCGGCTATGCCACCCTGTACGGCGACATGGCCGGCGGTTTTGCGCCCATCAAGGATGTGCCCAAGCTGATGGTGTACCAGCTGTGCGAGTACCGTAACAGCCTCGGTCAGGTGATTCCGCAGCGCGTGCTGGAACGGCCGCCGTCGGCCGAACTGGCGCCGGACCAGAAGGACGAGGACAGCCTGCCGCCCTACAGCGTGCTCGACCCCATACTGGAAGGCTACATCGAGCACGACAAGAGCATCGCCGAGCTGGTGGCGGCCGGCTTCGACGAGCAGACCGTGCGCCGCGTGGCGGCCATGGTCGAGCGTAACGAATACAAGCGCCGCCAGGCACCGCCGGGCGTGCGTATCAGCCAGCGCGCCTTCGGCCGCGACCGCCGCTACCCGATCACCTCCGGCTACCTCGCTGCCCAGCTGCGCGCCGGGAAGTCCTAGCCCGCATTTCTCACCAACTTCCTGCTGCGGCGGCGCCATGCCGCGCGCTGGCAGGCGTTCACCCGGTCGGGCTGCTCGACATTGTGTCGGCCATGCCTGCACGGCCCTCGGTCGCGAACGCCTGCCATCACGGGACCTGTCACCGCCTCGCTACGGAAGCTGGTGAGAAATGCGGGCTGGCCGGGTTCGATTTTTGCGATTTGTTCCGGTAGTGTTAGTCTTTGCTCTACCAACCTGAACAGGGGGCAGACCTAATGAAAAAAATCGAAGCCGTCATCAAGCCGTTCAAGCTGGACGACGTGCGCGAAGCGCTGTCAGAGATTGGTATTACCGGTATGACCGCGATCGAGGTGAAGGGATTCGGGCGCCAGAAGGGTCACACCGAGCTTTACCGCGGCGCCGAGTATGTGGTGGATTTCCTGCCCAAGGTGAAGCTGGAAATCGTGGTCAAGGAAGCCGATCTGGAGCGCTGCATCGAAACCATCAGCAAGGCGGCCCAGACGGGCAAGATCGGCGACGGCAAGATCTTCGTGTCACCGGTCGAGAAGGTGGTGCGCATCCGCACCGGTGAAACCGACCAGGACGCGATCTGAGTTCATTCTCCAGAGCGGTTGATGTCCAGCACCCGCTGGGCGTCCTGCGCCAGATCCTGCATGCCCAGTTTCGTGTAGGCGCGCACCAGGACCTTTAGCGCTTCCTGGGCCGCCGGCGTGCGCTGGTAGTTCTCGATGACGTACCTGGCGCGGTTCGCGGCTGCCACCCAGGCGCCCCGTTTCATATAGTAGTTGGCGACGTTGATTTCGTACTGCGCCAGGTTGTTGTGCAGGAAAATCAGCCGTTGCCTGGCATCTTCCGTATAGCGGCTGTCCGGAAACAGCTTCACCAGTTGTGTGAAGTCATTGAACGCATCGCGCAGGGCACGGGTGTCGCGCTCCGAGGGTTTCCGGTTGGTGAAACGATCGACGACATCGGTGCCCCGGTTATAGTTCACCAGTCCCTTCAGGTAATAGGCGTAGTCCAGATGCGGGTGTCCGGGGTTGTTGCGGATAAAGCGGTCGATGGTGGCGATGGCGGAATCCGGTTCGTCGAATTTGTAATAGGCGTAGGCGATTTCCAGCTGCGCCTGCTGGGCGTACTTGCCGAACGGGAAGCGGGCTTCGAGTTTTTCGAACGAATCGATGGCGGTCTGGTAATCCCCGGCGTCCAGCGCCCCTTTTGCGCGCTGGTAGAGTTCGTTGGCCGACAGCTTGTCCAGCGGGTCGTCCGGCGTGGTGGAGCAGCCCGCCATCAGCAACAGCAGGATCAGGGGGAAAAGGCTCGACAAGCGCATGAGCTTCCGGTATCCAGTCAGATCAAGAGGTGAACCGGAATTGTAAGCCCGCTGCCCCGACCTGTCATCAATTGCCGTTTTCAGACTTATGGTCCGACGTATTCAACTCAGCGCCCGCATACCCGCGGACATGGCCGGCCGGCGCCTCGACCAGGCGCTGGCGGACCTGTTCCCGGACTATTCGCGCAGCCGGCTGCAGCAGTGGCTGCGCAGCGGCCGGATATTGCTCGACGGAGGGCCGTGCAGGGCCAAACAGCGGGTCATCGGCGGCGAAAAGGTGGTGGTGGACGCCGAATCGCAGGCCGACACCGGGGTGTATCCCCAGCCCATCGAGCTGGACGTACGCTACCGTGACGACGAACTGCTGGTCATCAACAAGCCGCCCGGCCTGGTGGTGCACCCCGCGGCCGGCAATCCCGACGGCACCTTGCAGAATGCGCTGCTGCACCTGGATCCGGCCCTTGCCGGCGTGCCGCGAGCCGGCATCGTGCACCGGCTGGACAAGGACACCAGCGGCCTGCTGGTGGTGGCGCGCACGCTGACGGCGCACAAGTCGCTGGTCGAGCAGTTGCAGCAGCGCAGCGTACAGCGGGAATACCTGGCAGTCGTCCACGGCGTGCTGCCGGCCGGCGGCACCATCGAGGCGCCTGTCGGCCGCCACCCCCGCGACCGCCTGCGCATGGCGGTGGTCGAGAGCGGCAAGGCTGCGGTGACCCATTTCCGGGTCCTGGAACGTTTCCGCGCCCACAGTCTGCTGCGTGTAAGGCTGGAAACCGGCCGCACTCACCAGATCCGGGTGCACATGGCGTGGCGGCACAACCCGCTGGTGGGCGACCCCCTGTACGGCGGCCGCCTGCGCCTGCCTGCCGGCGCCGGTGACGAAGTGAAGGAAGCGCTGCGCGCCTTTCACCGCCAGGCCTTGCATGCCATGCGGCTGGCGCTGGTGCACCCGGTCAGCGGCGAGACCCTGAGCTGGGAGGTGGACATGCCGGCCGATATGGCGGCACTGGTCGCGGTATTGCGCGCCGACCGCGAAGCTGCAGAGGCCGGGCCCTGAATGGACTGCGTGATTCCCGACTGGCCGGCTCCGCCGGGGGTGCGGGCGCTGACGACCACCCGCGCCGGTGGTTTCAGCCGGCCGCCCTATGGGAGCTTCAACCTGGCGGATCATGTCGGCGACGCTGCCGACAGCGTGGCGCGCAACCGTGCCCTGCTGCGCGAGCGCTTCGGGGTGCCGGCGGAGCCCGTGTGGCTGTCGCAGGTGCATGGCAGCAGGGTCGTGGAGGCCGGCACACCGGCTCGTGCGGACGCAGCGTACAGTTGCCGGCCGCAGGTAGTCTGTGCCGTACTGACCGCTGACTGCCTGCCGGTGCTGTTCTGTGATCGGGCCGGCACCTGTGTCGCCGCCGCACATGCCGGCTGGCGCGGCCTGGCGGGCGGCGTGCTGGAGGCGACGGTCGAGGCGTTGCCGGCCGGGGCTGCCGACCTGATGGCGTGGCTGGGACCGGCCATCGGTCCGGAGTCATTCGAGGTGGGCGACGAGGTGCGTGAAGCCTTCATCGGCGTTGACCCGGTTGCGGCACGGGCATTCCGCCCGACGTCGGCGGAGCGCTGGTATGCCGATCTCTACCTGCTGGCGCGCCAGCGTCTGTCGGCCGCCGGCGTCGGCGAGGTATTCGGCGGCGGCCACTGCACCTTTCGCGACGAGGCGCGTTTCTATTCCTATCGCCGCGACGGCGTGACCGGCCGCATGGCATCCCTCATCTGGCTGCAACCCACCGTGGCGGCATCTGGTAATGCGTGACCACCAAGGCGCACCAAGGAAAATCTTCATTAACCGTGAAGGACGCCAGGGACGCGAAGGAAAGATTCTTCGATATTTTCCCTTCGCGTCTTTAGTCCCGTAGGGTGGTGGTGAGCGCAGCGAACCCCACCGGGGGGCGGTGCGGTTGTCCACACGGCGTGGGCTTGCAGGCAGGATGCTTCGTTTGGCCGGGACGTACCAGGATTCAGTGGTTCTGTTAAGAGGTGGCCGCCGAACGGTTATGGTGGGGTGCGCTTCGCGCACCCCACCCTACGTGTTATGAAACGGCGTTCACCCTTCGATCGACGGGGCCGCTTGCTGTATCATCCGGCGGCAGTTTGCGACCGGACTTCCTGAATGTCACCGCTTTCCTGGATTCTGCTGTTCTGCCTGCTGGGCGGCGTGCTGAGCGTGCTGGCCGCCGGCGTCTTTCTGCTGCTGCCGGCGACCGTGCGCATTCGCCTGCTGCCGCACTTCGTCAGCTTTGCTATCGGCGCCCTGCTGGGCGCGGCCCTGCTGGGCCTGTTGCCGCACGCGCTGGCTGGCCAGGGAGTGGAGGATTTTCATGCCGTGACTGGCACGCTGCTGGCGGGTCTGTTCGGGTTCTTTCTGCTGGAAAAGCTGGTGCTGTGGCGTCACTGTCACGCCGAACACTGTGAGCTGCACGGCACCGAGCAGGACAGCCACAACCCGGCCGCCGGTACCCTGATTCTGATCGGGGACGGCATCCACAACTTCATCGACGGCGTACTGATCAGCGCCGCTTTCCTGACCGATATACACCTGGGCATCGTCACCAGCCTGGCGGTTGCCGCGCATGAGATCCCGCAGGAAGTGGGCGATTTCGCCGTCCTGCTGCACAGCGGCTTCAGCCGCAGCCGGGCGCTGTTGTTCAACCTGCTGTCCAGCTTCACCACCGTCGTGGGGGGGGTGCTGGCCTACTACAGCCTGAAGGAACTGGAAGCCTGGCTGCCTTACGTGCTGGCCGTGGCAGCCTCCGGCTTCATTTATGTGGCCGTTGCCGACCTGATACCCGGGTTGCACAGGCGTGCGGAGTTCAGCGCCACGGCCAAACAGCTGCTGCTGATAGGTGCCGGTGTGGCACTGATCGCGGTGACCCATTCCACGTTGCACTGACGCGAGGGCTTGTCATGTCGGACTGGTATATGTTGACGCTGGTGGGCAGGGACCAGCCGGGTATCGTTGCGCGGGTGACCGGCGCCCTGTACAAGGCCGGCTGCAACCTGGGCGAGACGTCCATGATGCGGCTGGGCAGCAATTTCGGCGTCATGCTGATGGCGCGTTCCGAGGGTGGCGCCGGGGCGCTGGAGGCGGCCCTGGGACCGGTGGTCGACGAGCTGGGTCTGAGCCTGCACCTGGATCCGGTCGACCCGGAACTGCACCGCCACCCGGTGCCGGACGTCTGTATCACGGTGCACGGCGCGGATCGTGCCGGCATCGTCGCCCAGGTCACGGCGGCGGCCGCCGACGCCGGCCTGAATATCCTCGACCTGGAATCGGATGTGGGCGGCACGGAATCCGATCCGATCTACGTCCTGCATATCGAGGGGACGGCGGCGCAAGGCGTGGAGGCGCTGAAAGCGGCGCTGGAACCGTTGCAGGCCAGCGGCATCAAGGTGGACGTCCGGCCGATCGACACGCTCATCGGGTGAGGTGTGGCGGTACTGAAGATCCTCACCTATCCGGACGAGCGCCTGCGCCAGGTGTCGACGCCGGTCGAGCACTTCGACGAACGCCTTGCCGGGCGCATCGCCGATCTGGAGGAGACCCGACTCGACGGGCCGGCCGCGGTGGGTATCGCGGCGCCGCAGGTGGGCTGGTTCGAGCGGGTGGTGATCGTCGACGTATCCGGCCGCAAAAACACGCCCAATCACGGCCGGCTGGTGTTGATCAACCCCGAGATCACGGACTGGGAAGGCTACGCGGTGGGCCGCGAAGGCTGCCTGTCGGTGCCCGACTACACCGGTAACGTGATCCGCGCCGAACGCATCCATCTGCAGGCCCTTGACCCACAAGGTAAACGCCTGGAGTTCGACATGGAGGGCTTCGAGGCCCGCGCCGTCCAGCACGAACTCGATCACCTCGACGGCCTGCTGTTCCTGGACCGGCTGGTGAGCCGGCGCCGTGATTTGTTTCGGCGCAAGAATTATAAATAAGGGATAGCCACGGAAAGCACGGAAAGCACGGACAAAACCTTCGTTTTCGGGACTCGCGCTGCGCGCGTGGTCCCGGACCCCGACGGTACCCCACGCCCCAAGGGGGCCTGGCTTTCGGGCCGCGCGCAGCGCGCCCACAAAAAGGGTTTTGTCCGTGCTTTCCGTGTTTTCCGTGGCCATATAACAGCTTTTACCCCCCCAAACCCCAAAAGAACCACATTCAGAGGCGGGCGGTTTCCTTGAAATCCCCCGCATTCCCACCCATATACTTCTGCAGACGACGAATTCTTCACGAGGAGACCCCTTGCCATGCGCATGGATAAACTGACCAGCAAGTTCCAGATGGCCCTGGCCGAGGCGCAAAGCCTGGCGCTGGGCCGGGACCACAACTACATCGAGCCGGTACACGTGATGGTGGCGCTGCTCGACCAGGAGGGCGGCAGCGTGCGCCACCTGCTGACGCAGGCCGGCGTCAACGTCAACCTGCTGCGCTCGCAGTTGGGCGAGATGCTCGATCACCTGCCGGTGGTCGAGGGCACCGGTGGCGAGGTGCACGTCTCCAACGATCTGAACCGGCTGCTGAACCTGACCGACAAGCTGGCCCAGAAACGCAACGACCAGTACATCTCCTCCGAGCTGTTCGTGCTGGCCGCGGTCGAGGACAAGGGCGCGGTCGGCGATCTGCTGCGCAAGGCGGGGGCGAGCAAGGGCGCCGTCGAAAAGGCCATCGACAACGTGCGGGGCGGCCAGAAGGTCGACGATCCCAACGCCGAGGACCAGCGCCAGGCACTGGAAAAATACACCATCGATCTCACCGAGCGCGCCGAGCAGGGCAAACTGGATCCGGTCATCGGTCGCGACGACGAGATCCGTCGCACTGTCCAGGTGCTGCAGCGGCGCACCAAGAACAACCCGGTGCTGATCGGCGAGCCCGGCGTCGGCAAGACCGCCATCGTCGAGGGCCTGGCGCAGCGCATCGTCAACGGCGAGGTGCCCGAGGGTCTGAAAGGCAAGCGGCTGCTGTCGCTGGACATGGGCGCGCTCATTGCCGGTGCCAAGTTCCGCGGCGAGTTCGAGGAGCGCCTGAAGGCGGTGCTGAACGATCTCGCCAAGCAGGAAGGCCAGATCATCCTGTTCATCGATGAACTGCACACCATGGTCGGCGCCGGCAAGGCCGAGGGCGCCATGGACGCCGGCAACATGCTCAAGCCGGCGCTGGCGCGCGGCGAGTTGCACTGCGTGGGTGCCACCACCCTCGATGAATACCGCCAGTACATCGAGAAGGATGCAGCACTCGAACGGCGCTTCCAGAAGGTGCTGGTCGATGAGCCCAGCGTGGAAGACACCATCGCCATTCTGCGCGGCCTCAAGGAGCGCTACGAGGTGCATCACGGCGTGGAGATCACCGACCCGGCGATCGTCGCCGCGGCCACCCTGTCGCACCGTTACATCACCGACCGGCAGCTGCCCGACAAGGCCATCGACCTGGTCGACGAGGCGGCATCGCGCATCCGCATGGAAATCGATTCCAAGCCGGAACAGATGGACAAGCTGGAACGGCGTCTGATCCAGCTCAAGATCGAGCGCGAGGCGCTGCAGAAAGAGTCCGACGAAGCTTCCAGGAAGCGGCTGGAAAACCTGCAGCAAGAGATCGACAGGCTGGAACGCGAGTACTCGGATCTGGAAGAGGTCTGGAAGGCCGAGAAGGCAGCCGTGCAGGGTACCCACCATATCAAGGAAGAACTGGAGCGTGCCCGCCAGGAACTGGAGACCGCCCAGCGCGCGGGCGACCTGGCGCGCGCCGGCGAGCTGCAATATGGCCGTATTCCGGAGCTGGTGAAGCAGCTCGATATGGCGGCGCAGGCCGAAATGCAGGAAATGAAGCTGCTGCGCAACAAGGTCACGGAAGAGGAAATCGCCGAAGTGGTATCGAAGTGGACCGGCATTCCGGTATCCAAGATGCTGGAAGGCGAGCGCGAGAAACTGCTGCGCATGGAAGAGGCCCTGGGCAGGCGTGTGGTGGGGCAGGACGAGGCCGTCAAGGCCGTGTCGGATGCCATCCGCCGCTCGCGCGCGGGCCTGGCCGATCCCAGGCGGCCCAACGGTTCGTTCCTGTTCCTGGGGCCGACCGGCGTCGGCAAGACCGAGCTGACCAAGGCGCTGGCCGAGTTCCTGTTCGATACCGAAGAGGCGCTGGTGCGCATCGACATGTCCGAGTTCATGGAGAAACACTCCGTGGCCCGTCTGATCGGTGCGCCGCCCGGCTACGTCGGTTACGAAGAGGGCGGTTATCTCACCGAGGCGGTGCGGCGCAAGCCCTACTCGGTGATCCTCATGGACGAGGTCGAGAAGGCGCACCCGGATGTGTTCAACGTGCTGCTGCAGGTGCTGGACGATGGCCGCCTGACCGACGGCCAGGGCCGCACGGTCGACTTCCGCAACACGGTCATCGTGATGACCTCCAACCTGGGCAGCCAGCAGATCCAGGAACTGGCCGGCGAGGAGAACTACGACCGCATGAAAAGCGCGGTGATGGAGGTGCTCGGCGCGCATTTCCGGCCCGAATTCATCAACCGTATCGATGAGGTCGTGGTGTTCCATCCGCTGGGACGCGAGCAGATCCGCTCCATCACCGGTATCCAGGTCGGTTACCTGCGGCAGCGGCTGGCGGAACGGGATCTCGGTCTGGAGCTGACGGAAGCGGCGCTGGACAAG
>Ga0256830_1001744_pt1 | contig 15045 bp, 14 predicted proteins | sample 128326metaG_FD_190537 | JGI IMG/M metagenome (GOLD analysis project Ga0256830, IMG submission 190537) | Hydrothermal vent microbial communities from Lau Basin, Pacific Ocean - 128-326 | ecosystem: Environmental > Aquatic > Marine > Hydrothermal vents | place: Pacific Ocean: Lau Basin | collected... | reverse complement strand
CGGGATCCGCGATATCTTCGGCGACCATCAGGCCGCCCTCCTGGGCACGGGAGAGGCCGTTGAGTTCAGCCGTACGGGACGGCGCAATCCCGCCGGATTCGCGCGCAGCAATCTGTTGCGCGTCGCCTATCTCCTGGAGGATGATGAGCTCAAGCGCAGGACCTGGCGCGTCATGGACCGCGCCCAGGACAGTCAATATCAGGAAGCGGTGCTTGCGCAGGATATCGAAACCATCGAGATCCGCTATCTGGACGGGCAACTCAACTGGAAAAAGCAGTGGCCGATACCCAATCCTGCCTCAAGCGCGCCGCCCGCGCTGCCCAGGGCCATCGAATTTTCCATTGAGAACGAGGAACTGGGGCGTATCACCCGCCTGTTCCGCATTCCCCAGGGCATGGCGGCCGCACCGAAGGGGGCAACTTGAGGGGCGATAAGGTAAAATTAGCGGGTATTCACCACGAAGTACCCGAAGAAACCAACCCAACATGCATGACAAGTCGTCGAATATCGGGTTATGGCGCAAATATTTTTGAACACACTTTCTGTACAATGAAATCAAATCCTTGTGAACTCCGTGTGCCCTGTGGTGAGAAATTGATTACATCCTAAACATAATGCTGGCAAAACACTCACACCAGACCGGCGTGGCACTGGTCACCGCCCTGCTGGTCACCGCCATCGCAACGGTCACGGCCGTCTCCATGGCCGCGCGCCAGCAACTGGACCTGCGCCGCACCGCCAATGTACTGGACACGGATCAGGCCTATCTGTTCGCTCTGGGCGTTGAAGCGTGGGCACGGCAGATTCTGATTCGCGATCGAAAGGATGGCAACATCGATCATCCCGGAGAAGACTGGGCCACCGTTCTGCCTCCCATCGCCGTGGAGGGCGCGCTGCTCTCGGGCAGTATCGAGGATCTGCAGGGACGCTTCAATCTCAACAACCTGCTCCAGGATGGCGCCGCCAGCGAAAAGGATATCCAGCGGTTCAGACGCCTGTTACAGGCCCTGGGGCTGGACACGAGAATTGCGCTGGCCGTGGTGGACTGGATGGATGCTGATGAAGAATTGAGTTTCCCAGACGGCGCCGAGGACAATGAATACCTGGGCATGGCCCAGCCCTACCGCACGCCCAACCGTCCCATGGCCAGCCCCAGCGAGCTGTTGCTGGTGCAGGGCGTGGACCGCCAGGCCTATGAAACCCTCGCGCCTCATGTGGCAACCCTGCCCGTACGCACTCCCATCAACGTCAATACCGCCACGGCGCCCGTGCTCATGTCGCTGGTGGAAGGATTGAGCCAATCCGATGCGGAGCAGCTCATCGAGGCGCGCGGCGACGAAGGCTATGAAAATATCAGCGCCTTCAAAAATCAGGATGTGTTCAAGGACAAGACGGAAACCATCGATAACATCAGCGTGGCCAGCAATTTCTTCATGGTAAGCGCCAATGTGCGCCTGGAGCGCGCGCAGACCCAATTGTACAGCCTCTTGTCCCGCAACAACGATGCCTCGGTGCAGGTGGTCATGCGGGCCCAGGGAGCCTACTGAATGAGCCGCCGCCTGTTCATTTTCCTGCCCGCGGAAGAAGACGCGCCCGTCCACTGGCTGCTCATGGAAGATGTGGAGGCCGGTCCCGACATTGAGATCCGGGAAGGATTGGAACAGGCCTCCCTGCACGCCACCGGGTCCCGCGTCATCGCCATCGCGCCCGGGCAGTCGGTGGTGCTGGCAAGCGCCCGCATCCCCAGCCGCAATCGCCAGCGCATACTCAGCGCCCTGCCCTATATGCTGGAGGACCAGCTCATCTCCGAAGTAGAGCGGCTGCACTTCGCCCTGGGGCAACGGGATGCCGACGGCCTTGTCTCGACCGCCATTGTTGACCGGGAACTCATGACGGCTTGGCTGGCGCGCCTGCGCTCCTATGACATCGAACCTGACATGGTAACGCCCGACCTGCTCTGCCTGCCCCTCTCCCCCGGCCACTGGACCCTTCTGCACGGGGCCCATCACAGCCTGATGCGGACAGGCCCTCAAAGCGGCGCCGTGATCGACAACGACAATCTGGTGGCCATAACAGGCCTTCTGCTCGACGAGGCCGCCGACCGCCTGCCCGAAACCATTGACTGTTTCAGCAGTGATCCCCAGGCCCTGCCCTTGGGAGAACTGGAGGCCGCCGTCGCCGTGTCGGTGGAAACCCTCGACGCCCCCGTGCCGGCCTTTCTTGCCCGGCATTTCCAGGAGGGCAACAGTATCAATCTGCTGCAGGGGGAATTCAGCCGCCGGGAGCAACTGGGCAGGCTGTGGCGGCCATGGTTTCCGGCCCTGGGACTGCTTGCAGCCCTGCTCCTCATCAACGGTGCCGTCACCATCGCCGATTATTTCCGTCTCGGCCAGGAACAGGCGCGCCTTGTGGAGCACAACAAACAGATCTACCGCGATGCCTTCCCGCAAAGCCGCCGCGTGGTCAACCCCCGCGCCCAGATGGAACAGGGCCTTGAGAAACTCCGCTCCGGTGACGGCCTCATGAGCAGTGGCTTCCTCGATATTCTAAAGGCCAGCGGGGCGGATTTCAGCAAAACCAAGGGATTGGTGCTGCAACGCTTCAGTTACCGCGACGGGCGCCTGGATATCGCCCTGACCATTCCCGACCTGCAGGCCCTGGACAAGCTCAAGGAGCGTCTTGTCAAAGATGCCGGACTCCTGGTGGAAATCCAGTCGGCCAGCGCCCGCAATGGCAAGGTAGAGGCACGCATGCAACTGAGACGCGCGGCATCATGAAAGAATTCCTCGCCAATCTGAGTCCCCGCGAACGGCGCCTGCTCTATATCGGGAGCGCCGTCGCCGCCGTGCTGCTGTTCTACCTCACCGTGTGGGCGCCCCTGTCCGCCAATGTCGACCGCCTGCGGGAGAACGTTGCGGAACAGCAACGGCTGGAGGCATGGATGCTGCAAGCCAAGGAAGAAGTTCTGCGCCTGCGCCAGGCCGCGGCGGGCAAGATAAAGCGCTCCCGCCAGTCTCTGCTGGCACTGACGGATCAGTCGGCCAAGCGCCAGGGGCTGGCCCAGGCCATCAAGCGCGTGCAGCCCGACGGCCAGAACAAGGTCAACATCCGTCTGGAAGGCGCGGCCTTCGATGACGTGGTGACCTGGCTGGAAACCCTGCAAGCCCAGCACGGCGTAAGCGTCGTCTCTATCACCGTGGACCGCCAGGACCAGCCGGGCCTGGTGGATGCACGGCTCACATTGCAAGGACCCGCCTCATGAAACGGGCCGGATATTACAGCGCCTTCGCGCTTGCGGCCTATCTCCTGTTCGTCGTCATCCAATTGCCCGCCGCGCAGCTTCATGACCTGCTGGACGGGGACGAAAATCTGCCCGCCAGGCTTTATCAGATTTCCGGCACCGTGTGGGAAGGCAAAGCCACGGCCGTGGATATCGGTGTCAACCGCCTTGAGGATGTACGCTGGAACCTGCGGCCCTGGGCGCTGCTGCTGGGCAGGCTGGAGGCGCGCATCGACTTTGCCAAGGGAAAAGGCCGGATCTCAGCCCTCGCCGGGCGCACCTTCGCAGGCAGCGTCTATCTGCGCGAACTCCGCGGCAAACTGCCTCTCAGCGACCTCGAATCCTTCATCAGCAAAACCCCCATGGGCCTGTCCGGAAGCCTGGACATCGCCATGACGGATTTGACCTTTGCCGATCACCTCATCGAGTCCGTCAATGGCACTCTGCGCATCGTGGGGGCGGGAGTGGGGCCTCCGGTCAACACTTCCATTGGCAATTTTACAATGGACCTGGAAACGGGTGACGAAGGGATACGCGGCGTATTGCGCGACGCGGGCGGTCCCCTTCAGGCCGAGGGCCTGTTGCTGCTGGAAGCAGACGGCAACTACAAATTCACCATGGAACTCTCCCTGCGTGATCCCACGCGAAATGATCTGCGCAACGCCCTGCGTTTCATCGGCACGCCCAGTGCCGACGGCAAGGTATCACTGGTACAGACGGGGAAGATCGATCTGGAGGGACTGCTCTGACGCTGAATACTCAGCGCTTCATGGAATCGAAGAATTCAGCGTTGGATTTGGTGGCCTTCAGCTTGTCCAGCAAAAACTCGATGGCAGCCAGCTCGTCCATGGGATGAAGCAGCTTGCGCAGGATCCACATTTTCTGCAGCTCGTCCGGCTTGGTGAGCAGTTCTTCTCTCCGCGTACCGGAACGGTTGAGATTGATGGCGGGGTAGATGCGCTTCTCGGCGATGCGGCGGTCGAGATGGATTTCCATGTTGCCCGTGCCCTTGAACTCCTCATAGATCACGTCGTCCATGCGTGAGCCCGTCTCCACCAGCGCGGTGGCGATGATGGTTAGGCTGCCGCCTTCCTCCACGTTGCGCGCGGCGCCGAAGAAACGCTTGGGGCGGTGCAGGGCGTTGGCATCCACGCCTCCGGTCAGCACCTTGCCCGAGGAAGGGATCACTGTATTGTAGGCGCGCGCCAGGCGGGTGATGGAATCCAGCAGGATCACCACGTCACGCTTGTGCTCAACCAGACGCTTGGCCTTCTCGATCACCATCTCCGCCACTTGCACATGCCGGCTGGCCGGTTCGTCGAAGGTGCTGGAGATCACCTCGCCTCGCACGGAGCGTTTCATCTCGGTGACTTCCTCGGGCCGTTCGTCGATGAGCAGGACGATGACATGGCACTCGGGACTGCGGGTGGTAATGGAGTGGGCGATATTCTGCAACATCATGGTCTTGCCCGCCTTGGGCGGGGAGACGATCATGCCGCGCTGTCCCTTGCCGATGGGCGCCACCAGCTCGATGATGCGCGGGGTGATATCCTCGGTGCTGCCATTGCCCAACTCCATGGGCAGGCGCTGGTTGGCGAACAGCGGCGTGAGATTCTCGAACAGCACCTTGCTCTTGGCCACATCGGGCGATTCGAAATTGATCTGGCTGACCTTGAGCAGGGCGAAATAGCGCTCGCCCTCCTTGGGCGGGCGGATCTTGCCCGACACGGTATCGCCGGTGCGCAGGCTGAAGCGACGGATCTGGCTGGGCGAGACATAGATATCGTCGGGACCCGCCAGATAGGAACTGTCGGCGGAGCGGAGAAAACCGAAGCCATCCTGCAGGATCTCCAGCACGCCTTCGCTGTAGATATCCTCGCCGCTCTTGGCATGAGCCTTGAGAATGGCGAAGATCACGTCCTGCTTGCGTGATCTCGCCAGCCCCTCGATACCCATCTCCTGGGCCAGGGTCAACAGTTCACTAACGGATTTTTGCTTGAGTTCGGTCAGATTCATGATGGATGCATTTTGTGTTGCTAACGAACAGCGGTGTATGGCGCCATACGCGCGCCGGTTGGACAAACTAGAGGTATTTCAAAAATGGGATATCGCCGAATCAGAGTGTACTATCGGTCTTTTTATGGCGATACGCTACCACTTATTCCAAATGGCGTCCAGTCTTTTTTGGCCGGTCCGCTGGCCTTCCGGACCATGTGCATGCCTTCCGCGCGGGGCGTAAGGATCATAACGCAGGGTTGTATTGCACTCTTCCGCGGGCGGGTCCGCGGCTACTCTTGCCGGTCTACAGGTTGCTGTCGATGAAGGCGGCCAGTTGTGATTTCGACACGGCGCCCACCTTGGTGGCCTCGACATTGCCATTCTTGAACAGCATCAAGGTGGGGATGCCACGAATGCCATATCGCGGCGGCGTTGCGGGATTGTCATCGATATTCAGTTTGGCGACTTGTATCTTGCCTGCATATTCCTCGGAGATCTCCTTCAACACGGGCGCGATCATCTTGCACGGGCCGCACCATTCGGCCCAGAAATCCACCAGTACGGGTAAAGCGGCGTTCAGAACCACGTCTTCGAAGTCTGCGTCGCTTACATGGATAATATTGTCACTCACGTTAAGGTAAACCTCCGGTTATGGTCGTTACTGGAAAAAACAGGCTGTCATCCGGGAATGAATAAGATTATTATTAACAAATTAAACCTCGTGTTACAAACTTCCGGTCATCATTTTTCCGCATGGGTTTGCCTGGAAGTCTGCCGGCCCGGCCACGGGTCTCTGTAATGAACGTTGTATCGTTTTTTGGAGTCGCGTCCGCGGAAGATATCCCTGCTGTGCCGGCCACCCGCCGGCACGCCCGGACACTTGCGTCTGCCATCATAACACAACCACCCAGATGCGCTATACGAGCCGATTATGGAAGACAACCACCTGACTGACATAGAGTTTTCGTCGTTTGACCTGCCAGGCCCGCTTCTTCGCGGCATTGTGGAGGCAGGTTATACCCATTGCACGCCCATACAGGCAAAATCCCTGCCATTGCTCTTGCAGGGACAGGACATCACCGGTCAGGCCCAGACTGGCACGGGGAAGACGGCCGCCTTTCTCATCGCCATGTTCCACCGCCTGTTGCGCGCGGCACCGCATAAGGCCCAACAGCCCCGCCAGCCGCGCGGCATGATCATCGCCCCCACCCGCGAACTGGCGGTGCAGATTCACAACGATGCCCTGGTACTGGGCAGGCACACAGGCTTCAATATCGGACTGGTCTATGGCGGCACCGCCTACGAGGCGCAACGGGAGATCTTCAAGAGCGATGTGGATATTCTTATCGGCACGCCGGGCAGGATCATCGACTATTTCAAACAGCGCCTGTTCAATCTCAAATCCATCGAGGTGCTGGTGCTCGACGAAGCCGACCGCATGTTCGACCTGGGCTTCATCAAGGACATCCGCTACCTGCTGCGGCGCATGCCCAAACCCGAGGACAGATTGACCATGCTGTTCTCCGCGACCCTCTCCTTCCGCGTCACGGAGCTGGCCTATGAACACATGAACCTGCCGCAACTGGTGCGCATCGAAACCGACCGCGTTACCGCCGACAAGGTGCGGCAGAAAATCTACTACACCTCCAACGAGGAAAAAATCCCCCTCTTGATCGGGCTGCTCAACGCCATCGATCCGCAGCGCACCATTCTCTTCACCAACACCAAGCACATGGCCAACCGGGTGTGCGCCTATCTGCAAGCCAATGATTTCAGCGCCGGCATACTCTCTGGTGACGTGCCCCAGAAGAAGCGACTCAGCCTGCTCAAGCGCTTTCAGAACGGGGATCTGGCCATCCTGGTGGCCACCGATGTAGCGGCGCGCGGGCTGCACATCCCCGATGTCAGCCATGTCATCAATTTCGACCTGCCCCAGGATCCGGAAGACTATGTACACCGTATCGGACGCACCGCACGCGCCGGTGCCAGCGGCGACGCCATCAGTTTCGCCTGCGAGGAATACGTCTTCTCCCTTCCCGATATCGAGGAATACCTGGGCCACAAGATTCCCCAGGAACCCATCACGGCCGATCTCCTGGCCGAACCCAAGAAGCCGCCGCCCGCGCCTCGTGCCCGGCGCGGAGGCCGCGACAGGCGGCCACGCCGCAACACCCGGCCGCGGCGGCGCGCATCCAGATCCAGGCATGCCTGAACACGAAACCACCATCCGCCTGGGCTTCTTTTTCGGCATCTTCGCCGTCATGGCCTGTTGGGAGCTCATCGCGCCCTGCCGCCGCCTCACGGCGTCCAAGGCGCAACGCTGGACCCGCAATCTGCTGATTGTCGCCATCAACACCCTGACCGTGCGCCTGCTCTTCCCCGCGGCCGCCGTCGGCCTGGCCCTGGTGGCGGCGCAGCAAGGCTGGGGACTCCTCAATATCATCGCACTTCCCCAGGGGCTGGAGGTGTTCCTGGCCGTCGTCGCCCTGGACTTCGCCATCTATCTTCAGCACGTGTTGTTTCACGCCATTCCCGCCCTGTGGCGCCTGCACATGGTGCATCACAGCGACGTGGACATCGACGTCACCACGGGCGCCCGTTTTCACCCCGTGGAGATCGTGCTTTCCATCCTCATCAAGTTTGCCGTGATCCTGGCGCTGGGGCCGTCGGCAACGGCGGTCATCATTTTCGAAATCCTGCTCAACGGCGCCGCCATGTTCAATCACAGCAACATCAGAATACCGCCGCGGATCGACCGGATAATGCGCCTGTTCATCGTCACACCGGACATGCATCGCGTCCACCATTCGGTCATCAAGGACGAAACCAACAGCAATTTCGGATTCAACCTGCCCTGGTGGGACCGCCTGCTGGGCACGTACCGGGACCAGCCCAGCCTCGGTCATCAGCACATGGAAATCGGGCTGCGCTCATTCCGCAATCCTGACTGGCTGACCCTGCCCCGCCTGCTGGCGCTGCCCTTCACTCACGATGCCCGCGACTACCCCCTGAACCGGGAAAGCGAGTAACCCGCATTTTCACCAGGCTGGCGGGATAAACGATCAAAAGCAACTGGCGACACCGCTTTCCAGGTCCGGGTATTTCAACTCCACGCCCAACTCGTCCAGCATGCGGCGGTTGTCGATGCGGCGCGATTCGCGCAGAAACTCCAGCATGCCCTTACTTAACACCTTTTCCGCCTCATCCCAGGACAATGACGGCGGCGGCTTCAATCCCGCCATTCTAGCTACCAGTGCATAATATTCCGCCATGCGTCCGGGGCGGCCATCACTGACATTGTAGACATGCAAACCCGTGGCACGCTGTGCGGCGCGGCGGCATACCTCCACCAGATCGTCTTCGTGAATGCGGTTACTGTAGGGCGCATCCGGCGCTACGAGCATCCCCTGTCCCTTGCGCAGGGCTTCGATGGGCAGGCGCCCGGGGCCATAGATGCCGGCGATGCGCAACAGGACGACGGGCACACCGCTGCGCTGATGCCACTCCGTCAACTGCCGTTCCGCATCCAGGCGCCGCTGGCCGCGCGGATTTCCCGGACGGGGAGCGCGGTCTTCATTCACCCAGGCGCCATGACATTGCCCGTAAACCCCCGTAGTGCCCAGATACACCACAGCCCTGGGTGGCGCATCCGGTTGCACGCTGGCCAGAAAATGCCGCATGCGGACATCGTGGACGCCATGATCCGGCGGCGGCGCCGCGTAATAGACGCGGGCATTCCGCAGGGAGGGAAGCGGCAGGGGTACGGGCGCATCCAGATCGGCCCGCACCACTTCCAGGCCCAGCGAAGCCAGGCCCTCCAGGCGCCTGACCGCGCGCGCGATCCCTGTCACGGAACATCCGTCCGCCAGCAAGCCGCGCGCCAGTTGACAACCCACGCGCCCGCACCCAACAATGACCACGGGAGAATGGTTTTCCTCTCGGGCGTGGAGCGGCCTCACCAGCGGTCTCCCGGCCATTCAAAACCCCGCAGACCTCTGCGGCCTAGAAGAGACTTCATCCGGCAATCAACAACCAGGATATTCACAAGCAGGTTCATGACCAGGCAAATCACCGTCAAGGTAAGGGAAACCACATTACTGGCGCCGGAAATCCTGCGTGTGATACTGGCGCCGGAACAATCATCCTGTCTCGACTTCCAACCGGGACAATACATCAGCATTCACCACAATGGGCAGGAACGTTATTTCTCCATTGCCAACGCCCCCCGCCCCAATGGCGAGTTGGAGCTGCACATCCGCAGGTTGCCGGGAAACGATTTCACGCATTATGTCTTCGAGCGCATGAGCTGCGGCGACCCACTCTCCGTCAGTGGTCCCTTCGGCATGTTTACACTGCGGCCTCCGGTCGGCAGACGCCTGATTTTCGTCGCCGGCGGAACAGGCTTCGCGCCCATCAAGAGTTTTGTCGAGCAGCATCTGGAATCAAAGGCGCGCCCGCCCCTCAGCCTTTACCGGGGTGCGCGCAGCGGGGCCGACCTCTATCTGGATGACTTGTGCCGCGCGTGGCAACGCCGGCGCCTAATTGAGTATATACCGGTGCTGTCTGAGGCGGAGGAGGACACGGCCTGGCAGGGCAGAAAGGGGCTGGTCCACGAAGCCGTCGTGGCGGACCAGCCCCGGCTCGGAGACTGCGAGATCTATGCCTGCGGCCCTCCGGCGATGATCACAGCGCTCAGAACCTCGCTTCTTGGCCGCGGCCTGCCGCCCGGGCAGTTTCACTCGGAAGGAGGCTGAGCCGCCGGGCGGGCGGCCGTTCTCCCTTCAACTGGCGGTTATGAGGGCGCCCTTGCTGATGTCGGCAGACTGGTCTTCCAGTTGCTGTACGGTTTCAGGCGACCTGGCCAGCATGCACTTGCGGTAGTACAACAATGCCTTCTCGCTTTCGCCCATCTCGTCCACCACACCCGCGAGTTCCTGCAGCACCTCTGCGTTTTCCTCCTCCACGGCAAGGCAGGACTCCAGATACTGGCGCGCCTTGTCCCATTGCTTGTCGCGCTTGTAGAGACGCCCCAGCGTGAGCATGAGCGAGAAGCTGTCCTTGTGGTTCCTCAGCCAGGTTTCCGCGCGCGAGAGCTGGATCTGGGTATCCCCGTTGATGAGCCCATACAGATAGACCAGGTTTTCGTCCCAGTGCTTCTGCAGATAACGGGACAGCACCATCTCGGCATTAGTGCCCGAATTGCACTTCATCAACTGATTGACATAGACGCTGACCAGTTCGGGGAGCTTGCGCACGTCCTTGTCCATGTGCTGCCACACCTCGTGGAGCTTCCTCACATCATGATCGGCACCGGCCTCGTTGAGCAGCTCCGTGTTGGCCAGAATTTCCAGTTCACGAGTCTTCTCGTAGCTGAGGATGTTGCGCTTGCGGGCCGTTGGCAACAACGCCAGCAGGTGGTGCCAGTCGCGCACGTCGTGATAGAGAGCCAGCAGGCGCTTGGTAACGGCCTCCTGCTTGGGCTCGTTGACACGCAGGATTTCCAGGGTCTTGAGGGCACGGTCCATCTTGCCTTCCTGGATGAGCAGCTCGGCGCGCGTCAGTCCGATGGCGGTTTCGGCCTTGGGCATCAGCTCGGAAGCCTTGTTCAGATACTCGTCCCGCCTGCCGTGCGCCCCCAGCTTCTCGGCGGCGCGCGCGGCGAACAGGTAATTGAGCACCGGGCTCTTGGAGACTTCGATGAAGGCCATCAGTTCACGCTCGGCTTCCTTCCAGCGCCCGTTGATGAGGGCGACGACACCGTTGGTAAGCGCCTCGTGGGACTTGCGGGACAGCTTCTCGTCACGCCGCCTGCCGCGCCACTTGTTGTAATTGCCGGGAAAAAAGAACACCTTCATGACCACCCGCATGATGAGGTAGAACACCACGAAGGCGACACCCAGCGCCACCGAGGCGAGGATGAAGCTGGTCTCGATGGTCCAATCCTGGAAGTTGATGACGATATAGCCGGGATCGTCGCGCGCCACCAGGGTGATGACAACCGCGATCACGAGAACGATCAGTGCTGTGAATAGTAGTTTCATGGTTATTCACCACCGTTGTTGTTTGATTGCGGGGATGCCGCGGTGGCAAACGCCTGGGAGGCGATGACCTCGCGTATGGCATTGAGCGATGCGGTAAGGGATGGCAGTTCGGGATTGACCACCATCTGGTCCAGTTTGTCCAGGGACGCAAGGGCGCCGCTGACCGCCGCGTCGCTGGTGTCGTAGTATTTGTTGATCCAGTCCTTGATCGCCTTCAGGCTGTCATGGTAGATCTGCTCGTCGCGCCGCAGCAGGGCCAAGCGGGCCGTCTCAAGCTTCAGCTGCAGATTCTGCACCAGATACTCGTGTTCCTCCGGCGGCAGAATGGGCTGCTCGGGCTGCTCGCGGTGCCGCACGGTCACCAGATCCTTGAAGGCCTGCCACATGCCCAGGAAAAAGCCCTTCCAACCCTCTTCCTTCACCTCCTCTTCACTGGCCGCGCTTTCCTCCTCCGCGGCCGGGGTGGCGCCGCTGCTGGGCAGAGGCAGCTTGGTCACTGCATCCTGGAGGCTGCTGAGAGTAAAGGCAGCGCCGGCGATATCCGCCTTGGGCACGGCCAGCAAGGCATTCAGGTCATCGGCGATCATGCGCCGGGTATTGGCAAAGGCCGGGTGGCCGATCTCGCGCAAGCGGGCGTCGGCCGCGGTGAGCGCCGCCACCGCCGTGCCCACGTCGCGCTTGAACTGGAGGCTGTCGATGGCGATCCGGATAAGATACTCCACTTCCTCCGGCTCCCAGACGGGCTCCTCGGGCTTGACCTCGTTAAGCTTCTCCTGCAGGGAGGCCAGTGACTGCTGGAGGATGTTGAAGTCACCCGTAAGCTTGTCATTGAGGCGGGTGTCGAGGGCCTTCATTTCTCCCTGCAGGGTTGACTGCAAGGAGGCAATCCGGGGCTCCAGGCTGCTGGTCGCCTGGGCCAGCTGGGAGACCTTGCCCTCGATCTGTCCGATGCGCTGATCGGTTTCCTTGAAACGGCTTTCCACCTGGCCGGCAATCTGCCCCGTCTGGCTGTCCAGTTGGCCCACTACCGCAAGGTTCTTCTGCCATAGCTGATATCCCCCCACGATGCCGCCAACGGCGACGATCAGGGCAAGAAACGCCAGGAAAACGCCAGACTTGGATGATGATCCCTGCGCCTTTGCAGGTGGTTGGCTGGATTGCTGTTCCGGCTGACCGGCGGCAGTGGCCTCGCTGGCCGCCGCTTCGGCGCCGGCCTCGTCGGTCTGCTTGCCTTCTCCGGAAACCTCCCCCTCGTACTTCTCTATTTTTTCTTCTTTACTCATGAAATAACTCTCCGAGAGCTTTCGTTTTTATTGATAGCATACCACGCTTCGATCGCGGCCACTAATCCTTCATCGCTGGACAGCGATGCGACAACGGGTTCATGAACGAACCCTAATTTGCATGCAAACATGGCGTTGCGGTGGCTCATCACCACCATGGGTGTGCGCAAAAGCCTGTCCCGGTTCTCTTCGGCGGTGATCTCATAGAGGTTTTGCATGCCCTCATTGCTGCTCACCACCATGATGTCGGCGCCGCCCTCGCGCAGCAGGCGGTTCAGTTGCGCGGAACTGTCTTCGGGTATGACGCGGCGGTAGACTTCTGCATAATAAACCGATGCGCCCCGTTCTTTCAGGGTGCGCGCCAGCAGTTCCCTTCCTCCTTCCCCACGGAAGATGATAATTTTTTTTCCCGCCACTTGCCACATTTGCTCTTCGGCCAGCAGCGCTTCGCTGTTGTAGGCCTGGGTTGGACAAATATCCGCATACAACCCGTGCCTTACCAGCGCCTCCGCACTGCGCTTGCCCACCACCGCCAGTTTCAGGCGCGCTGGCCAGCCACCCCGGGCGCTGACCAGGCGATGACCGTGCTCGACTGCATTGGCGCTGATAAAGACTGCCAAATCAAACTCTTCCAAGCGATCCACGAGTGCCCTGGCCGGCTCGGGATCCGCGATGGCGCGGATCTCCAGCGCCGGGATGGCCAGTGCCCGCCCCCCGGCTTCCTCAATCAGGCGGCAGAGATTCCGCGCCTGATCACGGGGCCGGGTGACCAGGATACGCAGCCCCGTCAGTTGCCGCCCGGACGGCTCATCCGGCATAGATCGCTCTGAGGATTTCTCTTGCGCCACGGCTCAACAGATCCTCCGCCAGCTCGTACCCGATCTCCCTGGCATCACCCCGCACTCCGCGGGCATTCCCCCGGATCACCCCCCTGCCATCGGGCCATCCTACCAAGCCATTGATTTCCAAATCATTACCGCTCAATATCGCATGTCCCGCAATGGGCACCTGGCAGCCTCCTTCGAGGCGCTCATTGAGGGCGCGTTCCGCCATGACGCACACATGGGTGTCATGATGATCGAGAACGGCAATGGCGGCGTTGACCCGCTCGTCGTCCTCGCGGCACTCGATGCCGATGGCGCCCTGGCCGATGGCCGGCAGGCACAGATCCAGTGTCAGTTTCTCGGTGATGCGCGCGCCCTCGCCCAGGCGCATCAGGCCCGCGGACGCCAGGATGATGGCATCAAAGCGCCCCTCTTCCAGGCGCATCAGGCGCGTGCCCACATTGCCTCGCAGGCTTTCGATGACCAGATCCGGGCGCTGTTCCATCAACTGGCACTGCCGGCGCAAACTGGAAGTCCCCACGCAAGCCCCGCGAGGCAGGGCGTTGAATCGGTCATACTTCAGGGAAACGAAAGCATCCCTGACCTCCTCGCGTTCGAGTATCACCGGCAGGTGCAGGCCCGCGGGCAGTTCCACGGGTACGTCTTTCATGGAATGCACGGCAATGTCGGCCCGCCCGTCCAGCAGGCTCTGTTCAAGCTCCTTGACGAACAAGCCCTTGCCTCCCACCTTGGCCAGTGGCGCATCCAGGATGCGGTCGCCCTGGGTGGTCATCTTCACGAGTTCCACCGTCATGCCGGGAAAGGCCGTCTCCAGGCGTGACCGCACGTGTTCCGCCTGCCACAGGGCGAGGGGGCTCTTGCGGGTGGCGATACGGATGATTTGATCAGGCATGCATGAACTCTTTAATCTATTTTAGTTGTAGTTATGTGCCGGTCCGCCCCGCGTGCGGCGCGCCGTTTGGGTGGGGAATGTCCGCGGATTCCGACCGTCTATTATAACCCCGCAAAACAATATGATGTAAGGGGGATGGGAAAAGGGATGGCGGCGGCAGCGCTAATTTTCCGCCCCCCCTCATAAAAGTGGCGGAATTACATGGTTTTACCTTATATTATCAACCCGGCAACAATATTTCATCCATACAGGCAATCTCCGGCCCATGACACAAGATGACAACACCGGCAAGCCCTGGGCAGGGCGCTTCACGGAAGCAACAGACCGTTTCGTCGAGGCTTTCAGCGCCTCCGTTTATTTCGACAAGCGCCTGTATCGCTATGACGTCGAGGCCTCCATTGCCCACGCCAGGATGCTGAACCATGTGGGCCTGCTGGAGGATGACGAGTACCAAGCCATAGAAAAAGGCCTGCTTGAGATCAAGAACGATATCGAGCACGGCGATTTTGCCTGGCTGGTGGAGCTGGAGGACGTGCACATGAACATCGAGGCGCGTCTCACGGAGCGCATCGGCATCGCCGGCAAGAAATTGCACACGGGGCGTTCGCGCAATGATCAGGTGGCGACCGATATGCGCCTGTACCTGCGCGACGAGATTGACCAGATCCGCGGTGAGTTGCGGCGCCTGCAGGATGCCCTGCTGGAC
>Ga0256830_1001743_pt1 | contig 15048 bp, 14 predicted proteins | sample 128326metaG_FD_190537 | JGI IMG/M metagenome (GOLD analysis project Ga0256830, IMG submission 190537) | Hydrothermal vent microbial communities from Lau Basin, Pacific Ocean - 128-326 | ecosystem: Environmental > Aquatic > Marine > Hydrothermal vents | place: Pacific Ocean: Lau Basin | collected... | reverse complement strand
GCGATCCTGATGGCCATGACGTTGACGGGAAATACACTGGCATCGGAGTCCGCCTGCCAGGAAGGGGATACCAAGCAGATTGACGCCTCGGATCCCACCAAGATCCATACGTATAACGGCGTTGGGCCCGTAGAGTAACGTTGACAACGGTTCACGCAATCGGATCTGGACAAGGAGTCGAAGATGCTGGAAGGCTACGATGTGGTGGTCATCGCCGGCCATGATGAATACTGGAGCTGGGATCAGCGCGATGCCCTGGACATCTTCCTGGAGAAGGGTGGCAAGCTGGCCCGGTTTGCGGCCAACATGCTGTGGCAGGTACGTATCGAGGATGGCAAGCAGGTCTGATACAAGACCGCGGCCGACGATCTGGACCCGGTACGCAATGACCCGAAGCGGCGCCTCGCCCAGCTCACCCGGCGGATTCATCGTCTACAGACGTCAGCACTGGGCCTTCGATGTCACCCCGGCGGAACGGGTGGATGCCATCGTCACGGAGCGCGGTATGGTGCTGAACCCCGATAACGACAAGATGCGCAGCATGATGGGCTGAACACCATCTATATTATTGCCTAATGAATGGAAGGGGAACTTGTTCCCCTGGCCGTGCCTGATGAGAGGGGTTGCTTCCCTATGAGCTGGTTATTTTATGGCATTGTGGAATTGCTGGGCATTTACAGTGCCTACCGCGCCATCATGGAGACCCGCACCGCACAAGGAGCCGTGGCATGGGCCATTTTCCTGGTGTCGATGCCACTGGCCGCGCTGCCAGCCTACTGGATATTCGGCCGCAGCCGGTTTATCGGCTACAAGAATGCCAGACAGATCAAGGATGACTACGTGCATCGCTCCCTCGCCGATCTGAGTGAACGTCTTTCGTCATTCCGGGTGACGCCGGTGTCCGCACATGATATAGATGTGGTGAAAACTGGAATCACCACACTGCCCGCTCTGCGTGGAAACTCGGCCGAGCTGCTGATCGATGGTGAGGCTACCTTTTCCAGCATAATGCAGGGTATTGTAACCGCACGCTCGTACGTGCTTTTCCAGTTCTACATCATCAAGGACGACGGCATTGGCACCCGCCTCAAGGAGCTTCTGTGCCGTAAGGCGCGTGAAGGGGTCAGCGTCTCTTTCCTCTATGATGAAATCGGTTCACATGCCCTGGGAGAGGGCTATCTGGATGACCTGCGGCGTGCAGGTGTGCGGGTGTCGGCATTCAATACCACCCGGGGGCGTGGCAACCGCTTCCAGCTCAACTTCCGCAACCACCGGAAGCTGGTGGTGACCGATGGTCACAGTGCCTGGCTGGGCGGGCACAACGTCGGTGACGAGTACCTGGGCAGGGACGAGAAGTTTGGTCGTTGGCGCGACACCCATCTGCATATTTCGGGCCCCGCGGTAATGGCGGCACAGCTCAGTTTTGTCGAGGACTGGTACTGGGCCACTGGGGACCTGGCCGGAGACCTGTGCTGGGAGGCGCGGACTCCCAGCCAGGCCGACCTGCCCGTCCTGGTATTGCCCACCGGCCCGGCGGATCGCCTGGAAACGGCCGGGCTGGCCTTTTCCTACTTTATCAGCAGGGCCGAGAAGCGTATCTGGATCGCCAGTCCCTATTTTGTGCCCGATGACGCCACCATGGCGGCCTTGCAACTGGCGGGCTTGCGTGGTCTGGATGTGAGGATTCTCATTCCCGAGCGCCCCGACCACAGGCTGGTCTATCTCGCCGCGTTTGCCTATATCCACGAGGCGGCCCTGGCGGGCGTGCGCTTCTTTCGTTACACGCAGGGTTTCATGCATCAGAAGGTGCTGTTGATCGATGACGACACCTCGGCCATCGGGACGGCGAACTTCGATAACCGTTCATTCCGGCTGAATTTCGAGATCACCGCGGTTATCACCGACCGTGACTTTGCCAGACAAACAGAGCGCATGCTCGAAGAGGATTTCCGGCATAGCCGGGAGATGTCCAGCGAGGACAGCGCGGCCAAGCCCCCATGGTTCCGTTTCTCGGCCAGGGCCGCGCGGCTGGCGGCGCCGCTGCTATGAGTGGTGGACACATTGGAGAGAGCGGGGATGCAGGGCAATAGGAAGGATTGCAGGGATTCAGTGACAGCACTTCACATTTGGACCGGTACCAATTCGATGTTTGCTGATAAGACATCATAAATGTCTGTCGGCTGGGCGCGGATCTTCCTCGCACTCGCGGCCCTGCAGATGCGCCGGGGGCAGATCCGGTAAGCGCGCAGGACGTGCTGGCCGGGGCTTGTTGACGCCCTGGCACTATCCGGATATTGCGTGGTGTGATGCTGAACTATAATCAAATCATCGGGCAGAGCGAGAACATCATGGAATCATTGGCAGCAATCTGCAATGAAAACCACAACCTGGAGCAGGAGACAAGTACCATGAAATCATCAACAAGAGAGTGCAAGTCCTCCATCAGTTTGCTGTCTCTGACGTTTGCCGCGGCGCTGATTCTGACATCTTCCATCACTTCGGCGGAGGAGCAGAAAGGTGAAAAGCCTCAGATTGACGCCTCGGACCCGACCCGGATAGTGACCTTCATCGGCCTCGGCCCCAAATATACCCAATATGTGGATAACAGCAATGTTAAGGAGTTGCAGTTTTCCCTGACCGTGGGGCTGGGACTCAAGGACATGATTATGGTTGAGGGCGGTTATGGCAATCAAAGCGCCACCAAAAAATATGGCATGACCACGACGGACATTCGTCATTTCCACCTCTTCAAAATGGATCAGGTGGATAAAGGCTACCGCGGTTGGGGAAGCGCCTTCCAGCTCAATCTTGCTGGAACACTGCCTGGTACCGATGGCCAAAACCTTCTCGGCCTGGGCGCTACGCCCGCCTTCGCCCTGGGTGGCGGCATCGATCTCTACCCGGTCGCTATGGTGATGAACAGCTGGGACAAGGGCTTTGGTACTTACAACGGCGGCGGTCTGAACTTTTCACCCATGCTGAGCATAAAAATGGATTACTGGGATGGTGCCTTCGTGAATATCTGGCCTCAATATACGCGGTTCTTCTGGGGTAATCTTGGCGATCTGGATGCCGGTGGCGGCCAGCTGCGCCTGGTAACCGGCGGAAAGTTCACACCGACATTACTTTGGCGGGCACTGGCTTTTTACCCGTTTGACAAGAACCTTCGTGGCTACGATTACAAAGGTGGCTTCGACCCACGAGGCAGGCAGGCCTATCTTTTTCGTATTGAACAATACTTTTAGGGGATGGCCGCCATGATACGGACAGGAGGAACGCATATGATCGCACATGGACTGACCGCGTGGCGGCAACTGACCGGCCGATTATGGCTTGGTGGCATGTTTCTCCTTGTAGCAGCCCTGTCCGCCGGCGTTTCGCTGGCAGGCCCAGCTACACCGGCGGATACCAAGGTATATGTCGCCAAGAGAATCATTACCATGGACACGGCCCGCCCTGATGCGAAGGCCGTGGCCGTCAGGGAAAGGAAGATTATCGCCGTTGGCAGCCTTGAGGAAGTCAGAAAGAAACTGGACGGGCTGAAATACGAAGTGGATAAACGCTTCGCCGACAAGGTGCTGCTTCCAGGATTTATCGACAACCATGTCCATCCCATGCTGGTGGGCGGTTTTCTGCTGCAGACGAAGTTTATCACCCCCTTCGATTGGAGCCTGCCGACAGGACAGGTCAAGGGCGTGCGTAGCCGCGAAGGCTATCTCACCCGGCTGCGCGAAATCGAAGCGGCCATGGACGATGACGGGGAATGGCTGTGGAGCTGGGGCTACCAGCGCAATTTCCATGGTGAACTCACGCGCAAGGATCTGGATGCCATCAGCAATACCCGTCCCATCCTGATTTGGGGGCGCTCCTTCCACGAGATTGTGCTCAACACCCCGGCGCTGAAGGCCATCGGTTTTCTCGGCAAGGATGACCCGCGGCACGCGCAGATCGACTGGGACAAGGGGCTGGCGATGGAGGCCGGCTTCAAACAGTACATTCTGCCGAAGCTGGCGGGCATCCTCATGCAGCCGGAAAGGATCCTGCCAACCCTGGAAACCATTGGCCAGGTTCTCCACATGGGCGGCATCACCACGACAGTGGACATGGCGGCAGGCGCCACCAACGTCGACAGGGAATGGCAGGCGCAGCAGGCGGTGTATGAAAAGGACGACACGCCCTTCCGCGTGCTGTATGTACCCCTGAGCAGCAAACTCATCGCCGACCGCCATGGCGGTTTCGAGAAAGCGGCCGAATTCTTTGCGACCTTGCCGCAAAGGAATACCCGCCACATGAAATGGCTGGACAAGCAGGTGAAGTTCCTGGCCGATGGCGCCTTCTTCTCCCAGCTGATGCAGATGAAGGATGGCTACACGGACGGCCACGAGGGTGAATGGATCATGCCGCCCGATGAGCTGAAGGAAGCGGCTGAGGTTTTCTGGAAGCGTGGTTGGCAGATTCATACCCATGTCAACGGCGATCTGGGCATGGAGGTGGTGCTGGATCTGCTGGGCAAGCTGGAAAAAGACCATCCGCGCAAGGATCACCGCTTTACCCTGCACCATGTTGGCTATTTTACCAAGGACCAAGCTGAACGCATAGGTACCCTGAACGCATCAGTTTCCGCACAGCCGTATTATCTTTACACAATGGGTGAAATCTATGCCAGGCAGGGGCTGGGGCAGGACCGCGCGCACCATATGCTGCGCCTGAAATCCCTGCTTGATAACAGTGTCAGGTTGTCGCTGCACTCGGATTTCACCATGGCGCCTGCCGAGCCGCTGAAGCTGGCCTGGGTGGCAGTAAACCGGCTTTCCGCGAATGGCAAGGTGCTGGCGCCGGAAGAGCGTATCAGCGTCGATCAGGCGCTGCGCGCCATCACCATAGACGCGGCCTACGCCATTCGGATGGAAGATCAGATTGGAAGCATCGAAACGGGCAAGATGGCTGATTTCACGGTGCTCGATCAGGATCCCCATGCCGTGCCCGCGGAACAACTCAAGGATATTCCGGTGTGGGGCACGGTGTTTGAAGGCGAGGTGTATCCGGTTGGAAACGCAAAATAGCCAACGGTAAACATCAGTGGAACATCTCGCAACAATCTGGAGGAATACGATGAACAAAGTCAAGCACTTCCTCGGCGCGATTTTATTGCTTGCTGCCCTGCCGGGCATCAGCAGTGTACAAGCCGCCACGGACAATGATGTCGGAATCTTCGCCAATGGCAATATCCTGACGATGAATCCAAAGCAGCCCAAAGCCAGCGCCATGGCCATCAAGGATGGCCGTATTCTGGCGGTGGGCGATTTGGCGGCGGTAAAGAAGGTCGCGGGTAATGACTACGAATACTACGATCTGCAAGGGCGCACGGTGACCCCGGGTTTTATTGAAAGCCATGACCACATGATATTGCATGGCGGCATCCTGATGCTGCCGGATATCACGCCGTTCAAATACCCGAAGCTGAAAGACGCCCTTGCGGCGCTGAGCAAGGTGCGCCCCGGTGAGGATGGCTGGATCAGGGCCTTCGCCATCGATCCCACGCTCTACGAGGAGAAGCGCGGCCCGACCCTGCGGGAGCTGGACGTCATGTTCCCGCATACACCGGTCATCATCTTGCACATGAGCGGTCATGGCGCCTATGTCAACAGCAAGGCGCTGGAGAGAGCCGGTATCACCAAGGACACGCCCGACCCGAAAGGCGGCAGCTTTGAAAGGGACGAGAACGGCAATTTCACCGGCTATCTCAAGGGCATGCCCGCCTGGATGAAGGTATCCTCCTTTCCCCCTTCCACCGTCGAAACCATTCGCCGGTCCGGCAAATACCGCGCCGCCCGCGGTTACACCACCGTCTCCGAGCTGGCTTTCATGAACGCCAATATGCTCAAACTCGCCGAGGAAGCCAGCAGTTTACCGGATTTCCCGGTACGCCTTCTCGGTGGCATGTTCATCACCATGCCAGGCTTCGAGGAAACCGCAAAGCAGGCAAAGAACTATGAAACCGATTTGTTCAAGGTGAAATATGTGAAGACCTGGACCGATGGCTCCACCCAGGGCGGTACCGGTTATTTCACCCAACCCTATTACAAGCTCGATGCCGATACCCGCAAGGGCGCGCGCGGCACGCAGGAGGATTTCAACAAGCAGGTCACGAAGATGCTGAATCTGGGATTTATCCCTGCCATACACGCCAATGGCGATGCCGCCATGGATCTTGCGCTCAATGCCATCGAGTATGCGCGTAAAAAGACCGGTCGAAGTGATGTGCGGCCACACCTGATTCATTGCCAGTATGTTCGTCCTGATCAGTTCGACCGCATCAAGAAAATGGGCAATATCGGCATGACCTTTTTTACCGCCCACGTCTATTACTGGGGTGACATGCACCGTGACCTCCTGATCGGCCCACAACGCGCGGCACGTATCTCTGATCTCCGCAGCGCCATCGAACGCGGTATTTTCTACGCCATGCACAATGACCCGCCGGTCACACCGCCCGAACCGCTGCACTCCATGTGGGTGGCGGTCAACCGCAAGACGTCTTCGGGCAAGGACCTGGGGCCCGACCTTCGCATCACGCCGGAACAGGCCCTGCATGCCTATACCATCGGTGCTGCTGAAGTGCTAGGCATCGAAAAGGACGCCGGCTCGCTGGAACCGGGCAAGTTTGCCGACTTCGTCATGCTCAGTGACAACCCACTGAGCCACGATCCGGCAAAGCTGAACAAGATCCGTGTGCTGGGCACCGTGATGGGCGGCAAGATCACCTATTTGTCGTCTGATGCCAACGATACCTATGATCGCTACAGTCCGCCGTCGAGCCATTGAATCGATTGAAATCGTTCAGCGGAAATAAAACAGCCAAGATGGACAGGCCGCCAAAAGTTAATTTTCCACACCTATGAGCCGCAAGGCATGCTGATACCGCTTGCTGTCCTTGCAAGTACAGATCTAACCAAGGAGATATTTCGATGGGGCCAAAACATGATGTATCACAATTGATGAAATCCGGTGTTGATGTTGACTGGTATGACAAACTGGTTGCGACAACCGATAGCTGGACCAAGGTCGGTGAATACGACCTTCTCCCCTATGATGGAATTGCCGTTGAGGTAAATGCCGGTGAGGTGTTCCGGATGCTTCAGCCTGGAGAAGCGGGAAACGCCATTGATTTCATGCTGTTCCAGCGTAACAACCCGTTTGAGAGGAACAACTTCAGCGTTACCGGGCAAAATGGCGGCATACTGCTCCGCAAGTATTCAAGAATCTGGTCCGGGCAGCCCTATACCCGGCCCATGGCCACTCTGATCGATGAAACCATGGATCTGGAGAACCTTCCCAAGGGATACGCCTACGGTTTTCATGGCGGACACTGCACCACGGAGAACATTGAGCATGCAGAGGGGCGCATCAATGGAAACAGCTGCCATTCCAATTTCTATAAATGCCTCGTGGTTGAACACGGCATTCCGGAACATCTTCTCGAAACCAACTCCAACGCTTTTGCGCCATTCACGGTAAGAATGGACGAGGAAACCGGCAATATCATCGGTGCCCTGGATGTCCGGCTGAATACCAAAAAAGGCGATTATACGGACTACTATGCCGAGATCGATTTACTGGTCGCGTTTTCACATTGTCCGGTCGGCCCCCTCGCCTGTACCTGGACAGAGGCGTGGGAGCAAAACCTGCTGGCGCCGATGCTCATCCAGGTCTTTGAAACCGGTGTTGAGCCGCAGGCGTTCAAAGGCTTTCATGATTGGCGCAAGGACTGGCCGAAAACCCAGGACCTTGACTGGAAGAAACGAACCTGATCGAGAGCTGGCCACGACCTTGGGAATGCCTGATCAAATATGGGTGAGTGAATATGAATTGATCAGAGGTTCCCAAGCGCTTACCACGGCCATACTGACCGAAACCCTGCCAGGCCGACAGAGCGCATGCTCGATGATGACTTCTGGTATAGCAGGGCGATGATCAGTGAAAATAGCGGCGCAAGGCCACAATGGTTTCGTTCCCCGGCCAGGACCGCTCGCCTGACGGCATCGCTGCTGATGGCGGTTTGCTCCCCCCTCCTTGCCAGCGAATGGATGGAGGGTCCCGATGGGGTGCTAAATCAGATCGAGGAAGAAGACAGCAAGCGTTTCGAGTCCGCTAGCACCGGGGTGATTCGTGATTACACCCGCTGGAAACAGGCGCTCAAGGAGGAGTGGGGTCTTTCCTTCGGGGTGCAGTATCTGGCGCTGTATCAGTCGCTGCAAGCAACACCTTCCCCGGATGTGGACAGGGGGGGCGGCGGCATCTTTCGCATCAACGGCAGTTACGATGTGTTCGAGACCGACGATGGCTACGCGGGCTGGATCGAGTGGCGTATCGAGAACCGGCACAATCTTTTCTGGTTGCTGGCGCCCAGCGAAATGGGAGAGCTGGCCGGTATCAAGGCGCTGAACCCGGCCGACAGCTACCTGGGGGACTTCGATACGGATCTTGCCGTCATCAACTGGACACAGCTGTTCTCCAACCGCTGGGGATTCACGGTAGGCAGGTTATCATACGCATCATATCTCGATGCCGGCTACTTTCAGAGTCTGTTTGGTGGTTTCCTCAACGCGGCCTTTATTGCCAGCCCTGCACTCGCCATTACCGGCGTGGGCGCCTTGGGTATTGCGGTCAGGGGGTTCCTGACGCCCCATCTGACATTTGGTATCCAGGCACATGATGCCAATGCGAGGAATGGCCGCTTCTCTCCCGATACCCTGCGGCAGAACGAATACCTGTCTGCCATCGATATGGGCTGGACAGGTGATCCTTACCAGCACGGCCTGGACAGGATCCTGTTGACACTATGGCGCAAGGATGCCTTGAAGAAGCAGGGGATAGGTGAAGGCCACGGCCTGGCTATCAATGGCACACTGCAGGCGGGAAATTTCATCCCCTTTCTTCATTTCGCGGTCAACAATGGTGGTGGCGGTGTCGCCGCCCGCCGGGCCGCCAGCACTGGTGTGGAATACGTACCCGGAGAGCGGGGTGGCTGGGTTTTTGGTGTTGCCTGGGCGGAACCGGCATCGGCTGGCAGCAGCAGAGATGAACTCGTGGCGGAGACTTCCTACCGCCTCGATATCATGGCTGGATTCGAGATAATGCTGGACTTGCAGTATATACGTTACACCTCTTCACGGCTGCGGGGGTCGGCAGGTTGGGTCGGTAGTCTGCGTGTCAACTTGAGCCTGTAAATACATTTTTGTCAGCGCTGCTACTGGAGGGAAGGAACGGATTCAACCCAGATCTTTCTGCCTTTATCTGCTGGCTGGACTCAATTTGAGCCGGATGAAAAAACAGTTGGGCAACCTGAGAAAAGGAGGCCTGTATCATGAAAGACGAATAAGACATGGCATGGACATGGTGTACTACAAGATGTCCGGCAACGACCTGCCCCTTTTTTTCGGGCTAGCCTCCCAGCCAGCGCTGCAGAGAATCCCGCGGCAGTTCTCCGTAGTGTTCGCGATACAATGCGGAGAAACGGCCCAGATGCGAGAATCCGCTGGCCAACGCCGCATCCGTGATGGCCCCGGCGGTTCTGTCGTTCATACGTACCGCGCGGCGGAAGGCCCTGAAGCGCAGCAAGGTGAAATACTCGTAGGGCCCGATAGCGAAACAGCCGCTGAATGCACGGTACAGGGAGCGTGGAGAAGTATCGAGATGGGAAGCCAGCGCCTTGATATCCAGTTTTTCGCTAAAGTCCATCGTCTTCATTTTTCTTATTGCCAGTTCGATCAGGCGGTATTGCCGGCCGGGTGAAAGCGTTTGCTCCCATCGCTCTCCGGAAGTCAGCCAGGGTTCCAGCAGATCGGTCAGGCGCAGGGCAAGGCGCTCCTGCAGAATACGGGCCTCTTCCTGTTCGAGCCCCCCCTGCCTGATCCTGCGGGTGATGTCGGCGGCCAGAGAGGCGACGCCATGGATTCCCGGCTGACTGATCCTGTACAGGGGCGTTTGTTGCAGCCGCCAGCCCATTTGTTCGCACAACCTGTGGCGGAGCATGAAGCCGAGGGAGCGCATGTGACGTGGCAGGACATAATCCTGTTCATGATAGGGGAAATACAGCAAGGCATGTTCCGGATCCAGTTCCCTTCCATACCACTTCGCCTGAGACGAGGCATCGAGCAGAAACGTCAGGAAAACCGCGTCATGCTGATGGTATTCCCGTACATGAAGGCAGGCGGCCGACCGGTACCAGTGGATGGACAGGTCAGGGAGCGTTGCCATTTTGACCCTTGAGCCCAGCGGGCCGGGGGTCAGTTGCAGGTACTCGAATTCCCAGTTTTCTCCGGTTGCGTCCTGGTACAGGGTTTCGACGTCGTCGGTGTGCTGTTCCAGATAAACGATTGTCCCGCCCATGTTTCGGTTCCAGAAAAAGTAAAGGAACCCCTGATCAATTCATGAACCGGCGTCTGGCGGCTGAAATGCCCCGGCTCCGCGTTGAAAATCTTGGCAATAGCATGCTATTACCTGCGCTTTTCGCCTTGATCCGGAACATTTCATCTCGCCATCCATCCGGCCCAGAATTGATCAGAGGTTCCTAACATTGACTCGTTCCGCCGGAAGATTGACAAGTACCGTTTATCATACCAGAAAGCCCATGCGGAAAGAGAGCCTTTCTTCAGGGTCTTTCCTGTCTTCACGCAAATGTGGAAGGTGGGGATGCGGGATGGATTCATGAAATCCTATATAGTGTCCGATATGTCCTGTTATTGAGGATCCTCCCGATAAGTTCATGAGATGGTGAGCCGCAGCCCGGTCCTGGATGTCAGGTGCACTGCCAAGAGAAGCAAAAGGAGAATTTCCATGATGAAACGATTATTGCTGGTTCTGCCTTTAATGTCCCTGCCGCTGGCGGCCATGGCGGACAGTTTGGGCGTGCGTGTGGGCATCGCCAATTGGGGATACGATATCCAGGGGTTTGCGCGCTATAAAAGCACCAACGAAGCGGACAACATCGATGTCAATGACGACCTGGGGTATGACAAGGATTCCCTGGCCTTCTACTATGCGGCCCTGGAGCATCCCGTGCCCTTCTTGCCCAATATCCGCATCAGCCGGACAAATATCGACACGGACGCGAATGGTGTGCTGTCTTCGAATTTTACCTACGGTAATATCACTTTTACGGTAAATGAGGCGGTCTCCAGCCGCGTGCGGCTCAAGCAGACCGATATTACCCTTTACTACCAGTTGCTCGACAATGTGGTCGGGCTCGATCTGGGGCTCAATGCCAAACAGGTTGACAGCCAGGCGGGCATTACCGGGGCGGTGAGTGGCACGGAGCGCGCCGAGGTGTCGGGCTGGGTGCCCATGATCTATGCCGGGGCGGCCTTCGATTTTCCCGTCACCGGGCTGGGCGTGAGTGCCGATGGCAGTTATGTAACTTACAGTGGCAGCAAATTCTTTGACTACATGCTGCGCGTCACCTATACCACGCCCTGGTACCTGGGCGTCGAGGCGGGCTACCGCAATCTCAGGCTGGATCTCGATGATTTCGACGGTTCCTATGCCGATGTGGAATTTGACGGGTATTTTCTCGGAGGGTATCTGCAATTCTGATCGTATGAGCTCGGCTCATCGGGTTGATACCATACCGTTGCAAAAAAATGGGTGCTGTGATTGAGCATGGTACAAGGTGCAAACAAGGAAGGCAGTCCTTGTATATAACTACAATGTAATTATAATATGGCCATGGATGGGCTCAACTTCGAATGGGATCGCCGAAAGGATGCAGCAAATCGGAAGAAGCACGGCGTTTCTTTCGAGGAGGCAAGGACGGCATTTTTTGATGAAAATGCTCGTTTTATGGCCGACCCTGATCATTCCGATGATGAGGACCGTTTTGTTCTCCTCGGTTTGAGTTCACGGTTACGATTACTGGTTGTCTGTCATTGCTACCGCGAGGAATCGGAAACCATTCGTATTATTTCAGCCCGAAATGCAGACCGCTCCGAGCGGCGTAACTATGAGGGCTTTAGAAATGCGTGATCATTACGATTTTTCAAAATCGAAAAAGAACCCTTATGCAAAGAAGCTGAAGAAGCAAATCACTATCAGACTTGACGAAGATACAATTGCATATTTCAAAGCTTTAGCCGAACAGAAGGGTATTCCATATCAAAGTCTCATTAATCTATATCTTCGAGATTGTGCAGAACGCGCACGTGACTTGAAGATAAAATGGTCATAACACATAACAAGTGCATCGGATGCGTACCCTTTTTATCAATCCGGTGCCTTTTCATTGACTTTTCTCCTGGTGGTCTCGATGATGGGTATATGCCTGCCCGAGCTTGCGCCCTGTACATGAATTTCGGGGGAGCAGTGGGCTGAGCCGTTGGCGAACCGGAAAAGCGCGCGATGGAAGCCTATCAACATATCATCGAAATCATCGCCCTGAGCATGGGCGTGGCCTGGGCCAGCGGCATCAATCTCTATCTCGCCCTGCTGGTGCTCGGGTTTCTCTCCAATACGGGCAATCTCGTGCTGCCGCCGGAACTGGAGATCGTCGCCGACCCCCTGGTGATGATGGCGGCCGGGTTCATGTATTTCGTTGAATTCTTTGCCGATAAGATGCCCGGAGTGGACACGGGCTGGGATGCCTTGCACACCTTCATCCGGCCGTTCGCGGGGGCCATCCTGGCGGCGGGCGCCGTGGGCGAGGTGGGCGTGGCGGCCCAGGTGGCGGCGGCCATCGTGGGCGGTGGCATCGCGGCCGGTACCCATGCCGTCAAGGCGGGCAGCCGGGTGATCATCAACACCTCCCCCGAGCCCGTGACCAACTGGGGGGCCTCCATCGGCGAGGATCTGCTGGTGCTGGGCGGGTTGTGGTCGGCCCTGCACCATCCCGTCCTGTTTCTCGTCCTGCTGGTGGCCTTCGTCCTGTTGATGATCTGGTTGCTGCCCCGCCTGTGGCGCCTCGTCAAGGTGATCTTCGCCAGGGTGCGGCGCTTTCTCAGCGGTGGGTCCCGCCAGGACCTTTATGGCGACCAGGATGTTCCCCTGTTCCTGGTCAAGCCGCCGCCCAAGGATCCTGAGCGATGACCTAAACAATAACTTGGCATGGACGGGTGCCGAATCGCATGGACAGGGTGATTCCCCATGGGTTAGAATCGCGCCCATATTCAGAAGCTATTTTCCGGAGTGACTCAGGACGGGAGGAGCGCCTCGTTTCTCCCGTTTTGTATGCCTGATATGGACGCAACGACATCGCCCGCAATCCTGGCACTGGCCAATGGAGCACTGTTCGAAGGCCGCGCCCTGGGAGCCAGTGGCCGGGCCGTGGGCGAAGTGGTCTTCAATACGGCCATGACCGGCTATCAGGAGATCCTCTCCGATCCTTCCTACGCGCGGCAACTGATCACCTTCACCTATCCCCACATCGGCAACACGGGGGTCAACGAGGACGACGACGAGGCGTCGCGGCTGTTCGCCGGCGGTGTCATCATCCGCGACGAGCCCATCGTCATCAGCAACTGGCGCTCCCAGGGGACGCTCCACGACTATCTGTCCCGCCATGGCATGGTGGGCATCTGCGGCATCGACACCCGCCGCCTGACACGCATCATCCGCGAGGAGGGCGCGCAGGGGGGGTGCATCCTGTCCGGCGACCGGCTCGACTCCCGGCAGGCCATTGCCGCGGCGCGGGAATTCCCCGGCCTGGCCGGCATGGATCTGGCGCGGGAGGTCACCACCTCCATGCCCTATGAGTGGGCCCAGGGCACCTGGAGCCTGGAGGAGGGGATGCCGGAGGCGCCCCATCCCGTGGATGCCCGGCTGCCCTACCACGTGGTGGCCTATGACTACGGTGTAAAGCGCAATATCCTGCGCATGCTGGTGGACCGCGGCTGCCATGTGACCGTGGTGCCAGCCCGGATGCCCGCCCGCAAGGTACTGGCCATGGAGCCCGACGGCGTTTTTCTCTCGAACGGGCCGGGCGACCCGGAGCCCTGCGGCTATGCCATCGAGGCCATCGGCGAGATCCTGGAGAGCGATCTGCCCGTGTTCGGCATCTGCCTGGGGCACCAGTTGCTGGGCCTGGCCAGCGGCGCGCGCACCGTGAAAATGAAGTTCGGGCACCATGGCGCCAACCATCCCGTGCAGGACCTGGAGAGCGGCCGGGTCATGATCACCAGCCAGAACCACGGCTTCGCCATCGACGAGGATTCCTTGCCCGGCAACCTGCGCGCCACTCACCGCTCCCTGTTCGACGGCACCCTGCAGGGCATCCACCGCACGGACAAGCCGGCCTTCGGTTTCCAGGGCCACCCCGAGGCAAGCCCCGGTCCCCACGACGCCGCCCCCCTGTTCGACCACTTCACCGAACTGATGAAACAAAGGAGGGGAGAAGGCCTGGCCACAGAGGATTGATCATGCGCTTTTCAGCTTTGCTCTATTCTCTTTACTCTTTAATTTGAACTCATGCCCAAACGAACCGACATCGAAAGCATTCTCATCATCGGCGCCGGCCCCATCGTCATCGGCCAGGCCTGCGAGTTCGATTATTCCGGCGCCCAGGCCTGCAAGACCCTGCGCGCCGAGGGCTACCGGGTGATCCTGGTGAATTCCAACCCGGCGACCATCATGACCGACCCGGATCTGGCGGACGCCACCTACGTGGAGCCGATCACCTGGGAGATCGTGGCCAGGATCATAGAAAAGGAGCGCCCCGACGCGCTGCTGCCCACCATGGGCGGCCAGACGGCGCTGAACTGCGCCCTGGACCTGGTGCGGGAAGGGGTGCTGGAGCAGTATGGCGTGGAAATGATCGGCGCCTCGCGGGATGCCATCGACATGGCGGAAGACCGCGACCGCTTCCGCCGCGCCATGGCCGACATCGGCCTGGACTGCCCCCGCGCTGCCATTGCCCACAGCCTGGAAGAGGCTTTCCAGGTGCAGGCCAGCATCGGTTATCCCACCATCATCCGCCCTTCCTTCACGCTCGGCGGCAGCGGCGGGGGCATCGCCTACAACCGCGAGGAGTTCGTCGAGATCTGCGAGCGGGGACTGGAT
>Ga0256830_1001742_pt1 | contig 15050 bp, 8 predicted proteins | sample 128326metaG_FD_190537 | JGI IMG/M metagenome (GOLD analysis project Ga0256830, IMG submission 190537) | Hydrothermal vent microbial communities from Lau Basin, Pacific Ocean - 128-326 | ecosystem: Environmental > Aquatic > Marine > Hydrothermal vents | place: Pacific Ocean: Lau Basin | collected... | reverse complement strand
ACTTTCAGGGCCAGACCAAGCGTTTCCCCCTGTCTGGTTCGTATGCCGATTCCCCGGACCGCCTCGCCGCCGACTTTCGTAACCGCCCGGCCCCGCAGGGCGGTAAGAAAATCGGTATCAAATCTTTTCTCTCCGGCAACCAGGTACGGGTTATTTACCATCGCCTGCCGTACCTGCCTCAGCTCCGGGTATTCCCCGGCCATAAGGGTCTGAAACAGTCCGGCGATCTTGCGTAACGACAAAAACAGCGTCGGGGCGCTGCAACCGTCGATGGCGTAAGGGATTTCTTCCAGGCCGGTGTATGTTTTAACCAAATGAAAAATGGCTTCCTGTACGGGATGGTCGGGTTTGGTATATCCCGCGGGGTCGACCCCCAAATGCTTCGCCAGACACAACATTCCGGCGTGTTTTCCACTGCAGTTATTATGGAACGGCTGCGGTTTGGCCCCGGTCCGTATCAGGCTCTCGCGGGTTTCGCGATGGTAGGGATAATGACTTCCGCATTCATAGCGATCCGCGGGATAACCAAGTTTATCCATCATTGACCGGGCCGTTTTCACGTGGATTTCCTCTCCGTTGTGGGAAGCGCACATCAGGGCCAACTCGGCTGCGGAAAAACCGGCGGCCGCCACCGCACCGGCCTTCACGACGGCCGCCGCCTGGAATGGTTTCAACGAGGAACGAATACAAGTAACATATTCGGGATCGCCGGAAGCGTAAACAATTTTACCGGCTCCATTGACAACCACGGCATAAACCACGTGTTTGCTTTCAACATACTTACCACGGTATACATGACACAAAATCGGCATATTGCTAATCCGCTATTCTTTTACCACGGCGACAAGGCAACAGGCAGGGAATTAAAGTAATGGTGAATGATTTTGGAAACCACGCCGGGAACCGGTCTTTTTCCCGGTAAAATCCCCGGGGATTGTTCATCCTGATAAACTCAAAATGTTCATTGAAAATGAACATCCGCCGGAAGAATGCAAAAGCATGGATTCTCTGCAACGCAACCATTCCCCTCAAAATACGAATTATTTTCATACCGGGAGAATAGAAATTTACCTGGCGGGAGAGAGCGTTTCTTCCGCATGAACCCGGGCAATTTGCGGCGTCTATTATCCCGGGACTTTCGCCGCGCGCCGGTAGGTCAGTTTACGACGGCGGAAACAAATTCGAATCGAAAGCCGGCTTTTTTTAATTCCGGTATCCGGTCTTTCAGGACCTGCAGAGTTGTTGGTTTCGCGTGTCCGATTCCGATGGCCATACCGCGTTTTCGGACAATGCTGATTAATTGGTCCAATTGTTCATTTATCAAAGCCGAATCGAATTCGTTGTCCAAAAAAACGTTGCGCCGGGCTACGGGCACCCCTACCACTCTCATTGTTTCTTCCGCAACCGTATTCCGGGTAGTGCGGCTGTCCACGAAATACTTTCCTTCCCGCTTCAGCGTGGACGCCACCACGTGCATCACGCGTTTATCCTCCGTGGCCCTGGAACCCTGGTGATTGTTCATCCCCACGGTTTGAGGAAGCTGTGAAAACGCGCTCTCAACACGGCGTTCGATCTCAGCGCTGGTCATGGACGTCAGCAAAACAAATTCTTCCTCGCCGTGGGTGGGTGTTCGCGATTCCATCGGCATGTGAACAATAACTTCCTTACCGGCCGAAGCGGCTTTTTCAGCGAACAACCGGCTGTATCTGTGACCGGGAATGATTGCGAATGTCAGATCCGCATCCAGATTTATAAAACCATCGGAAACTTCATCATTGCGATATCCGAAATCATCGATTATCAACGCTATTACGCCGACTTTCGGTGGCGCTTCGGTAGGGGGAATTTCAACCGGTTTCTCTTCTACCGTCCTGGAGCGGAGATCCCGCAATTCCCGGTTCAGAAAAAACAAAGTCACCGCCAAAACGATGACTACCAACGTCAGGAAATAGGTAAGAAAGCGGTACGGGGGGTGATTCATCGGTCAGGGGAGCCTCACGGATACATCAATCATCTGGGGCGTCCCCAGGTTCCGTGAGCCAAATTGAACTCCATAATGGAATTGGTATATTCCCACCCGGAAACCAAAACCACCGGAGACGATTGCCACCTGTTCGGAAAATTGTGAACTCACCTGGATAATGACCTTTTTCCAATAGATTTCGTTGCCCAGTCGAAGAATCAATGCCTTACGTGTATTTAACCATTCGGAAGCAACCGTAACCACATTTGATATATCACCGTAGTCATAGGAATAGGCCATTCCGCCCAGGACGCGCACGGGAAGCTGCGGCGATTTGTCCGCCATCGGCGACATGGTCCCGAGGTTTAAAAGGGATAAGCCCACGGTAAGTTTTTTACCGATTTGCTGTACGCCGCCAAGATCAACGGCAATACCGTTTGAGGATGCGGTGTACATCTGGATATTGACAATTCGCACGGCGACACCCAGCCGGGTGGTCACACCCAGTTGCCGCGCGTAGTTTCCGCCTATGGCGACTCCATAGGCCCCGAAATAAGCCAAAGGCGCGTCCGTTGGAGTATCGGAGCGCAGTTCCAAATCGTTCAGGCCGGTATAACGAATTCGCAGGCCCATTTCACCGCCGAATAGCCGCCCGGCGATTCCGATCGTTGTTTCGCTCGTCCCCACCAGCCATTGTCCGTAAGAAAAATCCAGGTTTATTCCGTTTCCCCCCACACGGGTCAGCGCCGGATTGGCGGTTGAAGTTACCGCGATCACCGGGTTGGCTCCCAACGCCAATTCCCGGGCGGTGCTTGGAATTGACAGAAAGGATGTTCCGATTGCCGAACCGATACCGGGCAACAGCAACAATAAGATAAACGGCAGAACAAATTTGGTTGGAATTTTCGCGTCCCGCTTGTTATCGCTTGGGTTCATTCGACCACCGTAATTCACCGATCAGATCATGAATGCCGTTGGTTACAGTTTAAAAGCGACGGTGAAGACATGCGCCGCGCCGGCCGGAAATTCCAATACAAAAGCGTAATCCAAATAGGCGTCATTCTGTTTAAGAACCGTATAATTCAGACCGCCGCCGACGGCTATCCGGGAATTGCCGAAACCGGCACGCAGAAAATAGTTTCCCCGGTAACGATATTCGGCCCCAATCCGGAGCGAATTCCCCAACAGCTTTTGATGATCGGTTATTAGCCCGACATCACCGACGATATGCAACCCCCGATACGAATAAACCGACCCGATTCGATACCGGGCGGGGAATGCTTCCTTGTAAACCCGGCCACGCTCAAAGACTTCACCCGTATTCCACTGGTAATTGGAGTTGAGATCCTGGACCATGAGCGCCATTACCATGCGTTGACCGGCCCTTACCATTACACCTATATCAAACCCGGTTCCCTTCCCGGCCAACCGGTTGGAATTCATGGGGAGTTGCTGGTACAATATTTTAATGTTAATGCCGACCGCCATCCAGGGCTGTATTTTCTGGGCAAAACTGATGAATACCGCATCTTCACTGGTTGACAAATATTCCGTGTGCTCGCCGGCCGAGGAACGCCCGTCAATACGATCGACGCCGGCGCTGACCCAGGCAATTCCAATCCCTGCGGTGGGGGGCAGTTTGGTGGAAAAACTGGTGGCCATGAAACGCCGGTCCAGGGGAAGCCAGTGGTTGGAGAAGGAGATCTGTTTATTCTTCAGAAACGGAATTCCCGCCGGGTTATGGTAAGCGGTGAAACCGCGGTCCAATTCGGCCGTGAAACCGCCGCCCATCGCCAGGGACCTGGCGGTCGTGCCCATTCGTAAAAATGATCCGGCATAACCGGCATATTCACTCGCGCGCCCGCCCCCCGGTAAAATAATAAATTTCACCAACAGCATTACCGCCGACCATTTCAGGAATATTGAATTCTTATTTTGTAAACTCATTTTACAATAACCAGTTTTATCCACTCCGTTTTCATGTCGTAGTTCAGCTTAATAAAGTAGATGCCGTTGGCCACTAAGCGTCCCTGGTCATCGCGTCCATTCCATTTTAAGGTTCCCGCGCCTTTCCGGCGATCGAATTCCGTGCGGTACACACGCTCCATCGCATAATTATAGATCGCCATCTCGATCACGTACGATTGTTTAACGTCCGTGTGGATGCGCACGTATCCGTCGTCCCCAAGGACATTATGCGAAAAGGGTGAAAACGGGTTGGGGTAAGCATACACCTCTTCGGGATCGTAATCGGCGCGGAAAATTTTCCAGTTGCTGCCAAACAAATCATCGGACCGCGCCAGTCCGTCCTGTGTGCCAATCCAGATAACCGGTTGTGAATAATAAGGACGTGTATCCAGGGCTACCGAAAAAACCTTGTTGCTTAATATTTCGTCTGAGGCAAACGGGGTTGCATCGCGGGCGGGCTTAAACAGGGCCCAGTTGATACCGTCTTCCGATTTCCAGAGGCCTCTTTCGGAAGCGGCCAAAACCAGCGAATCAACGGTCGCGATATTGTAAATCCGTTCGCCCGGTAAGACCGACATCCAGGTTTCCCCGTCGTCCAGGGTGTAGCTCAACCCCCGTTTTTCGGTCGGATCGTCGGCATTGAGCGTGGCCGCCCAGATAATTCGCCTGCCATTCCATAATTGCCGTGCCAGGCCCACCACAAAATTGCCGGATAACCCGCTGAGAGGATAGGAATAGTGTTCCCAGTCAATACAACCATTGGGGCCCAGAATCCCGCGATTGATTCCGTTGGCGGTACCTACCCAGACCGTATCATTGTAAGCCAGGACGGAAAACGCCTTGTGGTTATGATTACCCTCATCGGACGGATCCCGGGGATTGAGGTAAAAATTGCGCAACACGCTCTGGCCGTTAATACTTTCGTAAGAAGTATCTGCACAGGTTATGAGAAAATCCTGGTCATCCTCAGGTAACGGAATCCGGTCCCAAACCTGGCTGGCAATATCAAACCGGCGCAATCCGCCCGCCCAACTGGTAATCCAGACATAATTTCCGGCAATACTCATATCGTAGGTAACATTGGCACGATCGGTCGTAACCGGGAGGGCGCGGAAAAAACGATCGGCAAAGGGGGCCAGCGTGTCGCCCGCGTCATCGATCGGTTGTTGGTAATAAGTCCAGACGATAAGCGAATCGCTGACGGCGGCGGTATAATACAATCCGCCGCCCACCGGAATATTCCCGTCATCGGTCGCCGACGCCACCATCAGGGTGTCGCCTGCCGCGGCAATGGCTGAAATACCCATGTTTAATATGATTTGACTGCCGTCGGACAACATGAGGGTGTCCAGGGACTCGACGGTTACGGAGTCGCGCACAACCGCCAGGCCTCGGCCGGTACCCAACCAAACGGCACGGGAACCCTGGAGACGTACTTCGGAAATGGCATTACTCCGCAACCCTGCGGATCCGGTTGTAACAGCGGTTTCGGTTTCTTTCAACAGGAATTTTGCCGGAGCAAGATTTTGAGCCGACAAAAACGCCATTCCGGCCAGGAGAATAGAAATCAATTTCGGCAGGTTTGTTTTCATTGAACGACGATCCGATGCACAACCGTATCGCTGTACGCGTTATGTTGATCCTGGGCCTCAAAAATCCAGTCGTACGTACCGGCCGTGGAAGAACTGCTTAACGGCGCCTGGAAAGAATAGATCCCGTCACCCCGTACCGCATCGCCACTGGTTAAATCAGGCTGGAACAGGACTTTTTCTCCCCCGTCATCGTAAAGGAATATATAATTCCCACCATTCATAAAGGAATCCAATACGGTATTGTAAGACCGGAAGCCAACCCAACGAATATCCTCCAGGCCGTTCGCGTCGAACACTTCGCACTCAACTTTTACCAGTATGTAACCGGTTCCGGGTCGTACTACTGTATCGGGAGCAGTTACCGATAATATTCTCGGCCGGATATTCCCCAGGGAAAAAGAATCTGTTTCAGCAACAACCAGAGCCTTGTAATAGGCAAGGTAATCAATATAGACCAGGCCCGTATCGGAAATGGAAACCACGTTATTGATAAAAGCCGTATCATTCTTCACTTTCCTGGCATAAACATCGTCAAAGGCGATAATGTCCCCGACCTGTCCGGAATCATTCAGGGGGATGGTGTCCGGCATTACCGCCGGGTCCGTGCCGTACCAGGCCACCCGTACCGAATCCAACCGGTTTCCCTGGTAAGACGGTTCAACCTGAACGGCAAAGTACAGTTCGTTTTGTTCCTGGAGATACGAAAACCGGAAATCCTGCAAAGGAATTCCTTCGTCGGGCGGCGGCACAGGCCCCGGGCACCCCCAGATAATGAACAGGATTATTGTGATTACGATTAAACGCACAAGATTTAATTTAGGGCTGAACATAAATATTTACCTACGGAAGATTGGAGAAAGACCACGGCCGGGAGCAAAATAGCCAACAGACATGCCGCATGTGTTAAGGATTTTATTGAACAATTTATTCTCTCAATTTTCGACTAAGCTCTTTATCCGGTCTCATGTTTCACGTTCCATGTTTCACGTTTCACGTTTCAATCAGACTTTGCGATGAATTATTTCTCACTGACATATAAATGATTTGCTATCAGGGTTCCCACCTGTTTCAGGCTGGCGGCGGAGCAGTTTTCCGGTATGTCCTGTCGGGTATGCCAGTAATTGGTGTAACGGTTGGGATACTCAAAATCGATAATATCGACCGCCGGAATACGGGCCGCTTCCCACAGGGGAACGTGATCATCAAATATCCGGTACGCCAGACGGTTTTCAAACGCCGGCAACTTCAATTCCCGGGCCTGTTTCCAGAGTGTTTTTACCAGACCCGGGTTTTGTCGGTATGAATAGCGTTCGATGGGGATACGTAACTCGGCATCGCCAACCATATCGAGCACGATGGCATACTCCGGTTTCGGGACAGGTAGATTTTGCGCGAAATACAGGGCCCCCTGCGCATAACTTTCAGGTTGTCCGCTCACGCCCAGGTCTTCCCCATCGAATAGGACAATAGTAACACCTACGGGCGGCGCTTTCCGGTGCATCAGTCGCGCCAGTTCCAATAAAACAGCCACCCCGCTGGCACCGTCATTGGCCCCCAGGATCGGTTTGTCCCTTTGTTTCGGGTCCGGGTCCTGATCGGCCCAGGGACGTGTATCCCAGTGGGCGCCTAACATGATCTGACGTGGCGCCTCAGGGCGAAAGCGGGCGATAATGTTGGTTAATTCATAGGTTTGCCCGGTTTTCAATTCCGTATATTGAAACGGCTGATAAAAAACCGTATCCGCCCACTGTTCCAGGGTGGAGGTCAGGTAGTCGCGACAGCGGAGATAGCCTTCGGAACCCGGGTTTCGCGGACCGAAGGCACACTGTTCTTCCAAAAACCGGAAAGCCCGGTTTCCGTCAAATTCAACGGGGGTTGAAAAGCATCCGAACAACCCCAGGATTAAAAATAGCCCGGCCGGTTTCCGGGGGACCTTTAACGAAATGCGCGCCCTTCCCCGGGCCAAACCTAAAATAAAATTCGGTGTAAGCGTTTTATCGTTACTACTCATTGTATTCACTTTCCATTCATCAGCCGCTTATGGCGATATTCACGTCAAAACCAAAATCACGGTCTATTTTCCGTCCCGTAGTTTTGGATTTGCTTTCACGGTATTCATATACTACTCCCCCGCTTACCCGCGAAGTAAAGGAATAGGAAATCCTGGTACCGACCTTCCACCCGGAATTAAAGGCCTGTTGGGCCAGGGTTGTTTTGTTCTTTGTCCCCTTCGTCTCGCTCTTATTCAAATCAAAATTCAACGTAAAATTCATGGTGTTCTGGATACGGAAATCTTCCCGGAAGGGCAACGGTATGGTGAGTCCGCCGCGATGGGTATAGTTCATGCTGGCTGTCCAGGTTTCATCGGTTCTTAAGGTCAGGCCGGTCGGTACGGCTTCAACCGACTTATTCAGGGTATAACGGAGATTGCTTGAGATCCCCTTCTTCATTGCCATCGACAGTCCCAACAACGGTGAGAAACTGGAATTTACCCGGTAGGAACGTTCATACTCACCGTATTGGTTAACAAAAGAACTCATGTTAAAGAAATCAATATCGGGGATATCGATGGTTTCGAACTGCCAGGATCGCGATTCCTTGCCGCTGTAGGCATGTTCCAGAGAAGCAGTGCGGGCAATTTTGTTGAAGAAGGGCAATTTTTCCACCCCGGTCAGACGCATACTCCAACCGACAAACGGGAATCCCTTTTCCAGTCTTTCCCCATACGAAAAATAGTCGCGCGAAATTGACCGCAGCGACACACCGGAACCGCTTTTGGTTGTGGATACATTCTGTGAGTAATTGAAACTTAAATTGACATTGCGGGTCAACTTAAGGCCCGAACGGGTTGTAAGGTCCCGTTTATAATCCCAATTGCCGGTATTGGTACCGACCTGTTCCGAATGTTTTAAACCGTGATCCGGCAACCACCCGAATTTATACCCGGTGGGAACTTTTCCCAGGACGCTGTTTCCGGTACGATTCAGGTTTTCCGTGTAACTGATGCTGATAGGGTTCACTTTTTGCAACAGTTTGTGGAAATACGTTAAAACCGGGATGTCCTTTTGCTTTTTTTCCTTTGTTTCCGGTTCTTTTGGTGGTGGCACACCGCGTCTTCTTCGTCCTCTGGTCGACGATGGTTTCTTTTTTGCGGGCGGTTTGTAAACCAGTTCGAAGATGGTCACCGGAGACAGGGTAATACTGGAAGAAAAACGGAGTTGCGTACCGATTCGGGCTCCTTCATAGGTGCCGCCCAACGGTTTTTCCCAGCGATATCCGGCGGAATGATTGAAATTCGGTTTAAACCAACTAAATATGGTGGGCGTGAAGGAAGTGCTCAGGTTTTCGGTGGTGCTGGTTACAATCCCGGGGTCCAGATTGCGAACGGCCATCCAGATGTAGCCGCGGTAGTTGTCCATATCGCTCTTTATTGAGCGATTATATTTCGTTGATAAATTATCCGTTATCTTGTAATCCAGATTAAAGGAACGGCTTAACCCGAAATTGTAATCATCGGGGGACTTCGCCCCCGACCGGGATCTTTTCCGCACCAATTTCTCGTTGAAATTTAATATGGAGGAAAATGATCGGGGCGAATAATAAAAGTTCAGACCGCTTATTTTAGGACCGATCCAGGGAATAAAATTTATCCATTTAAACGGCTGGAAAAAGTTCTCCCGACTGAAGTTGAAATTGTAACTCAACTTACCGGAATAGTTCTCATTTTGCACCGCCGACATGATTTCGTTCGAATTTACGGATCGCGCAGCGCTGAAACTTCCTTTTAAATTGTCCAGAGTATACTTGATCAGTTTTTTATCCGATTTGCTTGATTTGGCTATCGAGGTACTGATATTAACCGCCCGGCTTTTTATCAGGATCGAATCCGGCACATTATCCTGATTTACCAAAATATCCGTACCGGGGAAATATTTGGGCCGGTTTATTGTGTTTGACAGGGAAGCATTAACAGGGATACTCAATCCCCAGGTTTTGGGGAGGAATTCATGAAGTTGCAGGTTTATATTAAACCGCATGTCTTCGCTCGACCGGTTGGAGCCCAGTCTTTGTTGCAAAACATGAAAATCCGCGTCTTTTCGACTGTACACAAAGGAGGTGTTCGCCAAATCCCCCAGATTAAACTTGGATTGCACACGCATTGCGATCCCCCGATCCTTTTTTACGCCACTCAATCTGAGTTCATCCAGCCAAACTTCCCCTGAAATCGGCTCGTCGGCAATATTGCGGACGCCGACAACAATGAATTGAATCCGGTTTAATGCCGGAGAACCCTTGATTTTTATTCGTTTTCCGGTCAACTCACCTTCCTCATCAGTGAAGTAATACCATCTAACATCGGCCGAATCACGGAATATGTCTGTTGAGCGGAATTTTTTAACCGTTGTGGAGTCCTGCAGTTTTATCCTGGTCAACCAATTCAAATCGATATCCACGGCATTCCGTTCGTGATTTTCGTCCCAACCATGGTACACAGGTTGAATCAATTCGTAGAAGTCGTTTCCCAAACCAAAACGGATAAACATTTCCACTTTTGTTTCGTCGGTTCCGATCCAGGGACTGTCGCCGTACACATACATTTTCAACCGATCATACGTCAGATAACTTTTGGCCCGATCGCCGGATAGCGTTAACAGCGTTTTTTTGGCGGCCCCTTTGTAGTGAGCCGGCAGTCCGTTAAACTTCAAGACCAGGGATTGCTCCTTGGCACGGATTTCATTAATCCGGTCATATTCTCCTTTCACACCTTTGGGGGGGACATAATAGGCATTGTCGTCGGTGTTAACCACCGATACGGCAAATATGCTGTCCGCCCGGCCCTGCTCGGTAGCCGTTATTTCCTTGGTATCATCGATGTGATAAACGGTGGTTTCGGAATATTCATCCCGGTACGTTTCCGAATTGACCGGGGCGATCCCCATTTCACGCCATTCGTTTCCGACCAATTCAATTTTTGCTATCCGGAGCTTCGCGATTGAATCAACCCCGCTCCAGACCAACCTCAGGTAGCGGATTTCATTCCATTCGATGTCTTTTACCGGTTTGAAATGGCTCAGGGGAATCCGAAACAATCGCCAACCGGTGGGATGACCGTCCTTTACGGTAACACCCGCCAGATAGGTTGTATCGCTTAAATCAAAGGTTTGCGTAAAGTAATCATTCGTTTTATCCAGAAACCCCGACCGATCCAGGTCTTCCGTATCCGGATACAGCCCGCCTTCCTGTTTTCGATCCCCGGTACCGTTTCCTTCGGTGCCATTCACCTTTTCGTATTCATCGCTGCCTTCAATATAATCCCAATTATCCCCGTTCGGATCGTTCGGGTCCACGTCGGCGCCGGTATTAATGGGAACCGGATTTCCGGTACGCTGATAATAATCGAGATACTCCTTGTAAGTGGAGTCAGAGCTAAGACATCCTCCCCAACCATCTTCGTTTTCATCAAAACAACCGTCGTAACCCGTATCCTCTTCCGGTTCCAGGAAACCATTCCCAAGCGTTAAGTCCGATACCGGGATATCTTCCGTATTCAATACTCCGTTCCCATCCATGTCTTCACTGATCTTCCCCAGGTCCACGGTCAATTTACCGGCGTCACCCTTCAACCAGATTTCAAAAAACTTACTCTGTGTCTGGTCAAAATCACCGGAATAGAAAGACGTGGTAATCCCGGCCCAGATTGAATCGCGCGGAACCCCGGACTGATGAGAACGTGTTTTGTAACTCAGAACCAGGATATCGGTGGTCTCATTTTGAGCGCGGATTGAGGTGGACAAATTGGGCCAGATATCCTTCGTCCGGACCTGACCGTAAGGATTGTACCAGAACATGCGGGCCCGGTTGCGTTGGGAATAGGGCTTTCCGGTTTCCAGGTTGAGCGGCGCCGAGGATTCTTTCCAGAACCGGCGCTGGATAGGCGGTGTGGTAGTGCGCTTGGCCCCTTCGAAATCATCGATATAGGCCACCCCGCGCGGGTCCCCTGTCGCCGGGTTGCTCATGGAATTAGGATTGGGCAAAACCTGGGCGAATTCTCCTTCCACCGAAAGTGTCGACACACGATCGGTTTCGATAATGGGCAACCGGTCCAACATGCGGGTCAAGCGTTCGAACCCGGTTTCAAAACGGCCGTTTAAATCCCAAATAAAATTCCGGGTCGGCTCGTACCCGACTTCGATCTTCTCATTGATCACCGATTGGTTGTAATACAAGGCCGTTGCCCCAACGAACGATTTTTCTCCCAGGTCCATTTGAGCGCGTGTTCCCAAAATGACTTTTTTATCAAAGGATACCAGTTCGTACTTATCATAAAGAATCTCAATGTTGGCGTTGGGATCATTGGCGGTTTCACCCAGTATAATCGTTCCCGTGAAATAATCAATCTGGTAGTCGTCGCCGCGCTTAAGGGGGATGCCGTTTAATAATACTTCCTCACTGCCTTCGACCAACATGAATCCCAGACTTATCGTTGAACTGGGGTTGGTAAAATCAGCTTCGATCGTATACCAGCTATCGGCATAAATATCCTGTTGCACGGTGGAATTGTACATGACCCCTTTCCCCAGGACACCTTTAAGTTTTGGGTTTTGATTCCCTCCCGGCAAGGAATCATAAGCAAAGGGATAATACATGGGAAAAAGCAACTCTCCGGTCACCAGATTCACAATATTCGGGTTATCAATATCAATTAATTCATCGGATTGCCGAATCCCGTTTTCGTTCAAACTATCGAGACCAAACAGGGTAATATAGGGCGTCCCCTGAGGATCACGGTCGCTGATCGGTGTACGGATATTATTGATAATCCGCACGGCGAACCCTTCCCGGTTAATATTCGTCGTTCCCAGATAATAAACGTTTTTAAACATAAGCGGCCAGGTAGGGTGGCTGGGATTGGGCGATTGGGGTTTAATCATTTTCAGGGCCAGGGTTGAATCGGTATCGGTAATACCGTGCCCCACGGTAAGGACCGTGTCCCCGGTTTCTTTGTTAACCAGGGTAAAGTACACCCCTAATATTTCATTTTGCCCCCTGCTCCGCATGCGGATAAACCCCAAATCCTCGCTTAAATAATAATCCATGTCTCTCTCCAGACGAATGAAATTGCCGTCCTTGTTTTTATCCGCATACAAATCCGGTCTTGCCGGATCAATGTAGGCCGTTCCCACATCGGCCGCCGGGTCGTTGGACAGGTCCAATTTATACAAATCGAAATTTTTCACCATAATATTGCCTACCAAGTGCAGCCCGTCAACCAACGGATAAAACGGCGGTATTTCAAAAGGAGAGCCGGAATAACCGGGGAGAGTATCGGACCGGACCCCATTCCGATACCATTCATGAATGAAAAAGTATTGGTTCTTTACATATTCGTAATCTTTGATTTTTTGTGTCTGGGACTCGCTTCCGCCCTTGTATTTTTGTTGTTCCTTCCTCGTCTGTTCGATGGACGCGATCGTAGTGAAGTCAACCGGGCCAAGCTTGGAAATTGCTTTCAACCCGAACAAACCCTTGTTTTTCCCCGAAAAAGTCACATATTGGGTGGACGGTAACGAAAGGGATATATTTCCGGCTTCGATTTTTTGAACAATATCATCCTCTTTACCTTCATAGCTGATGCGAATATTGTTTTCCCAATCGAAGTCCCGCTCGGAATCCTGGTCCATGTTAACTGTGATCCGATCACCAATTTTCCCCTCGATGTTCAGGTTCTGCTTCTGGTCAAATTCGATATGGGTATTTTGCGTCTCATTAATACTGGATCTGACCAGTTCCTGATCCTGGAAAACCATTTTCCCGGATATATTCACATTTCCACGAACCCTCAGTGAAGCGCGGCCAAGGGTCCCCAGGTCCACTCCAACCACTTCAATTCCACGTCCCACCTTTTTTTTCTGGTCCTTGGCTGTTTTTTCTTCGATCTGTCGGATTGCTTTATAAAACTCTATCTGACGGTTTACGTAGAGCATATGGGTAAAATACCAATCCACGGGAGCGATAAAGGGTATGCGTAAAATTTCACCGTCAATGTATTCGGTAAAGGTTATGTATTTCCAATCCCGGTCAATACTCACTTCAAGAACGCGTTTCCCAAAGTCCGTATCCAGCAACCCGATAGGATAATATAGCGTATCATCAACCATACCAATCGGGCGGGGAATCGACGGAAAGGCGTTGACCACAAAGGGCGAGATGGGATGATAGCTTAAGGGGAGAATTCGGGCGGACTGATCCTGTTGTCCTGCCAGAACAGGATTTGTCCTCAGGACCATAAAAAGCAAAAACGTGGCCATCCACCCTTTTTTCAAAGGGGTCTCCTCTACTGTTTCGGATTAATCTAATCTCTCCTGGAGGAGAGAATTAAACAGATAGCGGTGGGCCTATATTGAATTCCTGTACTTAGATTTTATTTTGCGGTTATCACTAACCAAGCACTTATACTTTTCAGGAGATGGGTTTACATCCGAAGAAAAATTTTGTATAAATATGAAGCTTTGCATCGGGTTTCCCGGGAATTCCCTTATCTCTTACTCAATTCGTCGATGTCTTTACTTTCTTGTTCTCTAACCATCATATCCATATCGATTGTCAAAGTTATATACCGTGGCACATCGGTTTCAACCGGTTCTTCCCTTTTCGACTGACTCAAGTTAAAAAAATATCCACTCGATTTTCAACAATTACATCGCGCAATTTCCGTAACGCTACCCCGCGATGGCTGATTTCATTTTTTTCATTCAACGATAATTCGGCAAAAGTTTTTTTTCGTTCCGGTACCCAAAAAACAGGATCGTAGCCAAATCCTCCCGTGCCCTGTTTTTTTTCGAGTATCATTCCTTTAATAAATCCTTCGGCCCAGAGTTCCTGGTTATTATCAACATAAGCGACGACGGTTCTGAACCGCGCGGTCCGTTTTTCCCGGGGGACATTAAGCATTTCCCGCAACAATTTTTCCACATTATCGTCATAAGAAACATTTTCACCGGCGTAGCGGGCGGCATAGACTCCGGGCCTCCCGTCCAACGCATCCACTTCCAATCCGGTATCATCGGCGATCGCCGGCAAACCGGTCTCACGATGGACGGTCCGCGCTTTCAAAAGTGCGTTTTCCAGGAGGGTGGTCCCGGTTTCTTCAATCTCGCCGATTTCAGGGAAATCGTCCAACGTCAGTATCTCAACGGGAAAGTCCTTCAGGATTGATTTCAATTCCTGAACCTTGTCCCGGTTGTGTGTGGCCAAAACCAATGTGTTGAGATTTTCCTTCATAATCTTCCATAAATGCCGGTGAACATAGTTGATTTGTCTTCGTCAGGCAAGCAATTTCAACCGGAAATAAAAATAGTGTGATGCGAATCTAATTGGTTGGGTTTTCCTCTATGCTTTGGTTGGTAAGGTTTTGGTTATTTGCAATTGCATTCCGTGTAAGACACTTATAATTTCGACGGCGAGTTTTGTCTCCGGATTTGTGGAATTCATGACTCGATAGCTCCCCGATCCCGACTGTTCGGGAC
>Ga0256830_1001741_pt1 | contig 15056 bp, 14 predicted proteins | sample 128326metaG_FD_190537 | JGI IMG/M metagenome (GOLD analysis project Ga0256830, IMG submission 190537) | Hydrothermal vent microbial communities from Lau Basin, Pacific Ocean - 128-326 | ecosystem: Environmental > Aquatic > Marine > Hydrothermal vents | place: Pacific Ocean: Lau Basin | collected... | reverse complement strand
GTTTACTGGATACCCCGGGCTTTCCTCTTCGCGGCAGCCCGAACATCGCCCGCTGGGAATCAGTGTGTTCAGTCGGCTCCCTTTGCAATCTTTTTCATGGTCTCTCTGCTTTCACCCAGCGTACATATCGCATCACAGTATTTCCGCAGGTCTGAAAACAGGATGTACTGTATCTTGATGTCGTTGCCTTTTACAGCAGGCCTGCTCAACTGCAGAATCACCTCTCTCTCGCGGTCGTCAGGGATTATCAGAAAGAGGGCCGCCGGGTCTCGAGGAAAGAGTTCTGTTCAGTAATGCATGTCAACACAAACTCCAGGGAAGACCCCTTGTAATCATTACCGAACCTCGATTCCTTGATGTCTTTGATCACGTTCTGGACACCGCGGCGGATCGAACGGAATGCCTTCAATCGCTCTTCATTGTTTATGAATACCGACTCTTCGTCAGACTTATACTTGTCGATGACCGTCCGCAATCCTTGAATCATTGTTGTTCCCTCAACCCTCCGTGGTCTCTTGAGGCATCGGCGCCGCCGGAGATGGAGCACCTCCGCTACGAGTCGCCCCCATTGTCCTTCTTCTCCGCCGCGCCGTCCCCGACCGGCTTCAGTATGACCCTGGCTATCCGCTTGCCGATTATCTGGACTATCTTTATGTTCCACCCGTCGGCGTTGAAGGTCTCGCCGGTGGCCGGAATCCTCTGGAGCCTGGTGATGACGAAGCCGCCCATGGTGTCGTAGTCGGGAGAGGCCGGTATGTCGATGCCGTAGTCGTCCTTCAGGTCCCTTATGGAAATCGAGGCATCTATCAGGTATGAACCGTCTCTCAGCTTTATGACCGGCTTCTCCTCGTCGAACTCGTCCCTGATCTCCCCTACTATCTCCTCGATCAGGTCCTCTATGGTGACTATGCCCGTTACGGCACCATACTCGTCCACCACCACGGCGATATGTATCCCCTTGCGCTGCATCTGCCTCAGCAGCGCGCTGATCTTCATCGACTCCGGCACGAAGAACGGTGCGCGCAGGAGCTTCCTGACATCCATGGACTCCTTGGAGGAGACCTTCTTGAAGACATCCTTGGCATAGAGGATGCCCTTGATGTTCGACTTCTCCTTGTAGTAGACGGGATACCTCGAGTACTGCTCCTCGGAGATGGTGTCGAGTATCTCCTGTATGGGTGTATCGAGCGAGAAGGCGACCACCTTGGTGAGTGGGACCATCACCTCCTTGACCGAGAGGTCGGTGAACTCGAAGACGCCGTGTATCAGTTCCTCTTCTTCGGGCTCGAAAACCCCCCTGTCGCGGCCTTCCTTGATGAGCAGCTTTATCTCCTCCTCCGTCACGAAGCTCCTCTGCGTGAAGGGCTTTCCCCCGAGGGGCTTCAGGATGATGTTCGTGCTGAAGGTGAGGATGCTCACAAAGAACGAGAAGATGCGGGAAAAGCCGTATAAGGGGCGTGCCACTACAAGGGCGAACCGCTCGGGGTTCATGAGCGCTATGGACTTTGGGACGAGCTCACCTATGATGAGAGAGAGATAGGATATGACGACCACCACGAGCCCTATGGCTACGGCCTCGCTGTAATCGGCCACGATTGCGAGCGGAACTTGCGCGATCAGGGGTTTTATGACCTTCACCGCGGCTGCACCGCCTATTGCAGAGGCCATGGCACCCACGATGGTCACGCCGATCTGGACCGTCGCAAGGAACCTGTCGGGGTCCGACTGGAGCTTCTTGAGGATGAAGGCCCTCTGATTGCCCTCCTTGATCAGTTCGCTGACCCGCGTCTTCCGTGCAGTGACGACGGCTATTTCTGAGCCTGCAAAGAAGCCGTTGAGGAGAATGAAGACGAGAATAAGGATTATCTCAAGCAACATACGTTGTTAGCTCAAACCCCCCTGACCGCCCGGCATACTGCAGGATGAGAAGCACTCTGCAGCCGGACACGGCGGCACGTGCGGAAACGAATCCCCTGCACGGCTGCGCTCCCTTAAGGAATGACACCCCGAGCTACTCGCACTCAAGAACGAAACACTGTTGAACATACTCTATATTTTAGCACTTTCAGGCGATGATTGATATAATGACACAATGCGCGTCAACAAGAAAAGGGCACGCATCAGAGGAGGAAGCAGAGGCATTCCGGGCCGCTGAAAAGCAGACAGCCCCGCCTCAGCTCGAGACAGGTCCTTTCATGCGCGGAGACCGGGTCCCTGCCGGTAAGCGGGAGGGCTGCCTCCTCCCCGACCGGAAGGGAACCGGTCCACAAGATTCCAAAAGGGCGCGGTCCCGCACTCCGCGGATGCCGCACGGATGCGCCGTTCAGTGAAGAGCGTACACAGGGCGCCTAAAACTTCCACGCATACCCGACAGACAGCTCCCACTGGCTCATCTCGAGCTCGATCTCCTGCTGGCCGGGAACCTCCATCGGGTTGGCCCCCCTGACACTGTTTGAGAATGCACGCACGAGCGAACAGCTGAGTTCGCGGCCTTCGCCGAAGGCCTTTGTGAAGCCGACGGTTGCGTGCTGCTTGATGACACCGGGGGCGAGTATGTTGAAGAGCACCTCACTGCCTGGGATGGGCTGGTCTCCGACCGAGTAACCGGCCCGCCAAGTCCAGTCCCTGCTGCTCTGCCACTGGATGCCGACCTTGTAGACCGTCATGTCCTCCCAGCCGAAACCCGCACCGTCGTCGTTGCCGAGCCTGCTGGTCTGGATGTTCGGCATGAACGGATTGGCAACAGAGTTGATCTCACTGTAGTTTATACGCTGCACGTCGAGCAGCAGTGTGAGGGCGGGATTCATCTTGTATCCTACACCCACGGTCCAGTTGGACGGGATGTCGAAGTCCCCCTGTTCGGCGAACAGGCCTGCATACTTGTCGAATCTGGTCATGAGTATCTTGGTCTGGTACGAGGCCCCTACGTACAAGTCCGGAAGTATCTCGCCGAGATAACCGACCCGGGCGCCGTAGCCGTATGAGTCGTCATGACCGTTGTTGGTGAGATTGGCCGGATCGGCTGAAAAGCCGCTGAAGGCCTGAAGGCCCTGAGCCTCGAAGCTCTGGTAAGCGAGTATGGCGCTTATGCCGACCGAGTGCTTGGGCGTCAGCTTCACGGAGTACGTGGGGTTGATGAACAACTGCATCATGTCAATCCCGGTCGGTGTGGTGCCGTAGAACGTGTTCGTGTCGTAGTCGGTGTTCATTCCGCCGTTTCCGTACATCGAGACACCGAAAGAGCTCCTCTCGTTCAGCATCCAGTTGATGCCGGCCGAGGGTATGAGAAAGAGCTCCGAGTCGCTCTTCACGGTCCCGGGCGTAAGGCCGAAGGTGCCCGGCTGGCCGGACGGCGTGCCTGTGACCGTGTACTTTCTGGACGGCATGAAGAACGTGAGTCCGGCATCGACGCGCGTGCCGAGGGATACCATGCCGGCGGGATTGGTGGTGGCGGCAAGCGAGTCGAGCGGCAAGGCGACGCCTGCACCTGCCAGCGCCTTGTTCTTGATGCTGTAGCCGTGGGCGAAGTACCCGTTCGTTGCGTGCGCTCCTGCAGCAAGACCCAAGACCGCCGCCACGACGACGAGTGAACAGAGCAGAGGCCCCTTTAGGTTGTCAAGTACTCTTCGAGTCATTAATCCTTACCTCCTGTCTCTTTTTTCCGGGAGGGCAAAGACGCCTCGCGGTCCTCCCTAAGTTTAGAAACTATAGACTTTCGAATATAATTAATTTTTGCATATTCCGGCGCATTTGTCAACCCGCGCCTGCTCCGGCAGACCGCGACAGTAAAAAAAAGAAGAGAGGTGCAGCAGGTACTGCTGCACCTCTCTCTATGCTGTTCTTTCCCCTCGCGGTTACACAACTGGGGTCGAATAATCAGAAGAGTCCCTTCACCTTTCCGGTCTCTACATCCACGTCTATCCTTCTGTAAGCTGGATCCGAAGACGTACCCGGCATCAGCTTTATGTCTCCGGCAACCGGCACGACGAACCCTGCACCCCTGAAGATGAGCACGTCCCTGACGAAGAGCTTCCAGCCCTTCGGCACCCCCTTCAGGGCAGGGTTGTCACTCAGGCTCAGGTGTGTCTTGACCATACAGGTGCCGAGCTTGCCGAGCTCGGGGTCCGCCTCTATGGCCTTCAGCTTCTGGAGCGCCTCGGACGAAAACTCCACGCCGTCCGCTCCGTACACATCCTCGGCTATCATCTCGATCCTGTGCCTCTGCGTCACGTCGAGGTCGTACAGGAACTTGAAGTCGCTCTCCTCCTCGCAGGCATCGAGGACCGCGTCGGCAAGCTCGAGGGCCCCTTCACCGCCCTTGAGCCAGTGCTCGCTGACCGCGACCCTTGCGCCCGCGGCCTCGACAATCCGCTTGACGGCGTCGATCTCCGCCTTTGTGTCCGTGTAGAAGGCGTTTATGCAGACCACGGGGTTCGCACCCGACTTCCTGACGGTGTTTATGTGGTGAACGAGGTTCTCGCAGCCCTTCTCCACCCACTCGACGTTCTCTTCGCTGTACTCCTTCGGGATCGGCCTTCCCGGAACGGGCACGGGAGCGCCTCCGTGGCACTTCAGAGCCCTTATCGTGGCCACTATGACGGCGGCATGGGGCTTGAGGCCCGAGTAGCGGCACTTGAGGTTCCAGAACTTCTCAAAACCGATGTCCGCGCCGAAACCGCTCTCGGTTATGTGGTAGTCGGAGAGCTTGAGGCCGACCCTGTCGGCTATGATCGAGGACTGCCCGATTGCGATATTGGCAAACGGCCCTGCGTGGACCAGTACGGGCTGCCCCTCGATGGACTGCATCAGGTTCGGGTTTATGGCGCCGGCCATCCAAGCAGTCATTGCACCGGCCACCTCGAGGTCCTCGGTCGTCACGGGGTTGCCCTGCTTGTCGTATGCAACGACTATCCTGCCCATCCTCTCGCGGAAGTCCTTCAGGTCGGTCGCCACCGACAGGATGGCCATGACCTCGGAAGAGACGGCTATGTCGAACCTCGACTCCATCATGAAGCCGTCCATCTTGCCGCCGATACCGATGATGATCTTCCTGAGCGCCTGCGCACAGAAGTCCATGATCCAGCCCATCTGTACATTGCGCGGGTTTATGTCGAGCCTCTTGAGGTTGCGCTTGGCGAGCTGTTCGTCGCTGTAGTTGAACTCGTGCTGCATCCTTGCGGTCGTCGCTACCATTGCGAGGTTGTGAGCGTTCATGATGGCGTTTATGTCGCCCGTGAGACCGAGTGAGAACGGCGTCAGCGGGATGCACTGCGAGAGCCCGCCTCCTGCCGCCGAGCCCTTGATGTTCATGGTCGGCCCGCCCGAGGGCTGCCTTATCGCGGCCATCACGTTCTTGCCCCTCTTGCCCATTCCCTGGAGGAGCCCTATCGTGGTGGTCGACTTCCCTTCACCGAGTGGCGTCGGCGTGATCGCCGTGACATCGATGTACTTTCCGTCCGGACGGTCCTTGAGGCGGTCGAGTATACCCCTGTAGTCGACCTTCGCCACGTAGTGGCCGTGCGGCAGGAGCTCATCCTTCTCGAGCCCCATCTCTTCGGCCAACTGGTAGACCGTCTTCATGTTCTTCTCTGCGGCTTCCGCCACCTCCCAATCCGCGTGCTTCGTTGGATCAATCGGCATGCTTACCTCCCTTTCCTGTTCTCGGTTTTATGGTGAATCAAGGAGTAATGGGGCAATGGATTAATGGGGTAAAAGAGAGGTCACGCCAGTACTCCATTGCACCATTACTCCGTTCTTGAAGAACCTAATAACTTATCAGCAGGTTCACCAGCTTCTCGTTCATCGCATGTATGTTCCTGCTCGCCACCCTCGCTATGGCCTTCACGATCTTGTACATCACCAGCGGGTGGCTGTGCTCGAGGGACTTGAACGTCTCGGTCTTCAGGAGAAAGAGCTCGGCGTTCTCGACGGCCGTGACGTTTGCCCCATGCACCTTCTTGTCCTCTATGACCGAGAGTTCGCCGAAGAAGTGGCCCTCGTTCAGTAGGGCGAGCGTCTGCTTCCATCCGTCGGGCGTCGTCTTGGATATCTCGACCTTCCCGTCCTTCACGAGGTAGATACCCTTTGTCGGCTCCCCCTCCTTGAATATGAGCTTTCCCTTCGGGTAGCTCTCAACGGTTATCTTCTCCATGATCATCCGGAGCTCTTCGTCGTCGAGCTCCCTCAGGAGTATCTGCTTCTTCAAGTCCGCCATGTCGATCATCGCAACCCTCCAGTGTTGAATTATACGGCCCGCACCAAACCGAGGGCCGGATGCGGCGCGCGCTTCAGCTCAGACCTTCTCTATCCTCACGGTACTCACCTTGAGCTCCGGTATCTTGCAGAGCGGATCGAGGGCCTTGCTGTTCGTAAGGACGTTGGCCGCAGCCTCCCTGAAGTGGAAAGGTATGAAGACGACCCCCCTTCCGGGCCGCTTCGAGAGGCGGGCCCTGAGCTCTATGGAGCCGCGCCTCGAGGTCACCCTCAGCATTGCTCCATCCTCTATGGCCATCTCCCGCGCGTCATCGACGTTCACCTCTATGAAGGGACCGGGCGAGACCCGGTTTATCGGCTCCACCCTGCGCGTCATGGTGCCCGTGTGGTACTGGAAGAGGACCCTGCCCGTCGTGAGCGTAAACGGGTACTGCTCGTCGGGCTCCTCTGCGGGCGGCCTGTACTTAACCACCGTGAAGCGCCCCTTGCCCCGGGGAAAGCCTCCCTTGAAGAGATAGGGCGTGCCTGGATGGTCCGCCGTGGGACACGGCCACTGCAGCCCGCCCCTGTTGAGCCGCGAATAGGACATGCCGGCCATCGCGGGCCAGGCCATGCCCATCTCCTGGAAGACCGACTCTGCACCCGGATACTTCATCTCGTACCCCATGCGGTTGCTCAGCTGCATAATGATCCAGAGGTCCTCGCGCGCCTCACCCGGCGGGGAGACCGCGCGCCGCACGCGCTGGACCCTCCTTTCCGTGTTCGTGAACGTGCCGTTCTTCTCGGCAAAGGAGGCCGCCGGCAAGACCACGTCCGCAAGCTCGGCGGTCTCTGTCATGAATATGTCCTGGACAACGAGGAAGTCGAGTGCCTCGAACGCCTTGACCGTGTGCTGCATGTCCGGATCGCTCAGCACCGGGTTCTCACCCATCACGTACATCGCCCTGAGCGTCTTCGCCTCTGCGGCGGACATCATATCCGTCGCCGTCATCCCCTCCCGGTCGGAGAGCTTCGTTCCCCAGAGGTTCTCGAACTTCTCCCTCACCGCCGGGATCGTGACCTTCTGGTAGCCGGGATACATGTTCGGGCTGCACCCCATGTCCGAAGAGCCCTGCACATTGTTCTGTCCCCTGAGCGGATTCACCCCCGAACTCTCCTTGCCGAGGCTGCCCGTCATGAGGCCGAGGTTCGCAATGCAGAAGACATTGTCCGTGCCGTGGCTGTGCTGAGTGATGCCCATGGTATAGTATATCCCCGGATTCGAGGCCCCGGCGTAGAGCCTCGCAGACTCTATTATCTTCTCCTTCGGTACTCCTGTGATCTTCTCGCCGACCTCCGGAGTGAACTCGTCGAGACTCTTCAGGAACTCCTCGTCAAAGCCCTCGGTGCGGAAGACTATGAAGTCCTTGTCCACCAGCCCCTCTTTGACTATAACGTGCATCATGCTGTTGAGCAGGGCGACGTCGGTGCCGGGGCGCTGCTGCATCCATATGTGCGCGAACCTCACGAGCGGCACCCTCCTCGGGTCGGCCACTATGATCTTCGCTCCCTTCCTCGCGGCCTTCAACATCCTGAGGGCGACGATCGGGTGGTTCTCCTTCGTGTTTGACCCGATGACGAATAGGAGATCGTTGTTCTCTATCTCCGGGATCGAGTTCGTCATGGCCCCGGAACCGAACACTGTGGCCAGACCGACCACCGTGGCACTGTGTCAGTAGCGGGCGCAGTGGTCGACATTGTTCGTGCCGACCGCGGCCCTCATGAACTTCTGGAAGAGGTAGTTCTCCTCGTTCGTGCACCTGGCTGAACTGAGCCCTGCGATCGCATCGGCACCGTAGCGATCCTTTATCTCTCCGAGCCTCTGCGCAACATAGTCGAGGGCCTCGTCCCACGAGGCCTCCTCGAACCGGCCGTTCCTCTTGATGAGCGGGTGCTTGAGCCTGTCGGGACTGCTGTTGAACTTGAAGCCGAACCGTCCCTTCACGCAGAGCCAGCCCTCGTTCAGCGAGTCAGGGCGTGACGAGACCCTTATGACCTCGTTTCTCGCGACATGGAGCGTTATGTTGCAGCCGCAGCCGCAGTACGGACAGACACTCTCCACCTTCTCTATGTCCTTCTGCCTCCCCTTGCCCATCGAGAGCTTTCCCATGAGCGCGCCGGTGGGGCAGACGCTGACGCACTGGCCGCAGAACTCGCAGTCGAGGTCCTTCTCAAAGGGCGGGCAGACCTTCGCCGAAAAACCCCTGTACGCGATCTCGATGGCGCTGACACCCTGGACCTCGCTGCAGACCCTCACGCACTTGCCGCAGAGTATGCACTTCTCCATGTCCCTCTCTATGAACGGGTTACCGTCACGCTCCGCATACTGCCTTCTCTCGCCGTAGAAGCGGTTCTTCCTGATGTTGTAGAAGTATGCAAGCTCCTGGAGCGTGCAGTCGCCCGCCTTCTCGCACACCATGCAGTCGTTGGGATGGTCGCTGAGAAGGAGCTCGACGATCGTGCGCCTGAGGTCCTCGATCTCATCGTTCGTCGTCTCCACTATCATCCCCTCCGAGACAGGCGTCGTACAGGCGGTCACAGGCCGCGCCATACCCTTTATCTGCACGAGACAGAGGCGGCATCCGCCGTACGGCTCCAGTCTCGGGTCGTCACAGAGGGTGGGAATGTAGATATCGTTCTCCCTGGATGCCTGAAGTATGGTGGCACCCTCTCTCACCTTGACCCGTCTGCCGTCTATCGTTATCGAGACCATCATAAGCTCCTCCGATCTATCCCTTCTTAACCGCCTTGAACTTGCATATCTCGAAGCAGGCCCCGCACTTCACGCATATCTCCTCGATGATCTTGTGCGGCTTCTTCTTCTCTCCCACGATGGCCCCTGCAGGGCAGACCCGTGCACACATGGTGCACCCCTTGCAGAACTCCTCGAGTATGGAGTAAGTAAGGAGGTTCTTGCATACGCCTGCAGGGCAGCGCTTCTCGTGTATGTGCGCCTCGTACTCGTTGCGGAAATACCTGAGGGTGCTCAGCACCGGGTTCGGCGCCGTCTGTCCGAGGCCGCACAGCGAGGCGGACCTGACGTCGTTGCTCAGCTTCTCGAGCAGTTCCACGTCCCCGGGCCTTCCCCTGCCGTCGGTGATCCGCTGTAGTATCTCGAGGAGCCTCTTCGTCCCTATCCTGCACGGCACGCACTTGCCGCACGACTCTGCCTGTGTGAACTCGAGGAAGTACTTGGCTATGTTGACCATGCAGTCGGTCTCGTCCATCACGACCATGCCGCCTGACCCTACGATGGAGCCCGCCTTCGCGAGGGACTCGTAGTCGACCGCTATGTCTATCATCTCGTTGGTTATGCATCCGCCCGAGGGCCCGCCGGTCTGGACGGCCTTGAGTCTCCGGCCGCCTTCGATCCCGCCGCCTATGTCGTATATGATCTCCCTCAGGGAGATGCCGAGAGGGACCTCTATGAGGCCGCTGTTCTTCACCTTGCCCGTGAGGGCGAAGACCTTCGTCCCCTTGCTCTTCTCGGTGCCGAACTGCGCAAACCAGCCGGCGCCGTTTCTGACTATGTAGGGGACGTTAGCAAGCGTCTCGACATTGTTGATGACCGTGGGCTTACCCCACAGCCCCTTCTGGGCCGGGAAGGGCGGCTTGGCCCTCGGCATGCCCCGGTTGCCCTCTATGGAGGCTATCAGGGCCGTCTCCTCGCCGCAGACGAAGGCCCCTGCGCCGAGCTTTATCCTTATATCGAAGTCGAAGCCCCTGCCCCCTATGTCGTCGCCGAGCACGCGCCTCCGCCTCGCCTGATCGAGGGCGATCTTGAGCCTCTCCACTGCAAGGGGATACTCCGCCCTTATGTAGACATAACCCTTCCGGGCACCGATCGCATACGCCCCTATGACCATACCCTCTATGACCGAGTGGGGGTTGCCCTCTATGATGGAGCGGTCCATGAAGGCCCCGGGATCTCCCTCGTCGGCGTTGCATATCAGATACTTCGGCTCGCCGGCGGCCTTTCTCGCGAACTCCCACTTGAGGCCCGCCGGAAACCCTGCACCACCCCTCCCCCTGAGTCCCGAGTCCTTGATCAGCCCGATCGTCTCCTCCGGGGTCATTGTGGCGAGCACCTTCTCCAGGGCCGAGTATCCGCCCCTGCTCACATAAGACTCTATATCCTCGGGATCGACCTCACCGCAGTCGGACAGCACCACCTTCACCTGCTTCTCGTGGAACGTGTGGTAGTCCTCCTTCACCACCCACTCCTCGATCGGCCGGCCCTGCAGTATGTGCTCCTCGACGATCCGAGGCACCATGTCGGACTTTATGTACTCATAGGTGGTCTTCTCTCCGCCGACGATGACGTCCACGAGCACGTCCCGCGCGCAGAAGCCGCGGCAGCCCACGTTGTGGACACTGCAGTTCTTCTCCACCGAGGCCCTGACTCCGGCGCTCTCGAATTCCTCCCTGAACGCCGACACCACGGCAGCGCCGCCTGCGGCGATACCGCCGGTCCCCATGCAGACCTTCACGACTATGCTTCCCTCTTGCATCGCCATCACTTGATCTTCCTTATCTCCTTCATGAGCCTGTCGGCGGTCATCTTCCCGTGGACCTCCTTGTTTATGATCACGACCGGCGCTATGCTGCATGCACCAACGCAGTTGACCTTCTCGACCGTGAACTTCCTGTCCTCGGAGGTGTCTTCACCAGAGGGTATCTGGAGTTCCCTCATAAGGCTGTTTATGAGCTTCTCCGCTCCCTTCACGTGACAGGCGGTGCCGCAGCATGCGGTTATGATGTTCTCGCCCCTCGGCTTCAGGTGGAACTGGGCATAGAACGTGGCGATCCCGTAGAACCTCGAGGGCGGTATGTCGAGTTGTTCCGAGAACCAGTTGATTGCATCCTCGGGCAGGTAGCCGAAGGACTCCTCAATCTCCTGGAGAAGGGAGATGACGTTGCCCTCGCTCTCGTGATACGTCTGGAGTATCTTTTCAAGGGTCTCCTGCAACACTACCTCCTCTTGGGGTGAAGAAGTCTAATAAGCTAACATTTAAGCGGCTGATCTATCAATTGCCAGAAAGGTGTCATTAAAATTTTTAATAGTCCGGCGCCGGCTCATGAAGGCGGCCGCCCGCAGGAAGAGGGCTTACATCCGCTCGGGAAGCGTCACGCCGAGGATCGACAGTCCCTCCTCGAGGACCCTCTTGACGGCCTCGCAGAGCGCAAGCCGCGCCAGCGTCAGGGACGGATCGAGGCCGAGGACGCGGTGGGTGTTGTAGTAGGGATGAAACAGTCCGGCGAGCTCCTGCAGGTAGAACGTAACCCTGTGGGGCTCCCTCGCTCTGACCGCTCCCTCGAACATCAGCGGATAGAAGAGCAGTTTCTTAATGAGACCGGCCTCGGCCTCCTCCTTCAGGCATCCGAGGTCCACCGCACCGCCGGGCTCGACACCCTGCTGCCGAGCCTTCCTGAATATGCTGTTGATCCTGGCATAGGCGTACTGGACATAGTAGACCGGGTTTTCAGAGGACTCCTTCTTGGCCGTCTCGATGTCGAACTCGAGGTGACTGTCGTGGCTGCGCGTGAGGAATATGAACTTGGTCGTATCAGCGCCCACCTCTTCGGTCACCTCCCTGAGCGTGACGAACTCACCGCTCCTCTTCGACATCTGGACCGGCTTGCCGCCACGAAGCAGCGTGACTATCTGCACAAGGAGCACGCTGAGTCTCTCCTCAGGATGGCCGAGGGCCCTGATGACCGCCTTGATCCTCGGCACATAGCCGTGGTGGTCGGCTCCCCATACGTCTATGAGTTCGTCGAACCCGCGCTGTATCTTGTACCAGTGGTATGCTATGTCAGAGGCGAAGTACGTATGGGAGCCGTCGCTCTTTATCACGACCCTGTCCTTGTCGTCGCCGAACTCCGTGGCCCTGAACCATAGGGCGCCCTCTCTCTCGTAGAGCATCCCCTTCTCCCTGAGCTCGTCAAGGCACCTACGGACAAGCCCCTCGTCGTAGAGCGCCTTCTCGCTCTGCCACCGGTCGAACTCGACGCCGAAGCCCCCGAGGTCTTCCTTCATCACACCGAGCATGCGCCCGACACCGAACCTGACGAAGTACTCGGCGGCCTCCCCTTCGAACCCGGCATCCCTGAACCGATCACCTGCCTCGCCGAGCAGTTGCCGGGCGATCTCCACTACGTAGCCGCCCCTGTATCCCTCTTCCGGAAACCGGCAGGCGACTCCGAGGAGCTCCTTGTACCTCGCAAATATGCTCTCACCGAGCAGCCTCACCTGCCTGCCCGCATCGTTTATGTAGAACTCGCGCTCCACTTCATAGCCCGCCCTCGCCAGGAGGTTTGAGAGGGCGGCCCCCACCGCGGCACCCCTGCCGTGGCCGAGGTGAAGCGGGCCTGTCGGGTTTGCGCTCACGAACTCCACCTGTACCTTCTGCCCGCCTCCGAGGTCCCTGCGGAGACACCGCGCAGGGTCCCCGAGCAGACTCCGGAGTCCCTCGTACAGGAAGCCGCGCCTGAAGGTGAAGTTTATGAATCCCGGGCCTGCCACGTCCACCCTCTCGAAGGGCGACTCGGCCCTGAGCATAGAGGCCATCTCCTCGGCTATCTCCCTCGGGGGCCTCCGGAGCCTTCCTGCAAGGACCATTGCCACAGGTGTGGAGAGGTCACCGTGCTCGGCGACCCTCGGTACCTCGAGCTCGACGAAAGGGACCTCGGCACCGAGCTCGCGGACCGCTCGTTCTATGTATCCCCTAATATCCATGGTTCTGCTGAAATTCCGGCCGGCGCTGTCGCCGCATGGAGCGGGCGCCTCACTCCACCCACACGAGGCAGCCCGTCATCTCGGGCGGGGCGCCGCCGGCATGCGTGCGCGTGAGATGTTTAGGATAGCATACAGTGGCAGAGCCGGACAAGCTCGGTGACGCCTTCGAATCAGGCAACACTTTACCAGGGAGTCAACGTGCCTTCCCGGCGGGGTGAAGTCGGTACATTTTTCGTGACCATGTTTGGTACAGTTTCTCATGACCGATGACACCCCGGTCTTAACCGATAACGGCCGAGAGTACTGCGGCAAGGACCATCATGCTTATGAGCTCTATCTATTGCTTAATGATATTGAACACCGTACCACCAAGGTCAACAGCCTTCAGACCAATGGCTTTGTGGAGCGCTTCAACCGCACGGTTCTGGATGAATTCCTCAGGCCATCGCTTCGTCGGAAGTTTTATGGCTCTGTCGAAGCACTCCAGGAAGACCTGGACCGGTGGCTCAAACATTATAACGAAGAACGCCCCCACCGGGGCTATCGCAACCGGGGCAAACGCCCCATTGATGCCATTAACGAATACCTGGAATCTGTTAGTAAAGAAGGTTAGTCATTCACATGGTCCAACCCCAGCCCCTCTCCTGCCGCCGCAGTATCGACCGCATGCCTCTGCGCTCGGTTCACCCTCGATAACCGATTTTTGTATTACATGTATTCCATGGTAACAGTGAAACTACTGAACGATTATATGCAAATTCATCCAAAATCTCTGATTCTTTCTATTTTGCTTGACATCCTCCGCACTTCATGGTAGGCTTTTATGTAACCATAGAATAAACTTAAAAGAGAATGTTAGCCAGAAATAAAACTTACAACAAATGCCTGATACTGTTTTAATCATAAACGGAGCCACCCGGGTTAATGGAAACACAGACATTATTATTGAGAAGATTATCGAAGGTGCCAAAAATAATGGAGTAAATGTAAAATTTATCAACCTGCGAGAGAAGAAGATTGCAAACTGCATAGGATGCTATCAATGCCTGAGGGAATCCACATGCTCATTTGATGATGATATGACGTATATTCGCAAATATATTAATGAGACAGAAGTGATGATACTTGCCTCACCTCTATACTGGTGTGGTGTTACCGGGTTGATGAAAACATTTCTTGACAGGCTTTTCTTTTACTATCACTCAAAGAACAGGACTTTGATTGCCGGGAAACAGGTAATAATTGTAACGCCAATGAATCAGAAAGATATAGGTGTTGAATCAGAACCATATAGTAGAGTTTTACAGACGGCTTTTCAAATGTCTTGGAGTCAGGATTGTAGATATGGCTTTCTTTGCTGGTATTATGGAGAAAGGAGCAGTGCTGAGCAAACCAGAACATCTTAAACAGGCTTACAGAATTGGAAGCAATCTGTTAAAATATATCAAAATAAAGGAAAAGGAGGATGGATAGAGATGACTTCGGTCAAAGAAATAGAGCATGCAGTTGAGAAACTTACAAAGAATGAATTGGCGGCATTCAGGAAATGGTTTGAGGAATTTGATGCAGAGGTATGGGATAAGCAGTTTGAGGAAGATGTTGCTGCTGGCAAATTGGATAAACTTGCCTCAAAGGCCATTGCAGACTATAGAGCTGGGAAGTGCAAAGAACTATAAGACACTTCGCAAGTCCTTCATACTGGGAATGTTATGAAAGATTACCTGAGAATATCCGTAATATAGCCAACAAGAATTTCAAGCTCCTAAAAACTAATCCCTCTCTCCCATCATTACATCTTAAGAAAGTCAAAAGATATTATTCTGTAAGAATTGGTATGAAATATCGTGCTCTTGGAATCGGGATAAAAGAAGGAATATTGTGGTTCTGGATTGGAACTCATTCAGAGTATGATAAAATAATATCTCAAATAGGCTAACCACTCATTCCAGCGGACGGCGTAAACGCCGCCGCTGAATTCGATCGTTATGCCCTGAGAGACATGCTATATGACATGGAGAATAGGGTTTGAGTGAATTCGTTGAGAAAGTGCGCGTATTGGTAAGCG
>Ga0256830_1001740_pt1 | contig 15058 bp, 7 predicted proteins | sample 128326metaG_FD_190537 | JGI IMG/M metagenome (GOLD analysis project Ga0256830, IMG submission 190537) | Hydrothermal vent microbial communities from Lau Basin, Pacific Ocean - 128-326 | ecosystem: Environmental > Aquatic > Marine > Hydrothermal vents | place: Pacific Ocean: Lau Basin | collected... | reverse complement strand
CTAGAATGACGGTATCGATGTAGATGCGGGGGTTCTTCTTGGGCTTGATGACGTGCTCCTGGGTGGCGTGGAGGAAATCATAGAGGAACTCCTCCTGGAGCTTGAGCAGCTCCTCGCCGTCGAAGATGCCGCGGTTGGCGATGCAGAGTTCCCCGTCGTAGTTGAAGGCCCGCGGGTCGGAGTCGGAGCCGTAGACCTGCACCAGGCGCCAGTTCATCCCGCCGGTGAGCTCCTCCTCGTCCTGGTTCTTCTTGTCCTTGGGCTCGAAGGTGGCGATCCCGCGGCGGTCTTGTTCGCTTAAGATCAAGCGGCGGACGGTGACGTGCTGGAGGACCTTCTCCAGGTCGTCGTGGTAGCGTTCCATATAACGATTGAAGTAGAAGCGGCACTTGGGGCACAGCTCCCCCTCGACGTCCAGCTCGTAGGCGCCGTTGTACTCCTCCTTGAAGATCTGGTTGAGGCGCTCGATGAGCGCCCGCCGCTCGGGGGTGGGGATGAGCCGTAGGGGCTCCTCGAAGATGGGGCAGGGCACGGTGGAGGAGGGCTCGTCGTCGAAGGCGCTCACGTCCCACTCAAAGGTATAGAGCCTTCCGTCCTCTGTCTTGGAATACTCTTCCAACCCGCGGCGCAGGAGGCGCCCGATGGTCGATTTGGCCGTGGCCACGGGGCCGTGAAGCAGAATAATTCTTCGTTCGGGTCCTAAGCCCTTGGCCGCGGCCTCGAAGATGTCAACTAAATCCTTGAGGGCGTCGTCGACGCCGAAGACGGCGTCGGTGCCGCGGCCGAAGGGGTCGTCGAAGAACTTGTAGCGGACGATCTCGCGCCCGTTGCGCTTCTTGCGCTCGACGCCGTGGCTTAGGATCATGTCATAAAGGCGCTGGTAGGCGTTTCGGATCAGCCGTGGGTCCTCGAGGACCATCTCCACGTACTCGGGGAAGGTATAGGCTTTGTACTTGTCGGGAACCTGTTCGCCCTTGAGCCGCCGGGCGATCTCCTGGACGGAGATCGTGGCCGTCGAGCCCGCCGAGGTCCGCCCCTGCTCCTGCTCGAGCCGCTCGTATCCCTCTCTGGCGCTCATGATCTCCTCCTCGGGGCTTACGGTCTCCGCACATTATAACGACGCCTGCAAGTTCCTAGACTGCGAAACGGCGCACTTGGGAACTCCCCGTTCGGGACCTTCCGACCGCACCCGTGTCCGGCCGTCCATCCCCCTTATACCCTCGGCGGGGGGAAAAGTTCCGGCGTTTGGGGCCCGGAGGAGACCGGCGTCCTTGACAGCCCGTCCCCGGGGGCGTACAACGGAGGCCGTCGGGAGCGGGACAGCGGGGATCGAAGCAGCGGGAAGGGACGAAGGAAGGGAGAAGGGGGACCGATGAGAAGCCGACTCTCGCTTGCGGTGGTGGCGGCCGTCTTCGCGCTGGGGGCACTCTCCGTCTACTGGTACTACCGGGAGGGCGAACCCTCCCGCGCCGTGCAGCCCACCGAGGAACACATTTTGGTGCTGGGCCTCGACGAGTTCGAGGGCCAGCGCCGGACGGACACGATCCTCCTGGTGCGCGTAGAAGAAGACGAGGTCAAGGTGCTCTCCATCCCCCGGGACCTGCGGGTCAAATACGAGGACGGCTCCGTCCACAAGCTGAACGCGGCCTATCAAGACGGGGGGCCCGAGCTCAGCCGCCGCTTGGTCTCGGAGCTCCTGGGCGTGGAGATCCCCTGGCACGTCGTGGTGGACTACCGGGGCTTTATCACCCTCATCGACGCGATCGGGGGGCTCCCCCTCACGCTGGAGGAGCCCATCTACTACGAGGACACCAAGCAGGACCTGGTGATCGACCTGCCCGCGGGCCCCCAAGTCCTCACGGGGGAACAAGCTTTATTGTACTGGCGCTACCGGGGGGAGGAGAGCGACCTCGCCCGCATCCGGCGGCAGCAGGGGTTCTTGAAGGCGCTCGCCCAACGGCTCTCGGAGCTGGAGCTGGGCCCCTCCGAGATCCGGGGGCTCATCCGAACGGCGTTCGAGTCCGTCCAGACGAACCTCTCCCTGGTGGACGCTCTCCGCTTGGGGGATCATCTCCGGACCCTGGGGCCGGAGGCGCTGAAGACGGCGGTGCTGCCCGGCTACGCCAAGGTGATCGACGGGACGAGCTACTTCTTGGTGGAGCCCGTCGAGGCCGCAGCGCTGGTGGAGGAGTTCTTCTACGAGCGCGAGGTCACCACGAATCGGGACGTGCGGGTGATCGTCCTCAACGGCCACCCCGACGAGGTCAAACGCATGGGGCTCGCCCGCCGGGTGAGCGAGCACCTCGAGGCCCAGGGGTTCCAGATCGTGGCCTACTGGAACGCGGACGCGCTCGACTATCCCAACTCGTACCTCATCAACGTCTCCGGCAGCGAGGAGAAGGCGCAACGGCTGGTCGCCAGCCTCAAGGCCCCTCTCAAGGTCGTCCCGCCGGAGGCGTTCTCCCAGGAGACCCAAGCCGCCTTCGGGGAGGACCGCCTGGCGAAGATCGCCCAGATTTTGGCCAACACCGCCGTGCCCCCGCAGGAGCGCGGGGTGGAGTTGACCGAGGCCGACGCGGTCCTTATTCTAGGGGGCGACTTCGACCCGGACGCCCTGCTGGCCATCCCCGAGCTCCCCTAGGGCCGGGTCGGGCGCCTCCGACATGCCCATGCGCGCGCTTACGACCGCAGGACTGGTACGCGAGATCCTCCGGCTCATCGAGGAGAAGAAGGGCGAGGAGACCGTCATCCTCGACGTGGCCGACGCCCCCTTGGGGACGGACTACTTCGTCATCACGGAGGCGGACAACCCCAAGCAGCTGCGGGCCATCGCCGAGAATGTCAAGGAGGGCCTCCCCCGCGAGCCGCTCGCCTGGGAGGGCTTCGACTCGAGCGTCTGGATCGTGCTCGACTACGGGGACGTGATCGTGCACGTCTTCGACAAGGAGGCCCGCCGCTTCTACGATCTGGAGGGCCTCTGGGGCGAGAAGCCCGTCTCCCCCGAAGAGCTCGGGGACTGAACCACGCTCATGGAATCACGCCCCTACGAGGGCTTCTTCGGGCCGGAGCGCGTCGCGGGCGCGCGGCGGGCGAAGAAGGGCCGGGGTTGGCTTACGATCTCGGGCCCCGTGTAGCGCAGCCCGCCGTAGCGCAGCAGCAACCCCAGGATCCCGAGGAACAGGGTCACGGCCCCCAGCACAATGGGCTCGAGGTGGGTGACCCCGTTGAGGATCACCTCACGCAGCACGGCCACGATCGCGATCTCCACCATCGTGTCGATCGCCACCCGGTGGTACTCCAAATAGATGATGAGAATGCGGACGACCTCGATGAGGATGAAGACGAACATCACCTCCGAGACCACAAACGCGATGTCGATCGCGGCGCTCGTGGCCAGGTAGGCGCCGAGGGTGTAGATCGTCCGCGCGATGAAGACGAAGGTCACGAAGACCAGCACGGCCAGGATGAGATCGAGGGTGACCTCGACGTACTTGCGCAGGGCCTGGTGGACCCAAAAGTAGAACTCCACCCGCCTGCGCCCCTCTTCCTCGCGCCCGTCGGGCATCGGCTCCCGCTCGGCATCCCTCGACATCGGCCGGGCTCAGTCCCCCTTCGGCTCCTCTTCCTTCTCCTTGGATTTCCCCCGGGAGGTGGAGGACCGCTTCGATTTCGTTCGCGTCCTTTCCGCCTTTGCCTTCTCCTTCTCTTGCTCCTTCTCGTACTCCCGGGGTTCGTCCCCCCGGCCCTCTGCCCGCTGGACGTCGAAGACGACCTCGCCCTTTTGGCGATCGTATAGGATCCGGACGCGATCGCCCTCTTGGACGTCCCCCCGGAGCATGGCGGAGGCGAGCTTCGACTCGACGTCGGTGCGGATCCGGCGCTTGAGCTCCCGCGCCCCGAACTCGGGCTGATAGCCCACCTCGGCGAGGTAGTCGATGAGCGTATCGTCGAACTCCAGCTCGATCCCCTGGCCGCGGGCCGTGCGCCGCACCCGCTCGAGCTGGAGCTTCACGATCTCGCGGATCTGCTCCGGCGTGAGCGCGTGGAAGACGATGATCTCGTCGATGCGGTTGAGGAATTCGGGCCGGAAGTGGTCGCGCAAGACGTCCATCAGGCGCTGCTTCAGCTCCTCGTAGCTGAGCTTTAAGTGCTCGGGGGCGTGCAGGTTCTGCTGGATGATGTCCGACCCCAAGTTGCTCGTGGCGATGATGATGGTGTTCGTGAAGTCCACCACCCGCCCCTTGCCGTCCGTGAGCCGCCCGTCGTCGAAGACCTGCAATAGGATGTTGTGCACGTCGGGGTGGGCCTTCTCGATCTCGTCCAGCAGGATCACGGAGTAGGGCCGGCGGCGGACGCGCTCCGTGAGCTGGCCGCCCTCCTCGTAGCCCACGTACCCGGGCGGGGCCCCGATCAGGCGCGCGACGGCGTGCCGCTCCATGTACTCGCTCATGTCGATGCGGATCATCGCGTCCTCGTCGCCGAAGACCGCCCACGCTAAGGCTTTGGCCAGCTCCGTCTTCCCCACGCCCGTGGGTCCCAAGAACAGGAACGTCGCGATGGGGTGGTTCCCCTCGCGCAGGCCGGCCCTTGCGAGTCTTATGGCTTCGGCGACGGCCTTGACGGCCTCCTCCTGGCCCACGATCCGCTCGTGGAGCTTCTCCTCGAGCTTGAGGAGCTTCTCGCGCTCCTCCTCCGTGAGCTCGGCCACGGGGATGCCCGTAAGCGTGCTTACAATTTCGGCAATGTGCTCCGCGCGCACCTCGGGCGTCTCCGTGGAGGCGGCCCGCCGCCACTTCTCCTCTTTCTCCTCCAGCTCCTTTTGCTTCTTCTGGAGCTTTTCTTCCAGCTGCTTGGCGCGATCGAACTCTTTCCGGGAGGCCGCGTAGTCCACCTCGCGCTTGAGCTGTTGAATTTCAGCTTCCAGCTCCTGGAGGTCCGCGGGCCTCGACGTTGCCAGAATGCGCACGCGGGCCGCGGCCTGGTCGATGAGGTCAATGGCTTTGTCGGGCAGGTAGCGGTTCGTGATGTAGCGGTCGGAGAGCTCGGCGGCGGCCACGATCGCCTCGTCCGTGATTTTCACCTTGTGGTGGGCCTCAAAGCGATCTCTTAAGCCCCGCAGGATCTGAATCGTCTGCTCCACCGTGGGCTCGGCGATGAAGACGGGCTGAAACCGTCGCTCCAGGGCGGCGTCCTTCTCGATGTATTTTTGATACTCGTTGAGGGTGGTGGCCCCGATCAAGTGCAGCTCCCCGCGGGCGAGCGCGGGTTTGAAGACGTTGGCGATGTCCATCCCGCCCTCGGACTGGCCTGCGCCCACGATCGTGTGGATCTCGTCGATGAACAAAATGAGTTCATCTTGGTGGGCCACGATCTCGTCCAAAAGCTGCTTTACGCGCTCCTCGAGCTCCCCGCGGTATTTGGTGCCCGCCACCAGGGTGTTGAGGTTGAGCTCCACCAGGCGTTTGTCGCGCAGAACCTCGGGGACCTCGCCCTTGACGATGCGTTGGGCGAGCCCCTCGACGATGGCCGTCTTCCCCACCCCGGGCTCCCCGATGAGGACGGGGTTGTTCTTCTTGCGGCGGGCCAGGATCTCGATCACGGTTTCAATCTCCTTGGCCCGCCCGATGACGGGGTCGAGCTTCCCCTGGCGGGCCAGGGCCGTCAAATCCCGGGAGTACTTGTCCAGGGTGGGCGTGTTGGAGGGCGGCTCCACGCGGCCCTCCTCGGCGCCCTTGCCCACGACCTTTACGGTCTGCTGCCGCAGGGCCTGCGGGGTGAGCCCGTACTTGCGCAGGACGTCCCCGGCGAAGCCCTCCTCCTCCGCGAGCGCGATGAGGACGTGCTCCGGGCCGATGTAGCTGTGGCCCAGCTCGCGGGAGACGTAGAACGCCTTCTCGAGGGCCCCCTTGACCCGGGGCGAGACCGTGAGCTGCACGGTCGCGCCCTCCTCGGGCTTCTTGTGCTCCCCCTTGGGGGCGTTGTGCTCGATGTAACCCTTTAAGTCTTGGGTGGAAAGCTTGAACTGCTTGAGGATCGTTTGGACCACATCGCTCTCCATGAGGGCGTACAACAGGTGTTCCGTGTCGACCTCGCGCTTGCCGAAGTCGACGGCGACCTCGGCGGCCTTCTGGAGGAGTTCCTTGGTGTGCTCGCTCATGTACTCACTGATGTCTAACCCTTCACGGCCGCCCCAGCCCGTCGGGCGCCGTGCGCCCAGGGGCGCGAGGTCCTCCCAGCCCTCGAGGAAGTCCCCGAAGAGTTCGTCGAACAGCCCCCCGCCGAAGCCGAAGAGGGACTCTAAGGGCGAGAACATCCCCTGCTCCCGCCGCAGGCGGCGGTAGTCCTCCTCGCAGAGATGAAGGGTCTGTCGCCGTCCGTCCCGCGTGATCACGACGCGCGCCGTGGCCGGACGCACGCCGCAGACGTCGCACATCCTTCCCTGGGCCATGGTTTCCCCCCTTCGGATCGAACCCGGATCGTGTGGGATCGCGTGGGACAGTGTACAAAGGGGAATTCCGCGATTCAACCTTGCCCTTGGGCCGTTGGGTTCCGCGTCCGTCCCCTGCCGGGGGTCACCCCGATCACTTGCAGGGCGGGGAGGCCCGTGGTAAGATACCCACCCCTTCCCGGCCCGAGGGGCAAGGGAAGGGGGCTTGACAGCCGACAGAGACGGTGTTATACTACGCTGCTGCCAGCAACCGCCAACCACACCTCCTCTCCCCCGCGTTGGGGAGCTTGGGAGGGACGGGATCCGGCGGGAGCGGCTTGGTCCTTGAAAAGTGAATAGAGTGGAGAAATCGCGCAAGCTCAGTAAGGGCAGGTGGTGGATGCCTCGGCAGCGGGAGGCGATGAAGGGCGTGGCAGGCTGCGATAAGCCTCGGGGAGCCGCCGAGCAGGCTTTGATCCGAGGATTCCCGAATGGGGCAACCCACCGCGCGGAAGGCGCGGTATCCGCCTCCGAACCGAGTAGGAGGCGGAGGCGAACCCGGGGAAGTGAAGCATCTCAGTACCCGGAGGAAAAGAAATCAACCGAGATTCCCCAAGTAGCGGCGAGCGAACGGGGAAGAGCCCAAACCATCGGAGTGCCAAAGGCCGCACCCGTTGCTCCGGTGGGGTTGTAGGCCGGTCCCGTTCCGCCCGTGCGGGGGCGGAGGGAAGTCACAAAGAGGCGCTCTAGCCGAACGGCTTGCAAAGCCACTGGAAAGAGCGACCGGAGAGGGTGACAGTCCCGTAGGCGAAAGGGCGTCTCCTTCCCGGGACCGAGCCTGAGTACCGTCGGACTCGAGAAATCCGGCGGGAAGCTGGGGGGACCACCCTCCAAGGCTAAATACTCCCCGCTGACCGATAGTGAATATAGTACCGCGAGGGAAAGGTGAAAAGAACCCCGGAAGGGGAGTGAAATAGAGCCTGAAACCACCTGCCCACAGACAGTGGGAGGGTCCCTTTCCCGCTTCGGCGGGGAAGGCCTGACCACGTGCCTTTTGCAGTATGATCCGGCGAGTCGTTCTCGGTGGCGAGGTTAAGGCCCGTCGGTGGGCCGGAGCCGGAGCGAAAGCGAGTCGTCTGAACAGGGCGCAGAGTCACCGGGAACGGACCCGAAGCCAGGCGATCTACCCATGGCCAGGGTGAACGTCGGGTAAGACCGGCGGGAGGCCCGAACCCGTGGAGGAGGAAAACTCCTGGGATGAGCTGTGGGTAGCGGTGAAAAGCCGGACGGGTCCTGGGAATAGCTGGTTCTCCCCGAAATAGTTTTAGGACTAGCCTCACCTTCGAAGCCGGCGGGGGTAGAGCACTGGATGGGTGCGGCGCAAGCCAAACCCAACCAAACTCCGAATACCGCCGGTGGATGGGTGGGAGTCAGTCTGCGGGGGATAATCTCCGTAGGCGAGAGGGAAACAGCCCAGACCGCCAGCTAAGGCCCCCAAACCCGGGCTAAGTGGGAAAGGATGTTTCCCCGCTAAGACAGCCGGGAGGTTGGCTTAGAAGCAGCCATCCTTTAAAGAGTGCGTAATAGCTCACCGGTCGAGCGGGGGGGCGCCGAAAATGTAACGGGGCTCAAGCCCGGTGCCGAAGCTGCGGGCTCTTCAAGCCTTCGGGCTTGGAGAGCGGTAGGGGAGCGTTCCCCGTGGGGCGAAGCCGAGCCGGAAGGCGAGGTGGACCGCGGGGAAGTGAGAATGCCGGAATGAGTAGCGCGAGCCGAGTGAGAATCTCGGCCACCGAATGCCCAAGGTTTCCTGGGGAAGGCTGATCCACCCAGGGTTAGGCGGCCCTAAGGTGAACCCGAAAGGGGTAGCCGATGGACAGCCGGTTAATATTCCGGCCCCTCTTCCGAGCGTTGACCATGGGGGGACGCCGCAGGCCGGGTCCGAGCGGGGTGACGGACATCAAGACCCCGTGCAACCGGCAAGGCATCCGCGCGTAGGCAAATCCGCGCGCGGGTTAAGTCGAGCCGGGATGCGGAGCCGCTACGGCGGCGAAGGAGGGCAGGTCAGCGGCCAAGAAAAGCCTCTAGGGAGCTCGGAAGAGCCCGTACCGCAAACCGACACAGGTGGGCGAGGCGAGAATCCTCAGGTGGGCGAGAGAACCCTCGTTAAGGAACTCGGCAAATTGGCCCCGTAACTTCGGGAGAAGGGGTGCCCGTCCCGGGAGGGGCGGGTCGCAGTGACCAGGCCCAGGCGACTGTTTAGTAAAAACACAGCTCCCTGCTAACTCGAAAGAGGACGTATAGGGAGTGAAACCTGGCCACTGCCGGAAGGTCAAGGGGAGGGGTGCAAGCTCCGAACCGAAGCCCCGGTGAAGGCCGGCCGTAACTATAACGGTCCTAAGGTAGCGAAGTTCCTTGTCGGGTAAGTTCCGACGCGCATGAATGGTCCAACGACCTGGGCGCTGTCTTAACGAGGGACTCGGCGAAATTGAAGCGCCGGTGAGAATGCCGGCGACCCGCGGCAGGACGGAAAGACCCCGTGGAGCTTTACTGGAGCTTGGCATTGGGTCTTGGTGCTCGTTGTGTAGGATAGGTGGGAGGCTGAGAAGCCGGGGCGCCAGCCTCGGTGGAGCCGCCCTTGAAATACCACCCTGCGAGCATTAGGGCTCTAACCGACCGCCGTGACGAGCGGCGGAGGGACAGTGCTAGGCGGACAGTTTGACTGGGGCGGTCGCCTCCTAAAGGGTAACGGAGGCGCGCAAAGGTCGGCTCAGGCGGGTCGGCGATCCGCTGAGGAGTGCAAGGGCACAAGCCGGCTTGACTGCGAGACCGACAGGTCGAGCAGGTGCGAAAGCAGGCCCTAGTGACCCGGTGGTCCCGCGTGGAAGGGCCATCGATCAACGGATAAAAGTTACCCCGGGGATAACAGGCTAGTCTCCCCCGAGAGTCCACATCGACGGGGAGGTTCGGCACCTCGATGTCGGCCCATCTCATCCTGGGGCTGAAGCCGGTCCCAAGGGTTGGTCTGTTCGCCCATTAAAGAGGTACGCGAGCTGGGTTTAGACCGTCGCAAGACAGGTCGGTCCATATCCGCCGCGGGCGCAGGAGGCTTGAGGGGTGCTCCCTCTAGTACGAGAGGACCGAGGGGGCTGGACCTCTGGTGAACCGGTTGTCCCGCCAGGGGCACCGCCGGGTAGCCACCGTCCGGACGGGATAAGCGCTGAAGGCATCTAAGCGCGAAGCCCACCCCAAGATCAGGCCTCCGGCCTTGGCATCCGCCAAGGGTAAGGGCCCTCGGAGACGACGAGGTCGATAGGCCGCAGGTGGAAGCTCCGTAAGGGGTGGAGCCGAGCGGTCCTAATCGCCCGAGCGCTTGCGCGATCCACTCTATTCACTTTTCAGGGACCAAGCCTGTGATTCAGAGATTCAGGCGGCCCTAGGGCGGAGGGGAAACACCCGGTCCCATTCCGAACCCGGAAGTTAAGCCCTCCCGCGCCGATGGTACTAGGCCCGCGAGGGCCTGGGAGAGTAGGTCGCCGCCTGGGTCTTTTTCTTTTTTAGGAGGATCTTGATAAATCCCCGGAATTTGTGTTAATCCCCACCTCACCTTACCTTGCCGGGAAAGTTGACATTCCCCCGAGGTTGACATTCCCCAAAGGAGGGGGTACCTATGTGCTGGGAAGGGGAGATCTACGAACACGAGGAGCGGGAGGGAGAAAGGTCGGGTGGGGTTGACGCGGCGAGCATTGCTTAAGGCCGTGGGAGTCGGGCTGGGGTTGATGGCGATGAGTGGGTTGGGAAGTCTCAGCGGTTGTAGACCAATATGGAGTGAGTCTCCTCCCGCTTTCGTAGCAGACAGTGAGATTGCTTTATAGAATGGCACGCGTGAGCTTAGCCTTAGTAGTAGTCGGCTCCGGACTCATGATTCTTGTCAGCGTCTTGAACATAATCCAGATTGGTCTTTCCGGTCGTCTCAGCACAGGGCACCTGCTGTGGTTGGTAGCGTGGAGTTTAATGGCAGTGGGGACGCTTTTCTTGCCCATAAGTCTCTATTGGGAGGACAAAGTGATCCGTTTCCCTGTATTGGTGAGATTGATAGTGCCCATTCTATTCCTAATTGCGTTTTCATTCTCTTTCATTGCTAGCTTACTGCGATCATTAGGAGAATAACTGAAGCGCGTGGACGTATGTGCCTTATCGGCCATAATGTACGGTTGATGAGCTTAAAGTGAAGAGCAAAGGGAGGTGATCCTCCATGAACCAACGCACCAAGCACTTGGCCTTGGTCGCTATGGTAAGCTTAGTCGGCTTTGTAGAAATCCTCTGCTGAAGGAAGCATAGCAATCGAGCCAGGAACCGGTCAAGCAAGGTTACCCCCAACTTCACCGCCCGCTCCACTTTGTAGACCCGGCAGCTCATGCTTGTACCTTAAAGCATCCTTCCTTTGGCTTTGTTGCTTGCAAGTTTTAAGCCTCGTCGTTGGAGCCCTGGTCGTGGCGTGGATTTGCTGTCGTTGACAGCCCCGGCCGTTGGCGTTATAATCAACTCTGCTTCGCGATCCCCGGTAGCTCAATTGGCAGAGCGACCGGCTGTTAACCGGTAGGTTGGTGGTTCGAGTCCACCCCGGGGAGCCACCTCTCTCCGCAAATATCCCCCGTCCCCGCTATCCGCTCAAAGGGAAAACCTACGGCCGCCACAGCGGGGCGAACTCGCACTTCTCCTTTACCCACTCCGAGAACGCTTGGGGATCTTTTGCCGCCTCCGGAGGGGCCTGCTCCGGGCAGTACACCAAGATGCGATCCAGGGCCGGCGGGGCGAGCCGACCCTGGGCGTTCGTCGCCGCCCCCGCCGCCCTCCAATAGTCGAGGATGGCCATCTTCGAGCCCGGCGGAAGGATGTGAACGTACAACGGCAGGCGGGGGACGATCAGGGAACGGTCAATGGCGAGGATCCCCTCATAGAGGGTCTGGTACCGGGAGGTGCTCTGCGGCACCGCGGCCACCAGGAGCAGCACCAGGAGGAGAAGCGCGATCTCCTTGCGCACCGCCGTCCCGCGATCCCTTCCGCTCACTCGGCTCACTCCGCACACCACGCCGTCCTCCCTCCCCCTAAGCTCCATTGTAACGCCCTCAGGCGACCTTCCGACTGCGACCGTCGGCGTGGATTATCCCTATCCCTTGGGCGGGGATGCAGAGCGGGAGAGTCTCTCGATGAGCTCCACCAGCAGGCGGACGCCGTAGCCCGTGGCCCCCTTCTTGGGGCAGTAGAGTCGGGTCTCCACGTCGAAGGCCGTCCCCGCGATGTCGAGGTGGGCCCACGGGTACTCGACGAACTCCCGTAGGAACATCGCCCCCGCCGCCGCGCCCGCCTGCGGGAGCGCGCCCCGGCCGAGCACGGAGTTCTTCAGATCTGCCACCTCGCTCCGGAGCAGCTCCCGGTATTCCTCGTAGAGCGGAAGCTCCCAGACGCGCTCGCCGCTTGTCTCCGCCGCCTCCCGGATGGCGGCGAGGAGGGCCGCGTCGTTCCCGAAGAGCCCTGCGGCCTCCTTCCCCAGGGCCACGATGCACGCGCCCGTCAGCGTGGCCAGATCCACCACGGCCCGGGGCGCGTAGCGCCGCGCGTAGACGAGGGCGTCCGCGAGAATTAAGCGCCCTTCGGCGTCCGTGTTCGTCACCTCCACCCGCTTGCCGTCCCCCATCGGGATCACGTCCCCGGGCTTGAGCGCGTTCCCGTCCGGGAGGTTCTCCACCGCGGGGACGAGCGCGATCACCCGCATCGGGACCTCCAGGGCGGCGAGGGCCTTGACAGCCCCGAGCACGGCCGCGGCCCCGGCCATGTCGTACTTCATGGCGTCCATGCCCTCGCGGGCCTTGAGCGAGATCCCCCCGCTGTCGAACGTCACGCCCTTGCCCACGAGCACCACGGGGCTCTCCCCCTCGAAGCCCGGCGGGGTGTACTCCAGCACGATGAGCCGCGGGGGCCGGGCGCTCCCGCGGGCCACCCCCAAGATCCCCCCCAAGCCCTCCGCCTCCAATTCGCGCTCCGTGAGCACCTCGCAGCGCATCGCCCCGTGCTCACGGGCGAGGGCCTGCGCCCGTGCAGCGAGCTCTTCGGGCGGGAGGGCGTTCCCCGGCTCGTTGGCGAGGTCCCGGGCCCAGCCGACGGCCTCCGCGACCGCCTCCCCCCTTGCCGCGCCCCGCTCCAGGGCTTCCACCTTGGCCGCGTCGAACTCCACCAGCTGCAGGCGCTCCAGCTTGGGGGTGGGGGCCTCGTCCTCCCCGTCCCGACGGTACTTGCGGAAGCGATACCGCCCCAGGATCGCCCCCTCGACGAGGGCCTGGGCGGCCCCCTCCGGGGCGAGCCCCCCGATCCCCGCCCCGTGGACCACCGTGGAGAGCTCCGAGAGGTGCAAAGCGGCGTTCGCAGCGGCCGCGGCGGCCTCGCGAACCGCCTCCGCGGAGAACCTCTCGCGCTCCCCCAGCCCCACGAGCAGCACCCGCCGGGCGGGCAGCTTCCCCAACGTGGGAAAGAGCAGGGTCTCGCCCCTCCGGCCGCGGAACTCCCCGCTGCGCAGCAAATCGGAGATCGCCCCTCCAAGGGCGCGGTCCACGGCCCCGGCGGCGCCCCCCGGCTCCCGCGTGCCCCGGAAGATCCCCAAGCAGAGCGCTTCCGTCTCGATCTCCGTGACGTCCCCCTGCAGGACTCGAATTTCCATCGTCAAAGAAGCGGCCTCCTCCTTCGGGCGCGATGAGCGCACCGCCCCGGGGTGTCGGCGGGCGTTGTCCGATCGTAACCCGTCGTTTCGCCGTCTGCAAACCCGCGAACGCCCCGCTTGCGCGGCGCCCCCGGGCGGGGTATGATCCCTCAAGCCTTGCGGAGAAGAGCCCAAGGAGGAGTCCAAAGCCCATGAGAGCGGTGACCCATCGACCGACGGCGCGTTTCGGAGGGGGGATCGGGACGGTGAGGCTGCGGAAGGTGCTGATCCCGCTGATCGTGCTCCTGCCGCTCATCGGCGGGGGCGGACTGGGGAGCTGGGGTGTGGGCGCAGCCCAGTTCGGGGACGATCCGCCCGACCTGGTGGTCGAAGAGCTCTCCGCCGATCCCCTCGAACCCCAACCCGACGAGGTCGTGGAGCTGATCGCCATCGTCGCCAACCGGGGGCGCGGACGCGTCCTTCAGCCCTTCAGCGTCTTCTTCGAGGTCGACGAGCAGATGGTCGCCAACGTCCGGGTCACCTCCCGACCGGGGCGAAACGCGCGGGTGGAGGTGCGGGCCCGCTGGACGGCCCTCGAGGGCACCCACCGCGTCGTGGTCCGCGTCGACGCCTTCCAGGAGGTCCCCGAGGCGGACGAGCGGAACAACCGGGCGGAGATGGACTTGGTCGTGCAGCGCTTGGAGGGGGCCCGCTCCCTTACGCTCGACCTGTTCGAGGGCGTGGCCCTCGGGCTGCGCAAGGCGGGCGAGGCGATGCAGGTCCCGCCCAACGAGGACTTGTTCCTGCTGTTCGAGGACTTCAAGGCGGCCTCCCGCAAGGCCGGGGAAGCCTTTGCGGTGGGGGCCGACCGCCTCGAGCTTGTCCCCACCCTGCTGCCCCCCGCCCTGCAGGGCGAGGCACAGCTGCAGACGGGCGGGGAGATCGCCGCGATCTACCGCGCGTTTACCGCCTCCTTCGCGGAGGTCAACGAGGGGCTGGAGCGCCTGAACCTCCAGCGGCTTACCTCGGCGTTCCAGCAGATCCGAGAGGATCTGGCCACCCTCTCCGCCTATGCCCTCGAGGGGGTGAGCCTCCAAGGCTTGGAGGGCTCGATCGCGCTGATGGACCAAGCCCTCGCCCAGGCGGAGGAGCTCCGGCAGGCCGCCGAGGAGGGGAACGAGGAGGTCGACACGGACGCAGCCGTCCAAGAACTCCTCGACGTGCTCGCGCAGATCGGGCAGGAGTGGGTGGCGGTCGCCGAGGGGTTCGTGCAGTCGGGGAGCGCTCAACAGGCGCAGTTCCTCACGGCTGGGGGCACCCCCCTGGAGCGGGCCCGCCCCCAGGAGGAGATCGTGATCACCGCCCCCCGCGCCGTGCGGCTTGCCCTCGAGATCTGGGATGAGGCCGGTCAGCGGCTCTTCCGGGCGGAGAGCGAGGGGGACGCCCTCCGCTGGCAGGGCACCGATTCCTCGGGCAGGCCCCTTCCCCCGGGGCAGTATTTCTACCGCCTCGAGGTCCTAGAACGGGACGGCCGCTCCCGCGTGGAGCTGGGCCGGATCTTCCTGAGCGAGTAGCCTCCCCCTCCCGTTCGCCTTCCCCACGAGTTCCCCACGAGTTCTCTACGGGTTCCCCACGGGGGCTCGGCCCCCTGCCCTATCCTAACCCTACCCCCCCAGCCTGCCCCCGCCTCTGTCACTATCCCAATGTGGACATTTGTCCACTATAACAGCAAATATTGCTTATCTATAGATACGATTCCCACCATAAAGCTCTCTTTGTGTTTATTTCTAGACGATCCCTTGACAATTGTGGCCGTTTTTGCTATAAAGGGGCCATTCGATGGCGATCAGGGCCACCGAGCCCAAATTCAACTTTTAGAACGTTGGAGGGATCGTTGGTGGAGAAGGAAGCCCGGCGGGTGTTAGAGGCCGTCGAAGCGG
>Ga0256830_1001739_pt1 | contig 15061 bp, 15 predicted proteins | sample 128326metaG_FD_190537 | JGI IMG/M metagenome (GOLD analysis project Ga0256830, IMG submission 190537) | Hydrothermal vent microbial communities from Lau Basin, Pacific Ocean - 128-326 | ecosystem: Environmental > Aquatic > Marine > Hydrothermal vents | place: Pacific Ocean: Lau Basin | collected... | reverse complement strand
AAAATACACCTTCTGCAGCTGGTGTTAAAGAGCGGAGGGTTCTTGGCTGAATTCCCGACCGCGGGGGTATCATCGGGCGGGACGCCGCGGGGGATACGGTCGTATCCCCGCGGCGTCAGCGTGCTTACTTCAGGTCCGAGAGGCTCGCACCGAAGTTGACGTGAAAGACCTGCCCGTCCAGGACGAGGGCCGGAACCGACTTGATGCCGAGACTCTCTGCTTCGGGGAGACGGCTCTTGTCGGTGCCGAGGTGGACAACCTCAACGTCGATGCGGCCGGTGTCGAGTGCACCGAGTATGGATTGCTCTGCACTGGTGCACACGGGACAGCCGGCATGGTAGAAGACGGCCTTGCTTTTCATCATGCAGCTCCTTTCGTTATGATATGATATGCCGTGGTCTCCGACCACGTGCCACTAAGGATAACCCGACTGCGGATTTCCGTCAAGAAGGTACTTTTCGGTAAGGTAGGTGCTGTAATGGCTCAAGACAGTCCATCGGGCGGCGGGAGTTCCTCCCTGAAAGGCAACGGCGACATCACTGCAGCCTCTGTTGTGGAGAGCATCGTCGGCTGTAAATGGTCGGTCCATCTGCTGATGCTGATTGCAGATGGATGCAGCAGGCCGAGCGCTCTGCTCAGGGCATGCCCCGGCCTCTCGACAAAGGTGATGAACGAGCGGCTCAAGAAGATGCTCCGGTTCGGCCTCGTGCAGCGCTCCGTCTCCGGTGACAAGCCTCCCCTGCAGGTGGACTACATGCTGACGCCTTTCGGCCGTCGCTTCATGGGAGTCCTGAAAGAGATCGGCAGGCTTCAGGAGGCCCTCGACAGGGAGAAGCAGTAGCCGCAGCGAGGCATCACCGGCAGGCACACAACACCGCAACCGGGACCGGATCAGGCGGTCGAGAGGTCTACACCCATCTTTGCGAAGACCGGCGAGAGCAGCCGCAGGGAAAGCCTCTCGTGCTCCTTAACCGCCTCCTGGAACCTGAACCAGTCGGTATCCTCCCTGTTGCGTTCATCCCTCCAGTAGTAGTGGTCTTTGAACACGGCAAACTTCGAGAGTATCCCGTCGTGACTGTCCCTGAGGCCGCGGATATCCGTCTCTACGGCGTGGTCGAACCACCGCTGCTCGTCGAAGTCGTCAAGCCAGCCGAGCCTCTTCCTGTATCCCTCGAGCCTGTTCTCCCTGCGGATGTTCTCGTCGCCTGAAAACGTCGGCCCCCAGACAGCCACCAGGAACCTCTCGATCTCTTCCCAGGCGGACGAGCGGTCTTCGCCCCTGTCAGACCTGATGTATTCGCAGTACCTCGAAAAGAGGGAGAAGGCAGCGGAGAGGTAGCGGAGCTTGTTGTTCACGTCCGAGTCGACCAGCCGGTTGTCCACCCATATGTGGCTCACCCAGTCGGGGTGGTGCTCTGCGTCGGCATGCCCTATGTCAGGCTTTATATCCAGCCCGATATTGTTGAAGTAGTCGTACCAGCCGACGAAGTTCTGGTGGGCCCAGGTGTCGGCATAAGAGTGCGACGCGATCCCTATCCTGTAGAGCCTCGTGTCATGCGGTGCCTTGAACGCCTCGCTCAGTATCTCGTTGGCATTGCCGTTGTCGGGAGTGGTGTTCAGGATGTGCATCTTGCCGTCACGCCGCCTCGCGCTGTCAGCGTCAGGCTCACCGGGGATGAAGTGGAAGATGGGGTATATCCTCATAAGCTCGGCCTTCGGCTTCAGGATGTTCATGGTCTGGCTGATGTAGTTCCTGTAAACCGGCTTGCCGATCCTGCTCCTTATCTTGTAGGAGACGTCGTTTTCATCGACATACTGCGACGAGTAAGCGATCACCGAGGCCTCCTCCTCGGAGAAACCGGCCTCCCTCGCAAGCAGGGCCGTGATCCAGTAGTGAAACTCTATGTCCATCAGATCCTCCTGAAACGGCGTCTTGAACCGTCAATGGTTGTGGTGTGAACAAGGCGCCGGAGGCATCAGCCCGCGCCGGCGTAGTTCAGGGATACACCCGGCCACTCCACCAGCTTTCTCGACGGGTCCGTCCTCTTCTCGCACTCGTCGAGCCACCCGAGAATCTCCCCGACCGAGAAGGGCTTCTCGAACACCCTGCAGCCGAGGCTCCTGGCATAGGCGAGGTCCACCGCGGACCACGTGCCTGACATAACAGCCTTGTTGCGCACTATGCCCCTGCAGCCGTTGCGGATGCGCTCGCTGATGAAGTCGAGGCCCTTCATGTTGGGCATGACGTTGTCCGTGATGAGGATATCGCAGCATACGTGATCCGGAGGACACGGGCACACCGCCTCCCGGAAGGGGGAAAAGCACGTGGGGTCGGGAAAGGACAGAACAGTGTATCCCCGGCTCTCGAGAATCAAGGTCAGCAGCGACCGTATCTTTTCATCGTCGTCAAAGACCAGCGCCCTCAATCTCATCTTTTTTCCCTCCGTATGTTGTTGGATTTGAAGCAGGCGGACACTCCGCCTGCACTGCGCGGGAGCTCACCCCTGCAGCGGCGCATCCAGCTCCCTTGCGTCCCCGACCCTCTCGATCTCTCCGTCTCTCCTCAGGTATACCACTTCCTTCACCTGGGCGTTCAGTATCATCCTCCTGCACATGAGGCAGGGCTTGCCGTCGGCTGCACGGCCGTCGTCCTCGAAGCCGGCTATGTATATGGTAGAGCCCTTCATCCTCTCGGGCGGACCGTTCACGATGGCGTTCTGCTCTGCATGCACGGCCACGCAGAGCTCGTAGCGCTCGCCCGGCGGCACGTTGAGCTCCTTCCTCCTGCAGACGCCCGAGTCGATGCAGTTCACCGCTCCCCGCGGGGCACCGTTGTATCCGGTGCTGACTATCACGTTGTCCCTGACGATGACGGCGCCGTACCTCCGCCTCAGGCAGGTCGACCTCGTGGAGACGACCCGTGCTATCTCGAGAAAATACTCGTCCCAGGAAGGACGGCCCCGCCGCCCGCTCCTGCCGTTACCACCGCCTCTGCTCATTCCTCCTCCCGGACCTCCTCATCACGAAACAGCAGGCCCCGCCTATCCGCACCGTGTATGCCCGCAGTTGCGGCAGACCGCGCAGCCTCCCTCGTGCTCCACGGTGCCGCCGCACTCAGGGCATGCGCCGATCTGCATCACCACGTCGCCGAGCTTGCCGCCGTTGCCGTTGCCCTTGCCCTTTGTCATGTAGAGCTCGAGGGCCTTGGCGATGGCGTCGGCGCAGGACGATATCTTTCCGCCGCTCGACCACGCGTGCTGGTGGCAGGATATGCCCTTGAGCTGCGTGATGATCTCCTCAGGTGCTATGTTCGACCTCAGGGCGAGGCTCACGAGCCTGCCGATCGCCTCGGACTGGCTCGAAGCGCAGCCTCCGGCCTTGCCTATATGGTTGAAGACCTCGAATGGGAGGCCCTCCTCGTCCTCGTTCACGGTGACGTAGAGTGTGCCGCAGCCGGTCTTCATCGCCTGGGTAGTGCCCTTCACCACGTCCGGCCTCCTGCGCGGGATGATCTTCTGCCTCTCCTCGGGCGCGTGATCACCGGCGCGCACCCGCTCCTTGGTCCCTTTGCTCAGCACCTGGCTCTCCCTCGAACCGTCCCTGTAGACGGTGACGCCCTTGCACCCGAGCCTGTAGGCCTGGAGATAGACCTTCTTCACGTCATCGGGCGTGGCGTGGTTTGGGAAGTTGACGGTCTTGCTCACGGCATTGTCCACATGGCGCTGGAAGGCGGCCTGCATGCGGATGTGGTCCTCGGGCGTGATGTCGTGGGCCGTGACGAAGACCTCCTTCACATCTTCCGGAATCTCAGCAATCCCGCTGATGGAGCCTGTCTCGGAGATGCGTTCCATCATCTCCCTCGAGAAGAAGCCTCGCTCCCTGGCGACGGCCTCGAAGTAGGGATTTATCTCGAACAGCTTCGTGCCCTCGAGCACGGTCCTGACGAAACAGACGGCGAAGAGGGGCTCGATCCCGGAGGAACAGCCGGCTATGATGCTGAGTGTTCCAGTGGGCGCTATCGTGGTTATCGTGGCGTTGCGAACCCGTATGCTGCCCGAGTATATGCTCTTTTCGTAGTTCGGGAACACCCCGCGCTCCTCCGCCAGGGCCGCAGACGCCGCCCTGCCCTCGGACGTGATGAAGCTCATCACCTCCTCTGCGAGGTCGAGGGCCCTCTCGGAGTTGTACGGGATGCCGAGCCGGATCAGCATGTCGGCCCAGCCCATCACCCCGAGCCCGATCTTCCTGTTGGCCCTCGTCATCTCCGCTATCCTGTCGAGCGGATACCGGTTCACGTCTATGACGTTGTCGAGGAAATGCACGGCCCTGTGCACCGTGACCTTGAGGCGGTCCCAGTCGACCCCGCCGTCGCTCACCATCCGCGCGAGGTTTATGGAGCCGAGGTTGCAGGACTCGTATGGCAGGAGCGGCTGCTCACCGCAGGGGTTCGTGCTCTCTATCTCCCCTACCCGGGGGGTGGGGTTCGACTGGTTTATCCTGTCTATGAAGACTATGCCCGGCTCGCCGTTCTGCCACGCGTGCCTGACGATGAGGTCGAAGACGTCCCTCGCTGCGAGCCTGCCGTCGACCTCGCGGGTCCTCGGGTTTATGAGGTCGTACTCGCCGCCTGACTCGACCTTCTCCATGAACCCGTCGGTCAGGGCCACGGATATGTTGAAGTTGTTCAGCCTCTCGTTGTCGTCCTTGCAGGTGATGAAGCCGAGGATGTCGGGATGGTCGACCCGGAGCATGCCCATGTTCGCCCCCCTCCTCGTACCCCCCTGCTTCACGGCCTCGGTCGCGGTGTCGAACACGGTCATGAAGGATATTGGGCCTGAGGATATGCCCTTGGTGGATCCGACCACGTCACCGCCGGGCCTCAGGCGCGAGAAACTGAACCCCGTGCCGCCGCCCGACTTGTGTATGATCGCGGCGTTCTTTACCGCCTCGAAGATGCTCTCCATAGAGTCCTCGACAGGCAGCACAAAGCATGCCGACAGCTGCCCCAGCCGCCTGCCGGCGTTCATCAGCGTCGGGCTGTTGGGAAGGAAGCTCAGGGAGGTCATCATCCGGTAGAACTCCTCCGCCAGGGTCTCAACCTCTGCAGGCGAACGCCCGTAACCGAGATCGGCCGACGCCACCGTGCGCGCTACCCTCCTGAACATCTCCTCCGGCCTCTCCGTGACATTCCCCTCCTCGTCCTTCCTCAGGTACCGCTTCTCGAGTACCTTCAGCGCATTCTCGGTAAGGTTGAGCCCTGAACTCAAAACACCCATTCGATACCTCCTCCTTAATTATTGATTCGAGCTATGCCTTCCCCGGTTCCCGCTGCAGGGTGTCGAAGTCCTTCAGCCTGGCCGTGAACTCGCCGAAGACGTCCTCGTTCTCAATGGGACACGCCTTTGTGCAGATATAGGGACACCTGAGGCAGTACAGCCAGTCGCCAAGCCCCTTGCAGAAGTCCAAGACAACCCCCTACAACTTGTGGCTCTTTGTAGTGTTTTATCAATTAAACCACAATATATTGTATTTGTCAAGAAAAAAATGAAATCCGTTTAAGGCCTTGATATCAAAGAACTTTTCCTGTGAAATAGGTGTTGGCGGAATGTTGAAAGAGATTTCAGGCCGCAGCGGGGGTATGAAAACCGGCCTGAATGGTATATAATAGGCCCATGGGAGACGGAATAGACGCAGAGACCAAGGTAGCGACCCTCTTCAGGGAGTATCCCGAGACCGTCGACTACCTGCTCTCCCTCGGACTCTGCGAGTGCAAGGAGACGTTCATGATGGCTCTCGGGGATGTCGCAAGGGAGAAGGGTATCGACATAGAGGACCTGCTGCAGGAGATCAGGGCCCGCGTGAGGTGATCACGCTTCAGTGGGCGGCGGAGCGACGGCCTCCCTCGAGTCGATCATCAGTGTGACGGGCCCGTCATTGACGAGCGAGACCATCATGTGCTCACCGAAGACACCCGTCTCCGTGCTCATCCCCCCTGCCCTGAGTCTCCTGACGAGGGAGTCGAAGACCCGGGACGCCTTCTGCGGTGATTCAGCGTCGTCGAAGGAGGGGCGGTTTCCCCTGCGCGTCCTCGCAGCGAGCGTGAACTGCGGGACAACGAGGACGGCGCCTCCGGCATCCGCCACCGAGAGGTTCATCCTGCCCCGGGCGTCGTCGAAGACCCTGAGGTTCGCGATCTTCCCGGCGACGTAGTCGAGGTCCCTATCGGTGTCTCCCCGGACCACGCAGAGGAAGACGAGGAGTCCCCTGCCTATCTCGCCGACTATGCGGCCTTCGATCTCGACCCTCGCCTCAGAGACCCTCTGAATCAGGGCCTTCATGGACAGAGCCCGTTCAGCCGGGCCTTCCTCTCCCATTGGACGGCCCTGTGGTAGTCCCTGAAGAGTCTTTCCCTCTCCTTGAACTCGGGCGTGTGGATCGCCCGCCTTCCGTTTGCACCCATGGATATGCCGACTGCGGCGTGGAGCATCTCGTGGTAGACGACATATTCGACAAAGTACCCGGGCACCCCGGCGCAGTCGAGCACCGGGTTGATCCTGATCGTTCCGGTCTCGGGGTTGTAGCTGCCGAGGGTCCTCTTCCTTACGGCCCTCTTCGGCGAGCGCTTTCCCCATGTTATGACCGCATCGATCCGGCCGGAGAAGTACTCACGGTTGAGTCTCCCGAATATCTCCCTCAGGTCGTAGACCTCTCCCACGGCCCTCTCCCGGATCACGGCCCCTCTGCTCAGGCGCCACTGGTTCTTCCTGAAGAAGTCGTGCACGAGGGGGGTCCTGATGGACGGCCTCTTGATGAGTTCCGCTATCTCGAGTATGACCTCGGCGGGGGCCTCGGTGAAGAGGCGCTGTAGCCTGAGGACGACCCTGCCGCGCTCCCTCCTGAAGCTGATGATGTTCGTTCGGTTGTTCGTCAGGACGATCTCCACGGGCCTGCGCACAACCCTCTCTATAACCCTCTGAAGATTCATCAAGAAGACACCCGGTGAGAAGAACTGGTCGGGGCGACTGGATTCGAACCAGCGACCGCACGGTCCCGAACCGTGTGCGCTACCAGGCTGCGCTACGCCCCGTTGTCTCAGCTTCCGCCGGCCACCCCCCACCGGCTTCCTCGACGCACCGGCAGGCAGGATTAAAATTAAAGAGGAAAAGCCGGCCGATTGCGGACATTACATAATAAAGTTAGAGGGAGCCCTCTGTCAAGTATCCGCCGGCCCAGGCCGGTGGCCCGCCCTGTTACCAGGCCCAGGCCCTCGTGTGATACAATGCTATTATGGCGGAGGTGAGAGTCGGCTGCAGCGGTTTCATGTACGACCACTGGAAGGGGGCCTTCTATCCCGGCGACCTCCCTAAGAGGGAGTGGTTCGGGCACTATGCGGCCGTCTTCGACACCGTGGAGCTGAACGTCACCTTCTACAGGCTGCCCAAGCCGGAATCGTTCAGGCGCTGGTACGAGAGGAGTCCCGACGGGTTCTCCTTCTCCATAAAGGGGAGCAGGTACATCACCCATGTCAGGAGGCTCGAGGGGACCGCTGAGGCACTCGGGAGGTTCTTCGAGCCGGCACTCAACCTCGGGGAGAAGCTCTCGGTGGTGCTCTGGCAGTTCCCCCCCGGGTTCGGACCCGAGCCGTCGAGGCTCGAGGAGTTCCTCCGCCTGCTCAGGGATTACAGGATGGTCAGGCATGCCTTCGAGTTCCGGCACCAGGGCTGGATCGTACCCGAGGTGACCTCCCTTCTCAGGGAGGAGGGCCATGCGTTCTGCATGGCCGACTGGCCCGCCTTCGCAAACGAGCTGCCGGTTACCGCAGACTTCGTCTACATCAGGCGGCATGGTCACGGCGGCAGGTACGACTCGTGCTACAGCTCAGGCGAGCTCCGCAGCGATGCCGCGCGTATACGGGGATATCTGGAGAAGGGGCTCGACGTCTACGTATACTTCAACAACGACGCCTTCGGCTACGCCCCGAGGAACGCAACAGAACTGAAGGAGATGCTACGGCGGAAGAGATGAAGAACCAGGAGATTGCAAGGGCCTTTTCCGAGATAGCCGACCTGCTCGAACTGAAGGGGGAGAACCCCTTCAGGATAAGGGCCTACAGGAAGGCCGCCCAGAACATAGAGTCCCTGAGCAGGGAGATCGAGAAGCTGAGCGAGGACGAGCTGACCGCCATCCCGGGCATCGGCAAGGACCTGGCCGGAAAGATACAGGAGTACCTGAGCCGGGGCAGCATGGAGGCCCTCGAGAGCCTCAGGCAGGAGGTCCCGGATGGACTCACCGAGATAATGTCGGTGCCGGGCGTGGGTCCCAAGACGGCGAGGCTGCTCTTCGAGAGGCTCCACGTGCAGGACATCGAAGGCCTCGAGGCCCTTGCGAGAGAGGGCCGGCTCCAAGGCCTGCCCGGAATCAAGAAGAAGACCGAGGAGAACATACTCCGGGGAATAGAGATGCTCAAGAGGGGCCGGGAGCGACAGCCACTCGGCAAGGTGCTCCCGGTTGCAGAGGATATGATAGAGAGGCTGAAGGGAGTGGCTGGCATCGGTAAGCTCTGCCTTGCCGGAAGCCTCAGGCGATGGAAGGAGACGATCAAGGATATAGACATCCTCGCAACCTCCTCAGAGCCGGCAGAGGTGATGAACGCCTTCGTGAGCCTGCCCGGCGTGGAGGAGGTCCTCCTCAAGGGCCCGACAAAGTCGAGCATAGTCACGGCCGGGGGCATACAGGTCGACCTGAGGGTCGTCGAAGAGGACTCCTTCGGCGCCGCGCTCCAGTACTTCACCGGGAGCAAGGCGCACAACATCCGCATCAGGGAGATGGCGCTCAGGCAGGGACTCAAGGTAAACGAGTACGGCGTCTTCAGGGAGTCGGACGGCAGGAAGCTCGGCGGAAGGAAGGAAGAGGACGTATACAGGCTCGTGGGCCTGCCCCTCATACCCCCGGAACTGCGCGAGGACACCGGAGAGATAGAGGCCGCGGTCGAGGGAAGGCTTCCCCGCCTCGTAAGCAGCAGCGACATCAAGGGAGACCTTCACGTCCACAGCAGGTGGAGCGACGGCAGCCACAGCATCGAAGAGCTCGTCACAGCAGCCAGGGAGATGGGATACAGCTACATCGCCGTCACAGACCACTCGAAGGGGCTCGGCATTGCAGGAGGGCTCTCCGCCGAGGCACTCCTCAGGCAGAAGCGGGAGATCGACGCCCTGAACAGGAAGCTGCGGGGATTCAGGGTTTTCTCCGGCGTCGAGGTCGACATCAGGAGCGACTGTACCCTCGACCTGCCTGACGAGGTCCTCGGTAGGCTCGACTTCGTGATCGCATCCATACACTCGGGCTTCAGGCAGTCCGCCGCGCAGATCACGAAGAGACTACTCAGCGCGATGAAGAACCCCTGCGTGCGGGTCATCGCGCATCCGACGGGCAGGATCATCGGCGAGAGGGACGCCTACGAGATCGACGTGAAGGAGTTCCTGCGGACTGCAAAGGAGACGGCGACCGTCCTCGAGATAAACGCATACCCGATGAGGCTCGACATGCCGGACAGGCTCGCCAGGGAGGCCAAGAGGCTCGGCATAGCCATGGCCGTCAGCACCGACGCACACTTGACGTCGCAGCTCGAGTACATGCGGTACGGCGTGGCCACGGCGAGGCGGGCCTGGCTCGGTCCCGAAGACCTCATCAACACGCGCAGCCTGAAAGACTTCGAGCGGTTTCTGAGCCGGAAGCAGCAGTGAAAGCGCCCTTCGCCGAGGAGAAGGCCCGGCTTCGCTGTACGCAGCGGTGGTGAAGAAACGGCCGCTTTTCTGCTATACTTCATCTCAGGATGCCAGGAAGAAAGAGAACCAGTGTACTGGTTTACGAGAAGGACCCTGAAGGCCTCAAGTTTCTCAGGGGGTTCTTCCGCAAGAGAAAGGACCTGAGGCCCCACTTCCTCGACTCCGCGGACGAACTCACCGAAAAGATCGAGACCGCCGGCGCCGATGCCCTGATCGTCGGGTTTCCGGACGGAAGCGCGGGACTTCAGGCCGACGCCGCCGCGATCCCCACGGTCGCCCTCATAACCGGCGACATACCGTGCTGCCTCAGGGAGGTCCTCAGGTACAACATAGAGTACTACCTCATGAGGCCCTTCCACGAGGACGACCTCGAACTGAAGCTGAAGGCCGCGATCAAGAGGAGGAGCTGGTTCGAGAGGCTCTATGCCGAGAAGAGGGACCTCGAGGCGATAGTGGAGCTCACATACCTCATATCCTCCACGCTCGACCCCCACGAGGTGCTCTACTTCGTAGTGAAGAAGCTGAGCGAGATGATCGAGGTCTCGCGCTGCTCGGTTATAAGCATCGGGTTCGGCGAGAAGAGGTATGCGCACGTCGTCTCCTCGTTTGAAGACCCCGGTGTATCCGGCATAAGGCTCGACCTCAGGAAGTACCCGGAGATAAGGAAGGCCCTGACGTCCAAGAAGCCGATAGTGGTACAGGACGCCATGGAGGACCCGCTCATGAAGTCCGTTCGGGCCGCCATAGAGCCCCTCGGCATACGGTCGATAGTGGTGATCCCCATCATCTACAGGGACGAGATCATCGGGACCCTCTTCCTGAGGACGTCGAGGGCGAGGGCGGCCTTCACCAGGAGGGAGATCAACCTCTGCAACGCGGTTGCAAACGTATCCGCCAACGTGCTCTACAATGCATTCCTCTTCGAGAAGCTCGAAAACGAAAAGGAGCGACTCGAGAGGCTCGCGATAACAGACTACCTCACCGGCGTATACAACATCAGGTACTTCTACCACAGGCTCGAGGAGGAGTTCAGCAGGGCCGAGCGCTACGGCCACCCCATCTCCTGCATAATGCTCGACATAGACCACTTCAAGAAGATAAACGACCTCTACGGCCACAGGATGGGGGACCTGGTGCTCAGGGAGTTCGCCCAGCTCGTGAGGAGGCACGTGCGCAAGAGCGACGTGTTCGCCCGCTACGGCGGCGAGGAGTTCATAATCCTCCTACCCCAGACACCTCTCGACGGTGCCGAGAAAGAGGCCGCGAGGCTGAGGCTCTTCATCAGGGAACACGCGTTCAAGGGCATAAAGGAACGGATCACTTCGAGCATCGGCATATCCTGCTGGCCCGTACACGACGTCCATACCTACGACGACCTCATAACCCTCGCAGACACCGCGCTGTTCGAGGCGAAATCGAGCGGCCGGGACCGCGTCAGGATAAGCGCGGAGATCAGAAAAAAGGCCGACTGATAGGTTATCCTATCCCTATGGACGTGATAGTCTGCCACCTCAACGCGGACTTCGACTGCCTCGCCTCCATGCTCGGGGCCAAGAAGATATATCACCAGGCCGTGCCCGTATTCCCGGGCTCGCAGGAGCGGAAGGTGAGGGACTTCCTCAGGACGTTCGAGCCCCTCGAGGTGAGAAAGGCGAGGGAGACGGATATCTCGCGCATAACGCGGCTGATCCTCGTGGACACAAAGAACCCCGACAGGCTCGGCCCGTTCAGGGAGATCGCACTGTCCGGGAGGGTGAAGATACACGTATACGACCATCACCCCCCCAAGGATGACGACCTCAGGGGCGAGGTCGAGGTCGTCGAGGAGACCGGCGCCACCGCAACGATCTTCACGGAGATGATAAGAGAGAGAAAGATACCCCTCTCGCCCATGGATGCAACCGTGCTCTGCCTCGGCATCTACGAGGAGACCGGCTCCCTCCGCTTCCCGACGACGACCGAGAGGGACCTCACTGCAGCAGCCTATCTGCTCAGAAACGGTGCAAACCTGAATATCGTCTCAGAGTACACGAAGGCGGAACTGAGCAAGGAGGAGTTCAAGCTCCTGAACGAGCTGGTGGCGTCCTCGCACGACCTCCTCATCTACGGCATAAGGATACGGATCGTAAAGGCCGCCAGGGACGAGTACTTCGGTGACGTGGCACACCTCGCCCACAGGATCATGGACATGGAGCACGTAGACGCCCTCGTCATGCTGCTCGCCATGGAGGGCAAGGTGGTGATGGTCGGTAGAAGCCGCGTGCCCGAGCTCGACGTGGCCGAGGTTCTCGGCGAGTTCGGCGGAGGCGGACACCCGGCCGCTGCCTCTGCAACCCTCGCGGACGAGCCCCTCGAGGTCATCGAGGAGAGGCTCGTCAGGAAGATACGCGAGAGCGTCAAACCTCAGAGGCAGGCAAAGGACATAATGACCGCACCGGTCATCACCATACAGTGGAAGGCCACCATCAAGAAGGCCGAGTCGGTGATGACGAGATACGGGGTCAACGTCCTGCCCGTGCTGAAGGGAGAGAAGTACTACGGCCTCCTCTCGAGGGAGATAGTGGAGAAGGCCCTGTTCCACGGGTTCGGCCGCAGCCGCGCATACGAGTTCGCCACCACAGACGCCGAGATCACTCATCCAGATGCCCCGGTCGCCGAGGTCGAGTCGGTTATGATAGAGCAGAACCAGCGATTCATGCCGGTCATCGAAGACGGCAGGGTGGTAGGGGCCATCACGAGGACCGACCTGCTCAGGGACCTCTACGAGGAGACACTCCGCCGGAGCAGGATTCAGGAGGAGGGCCTTGCAGAGAGGCCGGCCATGGTGAAGAACATCTCCAAGCTCATCGCCGAGCGCTTTCCCAACGAGATAGTAACACTGCTCAGGACCGCAGGAGAGGCGGCGGACGAGCTCGGCTACAGCGCCTACCTCGTCGGAGGCTCAGTGAGAGACCTCCTCATGGGCGAGAAGAACCTCGACATCGACATCGTGGTCGAGGGAGACGGGATCGCCTTCGCCGACAGGCTCGCCGCCAGGATCGGCGGGGTCAAGCTCATCACGCACAAGCGGTTCAACACCGCGAAGATCCGCTTCACCGAGAAATCCGGCCTGAAGATGCCCGCACCCGGCTTCACGGTCGACATCGCCACTGCAAGGACCGAGTACTACGAGGCACCAGCCATGCTCCCGAAGGTGGAGACCTCCTCCATAAAGAAGGACCTCTACAGGAGGGACTTCACGATAAACGCAATCGCCGTGAAGCTCAACACCAGGGAGTTCGGACAGCTGATCGACTATTTCGGCGCACAGCGGGACCTGAGGGAGAAGACCATCAGGGTGCTGCACAACCTCAGCTTCGTGGAAGACCCCACCCGTGCCTTCAGGGCCGTAAGGTTCGCAGAGAGGTTCGGCTTCAAGATCAACAGGCACACGGAGAACCTCATCAAGTCGGCCCTCAGGCTCAACCTGTTCGAGCGCGTCTCGGGCACGAGGATATACGACGAGCTCGCCCTCACGTTCAGGGAGACCGCGCCGGTGAGGGCACTGAAGAGCCTCGCCGGGTACGGCCTCCTGCAGGTCATACACCCAGCGCTCAAGTTCACGGATGCACTCGAAGAGACCCTCGAGGCCGTGCACGAGAGCCTTGCATGGTTCGACCTCCTCTTCCTCGATGAGGAGGTGGACCGCTCGCGGGTCTACATCATGGGTCTCCTCACCGGCCTCGGCCTCAGCGAACGGAAGGCAGCGCTCGAGAGGCTATCGACCCCGAAGAGGGACATGACCACGATCCTCGACGAGATGGAGAAGGCCGGAGAGGTCATGAAGGAGCTGAGGACCGGAGACCCCGTGAAGATATACCATGCCCTGAAGCCCCTCTCCATCGAGACCCTCCTCTACGCAATGGCGGTCTCGGGTGACAGGGAGATACAGAGGTCCATATCGAGGTACCTGCTCGAGCTTAGAAAGGTGAGGCCCGCGCTGAAGGGCAGGGACCTCCTCGCCATGGGGATCAGGCCCGGACCGCTATACTCGAAGATATTCGACGCGATTCTCAATGAGAGGCTGAGAGGGAGGATCAGAAACAGAGAGGAAGAGATCGCTTTCGTCAGGCATATCGTCAGGGGAGGTGCCGACCATGAATGAGTTTCCCGGCTTCCTCAGAGACCACCTGCCCCCTGAGAGGATAAACCCGGAGACCATACAGGCGTTTGATGCCGGGGAGAGGCGGTTCTACCGCCTGACAAAGGACCTCCCCGCACTGCACAGGGGCACGGTCTTCTGGGAGGGCGGAATTCTGCACGGTTATCCGAAGATAAAGAGAATAATACACCTCGGCAGGGGAGTGACGCGGCACTTCAGGGGCGCGTTCTACGCCGAGGAGAAGATGGATGGCTACAACGTGAGGATCCGGAGGATCGGAGACGAGCTCTTCGCCTTCACGAGGGGCGGCTTCGTCTGCCCGTTCACCACGGACAGGCTTCCGGACCTCGTCCCCCCAGCATTCTTCGACATCCACCCCGATTACACCCTCTGCGGCGAGGTGGTCGGACCGGACAACCCCTACAACTCCGAGCCCGTGCCCTACATGGAAGAAGACGTCGCCTTCTTCGCCTTCGACGTCAAGGACCCCGCAGGCAGGAGCCTGCCCCTGCACGAGCGGTACAGGGTCTGCGAAGAGACCGCCGTCCCGTTTACGAGGCGCTGGGGCCCGTTCACATCCGGCGACATCGAGGAGCTCAGGAGAATCGTCTTCGAGCTCGACAGCGAAGGCAGGGAAGGCGTGGTGATGAAGTCAGCCTCAGAGGCGGTCGAGCTCAAGTACGTGACCCTCGGCTCCTGCATACGCGACATTGAAGCCACGGCACACCTCTTGGCAGAACTCCCACCAGGCTTCTACATACAGAGGCTGATCCGCATCGCTGCAATATCATACGAACACTCCCTCACGCTCGACGACAACATCAGGCTCTCGCTCGCCCGCGCCCTCACCGGACCGCTCGTGAACGCCGTTGCCCAGGCAGACTCAGGCGAAGGCATAAGAGAGCTCTTCACCGTGCGCGTGAACAGCAGAGAGACCCTCGACGCCCTCATGCTCCACCTCAAGCACGCAGGGGTGAACGCACACCTGGTATCAGTGGAAAAGGACGGAAAGATGTTCAAGGGCGCCTTCTACAGGACGTTCCTCAAAGGTACAAGAGAACTGAGACGGAAAATCAAAGGGCACGGCTTCTACGACTAACAGGGGGGGGTCACGGACCCCATCTCTTTCAGGGTC
>Ga0256830_1001738_pt1 | contig 15061 bp, 12 predicted proteins | sample 128326metaG_FD_190537 | JGI IMG/M metagenome (GOLD analysis project Ga0256830, IMG submission 190537) | Hydrothermal vent microbial communities from Lau Basin, Pacific Ocean - 128-326 | ecosystem: Environmental > Aquatic > Marine > Hydrothermal vents | place: Pacific Ocean: Lau Basin | collected... | reverse complement strand
CTCGTCGACTACCTCAAGGCCTGGCCCCAGTACCTGCTGCCGACGCACGCCCTGTCGCGCCTGATGCACGCCCTCACCCGCAGCGGCAATCCCATCATGCGCCGCTGGTTCATGCGCTGGTTCGTCCGGCAGTACCGCGTCGACATGAGCCTGGCGCAACAACCGGAGCTGGACGGCTATCCCGACTTCAACGCCTTCTTCACCCGCGCCCTGCGCCCGGAGGCACGCCCCATCGTCGAGGGCGAAAGGACCATCGCCTGCCCGGTGGACGGCACCGTGAGCCAGGCCGGGGCGATCGACCACGACCGCATCTTCCAGGCCAAGGGCCAGGACTATTCGCTGCTGCAACTGCTGGGTGGCGACAGAGAATGGGCGGCCAGATTCACCGACGGCAGCTTCGCCACCCTCTACCTGTCGCCGCGCGACTACCACCGCATCCACATGCCCATGGCCGCCCGCCTGCGCGCCATGACCCACGTACCCGGGCGCCTGTTCAGCGTCAACGCCGCCACCACCCGCGTCATCCCCGGCCTGTTCGCGCGCAACGAGCGCGTCGTCACCTACTTCGATACCGAGGCCGGCCCCATGGCGATGGTGCTGGTGGGGGCCATCTTCGTCGCCAGCATCGAGACCGTGTGGGCCGGCGAGATCACCCCGCCGGCCGGCAGGGAGGTGCGGCACTGGGACTACGCGGGCAGCGAGGCGCGGGAATTCGCCAAGGGCGAGGAGATGGGACGCTTCAACATGGGTTCCACCGTCATTGTGCTGTTTGGCCGTGACGCGGTAGAGTGGGCGGACGCGATCCGCGCCGGGGCAACGGTACGGATGGGGCAGCACCTGGCGGACAGGCGGGGCTGACGGCCCGCCCGGGGGCGGAAAACGGCGTCGCGGCACGGCAACAGGGGCGGCGCCCAGGGAGACAGGGTGCCATGGAGCGCCCTCAAGGACGGGCATCACGCACATGTGGCTGAAACTGACCCTGTTCCTGGCCGCCGGGCTGGCGGCGATGGTTGCCGCTGCGCTGGCCCTCGGCACGGCCCGCTGGCGCTCCGCCAGCGAGGAGCTGCACGCCGGGCTGGTGGCCGCCCCGCTCCCCACCGGGCCCGCCACCTACCCGGCCAGCGAGCTGGACGCCCTGCCCGCACCGGTACGGCGCTACTTCCGCGCCGTGCTCTCCGAGGGACAGCCGATGGTGTCGGCGGTCCAGCTGGAACAGACCGGCAGCTTCAACATGAGCGAGAGCGGCGAACAATGGAAGCCGTTCACCGCCACCCAGCACGTCACCACCCGCCCGCCAGGCTTCGTCTGGAATGCCCGCATCGCCCTGCTGCCGGGCCTGCCGGTGCGCGTGCACGATGCCTACGTCGGCGGCGAGGGCCTACTCCATGCCTCCCTGTTCGGCCTGATCACCGTGGCGGAGATGCGCGCCACCCCGGCCATGAACGCGGGCGAACTGATGCGCTTTCTCGCCGAGGCGGCCTGGTATCCCACCGCCCTGCTGCCCAGCCAGGGCGTGCAGTGGGAGGCCGTGGACGAGACCTCGGCCAGGGCCACGCTGGCGGACGGCGACACCCGCGTGGGCCTGCTGTTTCGTTTCAACGGGGAGGGCCTGATCGAGTCGGTGCGGGCCGAGGCGCGCGGGCGCAGCGTGGCCGGCGAGGTGATTCCCACCCCCTGGGAGGGGCGCTGGCGCGACTACGCCCTGCGCGGCGGCATGCGCATCCCCCTTGAGGGCGAGGTGGCCTGGCTGCTGCCCGAGGGCCGCAAGCCCTACTGGCGGGGGCGTATCGGCCAGATCCGTTTCGAGTAGGCTAAGGACGCCACCATGCGCCGCCGGGCTCAACCGCCCAGGCGCACCGGCATGCGCCGCGAACCCCAGTCGCCGGGCGGGCCGTCGAAGACCCCGGCACAACGGGCGCCGCAGTCCTTGCAGTGACCGTCGTCGGTGAGATTCCAGGTGGAGAGTTCGTACCAGTCGCGGCCGATGAGCTTGTTGCCGCAGGCATGACAGTAGGTGCTCTGGCCCTCGCTGTCGTGCACGTTGCCGGTGTAGGCGTAGCGCACGCCGTTGTCGATGGCGATCTGGCGCGCGCGGCTCAGGGTCGCCGGCGGGGTGGGCGGCACGTCGAGCATCTTCCAGTCGGGGTGGAAGGCGGAGAAGTGCAGCGGCACGTCCGGGCCCAGTTCCTTCACCACCCAGCGGGTCATCTCGTCCAGTTCCTCGTCGGAGTCGTTGTAGCCGGGGATCACCAGGTTGGTGATCTCCAGCCACACGTCGGTCTCGTGCTTGACGTACTTCAGGGTGTCCAGCACCGGCTGCAGGTGGCCGCCGGTGACCTTGTGGTAGAAGTCCTCGGTGAAGGCCTTGAGGTCGATGTTGGCGGCGTCCATGTAGCGGAAGAATTCCTTGCGCGGCTCCTCGCAGATGTAGCCGGCGGTGACCGCCACCGACTTGATGCCCTGCTCGCGGCAGGCGATGGCGGTATCCACGGCGTATTCGAGAAAGATCACCGGGTCGTTGTAGGTGTAGGCCACGCTGCGGCAGCCCAGGTCCTTGGCCGCCGTGGCCAGCATCTCGGGCGTGGCGCGGTCGGCCAGGGTATCCATTTCCCGCGACTTGCTCATGTCCCAGTTCTGGCAGTACTTGCAGGCCAGGTTGCAGCCGGCGGTGCCGAAGGACAGCACCGCGGTGCCGGGCAGGAAGTGGTTCAACGGCTTCTTCTCGATGGGATCGACACAGAAGCCGCTGGAGCGGCCATAGGTGGTGAGCACGATCTCGTCGCCCTGGCGGGCGCGCACGAAGCACAGGCCCTGCTGGCCGTCGCGCAGCTTGCAGTAGCGCGGACAGAGGTCGCATTGCAGGCGGCCGTCGTCCAGCTTGTGCCAGTATTCGGTGGCAACGACGGACTCGCTGCCGACAGTCTTACGCTTTTGCATGATCATCCCCTTGGAAACCCCTGTGCCGGCCTCTATCTATAACCATAGACTATGGGCGGATTTCAGAATTGAAAGGCCGCACACGAAACCGATTCCGGAGGAAAGACGCATGGCCAGCATCCGACCCGCCGCCGTCGCCGGCATGTTCTATCCCGGCAGCGCCCATGAACTGCGGGCAATGATCCGCGACTTCCTGCGCGAGGCCACCAGCGCCAACAAGGCGGCCACGGTGCCCAAGGCCATCATCGTGCCCCACGCCGGTTACATCTATTCCGGCCCGGTGGCCGCCAGCGCCTATGCGCGCCTGTTGCCGGCCCGCGACCGGATCCACCGCGTGGTGCTGCTCGGCCCCTCGCACCGCGTGCCCCTGCTGGGGCTGGCCAGCAGCAGCGCCGACTATTTCCAGACCCCCCTCGGCGACATCCCCCTCGACCGCGCCGCCATCGACGCCATCGAGCAACTGCCGCAGGTGCGCCAACTCGACGAGGCGCACGCCATGGAGCACAGCCTGGAGGTGCAACTGCCCTTCCTGCAGACGGTGCTGGACGACTTCACCCTGGTGCCGCTGGTGGTGGGCGACGCCTCGCCCGAGGAGGTGGCGGAGGTGCTGGAACGGCTGTGGGGCGGGCCGGAGACGGTCATCGTGGTCAGTTCCGACCTCAGCCACTATCACGACTACGAGACCGCCGAGGCCCTCGACACCGCCACCTCGCAGGCCATCGAGCAGCTGCAACCGGAGCGGATCCATGGCGAGAACGCCTGTGGCTGCCGCGGCATCAACGGCCTGCTGCAGTACGCCCGCGAACACGGCCTGCGCGGCAAGACCATCGACCTGCGCAACTCCGGCGACACCGCCGGGCCGCGCGACCAGGTGGTGGGGTATGGCGCCTATGTCTTCAACTGACCAACACCGCTCCGGCGGGAACGGCCTCTGCGAGGAGGAACGCATCCTGCTGCACCGGGTCGCCAGGGAGGCCATCGAACACGGCCTGGAGACCGGCCGCCCGCTGAGGGTGGACACGCAACGCTACCCGGCGCCCCTGCGCGAACCCCGCGCCACCTTCGTCACCCTCAAGCGCGACGGGCAGCTGCGCGGCTGCATCGGCACCCTGGAGGCCATTCGCCCGCTGGTGGACGACGTCGCCCACAACGCCTACGCCGCCGCCTTCGGCGACCCGCGCTTCCCGCCCCTGCAGTCCGCCGAGCTGGACGGTCTGGAGATACACATCTCGGTGCTGTCGCCGGCCACGCCGATGCAATTCGATTCCGAGCAGGACCTGCTGCGGCAGTTGCGCCCCGGCGTCGACGGGCTGGTGCTGGAAGACGGCTATCACCGCGGCACCTTCCTGCCGGCGGTGTGGGAATCCCTCCCCGAGCCACGCGCCTTTCTCCAGCACCTGAAGCTCAAGGCGGGCCTGCCGGCGGACTACTGGTCGGATACGATTCGGGTATCGCGTTACACGACGGAGACGTTTTGATGGCGCGGCGAATGGGCCTTCGGCACCGGGAGCGCGGAGGAAAAGGTGATTCCGGTCGAGGCGCCACGCCGCAATAAAGCTGTCGAGAACAAGGGCGCAGCCGCGTTCGCGCGCCCGCGCGGTGGCTGATTTCCGCCCGGTTGCGCTCCCCTGCGCAGTTGGCGCCCTTGCGAGAACCATCCTTTTCCTTCCCGCCGACGCCGTGGGCACGGCCGACACGAGCGGTGGCACGCGTCATGCCCCGCGCTGCCGCTGCCGTCGCGACGGATCTCAGTGCTCGCAGGTACCGATGGAATCCTGCCGGCACACCCGCCCATCCAGCCAGCGGGCCTGGCTGAGATTGGCGCCGCTGAAATCGGCATTGTCGATCTTCGCACCGCGCAGGTCGGCGTTGGTGAGATCGGCGTGGGACAGGTTGGCGTTGCTGAGATCGGCATTCTGCAAAATCGCATAGGCCATGTTGGCGCCGCCGAGATTGGCCCCACCCAGGTTGCTCTTGCGCAGGTTGGCACCCACCAGGGTCACCTGCTGCATGTCGACATCGGTGAGGTTGGTCACCGACAGGTTGGCATAGGCCAGGTCGGCACCGGTGAAGTTCGAACCCCGCAGATCGGCGCCGGTGAGGTTGATGTTGCGCATGCGCGAACCGCGCAGGTCGATGGACACCAGCCGCACACCTTCCATGAAGCAATTGTTCCAGTTCACCCAGGGCTGGGGAATGGCATTGCAGTCGGCGGACTCCTCCTTCTCCCAGGGCTGGAAGTACAGCGCGCTGCCCAGCACCGCGGCGAGGAACAGCGCCACCACCGCACCCTGGAGAAAATAGCTCTGCTTGCGGTGCTTGGCGGCCTCGGTAATGGCGGTCTTGATCTCGCGATGGCGCAGCATCTCGGCCTCTTCCCAGGCGCGGCGGTCATCGTCCGATCGACGACGGTCGCGCGGCACCCCGGGTGGCGTGTCCTCCCCCTCGCTGCGGCGGTCGCGCGAGGTGCGCTCGTCCTCGCGCATGCGCGCAATCATCAGCCGCTCGTAGGCCGCGGCATCGTCGAGGTCGGCCTTCATCTCCTCGGGAATCAGTACCGGCACCTCGGAAACGGGCTGCCAGTCCTGCTGGTCGGTGCTCAGCTCGTCGCTCTCGCGGATGCGCCCGAGCAGGATGAAGCGGGTGATCTGGCCGGCGGGAAAGGGGCCGCGAACCTCGCTGCCCCGGCGGGTGTACCATAATTGTTTTGTCTGCATCGTTCTTACCCCCAGCGGGCTATGATACTGAGTGACAGCCCGGTAACAAAATACTGGACGCCAGATACATGCAAATTACAGGCCCACAACCACCCTCCTCCCCCCGCTCGCCCGCCGGCAGCGAGACGGAAACGCGCCCGGCCGCTTCCGGGCCCGCCAGGGTGCGGGGCGAAGCGGGCGATGGGCCATTGCAGGCCGCCCTGCGCAATGCCCTGCCACGCCAGCTGCCCCTGTCGACGGTACTGGCCGGCCTGCTGGCCGCCAGCGGCGGCTCGCGGCACCCGGCGCTGCCCGCCGAGGTGCTGCAGCAGATGCAGCGGCTCCTCGAGCGGCTGCCGCAACGCGAGGCGGTGACCCGCGCCGACGGCCTGCGGCAGGCACTGGCGGACAGCGGCCTGTTTCTCGAGGCGCGCCTGGCCGAGGCCCTGCGCGCGGGCCAGCCTTCCACGCAGCTGGCCCGGCAACTCGCCGGCGACCTCAAGGGGGGACTGCTGGGGCTGCTGTCGCTGTTGCTGGGCCAGGCGGGGGGCGGCAAGCCGGTGCCGGCACTGGTCCACGGCGGCGAGACACCGCCGCCCCTGCCCCATGCCCAGCCCGTCGCCCAGCCCCGCGTGCCGCCACCCGGCCAGCCGCCGGAGGGCCTCTCCCTGCCACGGCAGTTGCAGCAGCTGCTGCGGCAGGTGGACGCCGGCATCGCCCGCATCCAGCTCAGCCAGTTGGCCTCCATCGCCGAAGACGACGACGGCACGCGCCACTGGCTGCTCGATCTGCCGTTGCGCGACGGCGAGCGCATCGACGTCCTGCAACTGCGCATCGAGCAGCGGCGCAAGCGAAGGGAAAGCGGCGAACGGGGCCTGTGGAGCGTCGCCCTGGCCCTCGAGCTGCCGGACCTAGGCCCCGTTCACGCCCGCGTGAGCCTCGGCGGCGGCACCGTCAGCGCCCGCTTCTGGGCGGAGCGGGACGACACCGCACGGCTGTTCGACAGGCACCTGGGCGAACTGCAACAGCGCCTGCGCCAGGCCGGTCTCGAAGTCGGCCAGCTGGCGGCCCACCACGGCGCGCCACCGGCAGCGGAATCCGGCCCCGCCCTGCCCCGGACCCTGTTGGACGAGCAGGCATGAAGGAGACGCCCCGCCAGCCGACCACCGCCGTGGCCCTGCACTACGACGGCGAGAACGCCCCCACGGTGAGCGCCAGCGGCAGCGGCGAGATTGCCGCGCAGATCATTGCGCTGGCGAAGGAACACGGCGTGCCCATGCAGGAAAACCCGGCCCTGTGCGAATTGCTGGCCAGGTTGGATCTGGGCACGGAGATTCCTCCCGAGCTGTACCTGGCGGTGGCGGAGGTAATCGCCTTTGCCTACGTCCTCAGCGGCAGGGAGCCGGACGAGCGGTAGTCCACCTCGAGGCGGGCGGGAAAGGCCGGCTCGTCGACTTCGGCGTATCTCGCCCTTACCTCCGCCAGCTGTGGCGCCAGATCGAGAAAGCACTCCGCCAGCAGGGGGTCGAAGTGCCCCCCTTTCTCGCTGCGGATATAGTCAAAGGCATGCGCCATGCTCCAGGCCTCTTTGTAGGGCCGCTGCGAGGTCAGCGCATCGAACACATCGGCCACCGCCACGATGCGGGCCATCAAGGGAATCGCCTCGCCTTTCCTGCCGTGCGGATAACCGCTGCCGTCCCACTTCTCGTGGTGGCCCAGGGCAATGGTGCGCGCCGCCTCGAGAAATTCGCAATCGTCGCCGTCGAGGATCTTCACGCCGATCAGCGTATGGCCCTTCATGATCTCCCATTCCCCGGCGCTGAGCCGGCCCTGCTTCAGCAGGATGCTGTCGGGAATGCCGATCTTGCCAATGTCGTGCAGGGGACTGGCGTGCAGTATCACCTCGCAATCCTTTTCACTCATGCCGATGCCCCTCGCCAATAACATGGAGTAGCGGCTCATGCGCAGGATATGCATGCCCGTTTCATTGTCCCGGTACTCGGCCGCACGGCTCAGACGATGAATGATCTTCAGCCGGGTATGGTATATTTCCCGGCTGCGTTCCTCGATCTGCCGTTCCAGTCGTTCGTTGTTGCTTCTGACCTGCTTGTAGAGCAAGCGGGCCTGCAGGGCATTGCGGATACGGCTCAGCACCTCACGATGATTGAAGGGCTTCAGCAGAAAGTCCCAGGCACCGTTCTCCCATACCCTGTTGCAGGTCTCCGTGTCCGACAGGGCACTGATGACGATAATGGGGATTTCCGCCGTCTCGTCATTCTCCTGCAGGCGCGCCATCACCTGGAAGCCGTTCAGGTACGGCATGTAGATATCGAGAACGATCAGGTCCACGTCATGTGCGCTGCACAGATCGTCGACCTCCCTCGGATCGGTGGTGGAGAGCACATTGCAAAATCCTTCCATGCGCAGGATTTCCGACAACAGCCTGAGACTGAGCGGGTCGTCATCCACCAGAAGGACGACACTGTCCAGCACTGGAATATCGGAACGCATATCCTCCCTCCCAATAGGTGCATTACACCAGCCGGTATGATTTCATCGCCCGTCTCGAGGGCATCTTCGTTGCCTGCATGCAAGCCCTGCGCAGCCAAGCGGGGAATGTGGCCGGTTGGATTGCACAGAGGCAGGCTGGTTGTTCCGTCACTGGCAAGCCGGTACAGCGACGGTCCTTGTCTGGAATCCCATCTGCGCCGGCGGTCAAGAGCCGCGAGCGATGCATGGGACTTTCCCTGTCGGTGCTTTCGACATCTCAGGACGCCTTCTTCTCCTCCATCATTTTCGCCAGCGTGGCGGCCAGTTCCCGTGGCTGGAACTTGGCGACATAGGCATCCGCGCCGACGCCCTCGCCCAGCATCTGGTTCGCATCGGCGCTCAGGGACGAGTGCATGACCACGGGAATGGCCTTGAAGCGGTCGTCGTCCTTTACCTTGCGGGTCAGGACATAGCCATCCATCTCCGGCATCTCGATGTCGGTGAGGATGAACTGCAGCTGGTCCGTCACGGCGCCTCCCTCGGCCTCGGCACGCTCGGCAATCTCGTTCAGCTTTTCCCAGGCATCCTTGCCATTGACGGTACTGATGTACTGAATGCCCATTTTCTCCAGGGTGCGGCGGATCTGGCCGCGGGCCACGCTGGAATCGTCTGCGAACAGAACCGTGGCATTCGCGTTCTGCAGGCTCGGTATCCCTTCGTAGATGGACTCGTCACGGTAAAAGCCCGCTGCCTCGGACAGCACCTTCTCCACGTCCATGATCATGATCAGGCCCTTGCCCTCCACCTCGGTCACCGCGGTCACCAGCCCGCCGTGCCGATTGGTCATCATGCAGGGAGGCTCCTTGACCTCTTCCCAGGCAAGGCGCTGGATACTGTCCACCGCATGCACCAGGAAACCCTGCACGTGCTTGTTGTACTCCGTGATGATCATGATGTTCGGCCTTTCCTCGACCGCAATCCCGCAGTAGCGCGGCAGGTTGATCACGGGGATGGTGATGCCCCGCAGGCTGACCATCCCCTCCACCGCTTCCGGCATCTCCGGGGCGCGGGCGATCTCCGGCACATGCATGACTTCCCGTACCTTGAAGACATTGATACCGAACACCTCCTCGCGCCCGCTTTCCATGTCCTTGCCGAGGCTGAACAGCAACACCTCCAGGCGATTGGTGCCCGCAAGGCGGGTGCGTTCGTCCACTGACTGCATTAATTCCGACATATTGAGACTCCTTGAATCTTCACCGGGGGCGGACGTTTCTCACACCTTGAAGTGGCCCACCACTGCCTGTAACTCGGTACCCAGGCGTGCCAACTCGCTACTGGCGGAAGCGGTCTGTTGCGCCCCCGCCGATGTCTCGTTGGCCATCTCCGTGATGTTGACGATATTGCGGTTGATCTCCTCGGCGGTGACGCCCTGCTGCTCCGCCGCGCTGGCGATCTGGGCACTCATGTCGTTGATGCGCCTGACCGCGGCGGATATGGCCGTCAGGGAAGTACCCGCCTTGCAGGCCTGCTCCACCACCGCCTGGGCCTCTCCACGGCTCTTGTTCATCACGTCCACCGCCTTGCGTGATCCCAGCTGCAGCTTTTCGATCACCTCGTTGATCTCCTGGGTGGATTCCTGGGTCCGACCGGCCAGGGTGCGCACCTCGTCGGCCACCACCGCGAAGCCACGTCCCTGTTCACCGGCGCGGGCAGCCTCGATGGCCGCATTCAGGGCCAGCAGGTTGGTTTGCTCGGCGACGCCCTTGATCACTTCCAGCACGGCATTGATGTTTTCGCTGTCCTGCTCGAGCTGATGAATGACCTCGGCGGCATTTTCGATCTTTTCCGCCAGCTGCTGGATCGCCTCCACCGCCTCTTCCACCGTCTTGCGGCCCGCTTCGGTCTCCGTGTTGGCCTCGTGGGCGGCCTGGTTCGTGTCAACGATGTTCTTGCTCACCTCCTGGGCGGTGGCGGTCATTTCGTTCATCGCCGTGGCCACCTGCTCGGTCTGCGATTGCTGCTCGTAGATGCTCTTGCTGGTCTGTTCGGTGACGGCAGACAATTCCTCGGAGGCACTGCCCACCTCCTGCGCCGAGGCCGAGATCTGTCCGACGATGCGCTTCAGGCTGTCGTTCATCTCGTTGATGGAGCGGGTCAGCTGGGCCAGTTCATCATCGCCCTTCACCGCCAGTTCCGCGGTGGTAAGGTCGCCGCCGGCGATGGCCTTGGCGCGCTGCATGACGGCGGCCAGCGGCACACTGATGCGGCGACTGAGGAAGATGGCCACCAGCACGCCGATGACCAACGCGATCAAGGAGGCAATGATCATCTGTATCTTCATCGACAGCACTTCGTTTTCCAGGGCCTCTTCGTCCTGGTCCGCCAGGCGGTCCTGCGAGGCGCGCATCTCCTTGAGAATATCCATGATGGCCGCGGCCTTGGGCGCCGCCTTGGTGCCCAACCAATAGTTGGCCAGGTTCCAGTCCTTGCTGGTGCGCAGGGTAAACATCTTGGCGGGCAGGGGGGAGAATTCGGCACGGATCCGCCGGTAGGTCTCCCAGGCACTGGCCTGCGTGGCATTGAACAGGTCCGTCATGTCGGAGATCTGTTCGAAGCGCTCCTGGTTCACCTTCCACTTGGCGTGGAAGCCATCGGCAAAGCGGCGGTCGCCCGAGAGCAGGAAAGCGCGAACGTTGGCCAGCCCCACGGCGAAGGAACCACGGCTGTCGGCCAGTAGCTTCAGCAGTCGCTTGCGCTCCGGTGTCGCCGCCAGCTTGGATTCCTCATCGATGATCGCGGTAATGGCGGCGAGTATCTTCGATGCGCGGGGCGCGGCCTCCGTCAGCAGCATATCGAAGGCGGGAATATTCGCCGGGGTATGCGATATATCCTCTACTTGCTGTTGGGCGGCACGAAATTCCTCCACCAATGTCCGCATCTCGTTCAACAGCTCGAGATTGCGCGGATCGGTCCAGTCATGGGAGAACGTCTCCATGTCCGCCATCGCGCTGTCGATCTTGTCCCAGCCATGCTGGCGCTCGGACTTGAATTTGTCGGCGGCCGCCGGGTCCTTGCCGAGGATCATGTAGCCGCGCAAGCCGGCCAGGGAGAGGTGTATGCCATCGGCCAGTTGCATGCCGGCCATCACTGTTGGCAGGCGCAGCTTGACCAAGCGCTGTTCGATGCCGGAGACGTTGTCCAGCTTGTTGAAATTATTGATCGATACCAGGGCTGCCAGCAGCAGAACCACGCCAAAGCCCAACAACAATTTGTTTTGAATCGTGAGTTTCATCGTCTCTACTTCCTTGACAAGATTGACTGCTCACCACCATGGCCAGGGAAGGTAACGGAATCGCAGCGGACTCGGACAGCCGGCCACCTGTGCAAGGCTCGGCACGACTGAACATGAATCCGTCGGAGACGCTTCCATTCCTTGCCACGGAGTGGCAACACGGTTTTACACAAGGGGCGGGGATTGGGCACCATTACCGAAGAACATCGGTTCAGGTATCGGCGGGGTAGCGGGCGATACCACTAACGCGGGTCGAGCAGAGCAGAAGAAACGTCCTGAATCAGGGGAAAGTAAACGACTTTCCAGCCAGCACGTCAAGCAAGCACTGCTAACCTCCTCTATCGCTGTAACGGCGGATAATTTTTTAACTTGAGAGATTTTTCCCTTCATTCTTTATCGCATGTTTTTCAGACCTGCCGAAGCATTTCATTGGCGACAGGGATCCATAACGATTTTCTATAAATGAATAAGGACGACAAATCATCTCAATGGAAAATCCTCTCAGGGTGCTTTTCTCATGCCTCCGAAGTACTGGGTTCTTGTCCAGCAGGGACGACCGGCAGCGCCTGGCAACGGGCAGAATTGTCGACACGCCACATGGACAGCAGCAAGGCCCACACCCAGCAGCAACGGATGGATCTGACAATGGAAAGAAATGGTCGCTTCGGACGATAAAGAATGGGAGAATCCAGCAACCGGTCGTTTACCAATTATAGACTTGTTCTATATCTTCAAGACGGTCGGGGGCCAACCCTGGCGGCGTGCGAGCAAGAGACACATGGACAGACACAGCAACAGCTGGCCGACGGCCGACTTCCTCGAGGCCATCGAACACCCGGTGTTCAACGATGCCCTGTCTGCGCTGCTGATCGTCATCGACCGCGGCGGGGAGATCGTCTACACCAACCGGGCCTTTCGCAAGTGCTGCGGCTTCAGCGACGCTGAGCTGAGGGGGAAACATTTCTCCATCCTGTTTCCGGAACGGCAGCGGCAGGCCGTCAGTAACAGTTTCGATCAAATGGGCGCGGACGGGCCCGCCAGCGACTTCGTCATCCCCCTGTGCAGCAGCAGCGGTGAATCCCTTTACATCCACTGGAGCACCGCCACGCTCACCACAACGGACGGAGCCTTCGAATATCTCGTCGGCAGCGGCATCGACACCACGGAGCACAGGCGCACGCTACTCAGCTTCGAGAAGTCCCACAGGCGCTTCCAGGACCTGGTGGAAACCATCGGCGACTGGGTATGGGAAACCGATGCCGGGCATCGCTTTACCTATTGCAGTCCGCAGATCGAGGCCATCCTGGGCTACCGGCCCGAGGAGATCATCGGCAAGACCCCCTTCGACCTCATGCCCGCGGACGAAGTCGCGCGGCTCACCAGGGAATTCGGCAGGAAGCCCGCAGCGACCGGCGTCGACCGGATGGTCAGCATCAAGTGCCACAAGGACGGCCGCAGCATCATCATGGAGAGCAGCGGCGTGCCGTTCTTCTCGGACCGCGGTGAATTGCTGGGGTACCGGGGCGTCAGCCGGGACATCACCGAGCGTCAGAATATCCTTCAGGCCCTGCAGAGGAGCGAGGAACGCCTGCGCCTCAGCCAGCGCTTCGCCAACATCGGCAGCTGGGAGTGGGACATCGCCACGGGAAGCGTGTACTGGTCCGAGCAGGTGTGGCCACTGTTCGGTCTGCCGGTGAACTCCTTCGAGCCCAGCTATGCCCGCTTCCTCGACCATGTTCATGCCGATGACCGCGGCACGGTGGTCTGCGCCCTCAAGGAGAGCCTCGCCCGGGGCAACCCCTTCGACGTGGAATTTCGCATCGCCTGGCCCGATGGCAGCATCCACTGGCTGCGGGGAACCGGCAACGTGGACCGGGATGCCGGCGGTGAACCGGTGAGAATGCTGGGCGTGGTCAGCAACATCGATCAGCACAAGTCTCTCGAACGGGAGATTGCGCGGCAGGCGGACCGGCAGCGCAACCTGCTGGTGCGCGAGGTGCACCACCGTATCAAGAACAATCTGCAGGGCATCGTCGGGCTGCTGCGCAACAACATGCTGGACATGAGCGGCACCGCCCGCGTGATGCTCAAGAAAACCATCACCCAGATCAATTCCATCGCCCTCATCCATGGCATCCATGGCCAGCGCGACGGGCGGGAACTGCTGTTGTGTGAATTGCTGCCCGCCATCGTCGAGGGCCATGCCACGGTGGACCGTGAACTCGCGCAAATCGATTTTTCCCAACACGTCGACAATCCCCTGCAGCTGCTCGACAGGGAAGCGGTACCCATTGCCCTGATCCTCAATGAACTCATCACCAACGCCGTCAAACATGCCGACAGGCGGGACGGACGGGACAGGGTGAATGTGTCCTTGCATATCCAGGACGGCGTGGGAGAAATCCGTATTTACTGCCCGGGGGGTCGCTTGCCGGAGGGGTTCGATTTCCACAGCGGCTCGGGCCATGGCACGGGACTGAGCCTCATCCGCGCCCTGCTGCCCGCCGAAGGCATTTCGGTCCGCTACCAGCAGACCGAGGCCGGCGTCAGCACCGTGGTGCGGCTGACGGCACCCCTCGTGCGAGCCTATCACTCCAGTGGACAGGAAAGGCGGCCCAGTGCCCCTGCTCCCGCGGAGAAAACACCTTGCTAGGACAAACGATGACAAGGCCGCGTTCAGAGCACCCCGCCCACCGCGGAAGGGCCGCCCAGAGGCCTGCCGTGCGGGGCCTTGTCATCGTTTGTCTTGGTCACTTCAACAAGCAATGGATATTGCACACTTCAGCATGGAGCCACGAGAAATATGCATAACGGAGGCATCATGTCGAAAGCACGCATTCTAATCGCCGACGACGACAGACTGGTTCTTGCCACCCTGACGAGCGGGCTGAGGGACGTCGGCTACCTGACCTTCGAGGCCAGTGACGGCGAGCAGGCCGTCAGCCTCTGTCGGGAACAGCAGCCGGATCTGGCCATTCTGGACATCCGCATGCCGGGGATGGACGGCATCGAGGCCGCGCATTGCCTGCAAGACCTGGAAATTCCCTTCCTGATGCTCTCCGCCTACGGCGACGAGGAGCTGGTGGAGAAAGCGACGGACCTGGGCGCCCTGGGCTATCTCGTCAAGCCCATCGACATCGAACAGATCGTTCCCGCCATCGAGACGGCACTGAAACGGGCGGAGCAGATCCGCAAGCTGCGGGACAGTGAATACCGTCTCGTCAGCGCGTTACAAAACGACCAGCTGACGAGCACCGCCATCGGCGTGGTCATGGAACGGCATCACCTGTCCCGCGAAGACGCCTTCGAGAGGCTCCGCCGTCATGCCCGCTCACAGCGGCGCAAACTGACCGATGTCGCGGCGGAACTCGTGAAGGCCGTGGAGACAAGCAATATTCGCTAGTGAGTTTAGGACTGAGGACTGAGGACTGAGGACTGAGGACTGAGCACTCAGCACTCAGCACTAAAGAAACTACCCGGTCTTTTCCAGCTTCTGCGCCAGCACCAGCAGTTCGGCCTCGCCGCGGGCCAGGCCGCAGTCTTCCATCACTTCTTCCAACTCGATGCCCTTGCCCATGAGACGGGCGGCATGGCGATAGGTATCACCGGAGGGCTCGTGCAGTTCCAGGTCGTCCTGGCGGCG
>Ga0256830_1001737_pt1 | contig 15067 bp, 13 predicted proteins | sample 128326metaG_FD_190537 | JGI IMG/M metagenome (GOLD analysis project Ga0256830, IMG submission 190537) | Hydrothermal vent microbial communities from Lau Basin, Pacific Ocean - 128-326 | ecosystem: Environmental > Aquatic > Marine > Hydrothermal vents | place: Pacific Ocean: Lau Basin | collected... | reverse complement strand
GGAAGCGCGCTATCATCGTGGTGGATTCGGTAAATACATTAAAATCAACCATGGGGACGGCTACACCACTATTTTTGCCCATTTATCCAAAATTGAGGTGAAAAAAGGACAGCGGGTCAAGCGTGGCGACCTGATTGGTCGCTCCGGGAATACCGGCCGCTCAACGGCGCCTCATTTGCATTATGAAGTCCATTATTATAATACTCCTCAGAATCCTATGGATTATTTCTTTGCCGGGTATTTAAAATAACCGGCAATTCAGCCGGTCGAAATATTATCCTATGGAAAAAACCTATTTCATCGAGACTTATGGTTGTCAAATGAACGTGGCCGACTCGGAGCTTGTGGCCGGCCTGTTGCAGCGTGAGGGTTACCGGGAGACCAAGGATATCGCACGCGCCGCGGCGATTTTCGTAAATACCTGCGCGATTCGTGAACACGCGGAAGATAAAGTCCATTCCCGGTTGGGGGAATTCAACCGGATTAAAAAGAGACGGCCGGAGGTGATCATCGGGGTATTGGGCTGTATGGCGCAAAACCTGAAGGACGTTTTGCTGGAAAACAAGCCCTATGTCGATATAATCCTGGGACCCGATTCGTATCGTCAATTACCGCAAATTCTACACCGGAAAACGGAGAATAAAACCCACATTGTTGACACCAAGCTTTCCCGTTTTGAAGTCTACGATGATTTGTTCCCAAGTCGCAGGGAAGGAATTAATGCCTGGGTATCGATCATGCGTGGCTGTGATAAATTTTGCACGTTTTGTATTGTACCCTTTACCCGGGGTCGGGAACGCAGCCGCAGTATTTCCAGTATTACGACGGAGGTCGAACAGGCGGTGGAAGACGGATTTGTCGAAGTGACCTTATTGGGTCAAAACGTAAATTCGTATCATCACGAGGGAAAAGAGTTTCACGATTTATTGGAAGAAGTGGCGCAGATTCCGGGGTTAAGACGGATCCGGTTCACCTCACCGCACCCACAGGATGTTAATCGGACCCTCCTGGAAACGATGGCCGGACACAGGAATATATGCAATTCGATTCATTTTCCGCTGCAAGCGGGGTCGAACAAGATTCTTAAGCGAATGAACAGAACGTATACCCGGGAGCATTTTGTGGCCCTGACGGATATGATTCGGGAACTTATTCCCGATGTTGGGATTTCCACGGATATTATCGTTGGTTTTCCGGGGGAGAGCGAGGCCGACTTCCAGGAGACGCTGGACGTAATGAACCATGTGCAATTCGATTCGGCTTTTACTTTCAAATATTCTCCCCGTCCCTGGACCAAGGCGGCCCAGTACAGTGATCAGGTTCCGGAAGAGATCAAGCAGGAGCGCCTGGAACGATTGATTAATCTGCAGAAGAAGCATACGTTGTCGAGAAACCGCCGATTAATCGGTAAAGTGGAATGGGTGTTGGTTGAAAAGGAAAGTAAAAAATCGTCCCGGCAATGGGCCGGAAGAACCGATTCGAACAAGTGGGTGATTTTTGACAAAGGTTCAGCTAAAATCAAAGATTTGGTGCCGGTTCGGATTACAGCCGCCCATGGGGTTACGTTACAAGGACAACAATTGAAAATGGAAGAAGCTGCCTGATGAAGTTATTCAAGATTTTCGGAGCATTATTTTTACTGTTACTTTTGCTGTTGTTTTTAATAAAAAATAATGATTTGGTAACGGTTAATTTAATTTTTCAGGAATACACCGATGTAAATGTATCCATTGTAATGCTGGGAGCTTTGGCGGTGGGAATATTGATTGGCTACGGAGTAGCCCTTACATCGATTCTTGCGGCGAAAGCTGAAATCCGATCCTTACGGTTAAAGAATCGTACTATTACCGAAGAGCTAAACAATTTACGAAATGTGGCAATTGACGAAGGTATATACGATACTGAAGATGGAGACGCCTAACCTTGGACATTCTGTTAATCGGCATCCTGATTGCCCTCCTGGTGATCGGCGGTGTTATTGCTTATTTTTTTTATAAACCGAAAAAGCAACAACGGAGCGATTCGCTTTACACCGATGCGTTAAACGCGATGATCCGGGGCGACAAAAACACCGCCCTGAGATTGCTTCGTGACGTCGTAAAACAAGATTCGGACCATATCGACGCATACCTACAGTTAGGGAATATCCTGCGTGAGAATTCGCCTCAACAGGCGATTAAAATTCACCAGTCATTAACCGTTCGTCCCAAATTATCCGACTCACTTAAAATCGACATATATCAGGCGTTGGCCCTCGATTACATGCGCGTAAACAATTTAAAGTTTGCCAAAAGGGAAGCGGGACAAATCCTTAAAATACAGCGCCGTAACCGTTGGGCCACGGAATTTTTATTGCAGATCGCGGAACAGGAACGGGACTGGGTTCAGGCGGCACAATTAGCGAAAGTCTTGCAACGGATACAAAACAAACAGGACCCGGCGCAATTGGCCAAGTTCCAGGTGTTTGAAGGTCTGGATAAATTGGCTTCCGGAGATACCGCGGCGGCACACACAAGTTTTATGAAAGCAACGAAAATTTGTCCGGATTACGGGCTTCCGTACCTGCACCTGGGTGATCTGTACGAGGCCGATCGTGATTTGGTTAAAGCGATTGAAAATTGGGAAAAGTTCGCGTTGTTAACACCGGAGGAAAGTTCGAAGGTCTATACGAAAATTGAGTCGGCGCTTTTTGATCTCGGTCGTTTCAGTGAAGTGGAAAAATTTTACCGCCGGTTGTTGGAAAAGGACGTCAGCAATCTCTACGCCCTGGCCAAATTGGCTAATGTCCTGGAGGAGAAGGGGGAACATCAAGCCGCTTTGAGTCTGGTCGAAGAAGCCCTGGCCCGTGATGAATCTTCCCTGCATGCCCGACTCATGAAATTAAAGTTATCGTTAAACCTGGCAACCCCTCACGAGCTGGCGCGTCAGATCGACACCATGATTGAATTCCTGAATAAACGCAGTTCCGAAGAATGAACGGAGTGGGACGGACAACGATAAGCGTTCGATTCGTCAACCCCGCTTTTCACCGAAATTGTTTTTCATGAAACCGGGGAAAGTTGTTTTTTGTCATTCCGCTTCCGTCGCGACGGGAGAAATTGTAAATCCAGTACCGAATGTCGGAAAAAATTCCGCGGAGGCCGGGAAATCTCTGATATTATTATGTTCGTTATGAGATTCTTCGCTACGTTTAAGAATGACAACGTAGGCCTTTTTACAATTTCATCATTTTTATTTATCGGCGTTGTGTTTTTTGGAAGTTCCCCGCTGTTGCGGGCCCAGAACATTGAAATGTATCTTTCCCTGATCCGGGAAGGGAGAATCGAGGAAGTAAGAACAAACCTCCCGGAACTGTTATCGAAATATCCGGCTCATCCCGGTGTGTTATACCTGAAAGCCTTAACGACGGTGGATGGAGATTCCTCCATTCAACAATTCCGGCGCTTGATAGAACGATTTCCCAATTCCGAGTATGCCGACGACGCGGGTATTAAAATAGGAGAATATTTGTACGCCCGCGGATTGTATAGCCAGGCCAGCGTTCAGTTGCGAAACATCCCGCTTCACTATCCGGCGTCAAGCCATCTGGAACGAGCCATGCGGTTAATGGTGAGAAGTTACCAGGCAACCGGGGAAGTCGACAGCGCCCGGCACTATTTACGGGTATTCAAACGGCGCTATCCCGATATCGATTACAGCCAATTCGGTATTCCCGATATTGATGTAAAACCGGAAGTGGCGCTGGTGAAGGTGGGAAAGGATCAGGCGAAAAAGAAAATAGCTTCCTCGAGGAAGGCTTTACCCAAGAAGAGAAAAACAGTACAAAAGCAGCCAAAAACGACCGGCAAGCCCTGGGTGGTGCAGGTGGGGGCCTTCAGCAAGTACGCCAACGCGAAAAAGCTGAAACTTAGATTGAGTCAGAGCGGGTACCAGGTGGTATTGGGGGAGGTTGTTTCCAACGGTCGACGGTTGCATACGGTGCGGGTTGTTCGCTACGCGAGTCGGAGCGATGCCATCCAAGCCGGGAAAGAATTAAAAAGAAAATTCGGGTTGGATTTCAGGGTCCTGAAAAATCCGGAATAAGCGTGAAAATATGTAAATTAGCCGCAGCGATTCGGCGGATAAAATTGGGAATGATTGCGAGGCTGGTGCCCGCCGCGGTCTTCAAAACCGTTGTCCCCAGCGATCCTGGGGAGCTGGGTTCGATTCCCAGGCGTTCCCGCTAAGTGTTGTGACTACGAAATAAATTATAGATAGTGTGACGTGTTTAAAAAGCGCTTGAATACAAGGATCAACAGCCGGCAACCCCATTAAACTGTTTCCATGGCCCAGCCGTTTACGGCTGGGTGAAAGATCAATACGATAAACAAAGGGCGTTTACGCCCTTACAAACGGAGTAGTCATGGCACATTCATATCACAAGATTTGGCTGCACTTTATCTTGGCGACCAAATTGCGCCAACCTCTCATCACCAAAGGACTTAAACCGTAATTGAAGCAACACATTCATGATTATGGAGATCAAAATGATATTTATATGGATATGGTAAATGGTGGTAAGGATCATCTTCATTCGTTGATTTGTCTGAAACAGGCTCAAAGTCCGGCAGAGGTTATCAATAAAATAAAAGGAGAATCTTCCAATTGGGTCAATAAAACGGAATATTTAGGTGTGAAATTTGCATGGCAGAACGGATATAGTGTGTTCTCTGTTTCCGCGTCGAATGTAAAGAAAGTACGGGAATATATAAAAAACCAGGAGCAACATCATACAAAGATGACCTATTTGGAAGAGGTTACGAGATTTTTAAAAGCTTATGGATTGGAGAAGTAACGCCGTGAACGGCGTAACGTATTCGGAGAGATTTAAAATCCCAGCCGTAAACGGCTGGGCTATGGGTGATTTAAATTCTCATTTATGACGACAGGATCAGGACCCGGAAGGAAGACTTTATCCCGGAGGATTGACATTGGAGGCGCTGGTGCGGGCTCCATAGTAATGAAGAAAGAATATATGGTCGGTGGCCGGGATGGCGATTCAACTCTATATATTCTGGAAATCGAAATTCAGAAGGTCGCGATAGGTTGAGTCCGCATGTTCAGGCGTTACCTGCCACCAGATGAGAGTACGGTTGCTGCGGAAAAAATAATGAACAAATCCCATTCCTTCTGTTCTCAGATAGATTCCACCGTCCGTTTCTTTAAAAGTAAGTGGTGTGAAAACAGGCGTGCCGGCCGCCAATTTTATGGACATGTCCATGAGGTCTTTTCGAGCGGCGTTTTCGTTTTCAAAAAGACTTATATAAAGAATATTGCCCGACTGATCACCGTCGTAGTAGCCGATGATATACTCCGTCGCGCCCAGTTCTTTGCCGTGCATTTCCCGCATGATTTTGGTGGCCTTCTCACCCCGGATAACTTTGGTGAGGTTCAACTCGCCCAGTTTCCGGGGTAAAATATCATTATTCCCGGCGCAACCGATAACGGTAAAAAAAACCGGCAGGATCCACAGAAAATTTGTTTTTGCCATGATAGATTTAAGCTTCATATTTCTTTTCTCTTGCTAAAATTGGTTCAAATTTGGAATAATGGCTGAAAGAAAGGTGATGGTTCGTGCCGCTTACGACATTTTGGTGAGTCGGTACCTTTCGCTTATTTTTATTGATGCTTTGGGCTTTGAGTCCATTCCTGTTCCTTTTTACTTCTGAAATTAATACAAAGTCTCTCATTATTGTTACCATAATCCGTGTCAATCAGTAATGCTTCAATTGTGGGGGTGTGGAGGCATATTTGATGTACCAAGATCCAATCCGGCGGATTGGATATTTAAACATGCCCCTATTTCCGGGCATTCCAAAATAAATAAAATATAGATTGTGGTTGATTTGGAAATAACTTAACTTAATTCAACTGGTCTAATGTGATACAGTGGATTTAGGTTTCAACAATTACTTTATATGTAGGAAGTAGTATCAACCTTTATTCCCCCTTGAATACTTTGGACAAGAATTAGTAACAACATAAGTAAGTAGGAGTAATACAACATGTCTGAACGTGAAACTGGTACAGTTAAATGGTTTAACGACAAAAAGGGATATGGATTTATTAACCGCGAACAAGGTGACGATCTTTTCGTTCATCATAATTCAATTATTGGAAGCGGTTATCGTTCATTGAAAGAGAATGATAAAGTGGAATTTGAAGTTGTGACAACCGAAAAGGGACAAGCGGCTTCAAAGGTTTCTGTCATCCAATAGTAACCGTACCTGGTTAAAAGCTTTATCTTAATTATCAAATAATTTCAGTTAAAGCTAAAGAAAAAGGGCCGCGATTTAGATCGAGGCCCTTTTTTGTTGTTATTCATAACAGCGAAAATTGCTTACTGATGGTCTCGTAAAAACCAACAACCCCGATAAATCAGGGAATTAAACAATATAGCAATAAAAAACAAGAATTTATGATAATATTGCATAATATAAATTCCACAACTTGGTGACTGTTATCGTTTTATCACTCGACTTTTAAGATTGCGTCACTTACCAACATCTCACTTCAATGTGAGGCGGTTATTCAAAAACTGTCTTACTGGTGAAATTGACTTGATTCGTACTTTTTCCCGCAGTTGGGGGATACTAAAAGAAGCTCCGATTAATCGGAGGGGGAGCGGTATTTTGTTTCCGGCCCAGAAAAAATTGAGGTTTTCCTGCGGTAAAATTCCACCTCGCTTCAAATATGTTTGTGTTCCTGAGAGATATTGCAATAATTATCTTGTTTTCGTCCCCGGATTACGAAATAAAGTATTGTTAAAAAGTCGGGGATTGTTATAATAGCAAACTGCAAACGTTTGCGGTATCGTTTGCGTTCTCGACCCTCTCCGCCTTAATTTCGGGCCATCAATTCACAACCCAAATTGTGTTTAAGTTGACTAATAAATTCATATTAGAAAGGAGTGTGCGTTATTTTACATAATCGTACCAAGGAAAAATTGGCAAACGGTGAAATTGTTGTTGGCAATTTCACTTCATTTATTTCACCTGAAATTGTGGAAATAATTGGTAACGTAGGTTTTGATTTCGTTGTTTTGGACGCGGAACACGGACCGATGGGTCCCGAAAGTTGTATGAATCTGACCAGGGCCGCGGAAGTATCGAATACCACCCCCATTGTGCGCGTACCCAAAAATGAGACGGAAACCATCCTGCGTTATATGGATACCGGTATCCAGGGAATTCATGTGCCGCAAATGAACACGGTAGAAGATGCGCGGGCTTGTGTGAAAGCGGTGAAATACTATCCCGAGGGAGATCGTGGTCTGAGCCGTACCCGGGCCGGGGATTTTGGCGTGAAAATGTCTTTGCCCGAATTTCTCGATTATTCCAACCGGGAATCGCTTACCGTTGTGCATATTGAAAACATGGAAGGGGTGAACAACCTGCCGGAAATCCTGGAAGTCGATGGCATCGACGTGATTTACATCGGTCCCGTGGATCTGTCCGGTTCACTGGGATGCCCTTGTAAAATGGATGATCCCCGGCTTAAGGAAGCAATCGATAGAATCATTAAGCTGACGGTGGAATCCGACAAATACCTGGGGATATATGTGGGAGATGTGGAAACCGCGAAAAAATATATTGACCGAGGTGCGCAATACATTGCCACGAGTATTTATGGTTTTATTATTCCACCAATGCAGGATTTTGTCGAGCGTCTGAAATAGGGATCGGAATCGCGAAAAATCTGACAAAATAATAATTCAGGAGTACGTTCATGGAGTTACTAATAAACGGTGAGTGGGTTACAAACTCCCGGGTCCTCGAGGTGAAAAACCCCTATGATGATTCGGTGATCGATACCGTTCCCCTGGCAAGCAAGGCTGATATCGACAAGACGTTAAGCGGTCTTCAAGCCGGTTTTGAAGAGATGAAAGAACTAACCAGCCTGGAACGTTCGGAAATATTGCACAGGACCGCCAAATTAATTAAAGAAAATGAAGAGGATTTGGTCCGGACCTTAGCGGCGGAGTCGGGTAAATTGCTCAGTGAAGCCCGAACGGAAGTGTACCGTTCACTGGTTGTCGTGGGTCTGGCGGCTGAAGAAACAAAACGCATCGGCGGCGAAGTATTACCCATGGATTATGAACCGTGGGGTAAAAACAGAATCGGATTTTATCGCCACGTCCCCAAAGGAATCATCAGCGCGATTTCGCCCTTCAATTACCCCTTACTGCTTTCCCTGCACAAAATCGCCCCGGCCCTGGCCAGCGGAAACGCGGTAATTGTCAAACCCGCTTCCAAAACACCACTCTCAACATTAAAAGTATGCCGTTTTCTTATTGAGGCCGGTTTGCCGCCCAAAGCGTTGAGTGCGGTTGTGGGTAACAGCGGTGAAATCGGTGATATACTGGTTGCCGATGAGCGGGTCGCCATGGTCACGTTTACCGGCAGCCGCGGAGTAGGTGAAGCCATTCTGCGAAAAGCCGGAATCAAATTGGTGACTTTGGAATTGGGTTCCAACGCGGCGGTGATTATCACCGAAGGGACTGACCTGGAAAAAGCCGCCAAGGCGGTTGTCAGGGGTAGTTACAGTTACGCCGGACAGATCTGTATTTCCCTCCAGAGAGCTTTTGTTGATCGAAAAATCTATCAGCCCTTTTTGGATGTCCTGGTTCCCTTGGTCGCGGAATTGAAAGTCGGTGATCAATTTGCGGAGGATACCGATGTATGTCCGATGATTTCGAAAACCGAAGCGGCCAGGGTACAATCGTGGATCGATCGGGCTACCGGAAAAGGAGCGAGAGTTCTGGCCGGCGGTAAAGGCGACGGTACGTTGTTCGCTCCCACTGTTCTCACCGATGTCGACCTCGACATGGAAGTTGTTTGTGATGAAGTTTTCGGTCCCCTGGTAAGCGTTATTCCCTACGATTCCATCGATGACGCTTTTAAAATGGTTAACACATCGGAGTATGGACTGAACACGGGTATTTTTACGAACGACGTGAACCTTGCTTTCCGGGCAATTAAGGAAATCGAAGTGGGAGCCTTGCTGATCAACGATATCCCGGGATTCCGTGTGGATAATATGCCCTATGGCGGTGTCAAGAAAAGCGGCCTGGGACGGGAAGGCGTTCGCTTTGCGATGGAGGAGATGACCGAAAAGCGGATGGCCATCTTCACGCTCTAGAACGGAAGAAAAATTATTTGAGAGCTACAATCCATATTAACCCGGTTCGTATTGAAGGAACCATCAGTCCCCTTTTGTATGGGGGTGGTTTTGAAAATCTTGCCGGTGCGGTTGACTCCGGTCTCTGGGTTGGTAAAAATAATGATTCGGCGCAAAGCACCTGGTTGGGGCATGGGTGCCGAACCGATCTCATGGAGCGGATAATCGATTTAAAGCCGGGATTCATTCGTTGGCCCGGAGGATGGGTGTCCGAACGTTACCGGTGGAAAGACGGCATCGGCGATCCCGCAAAACGTCCGGAACGCACAATCTATTATTCTCCGGTTAAGTATAAGGAACATCCCTGCGTTGATTCCAATCAATTCGGAACCGATGAATTTATACAGTTCTGTAAAGATATCGGGGCCGAACCCATGCTGGTAATTAATTGTTTTGGTCCGGAAAACAATGTGGGCCAGGAATTGTTGCTGGAAGAAGCGGTTCAGTGGTTGGAATATTGCAATGGAGATCGCAATACCGAATTCGGCAACCTTCGCTCCCGTAACGGCAATCCCGAACCATATAATGTTAAGTTCTGGGAAATCGGGAATGAGGCCTGGAGCAATATAGACGTACGGGAATATATTAGACGCTACATTCCTTTCGCCAAAACCTTAAAAGAAAAAGATCCTTCCATTAAGCTTATAGCAACCGGTTATAAATCCGAGTGGAATACAACTTTGTTGTCCGAAGCCGGTTCCTATATGGATTATATCGCGTTGCACGAATATCCATCATGCGATTATTCCGGCGCTATGACCATACCATTGTTATGGGAGGATAGGTTAATCAAATTGAAGAAAACGATTAAGGAATTGCCCCGGGGACGGGGGAGTGATATTAAGGTTTCCTTTAATGAGTGGAACAGTAATACCAATTGGAAAAATTCTTCGACCCTGAAAGAAGGTCTTTATGGCGCGGCGCTGCTGAATGTATTCGAACGTCAGTCGGATTTTGTGGAACATGCCGGAGCGTGGCCCCTGCTTCGCCGGGTACAACCGAAAGACAGCCCGGCGACAGACCACGGGTTGATATTTTTTGATGATGATCACAATTTTGTTACTCCGGTGTATTTGGTTTCCAGGATGTATCGTGATCATTTCGCTCCGGAAAGAGTCGCATGCGAAGTCGAATGTGATTCGTTTGATTCCAAGATTAATTCGGACACACCCGGTTTGGATGCCGTAACGAATGTTGCCCGGAGCGTGCCGGTATTGGATGCGGTGGCAACAGTCGACGGAAAAAATAATCGTTTGGTTCTCAAAGTCGTAAACAAAAGTGAACATGAAAGTGTTGCGACGGAAATACATATCTCCGGTAAGATTCACCCGGAAGCAAAAATATCCACTCTGAATGGAGATTCCATATCCAGGCGCAACAGTATTGACGAACCGGAAAATGTTTACGTGCAGCGTGAGAAATTAAGCGACATATCTTCATCGTTTGTGTTTACATACCCCCCTCATTCGGTAACAATCATTGAAATGCAAACCGCCTGATGTCGGAAAGAATCAGTACTTTCAGGAAGTATGTAAAAATTTCTATTTAACAAATGATTACCAATTCAAATAAAATTAAAGGTGGTTTATGAGCAAAATATTAGTCACAGCAAGGGCTTATTCACTCCAGGGGGAAGAAGCGTTTAAATATTTAGAAAACCGGGGACACGAGATAATCTTTAATCCGTTCGGGGAATTCAATCTGCCGGAAGAAAAAATGATTACCTTGGTTTCCGATGTTGATGCCATCATAGCGGGAGAAGATTACATCACGGAGAAAGTGATCAACAGCGCCAAGCGGTTGAAGATCATCTCGAAAGTCGGAATCGGACTGGATCGGATTGATATTCCCGCGGCAACGAAAAGAGGCATTCCCGTTACCAATACTCCCGATGCCAACTGCCAGTCGGTTGCCGATTTGGCATTCGCGCTTTTGCTGTCCCTGGCCCGTCGGGTTTTGGAGGCCAACGGCCACCTCAGGGATGGCAGATGGAAACCCCTCATAGGGATCGAACTTTGGCAAAAAACGATCGGTATTATCGGTCTGGGACGGATCGGGAAAGCGGTGGCGCTCAGGGCGAAGGGTTTTGATATGGACATTCTTGCTTACGATGTCGTTCAGGACGAAGTATTTTCGGCCGCCAATAAAATCCGATATGTATCACTAAACGATCTTTTCCGGGAATCGGATTTTATTTCGATTCACGTCCCCGGGTCCGCATCCACAAAGTATTTAATTGGCGCCGATGAACTGGAGGAAATGAAATCCTGCGCCTTGCTGATAAATACTTCCCGCGGCGGGGTTGTGGATGAAAAAGCATTGTATAAGGCCCTGAAAGACGGAACAATCGCCGGAGCTGCTCTGGATGTATTCGAAAAGGAGCCGGCAATGGGTAATCCGCTGCTTGAACTTCCTAATGTCGTGGCAACACCGCACATGTCCAGTTACTCACAGGAGTCGTTGGGTCGGATGTGCTTGACGTCGGCCGAGAATGCAGTAAAAGTGTTGACAGGAGAAATCCCGGGGACGGTGGTAAACCCGGAAGTAACCCAGAACTAAATTAGTACGAGGATAAAAATGAGTTTTAAATTGACCGAAGAACAGGAAATGCTGGTAAAAACGGTAAGGGATTTTGCGCAAAAAGAGTTAAAACCCAAAGCCGCATATTGGGATGAACATGAAGAGTACCCGCACGAAAATGTAAAAAAACTGGTCGAGCTGGGGTTAACCGGCATGACATTGCCCCCGGAATACGGCGGCGAGGGAAGACCTTTGATCGATGCTTTGCTGGTGGTGGAAGAGATCGCGAAAGCGTGCGGCACCACGGCCCGGCTGGTCGTGGAGACGAATATGGGTGTCGTGGGAGCGTTGATGAATCACGGTACCGAAGCTCAAAAGAAAAAATATCTACCCATGGTACGCAACGGTGAAAAACCGGCGATCGCGATTACCGAACCGGACGCGGGTTCAGCGGCCACGGAATTACGGACACGCGCCGAAAAGAAGGGATCGAATTATATCCTGAACGGCAGCAAGTGTTTTATTACCGGTGGCGGGATCTCGAAAATATACCTGGTGTTTGCCCGTTTTGAAGACATCCCCGGTGCGAAGGGAATCGGCGGTATTTTTGTCGAGGATGGAACGCCCGGTCTTAAAGTCGGGAAACGCGAGCCGATGATGGGTCTACGGGGAATACCGGAAACCCAATTATTTTTCGAGGATTGTGTCGTCCCGGAAGAAAACCTCCTGGTTGCTCATGGGGATGGGTTTAAAAAATTGATGACGGCTTACAATGGTCAACGACTCGGCGCCGCTACCGTTGCTTTGGGGATAGCACAAAGCGCCCTTGATGAAGCGGTGGCCTATACGAAAGAGCGGAAACAATTCGGTCGACCGATATGCGAATTCCAGGGGATACAGTGGATGCTGGCGGAAATGCACACCAAACTGGAAGCGGCGCGGCTCTTGCTGCACAGGGCGGCCCATAATGCCGGGTACGGTTTACCGGATCACATGGAGGCAGCCGTTGCCAAGGCATTTACAACCGAATCCGCCGTACAGGTTACCAATGACGCCCTGCAGTTGTTTGGCGGATACGGTTACTCCCGGGAATATCCCCTCGAACGGTTGGTTCGGGAAGCAAGGATGTTTACCATTGGCGGCGGCACGGTCCAGATGCTGAAAAACGTGATTGCGTCAAAATTGTTGGGCATGAAAATCAGCCAGCGGAGAGATTAGTCCCTCGTTGTTTAAGCGTAATTACATAAAATCGGGACAGGCCGGGAAGAACGTGGATCCGGATTCAGGTGATCGCTTTGACAAGCGTGATTCGGGCCTACCATTACCAGGCCAATAAGTCGGCAAAAACAATCAGAAAGAAAATGAAATGGCGGATGAAACACAGCATGTAAAACCGGCGCCTCTGGAAGGAATTACGGTTCTGGACTTAACACAGGCCCTGGCGGGCCCCTTCTGCACCATGCAACTTGGTGACATGGGAGCGGAAATACTGAAAATCGAACGTCCGGGAAGGGGAGACGATTCCCGTCACTGGGGTCCCCCTTTCATCGATTCCGAATGCGCTTATTTCATCAGCACCAATCGAAACAAGAAAAGCGTTACCCTCAATCTTAAGGCTGATAAAGGGAAAGAAGTCTTAACAAAGCTTATTGAAAAATGTGACGTTTTGATTGAAAATTTCAAACCCGGTTCCCTGGATCGTTTGGGATTCGGCTATGATAAGGCGAAGGAAATTAATCCCCGGATCGTTTACTGCAGTATTTCAGGATACGGTCAGAACGGGCCGCAGAAATACGAAGCCGCCTATGATCTGATTATCCAGGGTGAATCGGGCCTGATGAGCATTACCGGATTCCCGGAAAATCCTCCAACAAAGGTCGGGACTTCCATTTCCGATATGGTTGCCAGTTTTTACGCGCTGCAAAGCATATTGATGGCATTAATGGTCAGGGAGAAAACCGATAAAGGCCAGTATATTGATATTTCCATTCTGGATAGCGTGGTATCATTGCTGACGTACCGGGCCGGTTTTTATTTTGCCAATGGCAAAATTCCCGAAAGAAAAGGAAACGAGCATCCTTCATTGGTTCCCTACGAGGTATTCGAGGCCAAAGACGGGTACCTTACCATCGGGGTCGCCAACGATTACCAGTTCAGGAAACTTTGCCAGGTTATCGGTCGGGAGGATTTGGCTGACGATCCCCGTTACGCCCAGAATAAATTCCGTGAAAAAAACCGGGTGGAATTGAAAGGAATTCTATGTCCGATTATTGCCGGGAATACCAAACAATATTGGTTGGAGAAGATGAAACCGGAAGGGATTCCATGCGGGGCAATTAATAATATTAAGGAAGTCGTCGAGTTGGAGCAAATGAAGGTACGGGATATGGTGGTGGATATCCCGCATCCCACGGTTGGTTCCGTCCGGGTATTGGGGAATCCGATGAAACTGTCGGAAACACCGGGCAGGATCAAAACCCATCCCCCGGTATTGGGTGAGCATACGGAAGAGGTGCTTCATGGGCTGGGATATTCGACGGAGGAAATCCGCGCCATGCGGGATGAAGGGGTATTATAATGAAAGCCGCTTTCGTTAAAACAAACAAAGGGGATGCCTGAAATGCTGAAAATCGATGCGCATACACACCTGGGATATTGCAAAACATTCGATATTCGGATTTCCGAAGACGAATTATTGAAAGGTATGGACGATTATCATATCGATGCCTCGATTGTACAGCCCCATCCCGGGGATGATAATCCCGAAAGGGCTCATGATGATATTGCCACGTTGATCGAGAAACACCCGGGCCGGTTTTTCGGGATGATTTCCATGAATCCGAATATGGACAGGCAGCGCTATATTAACGAGGTGGAGCGATGCGTAACGGAGTTAAATTTCGTGGGGATCAAATTGCATACTTTCGGTCACATTACTTCCCCGCTTTCGGCCAATGCCGATATTGTTTTCGAGTCGGCAAAGAAATTTAATATCCCGGTGATGATTCATACCGGGCCCGGGGTTCCGTTTTCGCTGCCTTCCCTGGCGATTCCCAGGGCGCGCGAATACCCGATGGTACCGATTGTTCTGGCCCATTCCGGGGCAATCACTTTTGTGTCGGAAGCGTATGTTGCGGCGAAGGAGTGTGAGAACATTTACCTGGAAACTTCCTGGTGCGGCGCCCACCGGATAAAATGGTTAATAAAGGAATTGGGCGCGCGAAAAGTATTGTTTGGGTCGGATTTACCCGATAATCTGCCGGTAGAGGTTACGAAGTTCGAAACAATCGGGCTCACGGAAGAACAAGCCCGTCTGTGCCGGGGTGAG
>Ga0256830_1001736_pt1 | contig 15078 bp, 15 predicted proteins | sample 128326metaG_FD_190537 | JGI IMG/M metagenome (GOLD analysis project Ga0256830, IMG submission 190537) | Hydrothermal vent microbial communities from Lau Basin, Pacific Ocean - 128-326 | ecosystem: Environmental > Aquatic > Marine > Hydrothermal vents | place: Pacific Ocean: Lau Basin | collected... | reverse complement strand
CGGCCGCATGATCATCATCGAGATGAACCCGCGGGTGTCGCGTTCGTCGGCGCTGGCCTCCAAGGCCACCGGCTTCCCCATCGCCAAGGTGGCCGCCAAGCTGGCGGTGGGCTACACGCTGGACGAACTGCAGAACGACATCACCGGCGGCGCGACCCCGGCCTCGTTCGAGCCGACCATCGACTACGTGGTCACCAAGATTCCGCGTTTCACGTTCGAGAAATTCCCGGAGGCCGATTCCCGGCTCACCACGCAGATGAAGTCCGTGGGCGAGGTGATGGCCATCGGCCGCAGCCAGCAGGAATCCCTGCAAAAGGCCATGCGCGGCCTGGAGACCGGGGTGGACGGTTTCAGCGAGATCCTCGATCTCGACGCCGATGGCGCGATGGACACCCTGCGACAGGAGCTGCGCACGCCGGGTCCCGACCGCCTGTGGTACGTGGGCGATGCGTTCCGCGCCGGCCTGTCGGTGGAGGACGTGTTCGATTTGACCAAGATTGATCCGTGGTTCCTGGTACAGATCGAGGAGATCATCAGGCTGGAGGCCGAGGTGCGCGAGCAGGGCATGGCCGCGCTGGACAAGGCCCGCATGTTTGCGCTCAAGCGCAAGGGCTTCGCGGACAGCCGGCTGGCCAAGTTGTTGGGTATCAGCGAACACGAGTTCCGCGCCCATCGCCACGCGCTGGGCGTGCGCCCGGTGTACAAGCGCGTCGACACCTGTGCCGCGGAATTCGCCACCGATACCGCCTACATGTATTCGACCTATGAGCAGGAATGCGAGGCCCAGCCCAGCAGCCGCGACAAGATCATGGTGCTCGGCGGAGGACCGAACCGCATCGGCCAGGGCATCGAGTTCGACTACTGCTGCGTGCACGCGGCCTATGCGATGGCGGAAGATGGTTACGAGACCATCATGGTCAACTGCAACCCGGAGACCGTGTCCACCGACTACGACACCTCGGACCGGCTGTATTTCGAGCCGCTGACCCTGGAGGACGTGCTGGAACTGGTGGAACTGGAGAAGCCCAAGGGCCTGATCGTGCAGTATGGCGGCCAGACCCCGCTGAAACTGGCGCGTGCGCTGGAAGCGGCCGGTGCGCCGATCATCGGTACCACGCCCGACTGCATCGACCTGGCCGAGGACCGCGAACGCTTCCAGGCGCTGATCCAGAAGCTGGGCCTGCGCCAACCGCCGAATCATACCGCGCGCAACCCCGAGCAGGCGGTGAAACTGGCCGCGGAGATCGGTTACCCGCTGGTGGTGCGGCCCTCGTACGTGCTGGGTGGCCGCGCGATGGAGATCGTCTACAACGAGACCGAACTGCAGCGCTACATGCGCGAGGCGGTGAAGGTGTCCAACGATTCGCCGGTACTGCTGGATCGTTTTCTGGACGACGCGATCGAGGTGGATGTGGACGCGGTGTGCGACGGCGAACAGGTATTGGTGGGTGGCATCATGCAGCACATCGAGCAGGCCGGTGTGCACTCCGGCGACTCCGCCTGTTCGCTGCCGCCGTACAGCCTGTCCGTGGACGTGCAGGACCGGCTGCGCGAACAGGCCCGCCTGCTGGCGATAGAGCTGGGCGTGGTGGGGCTGATGAACGCCCAGTTCGCGATTCAGGGCGACACCATCTACGTGATCGAGGTGAATCCGCGTGGCTCGCGTACCGTGCCGTTCGTGTCCAAGGCCACCAGCGTGCCGTTGGCCAAGGTCGCCGCACGCTGCATGGCCGGCACCAGCCTGGCGGCGCAGGGCATCACCGGCGAGGTGGTGCCCAAGTACTATTCGGTGAAGGAGGCTGTGTTCCCGTTCGTGAAATTCCCGGGCATCGACCCGATACTGGGGCCGGAGATGAAATCCACCGGCGAGGTCATGGGCGTGGGGCGCAGCTTCGCGGAGGCCTATGCGAAGGCGGAACTGGGCGCCGGCGTGACCTTCCCCCGCGGCGGGCGTGCATTCATCAGCGTGCGTGACGGTGACAAGGCCGGCGTTGCCGAGGTCGCCCGCAAGGTGCACGCGCTGGGTTTCGATATCGTTTCCACCCAGGGAACCGCGAAGTATCTGGCGCAGGCGGGTATCCCCTGCGAGATCGTGAACAAGGTGCAGGAGGGGCGGCCCCATATCGTGGACATGATCAAGAACGACGAGATCAGCCTGATCATCAATACCACCGAGGGCACGCAGGCCATCGCCGACTCTGGCACCATTCGCAGCAACGCGTTACAACACAAGGTAACCTACACCACCACGCTGGCCGGGGGCGATGCCATGTGTTTGGCCATGTCCCAGGGCGACAGCAAAGAAATCAACCGATTGCAGACCCTGCATCAGGAGATGAAAAAATGACTGGCAAGATACCGCTGACCGCGCGTGGCGCGGAGCAACTCCGGGCGGAATTGCGCGAGTTGAAAAACGTTGCGCGGCCCCGGGTGATCGAGGCCATCGCAGAGGCTCGGGCGCATGGCGACCTGAAGGAAAATGCGGAGTACCATGCCGCGCGTGAGCAGCAGAGCTTCATCGAGGGGCGCATCAGCGCGATCAACGGCACACTGGGAAACGCGCAGATCATCGATGTCACCAAGATGCCGAACACCGGCAAGGTCATCTTCGGCGCCACCGTGGACCTGGTGGACGAAGAGACCGGCGAGGAAGTGACCTACCAGATCGTCGGTGAGGACGAGGCCGACATCAGCCAGGGCATGATCTCGGTGACCTCGCCGATCGCGCGGGCGTTGATCGGCAAGGAAGAGGGCGATATCGCCGAGGTGCAGGCGCCCGGAGGGGTTCGTGAATTCGAGATCATCGAGGTGAAATATATCTAGCCGTAACAGCGACGCGGGTACCCCGGCCCTGTTGCGCTGGTCGGCACCCGTGGAACGCATCGTCGCCGGGCTCTGGGTGGGTGGCCTGTGTGTCACCGGCTACCTGGTGGTGCCCAGCCTGTTCGCCGCGCTGGACGACCGCCAGCTGGCCGGGAGGCTGGCCGGTAACATATTCCAGTTGATGGGCTACCTGGGCCTGCTGGCTGGTGGGTACCTGCTGGCTACGGTGGCGCTGCGCAGTGGCCGGCGATACCTGCGCGAATGGCGCCTGTGGGTGCTGGTCGTGATGCTGGTGCTGGTGGCTGTCGGTGCCTTCGTGTTGCAGCCGATGATGCAGGAGCTGAAGGCCGCGGGCATCGTCGCGGGCAGCAGCCAGGCCGCCGAGTTTGGCCGTCTGCACGGGCTGTCGTCGGTGCTGTTCATGGCCACCAGCCTGTTGGGGCTGTGGCTGCTCGGGGCCGGGATCCAGCGTCGCTGAGACCTTTCCCGTCGACCCTACCCGGGAAGCGTGATGCGGGGCGGTGTCGCGGGTCGATACAGCACCGCGATGTGGCCGATACTGTTGACCAGTTGGCAGCCGGTCTTGCGGCAGATCTCCTGGCTGGCAGCGGTGCGCTGGTCGCGCTCCATGCCGCTGATGCGCACCTTGATGAGTTCGTGATGGCCCAGCCCGAGGTCGATCTCACTGAGGATGTTTTCGGTCAGCCCCGCATTGCCCAGCATCACGATGGGCTTGAGCTTGTGGGACAGGCCGCGCAGGTGGCGCCGTTGTTTCGGGGTGAGGGTGCTCGAGGCCTTGGCAGTGGATGACATGGGATTCCGTAATTTGACGTGTTGGCAATTGAACGAACAGAGTACGCAATGAACAGCCAGGATACTGAACAGCAGCACACGGTGCCCGCTGTGTCTTCCCACGCCGCAGCAAAAAAACAGACCGGTTTCGGTGTCGCGCCCAGCCCGTTCAATGGCGTGAAACTGGAGCTGGGTCTGCTGCTGGTGGCCGGCGTGGTGATCTGGCTGGCCGCGGAGTCTATCATAGCCTCGGTGGACGGGCAGCTGTTGTTGCTGGCCGGTTACGGGGTCGCCGCTGCGCTGTGGCTGACGTTTCGCACCCGGCGGGTGTTGCGCCGCTGCGCCGAGGAGGCGGCGGCCCGCGGTCCCGACGATATTCATCGGCCCGGGCAGTCGTCGTCCTGAGCCGCTGATATGAAGCGCAGCAAGAGCAGCCAGAGCTGGCTGAAGCGCCATTTCGACGACCATTACGTGAAGGAGGCACAGAAGGCCGGCTACCGTTCGCGTGCGGTGTTCAAGTTGCTGGAGATCCAGGAACGGGACAGGATCCTGTACCCGGGCCGGGTGGTGGTGGACCTGGGCGCTGCCCCCGGTGGCTGGTCGCAGATTGCGGCCCCGATCGTGGCGGGCGGGGAAGGCGGCGAGGTGATCGCGATGGATATCCTGCCGATGGAACCTCTGAAGGATGTCACCTTCATTCAGGGCGACTTTACGGAACAGGATGTGCATGACCAGTTGCTGGCGACGTTAAACGGACGCGCGGTGGACCTTGTAATGTCGGATATGGCCCCCAATATCAGCGGAATGAAGGCCGTTGATCAGCCTCGTGCAATGTATCTTGCTGAATTGGCACATGATTTTGTGCGGACATGCCTAGCCCCGGGCGGCGACTTCGTGGCCAAGCTGTTCCAGGGGGAGGGCTTCGATGCCTATCTCAGGGACGTGCGCGCCGATTTCGACAAGGTGATCGTGCGCAAGCCCAAGGCCTCGCGACCGAAGTCCCGTGAGGTCTACCTGCTGGCCCGGGGGTTCAGGGGCGCGCAGTAGCGGCGTCGATTGTGGACGCGAGATCATTTAAGATGGCGGGCACGGCGTTTTTTCGTGCCCGGAAAATCAATGCGTCAGTGGCGCCCAACCATTGACGAACAAAGACAGAGGCTAACCAGTTGAGCGACTTAGCAAAAAATCTAGTTCTGTGGATCGTTATTGCCATTGTGTTGGTGTCGGTCTTCAACAACTTCGGTCCCCGTCCCACCGCGGCCAAGCCCATGGGCTATTCGGATTTCGTGGCGGCGGTGAAGCAGGGCTCCGTATCCAGTGTCGAGATTGCCGGCCGTGCCATCCATGGGCTGACCACCGGTGGCGAGCGCTTTTCCACGTACAGTCCCGACGACCCCAAGCTGATCGACGATTTGCTGGAAAGTGGCGTCAACGTGGTGGCCAAGCCGCCGGAGCAGCAGGGCATGCTGATGCAGATCTTCATTTCCTGGTTCCCGATGCTGTTGCTGATCGCGGTGTGGATCTTCTTCATGCGCCAGATGCAGGGCGGTGGCGGTGGCCGCGGTGCGATGTCCTTCGGCAAGAGCAAGGCGCGCATGCTGGGTGAAGACCAGGTGAAGGTGAATTTCTCCGATGTGGCCGGCGTGGAAGAGGCCAAGGAGGAAGTGGCCGAGCTGGTGGAGTTCCTGCGTGATCCCGGCAAGTTCCAGAAGCTGGGCGGCAAGATCCCGCGCGGCGTGTTGATGGTGGGTTCGCCTGGCACCGGCAAGACCCTGCTCGCCAAGGCCATCGCCGGCGAGGCCAAGGTGCCGTTCTTCACTATCTCCGGCTCCGACTTCGTGGAGATGTTCGTCGGTGTCGGGGCCTCGCGCGTACGCGACATGTTCGAGCAGGCCAAGAAGCACGCCCCCTGCATCATCTTCATCGACGAGATCGACGCCGTTGGCCGCCATCGCGGCGCCGGTCTGGGCGGCGGTCACGACGAGCGCGAGCAGACCCTGAACCAGCTGCTGGTCGAGATGGACGGCTTCGAGGGCAACGAGGGCGTGATCGTCATCGCCGCCACCAACCGCCCCGACGTACTCGACCCGGCGCTGCTGCGCCCCGGCCGTTTCGATCGCCAGGTGACCGTGCCGCTGCCGGACGTGCGGGGTCGCGAGCAGATCCTCAAGGTGCACATGCGCAAGGTGCCGCTGGCTGGTGACGTGAAACCCGCCATCATCGCTCGTGGTACGCCCGGATTCTCCGGCGCGGACCTGGCCAACCTGGTCAATGAGGCGGCGCTGTTCGCCGCCCGTGCCAATGAAAAACTCGTGTCCATGAGCAATTTCGAACGCGCCAAGGACAAGATCATGATGGGCGCGGAACGCAAGTCCATGGTGATGAGTGAGGACGAGAAGAAGCTGACCGCCTATCACGAGGCCGGTCACGCCATCGTCGGCCTCAGCGTCCCCTCGCACGATCCGGTGTACAAGGTGTCCATCATCCCGCGCGGCCGCGCGCTGGGCGTGACCATGTTCCTGCCGGAGGAGGACCGCTACAGCTACAGCAAGGAGCGGCTGGAGAGCCAGATCGCCAGCATGTTTGGCGGCCGCATCGCGGAGGAGCTGGTGTTCGGTGCCGAGCACGTCACCACCGGCGCCTCCAACGACATCCAGCGCGCCACCGAGATCGCCCGCAACATGGTCACCAAGTGGGGCCTGTCGGAGAAACTCGGCCCGCTGACCTACATGGAGGAAGAGGGCGAGGTTTTCCTTGGCCATTCCGTTGCGCAGAACAAGCACATCTCCGACGAGACCGCACACATCATCGACGAAGAGATTCGCGTGATCATCGATCGCAACTACCAGCGCGCGGAGAACATTCTGAAGGAGCAGCGCGACAAGCTGAACAACATGGCCGAGGCGCTGATCAAGTACGAGACCATCGACCGTGATCAGATCGATGACATCATGGCCGGCAAGCCGCCCCGTCCGCCGGCGGACTGGGAAGACCAGGACAGCGAAGGCAATCGCCCCAGTGGTAGTGGTGCCGATGAGTCGTCGCCTGCCAAGGAGTCCGGTGACGGTACCATCGGCGGTCCCGCCGGCGAGCACTAGTTTCGGAGGCGCTAGTATCCCGTGATGCCGGCCTCGTTGGCGGACTGACGAACATGCAGGAGTCGCTGGACTGCGCCGGGCGCATGCTCGATCTGACCTCACCGCAGGTCATGGGTATTCTCAACGTGACCCCCGATTCCTTTTCGGACGGGGGTCTTTTTGTGGGCCGCGAACAGGCCCTCGAACAGGCCCGGCGCATGGTGGCCGAGGGCGCGAGCATCATCGACGTGGGCGGCGAGTCCACCCGTCCCGGGGCCGAAGGGGTGGGTCTGCAGCAGGAACTCGATCGTGTGCTGCCGGTGGTGGAGGCCATCGCCGGCAGCCTGGACGTCATCGTGTCGGTGGACACCAGCAAGGCGCAGGTCATGCGCGAGGCCGTGGCGGCCGGTGCGGGCCTGATCAACGACGTGCGGGCACTGCGCGAGCCGGGTGCGATGCAGGCCGCCGCCGAGGCCGGTGTGCCGGTGTGCCTGATGCACATGGCCGGCGAACCGCGCACCATGCAGCAGAATCCCCGATACGATGACGTGGTTGGCGAGGTGGCGGCCTTTCTGGCCGAACGCATCGCCCATTGCGAGCGGGCCGGCATCGCCGCGGACAGGATCATCGTCGATCCCGGCTTCGGCTTCGGCAAGAGCGTGGCGAACAACCTGTCGCTGGTGAAACACCTGGCCCGTTTCGCGGAGCTGGGCAGGCCGGTGCTGATGGGCGTGTCGCGAAAATCCACCATTGGCGCGCTGCTGGATGACCGCCCGGTGAACGAGCGCCTGTTCGGTAGTGTGGCCCTGGCCACCCTCAGTTATCATTCGGGCGCGTGCATCATTCGTGCGCACGACGTGGCGGCGACACGGGATGCGCTGCGCGTGTGCGACGCGGTGCGTCGCGCGGATTGAGCGCAAGTCAACACGGTTCAGACAAGGAAACCCGCTATGGAAAAACGTTACTTCGGCACCGACGGCATTCGTGGCACGGTGGGGCAGGGCTCCATCACGCCGGCGTTCATGCTCAAGCTGGGCTGGGCCGTGGGGCGGGTGCTGGCGCAGGAAAACGGCGGCAAGGTGCTGATCGGCAAGGACACCCGCATTTCCGGCTACATGTTCGAATCGGCACTGGAGGCGGGGTTGACCGCGGCCGGTATCGACAGCCTGCTGCTGGGGCCCATGCCGACCCCGGCCATCGCCTACCTGACCCGCACCCTGCATGCCAACGCCGGCATCGTGATCAGTGCCTCCCACAACGCGTATCCCGACAACGGGGTCAAGTTCTTTGCCGCCGATGGCACCAAGCTGTCGGACGAGGTGGAGCTGGCCATCGAGGCCGAACTGGAGAAGGACATGCAGTGCGTGGATTCCGCGTCGTTGGGCAAGGCCGAGCGTGTCGGTGATGCGGCGGGGCGCTACATCGAGTTCTGCAAGAGCACCATCCCGTCCCGTGTGAGCCTGAAGGGCATGACCATCGTGGTCGACTGCGCCCACGGCGCCACCTATCACATCGCCCCCAACGTGTTCGACGAACTGGGGGCGAAGGTGATCGCCATCGGCGTCGAGCCGGACGGTCTCAATATCAACGAGGACTGTGGCTCCACCAAGCCCGCGGTGCTGCAACGCACGGTGCTGGAGCATGGCGCCGACCTGGGTATCGCGCTGGATGGCGACGGTGACCGCTTGATCATGGTGGACAACAAGGGTGAGGTGGTCGATGGCGACGAGCTGCTGTACATCATCGCCCGTTCGCGCCTGAGTGAGGGCGGCGAGGCCGGTACCGTGGTGGGCACGCTGATGAGCAACCTCGGACTGGAAGTTGCGCTGAAACGCGAGGGTATCGCATTCAAACGGGCCCGGGTGGGTGACCGCTACGTGATGGAACTGCTCAAAGAGGGGGGCTGGTCGCTGGGCGGCGAATCCTCCGGCCACATCATCTGCCTGGATCGCACCAGCACCGGTGACGGTATCGTGTCCGCACTGCAGGTGGTGTATGCGTTGCACCGTTCCGGCCTCACGTTGCACGAACTGAAGTCCGGCATGACCAAGTTTCCCCAGTGCATGGAGAATGTGCGCACCACCGGCAAGGTTGACATCGACGGTTCCGATGCCATTCGCGTCGCGGTGCAACGGGCCCAACAGGCCCTGGGGGATCGTGGCCGGGTGTTGCTGCGGCCCTCTGGCACCGAGCCGGTGGTTCGCGTGATGGTGGAAGGGGAGGACGCGAAGGAGGTATCCCGGCTTACCAGCGAACTGGCACGGGTGGTGGAGATCGCACTGTCTTCGTAGCCCGTGGTAGCCCGTGCCTCTGCGCGGCTGGTTTGTCTTTTGTGTCCCGTGCGGTTAAGATTTGCGGCCTGATTTTTGACCCCCAGCCGTGGCCGGGGGCAATGGTAGACAAATCCGGGTTCGGCGCCAGTCCGCGTCGGCGCCATCCAACACAGGGGATTCACACATGCGTCAAACACTTGTTGCCGGCAACTGGAAGATGAATGGCTCGCTGGAGGCCAACCGTCAGCTGCTCGAAGGCGTGAAGTCAGGTGTCGAGGCGGGGGTGAACGCGAAGGTGGTCGTGTGTCCGCCGGCCATCTACATTCCGCAGGCCGCGGATATGTTGTCGGGCAGCGCCATCGGCTGGGGTGGACAGAATCTCAGCCGCGAGGCTTCCGGCGCCTTCACCGGTGAAATCTCTGCCGGCATGTTGCGGGATCTCGGTTGTGAATACGTCATCGTCGGTCATTCGGAGCGGCGCGCGCTGTACGGAGAGACCGACCAGCTGGTGGCGGAGAAATTCCAGGTCGCCCAGCAGGCCGGGTTGACTCCGATTCTATGCGTTGGTGAACTCCTCGAAGAGCGCGAATCCGGTGACACAGAGGCCGTGGTCGCCCGTCAGCTGGACGCGGTGATCGAACTGGTGGGCATGCAGGCCATCGGCGCCGGCGTGATCGCCTATGAGCCCGTGTGGGCCATCGGCACCGGCAAGACCGCAAGCCCGGAGCAGGCGCAGGAGGTTCACGCATTCATTCGTGGCCGGCTGGCCGAGAAGGATGCGGCGGTGGCCGAGTCCCTGCAGATTCTCTACGGTGGCAGCGTGAAACCCGACAATGCGGCGGAGCTGTTCGCCATGGCCGACATCGACGGCGGGCTGATCGGCGGCGCCTCCCTGGATGCGGAGAGCTTTCTCGGGATTTGCCGCGCCGGCTGATGATCATGGTGGAGTTCGCTCCGCGGTGATCCGTTCATACATAACATAAATTAGTAGAGTAATTAGCACGATGGAAAATGCACTGTTGATCGTCCACATACTCGTGGCCCTGGGAATCGTGGGCTTGGTGCTGATCCAGCACGGGAAGGGCGCGGATGCGGGGGCGGCCTTCGGCGCCGGTGCCGCGGGTGGGGCCTCGGGATCGGTTTTTGGTGCCAAGGGTTCCAGTAATTTCCTGTCCCGTTCCACGGCGATTCTGGCCACGCTGTTTTTCCTGACCAGTTTGTCGCTGGCCTATCTCGCCAAGAGCGACGATCCCCGGCAGAGCCTGATGGATGGTGCAACGGAAGCCCCGGTGGTGGCGACCGAACCCGCCGACACCAGTGACGCGCCGGTGGTGCCCACCGAAGAAGCTGTTTCGGATACCCCGGAGCAACCCTAAGTTTCTCGTTTGATGGTTTTGTCGAATGGTGGGCGCGTGGCGTTTGTCTGTTCGGCATGACCCTGAAAAATTGCCGATGTGGTGGAATTGGTAGACACGCTGTCTTGAGGGGGCAGTGGCGAAAGCCGTGCCGGTTCGACTCCGGCCATCGGCACCAAATTCAAACCGCGCCGAATCTGATTCGTGCGCGGATATGGTGCAAAACCCTTTCCGTTGCGAACCTGGCTTGCGCGGATATGGTGCGATTAAAGCATTGATTAATATGGTTTATTTGCGTTCTCTTCAGCCTTGACAAGCTCTTTTGATCTAGCCTAGACTCGGTGGTTCGCGCTGGCACTTTGGCCAATGCACGGGTTTTCGGGTAGGGATTGATCTACCCCCCATGCGTGCTACAGTGCCAAGGGCATCGGCAACGATGCTCAGGGCCGAAATGGTCTGCGCTTCAACATAAACAAAAATAAAATAATAAGAATGCAGACGGGGTTGTAAGCGGCATGCTCGAAAACTATCTACCCATTCTTGTGTTTCTGGTGTTGGGGCTCATCTTTGGTGTGGCGCCCATTGCCATGGCATTCATGCTGGGGCCGCGGCGTCCCGACGGCGCCAAGCTGTCGCCGTATGAATGTGGTTTCGAGGCCTTCGAGGATTCGCGCATGAAGTTCGATGTGCGTTTCTACCTGGTTGCCATCCTGTTCATCATCTTCGATCTGGAGATTGCGTTCATGTTTCCGTGGGCCGTGGCACTGGAGGAGATCGGCGTGTTCGGGTTCTGGGCGATGCTGGTGTTCCTGGGTATCCTGGTCATCGGTTTTATCTACGAGTGGAAGAAGGGAGCCCTTGAGTGGGAATAGAAGGCATACTTGAGAAGGGCGTCGTAACCACCTCTGCAGACAAACTCATCAACTGGGCTCGCACAGGTTCCCTGTGGCCGATGACCTTTGGGTTGGCGTGTTGCGCGGTGGAAATGATGCAGGCAGGTGCGTCGCGCTACGATCTCGACCGGTTCGGCGTGATTTTTCGACCCAGTCCACGCCAGTCCGACGTGATGATTGTCGCGGGTACGCTGGTCAACAAAATGGCGCCGGCCCTGCGCAAGGTCTATGACCAGATGTCCGAGCCGCGCTGGGTGATCTCCATGGGTTCCTGCGCGAATGGGGGTGGCTACTATCACTACTCCTACTCCGTGGTCAGGGGTTGCGACCGTATCGTGCCGGTGGATATCTATGTGCCGGGTTGCCCCCCCACGGCAGAGGCACTGCTGTACGGCATTATTCAATTACAAAATAAAATAAGACGCACCAATACCATCGCCCGTTGACACAGCACTGTTAATCACAGTCTGTTGACCGGCTCGCTAGATTGGGGAGTTCCATACCAATGAGTAACACCACCGACAAGCTCGCTGCGTGTATCGCGGATCGTTTTGGTGATTCCGCAAAGATTACCGTCGCGTTCGACGAGGTCACCATGGAAGTGGCCGCTGCCGACGTGCTGGCAGTGTGTGGCGCATTGCGTGACGAACCCGAGTTTGGCTACGAACTGCTGATGGACTTGTGCGGCGTGGACTACCTGCATTTCGGTCTGGCCGAGTGGGAGACCAGTACCGCGACGGGCAGCGGTTTCAGTCGCGGCGTGACACGCACATCAACGAGCGTGGCCGCCGAAGGCGGCGGTGACGAACGGCGCTTCGCGGTGGTCTACCACCTGCTGTCGGTAAAGAACAACAGCCGCTTGCGCGTCAAGGTGTTTCTTCACGAAGACGAGCCGGTGGTGGACAGCGTTACCGGTATCTGGTCCTCCGCGGACTGGTACGAGCGGGAGGCCTTCGACCTGTTCGGCATCATGTTTGTCGGTCACCCGGACCTGCGTCGCTTGCTGACGGACTACGGCTTCATCGGTCATCCGTTCCGCAAGGATTTTCCGCTGATCGGCAACGTGGAGATGCGCTACGACGAAGAGAAGCGCCGCGTGGTGTATGAGCCGGTGAGCATCGAGCCGCGCACCCTGGTGCCAAGAGTCATACGCGACGACCGACTGGTCTTCGCCCAGCAAGATGCAGATGCTGCGCAGTATGGTGAATAACGTGGCTGAGATTCGAAACTACACTCTGAACTTTGGTCCCCAGCATCCCGCGGCGCATGGCGTGCTGCGACTGGTGCTGGAGATGGACGGTGAAACCATCGAGCGTGCCGACCCGCACATCGGTCTGCTGCACCGTGCCACTGAGAAGCTTGCGGAAACCAAGCCCTACAACCAAAGCATTCCGTACATGGACCGGCTCGATTACGTGTCCACCATGACCAACGAGCACGGCTACGTGCTGGCGCTGGAAAAGATGCTGGGCATCACGCCACCGATCCGTGCGCAGTATATCCGTGTGCTGTTCGATGAAATCACCCGCATCCTCAATCACCTGATGTGGCTGGGTGCGCACGCGCTGGATATCGGCGCGATGACCGTGTTCCTGTACGCATTCCGCGAACGTGAAGACCTGATGGACTTGTACGAGGCGGTGTCCGGCGCGCGCCTGCATGCGGCCTACTACCGCCCGGGTGGCGTGTACCGTGATCTGCCCGAGCGCATGCCGCACTACCAGGCCTCCAAGTGGCATAACCAGAAAGAGGTGGATCGCCTCAATGCCAACCGTCAGGGCAGCATGCTGGACTTCATTGAGGACTTCACCAAGCGTTTTCCGACCTTCGTCGATGAATACGAAACGCTGCTGACCGAGAACCGCATCTGGAAACAGCGAACCGTGGGTATCGGTGTGGTGTCTCCCGAGCGTGCCATGCAAATGGGCTTCTCTGGCCCGATGCTGCGAGGCTCCGGCGTCGAGTGGGATCTGCGCAAGACCCAGCCCTATGAAGTCTACGATCAGCTGGATTTCGAGATTCCGGTGGGGGCCACCGGCGATTGCTACGACCGCTACTTGGTGCGTGTCGAGGAATTCCGTCAGTCCAACAAGATCATAGAGCAGTGCGTGAAATGGTTGCGCGAGAACCCGGGTCCGGTGATGCTCGAAAATCACAAACTTACACCGCCCAAGCGTGAAAACATGAAAGGCGACATGGAATCGCTGATTCATCATTTCAAGTTATTTACCGAAGGCTACGAGTTGCCGGTAGGCGAGGTTTATGCCGCGGTGGAACATCCCAAGGGCGAGTTCGGCATCTACCTGGTTTCCGATGGCGCCAACAAGCCCTATCGGCTGAAGATTCGCGCACCGGGCTTTGCGCACCTAGCCTCTCTCGACGAGATGACGCGCGGACACATGCTGGCAGACGTGGTTGCCATCATTGGTACCCAGGACATTGTATTTGGTGAGGTGGATCGCTAATGGCGGCTGTAATGGAAAATAACGTTCTCGATCTGATTTCCGCGGAATCGCGGGTCGAGATCGACAAGTGGATCGCGAAATATCCCAGTGATCAGAAACAATCCGCAGTGATGGCGGCGCTGCGTATTCTGCAGGACCAGAACGGCGGCTATCTCACCAACGAGTTGATGGACGCGGTCGCGGAATACCTGGAGATGCCAAAGATCTCCGTCTACGAGGTGGCGACCTTCTATTCCATGTACGAACTGAGCCCGGTGGGTACGCACAAGATTTGCGTGTGCACCAACATCTCCTGCATGTTGTGCGGTTCCGACGAAGTGGTTGCGCATCTGGAGAAACGCCTGGGGATCAAGCTGGGTGAAACCACCGCAGATGGTCGTTTCACGCTGAAGGAAGTCGAATGCCTCGGTGCCTGTGTCGGGGCGCCCATGTGCCAGATCGGTACCCAATACTACGAACACCTGACTCCGGAATCCATTGACGCAATTCTGGACGGCTTGGATTAAACCACTATGGCCAACGAAGTTTGTTTCGCAAATATTCACCTGGAAAATTCCTGGACTCTGGACACCTACCAGAGCACCGGGGGCTACGAGGTGTGGAAAAAGATCCTCGCCGAAAAAACCCCGCCGGAGGACATCATTGCCGAATTGAAAACCTCTGCGCTGCGCGGTCGCGGTGGCGCGGGTTTTCCGACTGGCCTTAAATGGAGCTTCATGCCACGTAACACCCCGGGGCAGAAATACATCGTCTGCAATTCCGACGAAGGCGAGCCGGGCACCTGCAAGGACAGGGACATCCTGCGTTACAACCCCCATGCGCTGGTCGAGGGCATGCTGATCGCCGGTTACACCATCGGTGCGACCGCCGGTTACAACTACATTCGCGGCGAGTTCTGGGAGCCCTATGAGCGTTTCCAAGCGGCAGTGGACGAGGCCTATGCCGCCGGGTTCCTTGGCAAGAATATCCTTGGCTCCGGCGTCGATTTCGATCTCTATGCACACCTTGGCGGTGGCGCCTATGTCTGTGGAGAGGAGACCGCGCTGATCGAGTCCATCGAGGGCAAGAAAGGTCAGCCGCGTTTCAAGCCGCCGTTCCCGGCCAGCTTCGGCTTGTACGGCCGGCCTACCACCATCAATAACACCGAGACCCTGTCGTCGGTGCCGATGATCCTGAAGAACGGCGGCCAGTGGTTTCTCGAACTCGGCAAGCCGAACAACGGTGGTTCGAAACTGTTCTGCGTCAGCGGGCATGTGAACAAGCCGGGCAACTACGAGATTCCGATGGGTACACCGTTTTCGGAGCTGCTGGAGATGGCCGGTGGGATTCGTGATGGTCATGAGTTGAAAGCCGTGATCCCGGGTGGTTCGTCCACGCCGGTGCTGTTACCCGAGGAAGCG